>Ga0209633_10003648_pt1 | contig 14143 bp, 9 predicted proteins | sample Cruoilmetagenom1_FD_187290 | JGI IMG/M metagenome (GOLD analysis project Ga0209633, IMG submission 187290) | Oil polluted marine microbial communities from Coal Oil Point, Santa Barbara, California, USA - Sample 1 (SPAdes) (version 2) | ecosystem: Environmental > Aquatic > Marine > Oil seeps ... | reverse complement strand
CGATCTGATCAAAAGGAACAAAATCGGCCAACCCCTTCATCCCGCTCAATTTCGTAATCGCAGCCGTCAGGGTCGTCTTGCCATGGTCAATATGCCCAATGGTCCCAACGTTTACGTGCGGCTTCGTCCTCTTAAATTTTTCTTTCGCCATCTCCCGGTCCTCCTGTTAACGGGTATCGTTACCCCAACAAGGCAAAAGGCTTTGATCGTCAGGCAGTCGGCAAGCCTGGTCGGCGCTCAAAACCTAATGCAGATAATAAATAACGGATGTGGATCGTTACCAACGGAAGTGGGCAAACGCCTTATTGGCATCCGCCATTTTGTGCGTATCCTCTCGCTTTTTCACGGAAGCGCCGCGCCCGTTAGCTGCATCCATCAACTCCCCGGCCAGCTTTGCGCCGAACCCTTTTTCACCTCGACCCCGCGCATAACTAATGACCCAGCGAATACCCAGGGCCGTTCGCCGGGAAGGACGGACCTCTGTAGGCACTTGATACGTAGACCCACCAACACGCCTGGACTTGACCTCGATAACCGGTTTCACGTTCTCCAGGGCCTTTTCAAAAGTCTTCAACGGGTCTTCATTTGTTTTTTCGCTGATAATGTCGAAGGCCCCGTACAACAGCGATTCGGCAGTGCTTTTTTTTCCATCGCGCATAATAGAAGCAATAAACTTGGAAACCAGCTTGTTCTTGTACTTTGCATCCGGGATGATCACCCGTTCAGGAACTTCTCGTCTTCTCGGCATAACTCACACCATTCTGATTAAATATCGAATATCACAGACTATTTTGGTCGTCGGGCGCCATATTTTGAGCGCCCCTGCCGTCGGCCATCCACACCCAAGGTATCCAGCGTTCCACGAACGATATGATACCGAACACCGGGTAGATCCTTGACACGCCCACCCCGGACCAGCACAACCGAGTGCTCCTGGAGGTTGTGCCCGATTCCAGGAATATACGCCGTCACTTCAATACCGGTCGTCAGACGAACCCTGGCAACCTTACGTAACGCCGAGTTGGGCTTTTTGGGTGTCGAAGTATAAACTCGAGTGCACACGCCTCTTTTTTGGGGTGCCCCTTTAAGCGCCGGGGTGGTCTTCTTCTTTAAGACCCGCTTCCGGCCTTTTCGAATCAGCTGGTTTATTGTCGGCATATCGATTCCTTAAACTATTTTTTTACGATTGGTTTTCTTCGCACACAGAAACTGGCTATGTATAGTTTAAGCCATCTCTTGTCAAGAATTTTCTCAATCATTCCACTCAACGTCCCCATCATTCCGCACCGCTGGCTGAAACGGCAAGGTCACGATATTTGGTGATGCCCGTTCCGGCGGGGACGATTCGGCCCATGATGACGTTTTCCTTGAGGCCTCGTAGCTCGTCTTCGGCGCTGGCAATACTGGCATCGGTCAATACCTTGGTCGTCTCCTGGAAGGATGCCGCAGAAATGAAGCTGTCCGTACTCAGCGACGCTTTGGTAATCCCGAGGATCAGCGGTTCACCGATGGCGGGTTTACCGCCTTCGGCGATGATCGCCTCGTTGGCCTCTTCGAAGGTGATTTTGTCCACCTGCTCTTCAAGGATGAAATCCGTGTCGCCGACATCCACAATTTTGACCCGGCGCATCATCTGGCGAACGATCACTTCGATGTGCTTGTCATTAATACGGACCCCCTGGAGCCGATACACTTCCTGGACTTCGTCCACCAGGTACTTGGCCAGGGCCACCTCCCCTTTGATTTTAAGAATATCCTGAGGGTTGGCGGAGCCGCCGATCAGATGTTCACCGGCCCGAATGTAATCGCCTTCGTAAACGTTGATATGTTTGCCCCGCGGAATCAGATACTCTTTTTTGTCGCCCACATCCACCGGGGTGATCGTCACCCGCTGTTTTCCTTTTTTGGTGGCCTTGGAGATGGAAACATAACCATCGATTTCACTCAACACGGCAACTTCTTTCGGTTTTCTCACCTCAAACAATTCAGCGACCCGGGGAAGACCACCGGTGATATCCTTGGTCTTGGTGGTTGCCCGGGGAAGCTTGGCTATAATGTCACCGGCCTTTACCGGCGTCCCCTCTTCCACCATGACGATGGCATCCACCGGCAGCATGTATCTCGCCAGCCCAGATCCTGTGGGTATTTTAGCGGTTTTGCCGTCCTCACCCTTGATGGAGATGCGGGGACGCTCTTCGGCGGTTTTGGATTCGATTACCGTCCGGCTGGACTTTCCGGTAACCGGGTCCACTTTTTCCTGGATGGTTTTCCCCGGGACCAGATCGCCAAATTTAACGATGCCGTCGAGCTCGGTGAGAATCGGTGTGGTAAAGGGATCCCAGAGGGCCAGCAGGTCACCCGGGATTACGGACTGGCCTTCCCGGACCACGAGGTGGGCACCATAGATGACCATGCACCGCTCGCGTTCACGGCCGCCATCCCCAACGATGGAAAATTCACCGCCACGGCGGTTCATGACCACCAGCTCATTTTCGTCATTTTCGACGACATTGAGGTCGACGAATTTAATTTTACCGGCCGTCCGTGAACGAACGTCCGCCTGTTCCACCCGCCGGCTGGCCGTACCACCGATATGGAATGTCCTCATGGTTAGCTGCGTGCCCGGTTCACCGATGGACTGGGCGGCAAGGATACCCACCGCCTGTCCCCTTTCAACCGTTCTTCCATGGGCCAGATCACGACCATAGCACTTGGCGCAGACACCATATTTGGTCCGGCAAGTCAATACGGAGCGTATCAAAACCGTGGTAACACCGGCATTTTCAATTTTCTGAGCATCGTTTTCATCGAGTTCCTTTCCCGAACGAACAACCACCTCATCGGTAAATGGGTCCAACACATCGGTGACGGTGGTCCGTCCCAGAATACGTTCGCCGAGGCGTTGAATCACCTCACCACCTTCGAGCAGCGGTTCCACCTTGACACCAAGCATGGTGCCGCAGTCGTCCTCCACCACCGCACAATCCTGGGCCACGTCTGCCAAACGGCGGGTCAGGTATCCCGAGTTAGCGGTCTTTAAAGCCGTATCCGCAAGCCCTTTGCGGGCACCATGGGTGGATATGAAATATTGGAGAACGGAAAGCCCCTCCCGGAAGTTGGCCTGAATGGGCGTTTCGATAATTTCACCGGAAGGTTTGGCCATCAACCCACGCATACCAGCCAGTTGACGCATCTGGTCCTTACTGCCCCGGGCGCCGGAATCGGCCATCATATATATGGGGTTGAAACTTTCCGTCTGCAGTGGCTGACCAGACGGATCCAACTTTGGGTTGCCCTCGCTGTCACAAATGGTTTCAACCTTCATGGCATCCATCATCTCATTGGCCACATCGTCGGTCGCCTTGGCCCAGATGTCCACCACCTTGTTGTATTTCTCACCCTGGGTGATTAGACCCTCGGTGTATTGGCGGCCGATTTCAATCACCTGCGTATCCGCCCGATTGAGGATCGCCTCCTTCTTCTCGGGGATGATCATGGCGTCGATGGAGATTGAAAGCCCACCCTTGGTTGAATATTTGTACCCGATATCCTTGAGCCGGTCCGCCAGAATCACCGTAGCCTTGGCGCCCAGATTCCGGTACACGTAATCAACCAACCCGCGCAGGGCCCCCTTGTCCATTACCTTGTTGATGATATCAAATGGAATTTCCGGGCGTCGTTCCACCACCTGGAACAGGTGTGAGCCCGATTGGGTGGAGATGATGGAAGAGATGTCGTTCGGCGGTAGAGCGAACAAGGCGTCGGCCTCGGCGATCGTCGCGCCGAATAGCCGTACGACCTCTTCTCTCTGCAAAAGTCCGATTTCACCGTTTTTTTCTTTATCCGGACTTTCGGAATAAGTATCAACGAGATCGGAGAACACCTCGCCGGCCACCGCTTTTTTGGCTACCTTGGTCATGGTTTTCCCATCCTTAACCATGATGTGACGCAATCCAACCACCTCCGCTTTTGGCATAATTTCCCACAAGAGAAGCCGGCCCACGGTGGTTTCAACCCGGTTACCAGCAATACGAACCGTGATATTGGCATGCAGTTCGACGGCCCGGCCGTCATAGGCGGCCCGCACTTCTTTCGGATTGGAAAATATTTTACCTTCCCCTTTGCAACCATCTTTTCCCCGGGTCATATAATACAAGCCCAGAACGATGTCCTGGCTGGGAACAATGATGGGACTGCCGTTGGCCGGAGAGAGAATATTATTGCTGGAGAGCATCAGCACCCTGGCTTCAATCTGGGACTCCACGGACAGAGGAACATGAACGGCCATCTGGTCGCCGTCGAAATCGGCGTTGAAGGCCGTACAGACCAACGGATGAAGCTGAATGGCCTTACCTTCGATCAAGGTCGGCTCAAAGGCCTGAATACCCAAACGGTGCAGCGTCGGCGCACGGTTGAGCATCACCGGATACTCCTTGACGACTTCGTCCAGGGTATCCCACACTTCCGGAACCTCCCGCTCGACCATCTTCTTGGCGCTTTTCACGGTAGAGACCAGGCCTTTTTTCTCCAACCGGTAATAAACAAAGGGTTTGAATAATTCAAGCGCCATCTTTTTCGGCAGTCCACACTGATGAAGGCGCAGGTTCGGGCCCACGGTGATCACCGTGCGACCGGAGTAGTCCACCCGTTTTCCCAAAAGGTTTTGGCGGAACCGGCCCTGTTTGCCTTTCAGTGTGTCGCTCAAGGATTTGAGTGGACGCTTGTTGGTTCCGGTGATCACCCGGCCGTGACGGCCGTTGTCAAATAGCACATCCACCGATTCCTGAAGCATACGCTTTTCATTGCGCACAATGATCTCCGGCGCCTTCAGGTCCATGAGGCGTTTGAGGCGGTTATTGCGGTTGATGACCCGACGGTATAGATCGTTCAGGTCGGAAGTCGCGAACCGTCCGCCCTCAAGCGGCACGAGGGGTCTAAGATCGGGAGGCAGCACGGGGATAACGTCCATGATCATCCACACGGGATCCAGGCCCGAGCGCATAAACGCATCCACTATTTTCAGTCGTTTGGACAGTTTCTGCCGCTTGGCCACAGAATTGGTGGCCCTGATATCTTTTCTCAGTTCCTGATAGAGTTCGTCCAGCTCGATGTTGTCCAGCATGGCCTTTACCGCCTCCGCACCAATTCCCGCCTCAAATTTTCCGGCGCCATAGGTGTCGATGGCCTCCTGATATTTGTCATCCGACAGCAATTGGCCACGACTCATGGCCGTATCCTTGGGGTCGACAACAATATAGGAATCAAAATAGAGCACCTTCTCCATATTCTTTAGCGTGATATCGAGAAGGTTACCGATCTTGCTGGGCAGGCTCTTGAGAAACCAGATGTGGGAGACCGGGGTTGCCAATTCAATATGCCCCATGCGCTCCCGACGCACCTTGGACTGGATCACCTCTACGCCACACTTCTCGCAGATCACCCCCCGGTGCTTCATACGCTTGTATTTACCACAGTTACATTCGTAATCCTTGGTCGGCCCGAAAATTTTAGCACAGAACAGTCCGTCACGCTCCGGCTTGAAGGTCCGGTAGTTGATGGTTTCCGGCTTTTTTATCTCACCATGGGACCATTGTCTGATCTGGTCCGGGGAGGCCAAGGAAACCTTGACGCCGGTATAACGCCTGGGATCTGTCGGTTTAGAGAAAAAATCATATAGTGTTTCCATAACTATTTCCTTTGGAGGCGTTAGGGAGTTTTCAAAGGGGTCACACGCCGGCGTCACCCGATTACTACTCCAACAGGGTCACATCCAGACCCAGGCTCTGGAGCTCTTTGGTGAGCACCCTAAATGATTCGGGGATACCGGGTTCCAAGACATTCTGGCCTTTGACGATTTTTTCGTACATTCGGGTACGACCGGCCATATCGTCTGATTTGACCGTCAAAAACTCCTGCAGCGCATGGGCGGCACCATAGGCTTCCATGGCCCAAACTTCCATCTCGCCCAGTCGCTGACCACCGAACTGGGCCTTTCCGCCAAGGGGCTGCTGAGTGACCAGCGAATAGGGCCCGATTGATCTGGCGTGAATCTTGTCATCGACCAGATGGTGGAGTTTGAGCATATACATGGTTCCGACGGTGATCTTCTCCTTGAACGCCGCTCCGGTATGGCCGTCATAAAGGGTCGTCTGTCCGGTGGGACTCAAATCGGCCTCAACCAGCAATTGTTTGAGTTCATCCTCTTTGGCGCCGTCGAATACCGGCGTCGCCATGTGTACACCATTGCGATAAAAGCCGGCGAGGCTTTTCACCTCATCATCGCTCATCGATTCCAGGTTGCCGGCAGCATCACTGAAGATATTGCTCAGCTTGTCGCGAAGCGCCTGGACATTGTTTTTTTCATAGAGGTCATTGAGCTGATCACCAAGCCCCTTGGCCGCACGACCCAGGTGAATTTCTAGAATCTGACCCACGTTCATGCGTGAGGGGACACCAAGCGGATTGAGCACCATGTCGACGGGCTTTCCGTCTGCGAAGTAGGGCATGTCTTCAATGGGCAAGATTCGGGAAACCACACCCTTATTTCCGTGGCGCCCGGCCATCTTGTCACCGACGGAAAGCTTGCGTTTCATGGCCACGTATACTTTGACCATTTTAATGACACCCGGCGGCAGTTCGTCGCCCTTTTCATAACGCCCCAGGCGACCCTCAAACAGCTCCTGGCAGCGGGCCACCTGTTCACGATAAATGTCCAATACCCGGTGGACTTTTTCGGTGAGCACCGGGTCATCGAAAAGCAGTCCTTCCAAATCGGCAACCGGAATCTGCGCCAGGCTGCCAGCCGAAATAGAGGCATCTTTTTCGAGATAAACCATTTTTCTTTTTTTCAGTGGCGCCGAGCATTTCTGACCATCCAGAAACGTCTCCAACTGAATTCGGATGCTCTCGCCGATAATTTTAATTTCATCGTCTTTGTTCTTCTCCATAGCGGCCACTTCGGCAGCCTCAATGGCCAGGGTGCGTTCATCTTTTTCAACACCGCGGCGGGAGAAAATTTTCGCATCGATGACAATGCCTTCCACACCCGGCGGCACCCGCAGGGATGTGTCTTTGACATCACCGGCCTTCTCGCCGAATATGGCCCGAAGCAACTTCTCCTCGGGTGACAACTGCGTCTCCCCTTTGGGCGTAATCTTGCCGACGAGGATATCACTCTGTTTAACCTCGGCACCCAGCCGGATAATCCCGCTGTCATCGAGATTCCTCAAGGCATCTTCGCCCACATTGGGGATATCGCGCGTCACCTCTTCCTTGCCGAGTTTCGTATCCCTGGCCACGACTTCAAACTCTTCAATATGCACAGAGGTGTAGACGCCGTCTCTCACCAAGCGTTCGCTGACCAGGATAGAGTCCTCAAAGTTGTATCCCCCCCAGGGCATGAAGGCCACTGTGACGTTTTTCCCCAGGGCAAGTTCCCCCTGCTCGGTGGCAGGCCCGTCGGCGATAATCTCCCCGGCACTAACGAATTGGCCTTTTCTTACGATAGGACGCTGGTTGAAGCAGGTGTTCTGATTGGAACGGACAAATTTTTGCAGATTATGAATCGTCACATGCTTGTCGGCACCATTGTCGGAGACGTCATGCTTCAAAACAATCCGCGACGCATCCACATCGACCACCTCGCCGTCCCGGCCGGCCACGATGCTGACGCCGGAGTCCTTGGCCACCACACCTTCGATGCCGGTCCCCACCAGCGGCGCCTCCGCTTCTACTAGCGGAACCGCCTGGCGCTGCATGTTGGAGCCCATCAAGGCGCGGTTGGCATCGTCATTTTCGAGGAAAGGAATGAGCGAAGCAGATACGCTAACCAGCTGATTGGGCGAAATGTCCATCAGCTCGATTTTTTCTCGCTCAACCATCATAAACTCTCCGGCGACACGCGAGGTTACCGTCGGGTTAATATACCGGGATTCCTCGTTGACAGGCGCGTTGGCCTGGGCGATGGGATGATCCTTCTCTTCGAAGGCGCTCAAAAATTTTACATCCTTGGAAATCTTGCTGTTTTCAACCACCCGATAGGGCGTCTCGATAAATCCGAAATCGTTTACCTTGGCGTAGGTGCTCAATGAGACGATGAGACCGATGTTAGGACCTTCTGGGGTCTCAATGGGACAGATGCGTCCGTAATGTGACGGATGGACGTCACGGACTTCGAAACCAGCCCGCTCACGCGTCAAGCCTCCCGGCCCCAATGCGCTGAGTCGACGCTTGTGGGTTGTTTCGGATAAGGGGTTGGTTTTGTCCATGAATTGACTGAGCTGGCTGGTGCCGAAAAACTCTTTGACAACCGCCGAAACGGGTTTCGGATTTACCAGGTCGTGTGGCATCAAGGCATCGACCTCTTGCAGGCTCATCCGTTCCTTGATGGCCCGTTCCATGCGGACCAGTCCAATACGGTATTGGTTTTCAAGCAGTTCACCGACTGCCCGCACCCGTCGGTTCCCCAAATGATCGATATCATCCACGACCCCTTGGGTATCCCGGAGCTCGACCAGTGTCTTCGCAGTAAGCAGAATATCCTCTTTGCGAAGGGTTCTGACCTTAACCGGCGTATCGATTCCCAGGCGAAGATTGATCTTTAGCCGCCCGACACCGGAAAGGTCATAGTAAGCAGCCTTAAAGAAAAGATGGTCGACGAAATCCTGGGCCACTTCGGGCGTTGCCGGATTTCCGGGACGAAGCAGCCGGTATATTTCGATCAGCGCCTCCTCCTTGGTAGCCACTTTATCCAGTAACAGGGTTTTTCTGATGGAGTCACTGCTGGAGGCGCCGTCGATAAACAGCAATTCGAATTCGCTGATGCCGGAATCTTCGAACTGCTTTAACATGGTTTCATCCACCACGTCATTGGCCTGGGCGATCACCGCCCCGGTTTCAGGATCGGAAACGGAAAAGGCAATGGCCTTATCAAGTAAATCGTCCCGTTCAATGGGAACCCGTGTAAGATCAGCGGCAACCATCTGCTTGAGGGCACGTTGGGTAAACATCCGCCCTTTTTTAACAAAAACATCTCCGGTCGCCGGATTCAACACATCTTTACCGGCGCGCGTTCCTTTTAAATTTTCCGGGGATAGCTCCCGGTAATATTCATTGTCTTCGAAGATGATCTTTTCGTTGCCGTAAAAATAGCTCAACAGATCCTCGGTGGAGTAGCCGAAGGCCTTGAACAATACGGTAACGGGAATTTTCCGGCGGCGGTCGATGCGGATGTAAACGATATCCTTGGGATCGATTTCCAGATCGATCCAGGATCCACGAACCGGAATGATTCGGGAGCTGTAAATGATTTTACCGCTGGAGTGGCTTTTGCCTTTGTCATGGTCAAAGAAAACGCCCGATGAACGATGCAGCTGGCTAACCACGACACGCTCCGTCCCGTTAATGATAAAGGTTCCCTTTGTCGTCATCAACGGAATGGTACTAAAATAGATCTCTTGTTCCTTGATATCTCTGATGTTTGATACGCCGGTATCTTTGTCGGTATCATAAACCACCAATCGGGCCGTTATCCGCACCGGCAGTTCATAGGTCATGCCACGGTGGACACACTCCTCTTCACTATGCTTGATTTCAGCAAATCGATAAGACACAAACTCCAGAGAAGCACTTCCCGTAAAATCTTTGATGGGAAATACGGACTTGAAAACTGCCTGCAAACCGATGTCTTCCCGTTTTTCAGGAGCAACGTTCATTTGAAGAAATCGCTGATACGAGTCGCGCTGCATGCCGATCAAATCGGGGATTTCTACAATTTTCTTTATTTTGCCAAAGCTTTTTCGAGTTCTCTTGTTCGCCGTTGGTCTTTTCGACATGGCAACTCCGATTAGATAGATTGAGGAATATGAAAATGGGATCAAAGGATTATCCGCCTTTGTACCCCATTTTCACATTCGATGCTTTATATTGTAAAAAAGAATGTTATGCGTCCTTGTGGCGTTCGCGGCCACAGTTGCCTTACTTGAGTTCCACCTGGGCCCCCGCTTCTTCAAGCTGCGCTTTGACCTTTTCGGCTTCTTCCATCGGCACGCCTTCTTTGACTGGTTTCGGTGCGTCGTCAACCAGCGCCTTGGCTTCCTTCAGGCCCAGACCGGTAATTGAACGGACCTCTTTGATCACGGCAATCTTTTTGTCACCGGCAGCCAGCAGAACAACGTCGAATTCGCTCTTCTCTTCGGCGACAGCGGCATCATCACCAGCTGGACCGGCAGCCATCATAGCAACGGGGGCAGCAGCGGAAACGCCGAATTTTTCTTCCATCTCCTTAACCATCTCGGAGAGCTCGAGAACGGACATATTAGCTATAAATTCAATAACATCTGCTTTTGTAATATCAGCCATTGGTAATTATTCCTCCAGATTAGATAATTTTTCAGTCTTCAAATTTCGGTTGATAACGTCCGGCCTAGCAGTCTTGTGCCTCTTTCTGGTCTTTGATGGCCTGAAGCACATTAACCATTCGTCTGGGCACGTCGCTCAGGGCCGTTACGAGTGAGGTCGGCACGGCATTCATCGCGGAGAGTACCTGCGCCAGCATAACTTCCCGGGACGGTAGCAAAGACAGCGCTTTGATGCCGGCCACATCAACGACTTTACCGTTAAGCACGCCCACCTTAATTTCAAATTTTTTATTTTCCTTTATGAAATCGGTGAGTACCTTTGCCGGCGCAACGGGGTCGTCGTAACTTAAGGCGACAGCACTGGGCCCGGTAAATCGATCCTTGATCAGCGTGACGTCATTTCCTTCGGAAGCACGCGCGAAGAGTGAGTTTTTTGCCACCCGATATTCGGCACTGGCGTCTCTGAGCTTTCGCCTCAACGCGTTCATCGATTGGACGTTTAGCCCTTTATAATCCGTCAGAATAACGAGGGTTGACTTTTTAAAGCGCTCTTTAAGCTCTGCAGTGATCTTCTTCTTCTCATTAATATCCAATGTTTGATTACACCCCCTTCCTTAATCTGCCAAAACCGGAGGACACATGATGGCGTTGATTTCCTCGAGGTCCATCTAAAACAGTCGGGTTGAAAACGATGGTGTTATCGGAAGGCCCCATGAAACGATTCAACTCCGTCTCGGCAGGCCGGCAAGAACCGATTACACACGCCGGCCCTATTCCTAAACGGCCGTTGTGAACCTGCAGTCTTTGACAGTGTGATTTGGCAGGCCGATATCAACCTGCTTTAAATAATTATCATTTGCCTATGTACGAGAGGAGGCCGACGGCGCTCCTATGTCACTAATTCTTTCACCAAGGTAGTATCGATCTTGATTCCGGGGCCCATGGTCGTGGACACGGCAATCCCTTTCAGGTAGGTCCCCTTACTGGAAGATGGCTTCAACTTCAAAATCGTTTCAAGAAATGCGGAGATGTTCTCTACAATCTTTTGTGATCCAAATGAAACTTTCCCCATGGGGGCATGGATGATGCCCGTTTTCTCGACCCGAAATTCAATCTTTCCTGCCTTGAGTTCCTGGACGGTTTTGGCCACGTCAAAGGTCACCGTCCCGGTTTTCGCGTTGGGCATTAATCCCCTGGGGCCAAGGAGCCGCCCGATTTTGCCGACCGTGCCCATCATATCGGGTGTGGAGACGGCCTTGTCGAATCCGAACCAGCCTGCTTTGATTTTGTCGACCAACTCTTCATTCCCGACGAATTCAGCGCCCGCCGTCTTGGCCTCCATCTCTTTTTCACCCTTTGCAAACACGAGCACTTTGACCTCTTTTCCAAGGCCATTGGGCAGGATAACGGTTCCACGAACCATCTGGTCGGCATGTCTGGGATCAACCCCGAGGCGCACAGCCAGATCAATGGTTTCATCGAATTTCGTGTAAGAGGAGGAGATGGCGGCATCAATCGCTTCATTGAACTCGTAACGTTTGCCAGACTCGATCTTGCCTGATGATTCGTTATATTTTTTACCATGCTTTGGCATTTTAATTTATACTCCTTGGTATTTATAGCTCCGCGCCCTCGTCTTGCTGAGATCCCGCTTTTTCGGGATCGAAAAACAGGCATAACCCGGATGGCTAATTGACTTCAATCCCCATGCTCCTGGCGGTACCGCTGATAATTTTGCAGGCGGCGGCCAGATCGTTGGCGTTTAGATCTTCCATTTTTATTTTGGCGATATCTTCAACCTGAGCCATGGTTACCTTACCCACCCGGTCACGCTTGGGATCACCGGCGCCCTTGGCAATTTTAGCGGCCTTTTTCAGCAGCACGGCTGCGGGCGGTGTTTTGGTAATGAAGGTAAATGAGCGATCCTGGAACACCGTAATTACCACTGGAATAATCATACCGGCATCGTTAGCGGTCCGTGCATTAAACGCCTTGCAAAAATCCATGATATTGACACCATGTTGCCCAAGCGCCGGACCAATGGGAGGAGAGGGATTTGCCTTGCCTGCTTCGACTTGAAGCTTGATCTGAGCCATTACCTTTTTAGCCATTTTTCGATCGATTCCCTTGAAGTTCGGTTAAATAATGAATAAAGCGAGGTTAAACCACCATTCCGGCGGTTATAGTCTCGATACCTGGACAAAATCCAGTTCCACCGGTGTCGAACGGCCAAAAATGCTAACCAACACCTTGATCTTCCCCTTTTCAGGATTGACATCTTCCACGGTACCGTTGAAATTGGTAAACGGTCCGTCGATGACGCGAATTTCGTCACCGGTTTCAAAAAAGTATTTGGGTTGCGGTTGGTTTTTTCCTGCCTCCATCCGGTTCAGAATGGTGTCCGCTTCCTCCTGTGGAATTGGTGTCGGCTTTTCCCTTCCGCCAAGGAAACCGGTAACCTTAGGCGTATTGTTCACGATGTGCCAAGTTTCATCATCGAGATCCATTTTGACCAGCAGATATCCGGGATAAAATTTTCTCGATGAGGTTCGGCGTTTGCCCTTAACCAGTTCGACGACCTCCTCCGTCGGTACAAGGACCTCGTCGAACTTGTCCGGGTTGGGCGAAGAGGCTATCTTTTCTTCGAGGGAAGCCTTAACTTTATTCTCGAATCCAGAATAGACATGAACAATATACCATTTTTTTGCCACTATAAACGCTCCTGCGTTATTGCAATACGGCCCGGATCAGACCGGAAAGGCCTGCATCGACAACCCCGAGAAAAAGTGAAATGATTGATACGATGACCAGCACCACGACGGTAGACCCCATAGTCTGTTTCCGAGACGGCCAAGTCACTTTTTTCAGCTCCACCTTCACTTCTCTGAGAAACTGGATCCCCTTGTCGATAAAGTTTTTTTCTTTGGGCGCCGGGGCCTTGCTTACTGGGGTATAGGTCTTTTTTACCACCGGCTGTGTTTGTCCCTGTGCCGCAGGGAGATTCAGTTGCCGGCCGACTTCAGCCGCAGATTGCACTTTTTTAGCCTTTTTGCCTGGATCTTTTTTTCGAAGTAACCGTCCCATCGCACCCCATCCCAATCAACGGCGAACAGCCGAAAACCGTTTAACGTCAACGGTCGGCGCCATTGCAGATTACACTTGAAAATGTGGCAGGCCAGGAGGGATTCGAACCCCCAACACCCGGATTTGGAGTCCGATGCTCTACCAATTAGAGCTACTGGCCTGTAAAACGCGCGACTTCGGGTCGTGCGCTTACTTGGTCTCTTTGTGCGGCGTATGCTTTCTGCAAAACCGACAATATTTACTGAACGTTAATTTATCGGGCGTCGTCCGTTTATTTTTGGTCGTCGTATAGTTTTTCCGCTTACACTCGGTACAACCCAGTGTTACAATGATTCTCACTTGAAGGCACTCCTTGGGATATTATTCAATTATCTCGCTGACAACACCGGCACCCACCGTACGACCACCTTCTCTAATAGCGAACCGTAGTTCTTTCTCCATGGCGATCGGCGTGATCAGTTCGCCAGAAATGGCCACGTTGTCACCCGGCATCACCATCTCCACACCTTCAGGAAGATTCAATATCCCGGTCACGTCCGTCGTACGGAAATAAAACTGAGGACGATAGCCGTTAAAAAACGGCGTATGACGACCGCCCTCTTCCTTGCTCAGAATGTACGCCTCGGCCTTGAACTTCGTGTGCGGGGTGATCGAACCCGGGGCCGCGACCACCTGGCCGCGCTCCACTTCGTCGCGCTTGG
>Ga0209633_10003647_pt1 | contig 14146 bp, 13 predicted proteins | sample Cruoilmetagenom1_FD_187290 | JGI IMG/M metagenome (GOLD analysis project Ga0209633, IMG submission 187290) | Oil polluted marine microbial communities from Coal Oil Point, Santa Barbara, California, USA - Sample 1 (SPAdes) (version 2) | ecosystem: Environmental > Aquatic > Marine > Oil seeps ... | reverse complement strand
GTCTTCCGAGGTGCAGGCAAAGTGAAGAAACTCAGACACCGCTGCCAGTTCCGTATTACCGGAGACCTTTTCCTTTAAGAAATACTCAACGGCCTTGACGTCATGGTTGGTCGTGCGCTCAATATTTTTAACGCGCTGAGCGTCTTCGACGGAAAACTTGCTGATAATGTCGTTGAGCAAATTTTGTGCATGTTCACTAAAGGCAGGGACTTCACGGATATCGGCACAGGCCGAGAGGTGTTGCAGCCAGCGGACCTCGATGGTCACGCGATGGCGAATCAGACCAAACTCACTAAAAATTGCCCTTAAATCAATGGTTTTACTGCCATAACGGCCATCGATGGGTGAGATTGCGGTCAGACTACTGAGTTCCATGGTGCCTCCGGGGGTGCAGGGGAGAGCGGATCATACACCATTTTATTAGCCATTACTTTTTGAATCTAAAGGGAAATATCCTGTTGTTTGAGTGTCTTCACGAGATTGATTGTAATCCCCGAACAGGACATAGGCCGGTTTCTCGCTTATGCTTAGTCACGGGAACAGATAAAAATGCAGAAAGGCCATATGTATTTATTGTTACGTACTGCCCTGTTGGGATTTATTGCAATTGCCGTAGCCTCTTTCTTCTTCGGTTCACAAACGAGCCAGCAGATTGCCGTGCAGCAACAATATCAAAAGGAAGTTGAGGCGATGCGCATCGAAAGCGAACAGCGAAGCTGCAAGCAGTTTATAAAGGCCAAATTTTGCACTGCACCACAAGATCGCTTTGAACGCTACCTGTGCAGCAAAAATTTGGCCGATTTTCATTGCGGTAAGTATGTTGACGTGGGTAACCGTATTCTCGAAGAGCACCAAAAACCAAGTAACCGCTTGTGATGAGATGTGTGCCCTGGGGGCTTGGGCTTGTCCTGTCTGGCATAAGTTTCTGTGCTATGGGCGCTGTATATAAGTGGGTTGATAATGATGGCAATACTCACTTCTCACAGACGCCACCCACTAAAAATGATCAGGTCCACTCCAGCGCTAAGCTGGACGCACATTTGGGTAGTGCTGCGATCGAGGCCGTTCAAAACGGTAATAAGGTCTTTTGTGGTCGTTTGCAGGTAATGGATGTCAATATCAGTGACGAAATACTGGTAGAGAACATCCGGCTGAGTATTGATGACTGGAGCAAGCAACGCCAGAAAATCGATCAAAAACGACGGGGCAATCATCAGCTTGAGCAGCGCTATGCCGAGTATGACTGCCGTGTGCGCTGGGGCTATCGAAAATTACAAACTCTACGTTCTTTTAAGTATCAGGCAAACAAAGAGTATGACGCGCTACAACAGGAATATAACAGACTAAAGGAACGTCAAGAAAAAGAATGCTCGACAGACCCTGAAAAACTGGGTAAGACCATGCTGGTTGGCCGCGAGGCGGACGAATGGGGCAAATGTTATAATCATTACAAATATAAAATGCGGGATGTTAAGACAAAAATAAATGAGAACCGCAAATCCCTTTCCGATGTTATTAGGTTGAAAAGATAATGAAGACTTTGCTCCTGCTGTTTTGTCTGCTGTTGCTAAACCAGTCTGGCTGGGCCGCAAAGATCTATCGCTGGACAGACAAAGAAGGTGTTATGCATTTCTCCAGCACCCCGGGGCCAAATCAATCTTTCGATGCACAACAAAGGAGTAGCGCTACAGCGCAGCGGAGCGACCAATCTTCGGCGCAAAAAATCTTTACCGGCACCTGGTATGGTAGTAACCGCACCGCCAATGTAGAGCTTCGATTTATCAAAAAAAGCGATATACTCAAGTGGAAAAGCCAGCCGCGAGGTGGTGGCGTACGGGCTGAAAATTTTGACGCTAAATGGAAATACAGGAATGCCGACCTGGAAATTATTTACATCAAGCACCAGCAGGACAGTAACAGGAATGGCGCTAAGGCAGTGATCAAAATTATCGATAAGTCTGCTGATAGCATGATTTTGCAACTCCCGGACGGCAAGGTTTTCCACGTACATAAACGTGTTACATATAAACGTTTGAGTGCACCCGAAAGAAGGTTTCTCGGTGTGTGGCAATTGCATGACAGCCAGAAGCAGGAATGGGTGTTTAACAGCCGTGGTTTTGTCATAAAGGGTATCCCGCGCGGTCAGTATAATCTACAGACTCTGGCAAGCGGTAGCTGGGAAGTACAGGCGGATACTTTGACTCTGACACATTTAAATGATCACTTCGTCTGGAAGAAGATTCATCGGACTGGAGAGATCGAAAGGTATACCGTTTTGCTACAGGAAAAGGCTCAACTTATCTTAAAAGCGGCCGCAACCAGTCAACAGCTGGTATTACAACGAAAACGTTAGTCTCTATCCGGAGTTGAGTGATGCTGCTATTAATACTAAAACGCCTGCTACTATCGTTAGCGATACTCGTTCTAATGATGACGTCCGTCTGGGCTGGCAAGATCTACAAGTGGGTGGATAAGCAGGGTGTCACCCAGTTCAGCACCTTCCCGCCGTTGGTGCAAAAAGCGGATCAACCGGTTACCACGGTCAAAAACCTGTCCACCCCAGGTGGTTCAGGCAGACTAAGCAAGAAGGACTTATACGGTGTCTGGTTTATTATCGAGAATCGAAAAAAACATACCCTGACCTTTAGTAAGGACAGTTTTGTTTATCGACCACAGGAGAGTAAAACAGCCTGGGGCCTGGCCTCGTCGGGTAAGTGGCGGCTGGACGGTGGTATTCTCGAATTGAGCTACACACGCCATAAAGACAAAAACAAACAAGGCACAAAGGAGCAATTTTTCGTCAAAAAGGCCGATCAATATTCATTGACCCTGATCGCCAAACAGGGGAGCCAGCATTTCAATTTTCGCAAAGATACCAATTTATTGAAATCTGATAAAGCAGTTTCGCGGCTTGCGCAGGGGCTGATGGGATACTGGCAGGGTGTTGGTGGTGCTGACTCTATAAACTTTTCCAATGAAAAATTCACGATTAGCGGTAAACGCAAACAGCAACTGTCGATGCGCATCTATGAATCTTGGGGCAGCAAATATAGCGGGCGTTGGCAGGTGGATGACCCGTATATTACCCTTGAAGTTACCCTGGATGAAGTCTTTAAACTCAACGACAGTCAAAGCAAAGTAGGGCAGCGGTGGCGCTGGTTGATTGTTGACAAAACAGCGGACACGTTAACGGTGCGTGACACAAAGACGCGGCGTTTGAAGAAATTTATTAAAACAGGAAAATAGAATAGATGCGCGGTGTATTATTTATATATCTGCTGCTATTGACAGCCCTGTCCTGCAAGGCGGCGGGGATCTACAAGTGGGTCGATGAAAAAGGCCAAATACACTTCTCACAAACACAACCCAATGGACATGATGCCCGCAGAATAGGCGATACCCTGCAATCAGGCAATGCCTTAGCCGTACCGGCCATTGGACAATGTAGCACCCTGGCGGAGCAACTCGTTGGTGACTGGCGGGGTTTGGATAATAACCAGCGTATCGTCTTCCGCTTTTATGCTACAGATATGTTCTTTAGTAAATCAAATGCCTACAAGGCCTTTATGGTCGATTATGGCCGACAGGGACAATTACAGGGCGGGCATTGGAAGCTGAAGGGCAGCGATATTGTTTTTATGATCAAAAAGAGAGGCAATGCCGCAAAGAAACGTCCGCTCATTACAAAAGCCCTGGTGGGTAAAATCGATGCCGACAGCCTGACGCTGCTGGTGAATGATGAATCCTTGCGGCTGACACGCTATCGAGGCAGTGGTAACCTGCCTCGCTGCATGCGGCACAAATAGTTCTAAACGGCCATTATGTTGCACTAATTTTAGTGTGGTCATACCTGTTTATTCTAGAATACTTAATCACACCACGGTGTGATGCATGCAAATGAATAGATGCATTGCCGCTATCACCAGCCTACAGTCATAGCGGCGGCCTGAAGAGGGGTCTGATATCAGCTGATAGCACTTGACCCCGATAAACAGCAGAAACCAGATTGCCCGCAATGAGCGGTCAAGGCGGTGATAAAAGCCCATGGGATACGGCGTAGAGGAGAGGGGTATCGCCGAGGCTCCCATCGATGGCACAACCAGCTTGGTTTCAGCTGCTCCGGTAAAGTGGCAACTAATAAGTGCGCTAAACAAAATACCGCCCATGGTCGCGGTGAGCTTCTCCGCCGCACTATCAGCTGCCAACCTTTGGATAGCTGCTTTAGCCCCGTCAATTTGGCTATTAACTAGAGTCAGTATTAAGTTCGTACGGGTATAGTCTAAATGTTGTAAACAACACGCAACAAATGTTATGGTTTTGAGTGTTATATTGCATATAATATACATCATACGGAGATATCAAGAATGACGACTTTATATGAGCGAATTGGTGGTCAGGCAGCTGTTGATAAAGCGGTGGAGATTTTTTACCGCAAAGTCCTTGCAGATGACCGAATAAATGAATTTTTTGATGGCGTTGATATGGACGCGCAAATCAACAAGCAAAAGGGTTTCCTGACCATGGTTTTTGGTGGACCGAATCATTATACAGGTAAGGATATGCGGGAAGGCCACAAGCACCTTGTTGCACGCGGCCTGAATGGTAGTCACGTGGATGCCGTTATCGAATTGCTTGGAGACACCCTTAAGGAATTGGGTGTGGCGGATGCGGACATTCAGGAAGTGGCGGGTATCGCCAATAGCGTTCGTGACGATGTGTTGAATCGGTAATCAAGTTGTATGCCGGATATATTATTTAATGGACAAACGATTCGCGTCAAAACAGGGCAGACAGTATTGTCTGCCCTGCTTGAGCAGGGCCACAATATTCCGAATAGCTGTCGGGCAGGTGTCTGTCAAAGTTGTCTGATACAGGCAACAGAAGGCGATGTGCCTCCTGATGCACAAACTGGCTTGAAAGATACTCTGAAGGCACAGGGTTATTTTATGGCCTGTAGTTGTAAACCTGAAACATCGCTCAAACTGGTCCTGCCTGATCAGATGGCTTCTCGACACTTGACTAATGTGCTCGAACGAAAGATGCTGTCAAAGAATGTTTTGCGCCTGCGACTCATGCCTGACTCGCCATTCGAGTATCGTCCCGGTCAGTTTGTAACGATATGGAATTCTGAAAATATTGGGCGTAATTATTCATTGGCAAGCGTCCCTGGTCTTGACGAATATCTGGAATTTCATATTCGTTATATTCCTGATGGAAAATTATCTGGCTGGCTGCACAATGAAATCCAGGTGGATGATGTTATTCAGATACAGTCATCAATCGGTAATTGTTTTTATGTTGCGGGCTCACCAGATCAGAATTTGCTCCTTGCGGGCACAGGCACGGGATTGGCACCTTTACTGGGTATAGTGCGTGATGCGCTACAGCAGGACCATACAGGCGACATACATTTGATTCACGGTGCAGTGAAGATGAGTGATCTCTACATGCATGAAGAGTTGCAGCACATGTCTAAACAACATAGCAACTTCTTTTACCATGCGAGCGTTGTTGAGGATAATGGTGTACCGGTATCGATTAGCACTGCCCCTCTTGATAAAGTTGTAATGGCAGTGGTACCTAAGCCTACGGACTGGAAGGCGTATTTGTGCGGAGATCCAGGTATTGTTAATACGCTAAAGAAAAAGCTGTTTATCTCCGGTGCAAGTATGAGTAATATCTATAGCGATCCTTTTATTAGTCCAGATCATGTTTAAGCCATATAAACCAACGCGGGTGAAAATTTTAATATGCAGTTGACTCACTATACAGACTACGGTTTGCGTGTATTGATTTTTTTATCCTTACAGAAAAATGAACAACGTGTCACAATTACGGATATTGCGGAACATTTTTCAATGCCGCGTAACCACCTGATTAAAGTGGTGCAACGGCTAAGCAACCTGGGCTATATCAATGCTACCCGCGGTAGAAATGGTGGTGTTTCACTTGGTGAACTTAAGACCAATATCACGATTGCTGATGTTGTACGTAATATGGAAACGAATCTTGATGTTGTTGATTGTCATTCACCCACTGTCTGCCCCATTCGTTCAGAATGTCGATTAAAAGTAATATTAGAACAGGCAACTGATGCCTTTTTAAATGTACTGAATCAGTACACCATTGCAGATTTACAACAGTCTCCTGAGGAACTCATGTCACTCCTGCACTGGTATCCAGCCGGTAATGTAGATGCATTCATATCCTCCTGAATTAGGAAGGGCTAAATTCTGACTCCGCTGATGACAACCGGGGAGTTAATTGCCAAGAAGTTATCTCTTAACTCGATAAGGCTTTTTGAATCAGAGGTACGAGAGCTTCGGGTAAGGTGATTTTGCCTGAGAGTGCAAACTGCTGACCTGTATCAGACATTTTCTTCCAGGTCTTTTGCACAATCTCGATCCACTTTTCTTCACTGTACTCGGGATGTTTACCGGCAAAGTCCAGCAGGTAGTGTTCGATAAATACCAGATCAACAACGTCTTCCAGTAACTGGGTATCGGGATTGCTTTTGATGCCTTTTTTGCCGACCATCTTTTTCACACGCTCCAGATCGTCTTCAGCATAACCCGCTTGTGCCATACAGTCGGCCGTGGTGTTGGCATGAAAGGTATAGAGGTCGGTACGCCATTTCAGATAACCGATACGGTCCATGGGGTAGGCATCGCGTGGTGAGGTCCAGCGCTTAACATGCTGGCCACGAATAGCGAGTTGTTGGACTTCATCGGCATCAGGGGCAAAGCGTCCTATCATATCGGACATACGCTGCGAGTAGAGCAACTCCTTGGGCCACTCTTTGCCGTTTGCATCGCTAACCTTGTTGGGGTCTTCGCTATTGGCAGCGTCTATAAGGCTAATTGCCTTGGCAAGCATTTCTTTAGACATATCATTTCTCCGGTTGCTGTATGACCATCGGTAATGGCTGACAGGTAAAAAATGAATTAATAAGGAGCATCATTAAACACAAATTGCTCTCAGATTGGATATATCCGGTATGGGATATAAGCAGCACTATATAAAAACGGGCTGAAAAAGCCCGTTCGTTATCAGTGTTATTGCACAGCAACTTATGAAGCGAGTTGGCGTAAGACGTAGTGCAGGATGCCGCCATGTCGATAGTAATCGACCTCTTTCGGGGTATCGATGCGTACACGTGCGGTGAAGGTTTTGCTGCTACCGTCGTCACTAAGCGCCGTTACCGTCACTTGCTTCGCGGTGCCGTCACTCAGACCATCGATATTAAAGGTCTCTTTACCGCTCAGGCCCAGACTCACCGCGGTGTCACCATCGTTAAACTGTAACGGTAGAATACCCATGCACACCAGATTGGTGCGATGGATACGCTCGTAACTCTCGGCAATGACGGCCTGCACGCCCAATAAGCGAGGACCTTTGGCGGCCCAGTCACGTGATGAACCGGAACCATATTCTTTACCGGCAATAATGACACAGGGCACGTTGTCCGCTTTATATTTCATCGCCGCATCGTAAATACTCATCGCTTCGCCGGAAGGCTGATGCAGGGTAACGCCACCCTCGGTACCCGGCGCCAGCAGATTACGCAGACGAATATTGGCAAAGGTGCCGCGCATCATCACCTGGTGATTACCACGACGTGAGCCGAGGGAATTGAAGTCCTTTGGCTGTACACCTTTTGATTGCAGGAACCTGCCCGCAGGACTATCCGCTTTAATGGCGCCAGCGGGGGAAATGTGATCGGTGGTTACCGAATCCCCCAGCAGCGCCAGTGCGCGTGCGCCCTTGATGTCGCTGACATCCGCAACGTCTTTGCTGATGCCTTCAAAATAAGGCGGGTGTTGAATGTAGGTCGAGTCGGCCCAGGCAAATAATTGGCCTTCCGGTGACTTTAGATCGCTCCAACGGGCTTCACCACGATAGACCTCGGCATAGGCCTGACTAAACTCGGCTCGGTTGACACTCTGGTTGATGGTGTCGTTGACCTCTTTTTGGCTGGGCCAGATATCCTTTAGGAAAACATCTTTGCCATTCGTGTCTTGACCGATAGGGTCATTTTGTAAATCGACATTCATGCTCCCCGCGAGCGCATAGGCCACGACCAGGGGTGGTGAGGCCAGGTAGTTCATGCGCACCTCGGCATGGACGCGGCCCTCAAAATTGCGGTTGCCGGATAACACCGAACAGGCAGACAGGTTGCCGTCCGCAATGGCCTTGGAGACAGGTTCCGGCAAGGGACCGGAGTTACCAATACAGGTCGCACAGCCATAGCCGACCACATGGAAACCCATCTGCTCCAGGCTGTCGAGGACATTGGCCTGTTTGAGATATTCGGTGACGACACGTGATCCGGGGGCAAGAGAGGTCTTGACCCAGGGTTTGACCTTTAAACCTTTGGCGGCCGCCTTTTGTGCTACCAGACCGGCGGCCAACATGACCGCTGGATTCGAGGTATTGGTACAGGAGGTAATCGAGGCAATCACAACCGCACCATCTGCCAGCGTAACCTGTTCACCGTTTATGCTGGACGTGACCGTTTTACTCTCCAGGCTACGCTCAGCTTTAAGGGCCTTGAGGGCATCATTGAACATGGCCTTTGAGTGTTTCAGTGGTACGCGGTCCTGCGGGCGTTTCGGACCGGCAAGGCTGGCCTCAATCGTGCCCATATCCAGTGTGACACTGCTGGTATATACCGCCTCAGGGGCGTCTGCGGTACGAAACAGACCTTGTGCTTTGGTATAGGCCTCAATCAGGGCGATCTGTTCCTCAGATCGGCCGGTGAGGCGCATATAGGTCAGGGTTTCGTTATCGACCGGGAAGATGCCACAGGTCGCCCCGTACTCCGGCGCCATATTGGCGAGGGTGGCGCGGTCGGCCAGCGACAGCTGGTCCAGGCCGGGTCCATAGAATTCAACAAACTTACCGACCACGCCGTGCTTGCGCAGCATCTCGACCACGGTCAGCACCAGGTCGGTGGCTGTAGTACCTTCCGGCAATTGTCCTGTCAGTTTGAAACCAACGACCTGCGGGATCAGCATGGAGACCGGTTGGCCCAGTAGGGCGGCCTCGGCCTCGATACCACCGACACCCCAACCCAGCACACCCATGGCATTGACCATGGTGGTGTGCGAGTCGGTGCCAACCAGCGTATCCGGATAGGCCTGCAGGCTGCCATTGTTATCCTGTCCAAAGACGACGCGGGCCAGGTATTCAATATTGACCTGATGGACAATGCCGGTATCCGGGGGCACGACCTTGAAATTGGAGAAGGCCTTCTGGCCCCATTTGAGAAAGCTGTAGCGCTCCTGGTTGCGCTGGTATTCCAGGTCTGCATTAAAGTCAGGGGAGTCCTTGCGCCCATAGGAGTCGATCTGCACGGAGTGATCAATAACCAGTTCCGCGGGTGATAAGGGATTGATCTTGTCGGGGTCGCCACCCAGGGTCTTCATGGCATCGCGCATCGCGGCCAGATCAACCACGGCGGGCACACCGGTAAAGTCCTGCATCAGGACGCGCGCGGGGGTGAAGGCAATCTCCTGGCTGGGCTCGGCAATGGCATCCCAGTTGGCCATTGCTCTGATATCGTCGGCGGTCACGCTGATGCCGTCTTCATAGCGCAGCAGGTTTTCCAGCAGGATCTTCAGGGAATAGGGCAGGCGGGAGGCACCCTCGACCGCGTCCAGACGATAGATTTCGTAATTGTTGTTATTGACCGTGAGTGTGGCACGGGCATTGAAACTGTTACTCATGGAATCTCCTTAAGATTACCGTTCTATTGAGATGAAGGCGCGCATTATACGACAAGACGAGGCCAATCGGGACTTGGCGGGTCGCTTAGTCCTCAAAATTTGTCTTGTCCGCCTCAAGCAAGTCCCGCGCCGCCTGCACAAATTGCCTTCTCCTGAAGAGGACCTGCCAGCGACCACCGCCGGTCTGTGACCATAATACGGCGGAACGAACCCCGGCGAGCAGCAGGGCGCGAATTTTATTGGCGTTAACGGGGTTATTCAGATAATTGTTTTCGCCAGAGACCATAATTTTGGGCGGGATCTGGCTTACAGTGTTGGCATAGATATCGGCCAGATTGGCGATCACGTTTTCATGCAGGGGTGAAAAAATTTCGGCCTGTTGCCGTGCGCGGGTAATACCGTTATCAAGAATCGCTAACAGATCCGGGCGTTTTAACAGTTTGCGTTGCAGGTGTAGCAGGGTGATTACATAGCGGGCAATTTCAATCTGTTTTTGACGGGCATTGTTATCCAGGTGCTCAATGACGGCATGCAAACCGGTGTGCAGATGATCGATGCGACCATAGACATCCACTGTGTTCCCGGGATCGGTGACCAAGAGACTCTTGATACAGGTCTCAAGGTCATGTGCATCGGCGCTACCCCGGGTGGCAATACTATGCACCAGCATGGCCGCCTGAAAAATACCCGCCAATGCCAGGGTGCGTTCGTTAAAGGTGTGCTGAGTCATGCTGTTTATTCCGCGCCTTGAATTATACCGCCACCCAGGCATTCCTCGGCCTGATAAAAGACGATAGATTGCCCCGGGGTAACAGCCCATTGTGGTTGATCAAAAATGACTGTACCACGTTCTTCATCAAGCTGAATAACACGGCATGCCGTATCAGGCTGTCGATAACGTGTACGTGCCGTGCAGGTAAAGGGTATGTGCGCAGGTGTTTCGTTAATCCAGTTTATATCGGCAAAGTTGACCGTGGTTTGATAAAGCGCCGCATGCTGATTGCCCTGCACAACATAAAGAATATTCTGCTCCAGGTCTTTTTGGGCCACATACCAGGGTTCATCGGCATAATTTTTCCGGCCACCAATCTTCAGGCCCTGCCGCTGTCCCAGGGTGTAATACATCAGGCCGTCATGCCGGCCAATGACCTCATCATTGTCCAGCACGCGGATTTCCCCCGCTTGGGCGGGCAGATATTTTTGCAAAAAGGTCTTGAAGTCGCGTTCGCCAATAAAACAAATGCCGGTACTGTCTTTTTTGTTATACGTGATCAAATGATTCTCTTTGGCAAGTTCACGCACCTTGCTTTTTTCGAGTTCGCCAATGGGAAAGAGTGAATGCGCAAGCTGGTATTGATTGAGGGCATAGAGGAAATAGGTTTGATCCTTGTTGGTGTCTTTGCCGCGCAATAAACGAAAATGGCCCTGGTCTTCGGCAATGCGGGCATAGTGTCCGGTGGCGATCTTGTCTGCCCCCTGGCTCAGGGCATAATCCAGAAAGGCCTTGAATTTGATCTCCTTGTTGCAAAGGATATCCGGATTGGGTGTGCGACCGGCACGATACTCCGTCAGGAAATATTCAAAGACCTTGTCCCAGTATTGGTCGGCAAAGTTGACTCCCTGCAGGGTGATGCCCAGGGTAGTGGCGACTTGCCTGGCATCGGCCAGGTCTTCCTCAGCGGTACAGTTGCCTTCACTATCATCTTCTTCCCAGTTTTTCATAAAGACGGCCTGTAACGAGTAAGCCGCCTGCTTCAGTAATAGTGCCGCTACAGAGGAATCGACGCCCCCGGACAAGCCGACAATGATTTTAGATGGTGGTCGAGACATATAAGCCAACAAAAACAATAAGTTAACAATCGAAGATTGAGTGTAAGACGCAATTCTAGCAAAGCTGAAGAGTGATAACTAATTAACTACTCCGCAGCAAGTAGCGGGGACTGGAATCCCAAGAGATTAAAGGGGTTACGCCTGACGTCCGATACAGAAATAGGTATATAGAAAGGTATTGTGATTGGATGTTGACAGCAGGTAGCTTTCATACACGCTTGGTTATAGCCGGTGTTGCGCTGTTTAGCACGGTATTGATCCTGGTCTTTGTTGCCAGAGGTCTGGTGAATGAGTCTACCCGGGAGAACGTGAATAATCTCCTCAATATGGGCACGTTAAATAGTTATCTGGCGAAAATCAAAAATAAGCTTCAGGACACGGAGCGACTGGTATATCAGCAGGCAGTAACCCCCGACGCGAAATTGTTGTACGATTTCCAGACCAGGATTACCGAGTTAGAAAATATTGAGCTTGTCGTAAACCGTTTTCTTGAGAAGCATATAGCGGAGCCGGTGCTGCATACGCATTCTATTGCAAACCTGCAGCACATGCAGCGTCTGGCAAAGACCATAACTGAACTGACGCGCAAAATGAAGCGCCATGGTAATACGTATTTTATTGTTTCTGCAGACCTGGACAAGCGTGTGCCGGGTATGCACATTCTTACCGACAAATTGTTACCCAAGAACAATCATTTTATTGAAGCGGCAGAACTGGCCATTGCCGAAAGTGATTATAATATCGATAAGCCTTATCAAGTCGAGATTCACAATCTATTCCAGGAACTGCGTTATGTTTGGTCACAGCAAATTAGTTGGGTGCGACTCTTTATTGCAAATCGCGCCGGCATTTTTGGTGAAGCGCAACGCAGCATGAAGCTTAGCCTTGAAAATCGACAGCTTTATGTTGACCAGGTAAATAATTACATTGACAGGCTTGGGGAGTTAAAGGCAAAGGGAGCGTTTGATATTCAGCAATCACAATCCTATGATGATATTCGAGAGATCGTCGTGGCTTATGAGGAAGATTTTAAAAAAGCAAAGTCGATCTTTCTTTCAAATAACTGGCGCTCCGATTTGCAACAACTCAAAAATACCGTAAGTCCATTATTTGAGGAAACCTGGGAGAATGTTCGTTTGCTTGAGTTGTCGCTGGGCGAATACGCCAGGACATCAGTTAATCTGTCGCAAAAAGCCACAAATCAGCTACACAATTTTATCTGGGGAGTTGGCGCTATTTTTCTTGTTATGATGTTGGTCACCTATTTCCTGTTTGACACTATCTTGCGTCGCCCTATTTTACAAGTAGCGAAGGCCCTGGATGCTGAGGCGGCAGGACAAAATGCCGAAATCAACTTTCGTGTATCAGTTGAGGAAACAGATTTACTGATAAAGGCATTTCGAAACATGCAAAATCAGGTTCATCAGCGCCAGACGCAACTTGAATCTATTCTGGATAACGCCGCTGAAGGAATTGTGACTATAAACGAAAACGGCGAAATCGAAACCTTTAACACCGCGGCGCAAAGGTTGTTTGGGTATAGCTTTGATGAGGTGGTGGGTAAAAACGTAAACATGCTGGTACCGGAACCGCACCGTTCGCACCACGATGCTTATATTGCCAATTATAATCAACAAGGCACAGGAGCCATTATAAATGTAAAACGCGAAGTATCCGCGCAAAGAAAAAATGGCTCAGTCTTCGCCATGTCGTTAAAAGTGAATGAAATGTTTCTTAATGGAGAGCGTCACTTTACCGCTGTAGTGGATGACATAAGCGATCGAAAGGCCTTGATCCAGAATTTACGTAATATTGCCGAGCATGATTCATTGACCGGGTTGTACAACCGACTTTATTTTTCCGAAGAGTTGGAGAGGGTGGTGGGCAAGAAATCCCGTGGTGACCAGAATGCCATTGCCATGCTTTATATCGACCTGGATAACTTTAAGTATGTGAATGACACCATGGGGCATTTGGCTGGTGACCAGTTGCTGGTTGAAGTTGGTTCTATCCTGAAGTCCAATACGCGTGATTCTGACCTGTTGGCACGTCTTGGAGGCGATGAGTTTGCAGTCATTCTTTTTCGGCCAGACCCTTCACATATTCTTGACGCCGCTGAACGCTTTCGCAAGTCAATTGAAGAGTACCTGTTTCTCTGTACTGGTAAAACGGTCAATATCGGCTGTTCCATCGGTGTTGCTGTCCTGGATGCCAGTATTCAGGACAAAGATCAAATATTCTCCAGGGCTGACATCGCGTGCACGGAGGCGAAAAAAAGAGGTCGCAATATCGTCCATATGTTCAGCGATGACGATGAACATAAAATATCCGCCATGTCATCGGATATTGGCTGGGCCAGTAAAATCAAACACTCAATTATCAATGATTGCTTTATGCTGGCAGGCCAACCGATTATTTCAACCAGTAGCGGTCGGGTAGACTTTACCGAGGTTTTGTTGCGTCTACACAATGAAGGCGGCGATTTGATCATGCCCGCAGGATTTATGCCGTCAGCCGAACGCTTTGGTCTCATGGCGGAAATTGATCGCTGGGTGATAAAACAAGCCTTTGCCCTATTAACGCAATTA
>Ga0209633_10003646_pt1 | contig 14147 bp, 11 predicted proteins | sample Cruoilmetagenom1_FD_187290 | JGI IMG/M metagenome (GOLD analysis project Ga0209633, IMG submission 187290) | Oil polluted marine microbial communities from Coal Oil Point, Santa Barbara, California, USA - Sample 1 (SPAdes) (version 2) | ecosystem: Environmental > Aquatic > Marine > Oil seeps ... | reverse complement strand
TGGTGATCCACATTTTGGCACCGTTCAATATCCAGCTGCCGTCCGGATTTCTTTCAGCTTTGGTGCGCATCCCCGCGGGATTCGAACCGAAATCAGGTTCAGTCAGGCCAAAACAGCCAATCGCCTTCCCTTGGGCGAGAAGAGGCAGCCAGAGGTCCTTCTGCGCCTCGCTGCCGAAGGAAAAAATGGGATACATAACAAGAGCATCCCTGTACTGACGCAAAACTTCGCAGAGCGGAATCCCCACGTTCCAGTTCGTACATCAGGAGCCCGTAACCAACGTTTGACAATTCGGCACAGCCATATTTTTGCGGCAGGGTCGGGCCAAGAAAGCCTAATTCTCCCATAAATTTGACCAGATGGGCCGGGAACTCTTCTTTCTGGGCGAAGTCATCAATGATCGGCAGCACCTCTTTATTAACAAACTTTCTTGCTGTCTGTCGAACAAGAGTTTCTTCATCATCAAGCAACCCTTGAAACCCCATATAGTCTGTTAATTCATTTTCACTACTCATTTTCTAAAGCTCCTTTCAGGTTGTTTGCATTGTAAAAACTATAAATTCCAGATGGTGAAGGATTTGGGTTTTTGCGATACCATCAGGTTTGGCCAGTATCGCATCTCTCTACAAAGGAGTCAAGGAATTGAAAGAAGAGGTATATCGTCAAAATTACCATGGAAAAATATGGTGCCCATGGTGGGCTGAAAGGGGTATGTTGCTCTGGAAATAGAACTGCCAGGGAGATAAAATAGAAATACATTGGGATTGAGGATGGATATTCCTATAGATTATTCAGGGATCACCGAGTTGATGACAGTAGCTCATAGAGAAGGAAGAAGCTTTCTCTATGAATATGAAGTGTACTCTCTGCTTTCAAAATCAGGGGCTGAGACCCCTCCGAAATCTATTTTTCTGCCAAGGGGGGCAAGACCTCTGGACGAAGAACTTATGGCGCTGCCCGGAGAAAAGGTAGTGCTGAAGATAGTATCTCCACAGATTATCCATAAAACAGAGGTTGGTGGAGTAAGGATAGTAGAGAAAAAACCGGAGAAGATCAGGTCGGCAATTCGTCGGATGCTTTACGAGGTTCCAGAGAATTATGCAAGGTGGATTGAACAAAACCAATTGGAGGCTCCAGAGTGTTATCGTGAACTTTCTGGTGAACCTCTGGCTGAGGCAATTGATAAGGATCTTGAGGGAACTCTTCTCGTTCAATTTATGCCCCCCGATTCTTTAGCTTTTGGCAATGAGCTCATCGTTGGATTGAGGCATACTCGAGAGTTTGGCATGGTGATAAGTGCCGGACTGGGAGGCACCGATGCGGAGCTTTATGCAGAACGGTTCCGCAAGGGGCAGGCTATAGTGGCTGCACTAACTGAGATGAACGATGGCTACTCTTTCTTTGAGCTGTTTAAACCTACTATTGCGTACAAAAAACTGACAGGTTTGACACGAGGGCAGAGAAGGGTAGTAACAAATGAGCAGCTGATTGAATGTTTTGATTCGTTTATCAGGATGGCAAACCACTATTCTCCCAATAGTCCTGACAGCTGTTTTATCATTGAAGAGCTTGAGGTGAATCCATTTGCCTTTACAGATTATCTTATGGTTCCTCTTGATGGTATGTGTCGGTTCTCAACTGCAGCGGTTCCCTGCTATCCGCGTCCTATACACAAAATTGATCGCCTGTTGCATCCAAAGAGCATCGGTATTATCGGCGTGTCCGGCAAGCGAAAGAATTTCGGTCGAATTATACTGGATAATATTCTTGCCGAGGGCTACCCCGGAGACGATGTAACTCTAATTCGTGAAGGGGAGAAGGAAATCGCCGGTGTACAGTGTCTTCCTTCTCTTGCGGCATTGAAAAAACCTCTTGATATGCTGGTTGTAGCTGTCTCAGCTTCACAACTTCCCGGCTTAATCGAAGAAATTATTCGGTTGAGATGTGCCGAAACAGTTATGCTTATTCCAGGTGGCCTGGGAGAGACCGAAGAGAGCAGAGATCGTGCCGATCAGGTTGTTGCTCGAATAAATGCATGCCATACATCTGAAGACGGAGGCCCTGTATTTCTTGGAGCAAACTGTATGGGGGTAATTTCGAGGCCCGGCAGATATGATACCTGGTTCATTCCTGAAGAAAAACTGCCAAAAGATAGTGAAAGAGGCTATCGTCGGGCAGCTCTTATCAGTCAGAGTGGCGCCTTCATGCTTCATCGCACTCATCAGTGTCCTCACCTCAGCCCTGCCTACATGATTTCCATAGGCAACCAGACCGATCTCACTCTCGGTGATATGGTGAACTATTTTATAGATTCCAGAGAAGTCGATGTTATTGGAGTTTATGCCGAGGGCTTTTCAGATCTAGATGGTCTGGAGTTTTGCAGGGCGGTGCGCTCCGCCGTGCTTAATGGAAAAACAGTGGTTTTTTATAAGGCGGGAAGGACTCCGGAAGGAAAGGCTGCAACAAGTGGACACACGGCATCTCTTGCCGGTGATTATATGGTTTGTGAAAACTGTGTACAGCAGGCGGGGGCCATAGTTGCCAGAAATTTCATTGAATTTCAGGATCTCTTTTTTCTTTCGGAGACTCTGCATCAGAAAATGATCGGCGGAAGAAGACTCGCTGCAGTGAGTGGTGCAGGTTTTGAAGCTGTAGGTATGGCTGATTCCATCGCCTCGGATGAGTATCAGATGAGCCTGGCTGATTTCAGTGCTGATAGCAAAAAAAAGATAGGAAAAATCTTCGACTCTAGAAAACTTTCTCCCCTGGTAACCCTGACAAATCCGTTTGATATTACTCCTTCCGCCGATGATGAAGCCCATGCCTCTATCGCGCGAATCTTGGTGGGCGATGATGGGGTTGATGCAATTGTAATCAGTCTTGACCCTCTTTCCCCGGTTACGAAGACCTTGAGTGACAGCTCAGGAGGGCGTTATGATATGGATTCTGATACAAGCATAAAAAACCTGATTACGGAGCTGGTAAGAGAGAGCGAAAAGCCGATAGTAACTGTGATAGATGGCGGCAGGCTCTATGACCCGTTACGGGATGCACTGATTGAAAGAGGGATTCCGGTTTTTCAGGTTTGTGACCGGGCTATTGCTGCTCTGTCACTCTATATTCAGGGACGATTGGAGGTGAGAAGGCTGCGAGAGGATCAGTCCGGATGAAAATGGGAGTTGATCTGTTTTGCAAGCTCATTTCCAATCCCCCGCACCTCCTGTAACTCTTCTTCTGTCGCCTGTTTTATCCGCTTCAGGCTGCCAAGATGTTTAAGGAGATTTCTTTTCTTTTCCCTGCCAATGCCGGGAATAGTATCAAGTTCTGAGAATAGGGTGGCCTTATTTCGCAGTTTTCTATGAAATGTTACTCCGAACCGGTGAGATTCATCCCGGATTCTCATAAGGTACAGGAGAACCGGATTATGGGCTTGCAGCAGTATCGGGTTCTTTCGGCCGGGCTTATACAGTTTTTCTCCTTCCCCTTTTTTTTCTTTGGCGATCCCGATCCAGTCCAGTCTCTCTGTGATGGAAAGTTCGTCAGCAATTGAAAGCGCCATGCCCAGCTGCCCCCGGCCGCCGTCCACAATAAAAAGGTCGGGCAGGGTGTCCTCATCAATGGCCCGGCGGAGCCGTCGGTAGAGGACTTCTCTCATCATTGCATAATCGTCGGGGCCCTCCACCGTTCTGATTTTAAAATGGCGGAAATTATTCTTGTCGGCTTCTCCTCTATCAAAACAGACAAGGGATCCCACCGCCTGCTTGCCGCTGATATTGGAGATGTCCAGGCATTCAATTTTGTCAGGCGCCCGTTGAAGGTGAAGTCTTTTCTGCATTGCCTGTGAAAGGCTCTGCCAGGATTTAGCTTTTTTTTCTTTTTCCTTGAAAACCTGCAGAGCATTGGTATTTGCCATTGCTACTAATTGCAGGTTGTCACCCCTTCGGGGCGCTTTCATTGTTACCTTTCTGTCTGCACTGTCGTTCAGATGCTCTTGAATGATTTCAATATCGCTCGGTAAGAAGGGAAGAAGGATCTCCTTAGGTATTAACGAACTGCTATCATAAAACTGACTCAAAACCTGAGAGAGTATGGAGGTGTCATCGCCAAACGGATCTGCAAGAAAAAATGTTCTGCTTCCATTGATAAGGCCGCTGCGGATAAAAAGAATTGAAATTGTAACGGACGCATCCTGACGACCAAAGCCAAATACATCCTGATCTTTGGTATGGTTTGCTGAGATAACCTGTTTTTCCAGGGTACGGGAAAGAGCTGCTATTTGATCCCTGATTGTGGCGGCTTTTTCAAACTCAAGAGAATTTGATGCGACCTGCATTTTCTCTTTCAGTTGTCCCGTAAGGGCTCTGTTTTTGCCTTCCAGGAGCATGATAATATTATCTACATGCTCCCTGTAAAGTAAAGGGTCGGCCTCGCCTGTACATGGCGCAAGACATTTACCGATCTGTCTGTTTAGGCATGGTCGATTTCTTTTTTTAAGTCTGGATCCTTTGCAATTTCTTAAAGGAAAAAGGGCAGATATCAGTTTCAGAGTAGACCACATTGATGATGATGATGAATAGGGTCCAAAATATCGTGCCTTATCTTTTTTCTTTCTCCTGGCCATCATCACTCTTGGCCATTCCTCCTGGACCGTGACTCTGATATAGGGATAGTTCTTATCGTCGCGCAGAAGGATATTATATTTTGGTTTATATTTTTTTATAAGAGAAGCTTCCAGAATCAGGGCTTCTTTTTCTGTACCTGTTATAATCGTATCGACTTTGCCTACTTTGGAAAGCATTACTGCCGTCTTATTATGCTCGGCAGCGGAAAAATGTGCATAGGACGCTAATCGTTTAAAGAGATCCTTCGCCTTGCCTACATAGAGTACTGCTGATTTATTATCGAGCATCAGGTAGACGCCGGGTGAGTGGGGGGCCGATGTAAGTATGTTTGCCGGAAACATGTCAATCTCTGTAAAATGAAAATATATTTCTTTTTTGAGAACCATATAGCATGATTGTTCGGACGTCATCACTATTTACAGTTAAATAGCGGACTGTTGCACTGGAATCTCTGCAAACTAAAGACAAATGGGAAGAGCAAAATGGCGCTAAGTTTTATTGATGGCAACGAGGCAATAGCAAGGGCTGCTGTTCGGGCTGGCTGCCGTTTTTTTTCCGGCTATCCAATTACGCCTGCAACAACAATTTACCAGCAGATGCTGAAATTGCTCCCACCCCTGAAGGGGGTCTGTCTGCAGGGAGAAGATGAAATTGCCTCCATCGGCTTTTGTCTCGGGGCCTCCATGGCCGGTCTCAAGGCAATGACGGCGACGTCCGGGCCTGGGATCAGTCTGTACAGTGAACAGATTTCCTTTGCATTAAGTGGCGAAATCCCCCTGGTCATTGTTGATGTCCAGCGCCTCGGTCCTTCAACCGGATCGGCCACAAAGGGGGCGGATGGGGATATCCAGTTTCTGCGTTGGGGCAGCAGTGGCGGGCTTCCGGTTGTTGTCCTTGCTCCGGTTGATGTCAGGGACTGTTATATATTGACCATGCATGCATTTAATCTAGCTGAACAGTATCGCTGCCCGGTATTTATCGCCTCAAATAAAGAGATAGGTATGACCCGTGAAAGCATTGAAATTGATTCTCTGGATACGCCTGACCTTCTTACTCGAAAGTATTGTCCTGAGGATCAACCTTATCTACCTTTCCAGGTACCTCCCGGAACAATGATACCACCTTTTCTGCCCATTGGTGGATCCCGGCTCGTTAGGCAAACTTCATCAACCCACGATCCAGAGGGATATATTACTGCAGACACCGATATCATAGGGCAGGTGATTGAGCGATTGGATAAAAAACTTGTAACCAATGTGGACACTTTCACTTTTTTCGAATTTGATTCCGATCCGGATGCTGAGACTCTCCTTCTCGTTTATGGGGTAACCGCCCGTGCGGCTAAAACTGCTGTTGAGCAGATGCGAAAAGGAGGAAAGGCCATTTCATTACTTATTTTGAAAACCCTGTATCCTGTACCTGAAGATTTTATTAAACAATGTATCAATGAAGTAAAGAGGGTGGTGGTGGTGGAGATGAACCTTGGTCAATATGTCAGGGAGATAGAACGGCTTGCTGAAAGTCAGCATGTCAGCCATTTCGGCAAAATGGATGGAGAGCTTATCAGCCCCGAATTAATTCAGCAGGTGATTGCTCTATGACAACTCTTCTCAATATACAAAGACCACCGGTCTTTTGTCCTGGCTGTTCCCATGAGAGGGTTGTTCGGACTCTTGATGACGCCCTGCAGCGGCTGGGATTGAATGGGGAGCAGATTGTCATAGTAACGGATATAGGTTGTGCCGGATTGTTTGACACTTTCTTTAACACCCACGCATTTCATGGTTTGCACGGACGTGCGCTCACCTATGCAACCGGTCTGAAAATGGCTGATCCCGAGTTGACGGTTATAACGATCATGGGTGATGGTGGTCTGGGAATTGGCGGAGCACACGTTTTGAGCAGCTGCCGCAGGAATCTTGATATAAACCTTTTGATACTCAATAACTTTAATTATGGGATGACGGGAGGCCAGTGTTCGGTAACCACACCTGTTGAAGCCTGGACCTCCTCTGGTTTTTTGAATCAACTGGAGCCCCCTCTTGATATCTGTAGGATTGGTAAGGCGGCTGGCGCTCCCTGGGTTGGCAGACTCATGGCGACAGACCGGGAGTTATCCTCCCGGATCCAGGAAGCAGTGGTCTACCGGGGATTTTCCATGATAGATATCTGGGGTATGTGCCCAGGTCGTTTCGGTAAGCGGAACAAGATCTCACTTAAACAGATCGAACAGGAAATGTCTCTACTCCCCGAAGCCGAAGGCAGAGTTTCTGCCAATGAACGACTGGAATTTGGCGGCCACTATCGAAGCCTTGCTGCACAGCTTCAATGCGCAGATCCTGTAGGGAGGATAGATTGTAAATTTTCCCCACCGGTTTCTTCCCGTTGCGATATCCTGCTGCTGGGGGCTGCAGGTCAACGGATCAACACCGCTGGAGAAATTCTCTGTCTATCGGCAATGAGTGCAGGCATGCATGTCACCCAGAAAAGTGATTATCCTATCACCGTTCTTCGCGGACATTCGGTCAGTGAGGTTGTGCTGAGCCGATCCCCCGTTGGCTACACTGGCATAATTAAACCCAATATAGTTATTGCACTTTCAGCGGAAGGTGTGGCACGCAGGAAGAAGGTATTTTCATTGCTCGATGAGGACAGCTTGGTAATTATGGCTGATAACCTGGAAATCCCGAAGAACAACGCAAGAACAATTGAGATTGATTTCAAAGCATTGGGAGTTCCATCTTCTGAATGGGCTCTCGTTTCCTTATCAATGCTTGCAGCAGATGGCTTTCCAATTACTGAGGAAATGCTTCAGGCTGGACTGGCGAGCCGATTTGCAGATAGATAACCATTACAGTTCCGGCTGCATTGGCCAGCTGACTCATCAGGCCGGCGGTAAGGCCCAGTGAGGCAGAAAGTTACCAGTGGGAAGGTATCTTGTTCTGCTCGTTACAGTAGTGCTGGTAGAAATAGTTCAGTACCAGCAGAATCAGGATAATTATGCTGATTATTGGCCTTAATCAATTTCAGTATCAATCGCCAAGAGAATAATCATGCAGTGCAGCCTTGAAGAGGGTTTGAGTATACTCCTGTACCGGTGAGCTGAATATCTTCTCTGCTGCTCCTGATTCCACAACTTGTCCATGCTGCATAACTACCACATAATCAGCTAGCGCCCGGACAACACGAAGGTCGTGAGAGATAAAGAGGTAGGACATATCATATTTCTCCTGCAGGGAGAGGAGAAGCTCGATAATCTGGGCCTGGATGGTTACATCGAGAGCTGAAGTCGGCTCATCAAGAATAAGAAACCGCGGTTTTAATACCAGAGCTCTGGCAATTGCAATTCGTTGTCGCTGACCTCCGGAGAACTCATGAGGGTAACGCATTGTCATGTCTTCAATGAGGCCGACTTCTTCTAAAGCATGGCTGATGATAGTTCTTCGCTGCGTTTCTGTTATGTCTGCCATATGAACTTTGATCCCTTCACTGATGATCTCCCCGATTGTAAGCCGCGGCGAAAGGGAAGAGAAGGGATCTTGAAAGACAATCTGCATGTCGCTGCGCAGAGGGCGCATATGGCGACTGCTTATGTCCTCAAGATTTTGATTGTCGAAGATGATTTTCCCATGACTGTTAACAAGCTTCAGGATTGCCATGGCCAGGGTTGTTTTGCCCGACCCGGACTCTCCCACAACACCGCAGGTGGTTCCCTGGTAAAGTTTAAGGGTAACCATATCCACGGCTTTGATAAGCTTCTTTTCACGTTTAAAGAGACGGTCCCAGCTGTTCCCCATCTGAAAATAACAGCAGAGTTTTTCTGTTGTCAGAAGAGTCGGACCCTCTCTTTTCTCGGGTTTTGGCTGCTGCCAGGTGGCGGAGAGCAGTCGTTTTGTATAGTCACTGGAGGGAGAGGAGAAGAGCTTTTCTGTTGTTCCATGTTCAATTATATGGCCCTTCTCCATGATATAGATATGTTGGGCACTGTTTTTAACCAGCACCAGGTCATGGGTAATGAGCAGCACTCCCATCCCGTATTCTGCCTGGATATCTTTTATAAGCTCAAGAATCTGTGCCTGTATGGTTACATCGAGGGCGGTTGTCGGTTCATCTGCAATTAAAAGGGAAGGGTGACAGGCAAGCGCCATGGCGATTATTACCCGTTGCCGTTGTCCCCCTGACAGCTGATGAGGAAATGCGAAGTAGCGATTTTCCGGGTCATCAATACCTGTTCTGTGCAGCAGTCGTATCGCCTCCTTTTCCGCCTCCTTTTTTTTCATCCTCTGGTGAATCATAAGCGGTTCAATCATCTGGCTGCCTACCGAGTATACCGGATTAAGCGACGTCATCGGTTCCTGGAAAATCATCGCAATTTTATTGCCGCGAATGAGGCGCATCTCGTCAAGGGTGAGACCGGAGAGATCCCTGTTGTCAAAAGATATGGAACCTGTCGTGGTAATTGAGCTGCTCTCCTCAAGGAGCCGGAGAATTGAAAATGCAGTAACCGATTTTCCCGAGCCGGATTCTCCTACCAATGCAGTCGTTTCACCTGCCTTTACTGCCAGCGATACGTCATGGAGTATATGTTCCTGGACGGGTATATTATCCTCGTCGTAGGAATTGAAAGACAGGTTGAGGTTGTTTATCGTGAGAAGCATGTTGTTATTAACCCGAATAAAGCGGAATTTTAGAATGCTTGGATAAGTGGTATGGAAGTATTTTCAACCATGTAATTTTAAACGACCTTTCTCGAATTTTTGCTTTTTCTTACAGAAGTTCTGGGGTAAAGCACTAATAATGGATTTCGAAGGATGGGAAAGTTTCGTCTGAATGGATATCATCACTGTGAACTGAATCCACTCTGGACTGGGGAGACCCTTGCTTGAGCCAGGAAAGTATATCTGAAACCATTTTTTCCTCTCCGTAGAAGAGTGCTTCAACAGATCCATCCGGCAGGTTGCGGACCCAGCCGGTCAAGTTGTGCTGAATTGCCTGTTTTCTTGTGTAGTCGCGAAAAAATACTCCCTGAACCCGGCCTTTAACAACCACATGTTTTGTAATTATCAAAATATTTACCTCTTTTTATTCATGCCAGCGATGCAAGAAGTCTTCTCCGGCGTCGTCTGTTAAAAATCAAGCGGGCTTTTGACCTCTTTGATTGTAACACTTTTTACTGTATGGGTGTAAATCATGGTTGATCGTACGTCACTGTGCCCCAGTAACTGTTGGATTGTTTTAATATCATAATTGGCCTGCAATATATGGCTGGCAAAGCTATGGCGGAATGTATGCGAAGTGCTTTCTGGAGAGACGTTTCATGGACATGATAGCGTCTGCGCTCATTGGTCTCAATCACAACGGTCAGTTCTTTTGCAGGAAAAAACCATTGCCAGATAAGTTCTTTGGCAGCATTTTATATTTCAAGCAAGCTCCAGGCCACATTTCTTCAGTCCGTCAACAGTCGGCTCTGCAATACTTTTAAACTTTACAAATCGTCCTATCAAAATGCGACCACGGCTCGGGAAATCCGGTTTGAGGGCGAGCAGATCCTCAACACAGTTTCCCCCCTCTTCCAATCGACCAAGGTTTCCAAGGGTGGCTGCCCTTACCAGCGGTTCCCAGAAGCTCTGCGGGCTCCTAAGGTGCATTGTTTCCTGGTAAGCCTGTTCGTAGTCCTTCTGTCTGATCCAGTTTGCCCAGAGTGCGTAATGCGCATAATCAAGATGGTATGGGTTCCTTCGAATTGCTTTCTTAATTAATTCTGTCCCCTCTTCCCATTCTCCCGACAGGGCCATCACATATCCGATTGTGTCTAGTAGAACAACGGAATCAGGATGGAGTTCATAGGCTAGTCGAACTTCTTTTTTGGCAGCAGATGTTTCATTTGTTATAAGTCTTACAAACGCCAGGACAGCACGTGCAAACTGACTGTCGGGTGCAAGTTTTGCTCCTTTTTCCGCATAGGAAACTGCTTTGTTTTTTGCATCGCCTAGGACAAATCCTGGAATTTCAAAGGAGTATATGATGATGTAAAGACGTGCAAGCATAGACCAGACCTTACTGCACAGAGGCTCTAGTTTTTTGGCGCATTCCAGAGCAAATAAGGCCTGTGTAAATCGTTCTTCGGTCGGATCCCGGCTATATTCAAGAAATCTCAGAATTGCTTCATAGGTCTTTAATTGTTCTGGAGCCTTATCCGTGGATTCCGTAAGAATTTTATTTGCGATAACTCCCTGTTCACATCCTATCTGGGCAGCAACAGTCTGTATGATTTTTTTCTGGAAAACAATCAGTTGCAATGGATCATTGCCGCAATTGAGCCCTTTAGACCAGAGTTGCAGATTGCTCAGGGTATCTGTCAACGTGACAATTACTTTGATCCCTTTTATGTCGTTGAGAATTTCTCCATCAATCACAAATCTGGCAATGGTGTCTGCTGCCCGTCTGTTGCCTCCGTCAGGAATATCTTTTAATACCTGAATATCCCTGTGCAAGGTCATTTCCATTCTGAGTTCACTTGCAAAACCTGGTCCCAGCCAATCCAACGAAGCGTCACCCGTTAGGTTTAAAAATGGACGAATGAGAATTGTGGGCCACGATTCTTCAACGCCTGATGCCTTATCTCTACTTACTCGAACTTCTGCAACAGGATTATATGGTGACTGTTTAGTAAAAACAGGAACATAAGCACCTTTTGGGATGTCGATATATACTGGATCGCTGTGGACAGCAACCAGATAATAGCGTTCCAGGGCCCGCCGTAATTTATTGGCCTGTATACTGACAATTGGATCAGTTCCCTGGTCAAACTCATCTCCCCTCCCAAATACACAGGTTGCCACAGTGAATCCTTTAATTTTATCACTGTTCCCGGAAAGTGTCTCCAATACAACAAATTTCAGGAATTTTCGTTGACTTTCCGTAGCGGTGAATTCAGGACTGGCGAGTATTCGCTGAAGCTGATTACGGATAGAATTAGCAGAGATATTTCCCGGAGGAAAATATGGGGCCGATGTTTTTACGTTCACCATAAAATTGAAATCGTTGGGCTGTTAGTATTCATAGGAAATTTTCTATTATTTAAACATGTTCCCAGAAAACATTTATCCTAAATTAGGTTGTAAAGAATTATATACCACTTTAATAATAATCGCTGGTTATTAATAATCATTGTCTGAGAATGGGTGGAGGAGAGAGATGGCTACTATGAATGAGAGTTTCTTAACAGTTTCAAAACATTTTCCTGCTCACCGCCCGTTAATGCAACATCTCTTTCGCAGCAATCCTGTTTTTCGGGAAACCTGTATGGATTATCATAAATGCAGCAAGGCCTTACACTATTGGAGAAACTCGCAGTCTCAGGAAGCATCGTTTCGAAAACAGGAATATTCAGTTCTTCTTCAAGAGTTGAAACAAGAATTATTGCAATGCATAAGCCTTTTTGACAGAGATATAAGCATCTGCTGAAAATAATTTAGATGGAGGAGATAATTATGAAAAACTATTAGAGAATAATTTTTGGCAGCCTGATCACATTATGCGTTACAGCGGTGAGCAGTGCTGCAGCAACAATTGTCTACACGGCACAGGGGCAGAGTCAGGAACAGCAGACAAAAGATGAAGGGGAGTGCCGCCAGTGGGCAACTCAGAAAACCGGGATTGATCCGCTGCAGGTTGCAAATGCTGCTTCCAGCCAGAGTACCCCCCAACAGGATCGCAAGGTAGTGAAAGGGGCTGCGGGTGGTGCCCTTGCAGGTGTGGTTGTGGGAGCAATTGCTGGAGATGGGGGAAAAGGAGCCGCAATTGGAGCAACTACCGGTGGAATGGTGGCGGAGTCCGGAAACATCAACAACAAAAGGCACAGCAGAACAGCGCTCAGCAAGCTCAAGCTCAACAACAAGTGATGTTGGGAGAATATGAAAAAGCGTATCGCGCCTGCTTGAGCGGCCGCGGCTACACTACTCAATAACACTATCATCTAATCTCAACTAATTTGGCATTTGCCTCAACTTGACATAACTACTGTAATATAAAGAAAAGGATTTTAAATGAAAATAACGAAACAATACAAGCCATTATTGGCAGCGTTGTTAGTCTGTGGACTATCATCCCATGCATTGGCGGAAGAGAATGTCAACGAATTGCGAGATGCCGTCCAAAACCCGGTAGCCAGCATGATCTCTGTGCCTTTTCAGAACAATACCGACTTCAATATAGGACCGGACAACAAGACTAAGAACACACTCAATATTCAGCCGATATTTCCCTTTGAGCTTAATGATAACTGGAATCTGATCACCCGGACTATTTTACCTGTTGTTTCACAGCCAGGGTTGTTTCCTTGGCAGGATAGAACCAATGGATTGGGAGATACATCATTTTCTGCTTTTCTCTCACCGAAAGAGTCAGGCAAAGTCGTGTGGGGTGGCGGACCAATGTTTCTTTTGCCGACAGCTACAGATGATATGTTAGGTGCAGACAAATGGGGTCTTGGAATTTCCGGAGTTGCGCTCACTAAGATCAACAACTGGACCATCGGTGCACTTGTCAGTAATATCTGGTCAGTCGCAGGATCAGGAGATAATGATATCAATCTCTTCACCTTGCAGTATTTTGCCAACTATAATATGTCAGATGGATGGTACTTGATCACTGCACCAATCAATACTGCTAACTGGGAAGCAGACAGTGATAACCAATGGACTATACCGTTGGGTGGTGGTGTAGGTAGAGTTTTTACAATTGGTAAACTACCTGTTAATGCTCAGTTATCCGGATACTATAATGTAGTGACACCGGATAATTTCGGCGCAGAGTGGCAAATGAGAGCACAAATACAGTTTTTGTTTCCTAAGTAGGATAAACGTAGACTCCGGATCGGACTTTTTACGACGCCATCAAGCAGGTTGAACTCTAATAGAAGCGTACCGGTTAGAAATTAACATTTTCTGCAACAGATTATCAATCTGTAATCTCTGATGAATTGAATTGTACTTATGAAAAACAAAAGGGTCTACATCAGTGCATCTTAAGAAGATTGGAGAGAAAATCAAAATGAAACCTACTAGATCAAAAAACATCATCAGTACTCTTGCTACTATAAGCATGTTGACAGTAATAGTTCCAGCACAAGGAGCTGCAACAGAGCCAAGTGGACTCCTGCCATTGTCTGACCACTCTGGTAATTTGTCTGAACGTTCTTATCTGTTCGGAGACCTTAGTGGTAGCCGTACTGAGTGGGCTAAGAAGGGTTTCACTTTCGATATCGATTATAACCAGTATTTCCAAGGTGTTGTTGATGGCGGAGTAGATACAGACTCTGAATATGGTGGAACCATCGACTACAACATTAATGTTGATTTTGACCGTATGGGGCTTATCCCGGGTGGTTTACTCCAGATGCGTGCAGTGTCGCGTTATGGACAATCAGTCAATGGTATCAGCGGTGCCTTGATCCCGGTCAACGCAGACGCAACACATCCTACTACCACTACATTAGATTCCGATGTTACTCTCTTGCTACCT
>Ga0209633_10003645_pt1 | contig 14149 bp, 9 predicted proteins | sample Cruoilmetagenom1_FD_187290 | JGI IMG/M metagenome (GOLD analysis project Ga0209633, IMG submission 187290) | Oil polluted marine microbial communities from Coal Oil Point, Santa Barbara, California, USA - Sample 1 (SPAdes) (version 2) | ecosystem: Environmental > Aquatic > Marine > Oil seeps ... | reverse complement strand
CCGTGTGAATACTTTACCGCTCATTGCACGCTCTCTCCTTGGACCGGGTACCTGACGTCCCTCAACGCCTGGTTCGCTGAGACTGACAACAGTCTTGCTTTCTCCATAGCCGAGCAGTATCCGTGCCAGGCACGGTTGATCGTGCAAGTGACGGATTAATAAGAGGTTTGGAGAGGTGGGTCGTTACGCGGATGGGTCGGTCAGGACCCGGCCAGGGGCGGCGCGCGCATCACGACTAATACACATCAATGGATCTGCCGAAGCCACTTCGGGTCATTTGCTTTAGTCGTGTAGTTCCACATGGTATCCGTATCGCGCCAGACCCGCTTCGGAACCAGGATCGTACCGTCTTCGGCCTCTTTATAAAGTATGTCGTAAAACCCGAGCACGGCTTTAATGTTCTGCCGGAACTCCGCCGAGACAGGGGCTTCGGAAATCACATATTCCTCATCGACGACATACACGGGCTTGAAAGGGACATACTCCTCTCTCATACAGCCTCCGACAATAGAAACAGCGAACAACACCAGCAGTAGCTTCCGCAAGCTTTGCACAACCGATAAATTACGGTCCTCTCCATTCATAATAGACCTCATCAAACCACCAGTGCTTATAGTGGTCAACAAAAACCGGACACCTTGTCAAGAGTATAAGCCACCAACATGAGGTGCTCTATGACAACCGAAACAAATGCATCACCCATGACAAAGTTGAGAGGTATTTTCGTTTACAGTAATTTTGATGAAAAAGTCCAGGCCTGTGTAGCACAGAAGCTAAACGCCTTATTGACATTTGCTTACCGGGATCGAGGGACTCTTAATCTTCCAGTTCATAAAAAAGGTCTTCAACATCATCATCGTCCGGAAAAAGTACTCTTGCTTTTTCCAAGACCTTCTTTGCCTGCATTTTGTCGTCCATGTCCATATAACATTTTATCTGACCAACAAGTGCGTCCTTGAGACCGGTCTCCGCGTTTTCCTGCGCCAGTTGAAAATACTTTAAGCCCTCCGCTGTCTGGTCGTTCACGGCGTACTCAAAGTAACCTAGCTCGATACATGGCTCGATGCTCTGTGGCTCAAGACTATGCGCTTGTTTGAGACTGTCAAAAGCCATTTCCAATGTAGGAGGTTGTGAGAGCTCATCATCCAAGAGTTGGATTAGCTTTGCTCGCTTTACCAGCAAATTTGATGAGTACGGAGATTCGAGCAGAAGCTGTTCAATCAATTCGTATGCCTCTGCAAATTTCTTTTCGCGATGCAACGAAATGACTTTGGCTAAAGCCTGTTTGAAAGATGATATATCCATGACTCAGAGTTTCTCCGATAAGCGTTGAGCTTCTTCTATCAATTTCCTCATTTTTCTCGCCCTGGGATCACCGCGTTCTGCCATTTCGATTAACCTCGCATAGGTCGTGCCTTCCAGATCGGAGAAATAACTCTTGCTTTTTTTGAGCTTGGCTGAAATTAAGTTAACTGCCTTTTTTCCCTGTATTCTCAGGATTGTTTTAATCTTTTCTTCCAGTCGATCAGCCTTTCTCATGGCTTTGACGATTTGTTTGGGTACCCTTACCAAATCTCGCGATCTGCGCTTTGATGGTTTCCAGCGCCTCCGCGGTATACGCATTTCCATACGCAGCTTTCCACTTTTGCAGAAACACCTCCTCTATGTCTTGCATCGATGCAGGAGGCGCCAAAACTTGTTCACGGAGGGAGCCATGAGCCCGGAAGTAGTCAACATGGGCTTCCACAGGTTCAGGCAGACCACGCAGAAAGTACCCACGAATAACAAGGAAAGGAATATCCTTGATCATTGCGATGGGAAAGCGTGGGAGTGTTTCCGGCTTGGCAGGAGGCGCTATCGTCGGCTTGCCGAGGCGTGCCGGAGGAAACCCCTGCTTCGCCGGCACTTCGAACAGTACCCGCAGTACCCAGAACAAGCCATAGGCGTCTTTGTTTTTGTCGCGGCTTTCAAGATAGGATTCGATCCGCTCCAGCGCCTTCCCCTTTCCCAGTGGTTGCAGTGCATTGACCGCCTGAATGACGTAGACAGGATTGTAATCCTCAAAGTGCATGGTGGATGCCTGATCCAGTAACATCATCACATGTTCTCCTTTGGTGTCAGGCGCTTTGAAACCTGCAGAATGCACCGGCCTACATGTCATAGCAAGGATGACGAGCAAGGGCACAAAAATCGGTAGCAACAGTGGGTGTCGATATAGATTGAACATATTCCCTTATCCTTCGTTTGCCTGAGCACGAACAGACACAGCAGCCGTTCCCAGAATAGTGTCATCCGCCATTAATAAAGAATACGCGGGAAACATTTCAGGGCGCCTTGGTTATCGATCGAATATTTTTTGGCGATATCCTTATAATTTGTGGAGTGGGGTGCGCTGGCGGCAAACCCGGCTGCGCTTATCATCAGCAAGGAGAGAACTATTGATTTCTACATAACGTTGATAGCTTTTTTGCGATTTACAGGTTCGAACGTAACCGAAATAATATTGTCGTCCAGATGCGTTGTCGGTTGCCGTTCACCGCGGATAAGTCGTCACTGGATCTGCCGGAGCCACTTCGGGTCATTCGCTTTAGTCGTGTAGTTCCACATGGTATCCGTATCACTCCAGACCCGCTGCGGAACCAGGATTGTACCGTCTTCGGCCTCTTTATAAGGTACGCCGTAAAACCCGAGCACGACTTTAATATTTTGCCGGAACTCCGCAGAGACAGGGTCTTCAGAAATGACATATTTCTCATCGATGACATATACAGGCTTAAAAGGGACATACTCCGCTCTCATACAGCCTCCGGTAACAGAAATAGCCAACAACACCAGCAGTAGCTTAAACAAGCTTCGCACAACCGATAAATTACGGCCCTTTCCATTCATAATCAACCTCATCAAACCACCCGTGCCTGATCACTATACGCCCGGAAACAGTCTGCTTCCATTTTGTTTCCATCATGAAGCCCCTGGAGCCTCGATGCCGTTGCAATAAGAGGGCATCCTCATCACTGATGACACCAAAGCCCGGGATGAAGGCAGTCAGCCCCGCGTGCCAGTCATAGGGGTCCCACCAGTGATGCTCTACTGCGCCTAATATAGAAATAGTATCACCTTTACGGATGAGGCTGAAGGTTCCGCTGGAAGTGATCGTGCTCGTGCCACTGGCATAAAAGAGTTCTGTCAGCGTACTGGCAGTCAGCTTGCGATCCCAATAGTCACTGAAGGAACGGGTCTCGCCGTCCTTCAATTTGTAGGCCAATTCCGTAAGAGAGGTTTCGAACCTCTCTTGATTGACCCGCTCGGCACCGGTAACAGCAGAAAAACTCCTTAACCATTTGACGTCGATAGTCTTTGTGCCGCCGCTGCCATCCAGGAATCTCTGCAAATTGTCGGCGGCGACGTTGTACCCCTTATCCCGCGCAGACTTGATCATCTGCCGGTATCGATGCTCGATTTCATCGAGCCTCTCCTCCAAGGTTTTTTCCTTACTTTCGCCGGCCTTTTCGGGTTTCGTTTCCCCTCCCTCTCTATCTTCCTGCCTTTGAACCTGCCCCAGGACCGGCCCCGTCTGTATTTGCACTTTTCCCGCCTCACTTCCTTCCCGCCGGGCTCTGGCATCCGCATGACAATACCTGCTACTTGATCGGCCTCGCGTTCGTATTTGCCGTTGGGCGCACCGACGCGGAGTTTGGCCTGGATACCGGCCCGGTTCGGTGGGAAAAGCGGGATCTTCGTAAAGTCGAAGGCCGCCCCGCCGTGGATACTCGGGCCGTTCTCTTGATGCGCTTCATCGGCCTGGCGTTGCAGCGGCGGTCTACGCTTATGCACCGGATTATTGGCACCCCGGGTTGAGGTGGCGGACGCCGGTTTGGGGGCTTTGGTGAATATTCTACTGCTCATGGCACGATCTCTCCTTGGATTCAGATAGCCCGGGATGCGCCCCCGTCTTTACAGGCGACCCGGACTAGTCCGGATAACGGCCTGCATTGCGGCATGATGCTGTTGGCTCAACCCTAAGAGGCCTCTTTTTTTGCCACATCCAGGGGTTCGATATTGTCTTGTCGAGCGCTCTCATCCATGAGGCTTAATTCCTCTTCCAATACCTGGATCGCGCCGCTGATACGCAGCAGCGATTCCTTGAGCTTCACCTGTTTGGCCTCCTGCTCCACCAGCATTTTCCTGCCGGATTCGAATTCGGCCTTCAGGGCGTCCAGCCGGGTCTTTAGGTGCTGTTCCATCGCCTGTCTCCTTTCAGCTTTATGTTGAGTTTCAAGATCCACTACCCGATTTACCGCTCAACCACCAGGGCCGGGATGTCCTTGCGCACCGCCTTGACCTCCCAGGAGAATAAGCCACCGACCTCTCCATAAACCGTAAACTGACCGGTACTAACCGCGGAGGCGCTCAAGGCAAAGGGTACTGTGCCCTGTGCAGTTAGCTGAACGGTCCGCCCTGCAAGTTGCGTCAAATCCTCGAAGTAGGCCGGTAAGGTAATGACTGCCTGACCAGCGGCATCCAACGTCGCCTCACCGCGGTAATACACTGTGTATTCCGCTCCGTCCAGAGCGGCGTGGGCCAGTTGGGTTATCCCGACCGGGGGAACGGGACTGGGGTGATCAATCAGCATATGCTTGGATACGGTATTAATATCGTTCGCGGCACTAAAACTGTCGGCACTGGCGGCACCGGTGACGCTTAAGCTGCCGGCACTGATGTTGCCCAACGCATCGACGCTCAAGCCTAGGCTGCCTTCAAGGCCAAGTTGCCATTGATCCGCCGTTTCGTCCCAGATGATCTGGGCGTTGGGCTCGGTGCCGCCGCGAAACACCTCGAGCCCACCGTTGATGACCAGGGGTACGGTCTGGGGCGGGTAGGTGTTGACCCGGATGATATTGTCTTCCACCTCCAGGGTTGCTGTATTGAGAGTGGTGGTTGTGCCGTTGACCGTGAGGTCGCCGGTGATGACCAGCGAACCGGTAATGGTATCACCGGCCCGGTTGACCTTGATGGTATAGAGATCGTCCAGCGCCGCCTGCACGGTTGCCACCCCGGGGGTGCTCTCGGCGTGTATATCGTAGGAGACTTCCTCGGCGATACTGAGGTTGGCGTTGAAGCGCACAATGCCGGGTAAGCCGGTCGTCGGATCGACCGGATCGATGAGCGTGGCCATAGCCTGTTGGCTGTGAAGTGCCGCAGCGGTGCCATCGGGAGTCCACCAGCACTGGGCCACACCATCGGCGTCGGTGGGGAGATCAAACTGGGTACCGCTACTCACCCCATCGAATAAGCTACCGTTTCCAGCCGCCACTTCAAAGCGGACCGTGGCCCCAGCCCGCGGCCAGCGGCCGTTGGCCACCCGGACCTGGAGTGCCTGCGGCAGTTGCGTCCCGCGGGTCGCCTCCTGGCCGTCACCGCTCACATGATACAGGCCGGTGTTTTCCCGCAACTGGTCCAACGCCTGCTCGACTGTTAATACCTCGAGGGCGGGATGCTGGTCATCGGGAAAGGCGCTGCCGTCGTAGGTGACTTCCTCGGCGATGCTGAGGTTGGCGTTGAAGCGCACGATACCGGGTGAGCCGGTCGTCGGATCGACCGGATCGATGAGCGTGGCCGAGGCCTGTTGGCTATGAAGCGCCGTAAACGAACCATCGGGGGTCCACCAGCACTGGGCCACCCCATCGGCGTCGGTGGGGAGATCAAACTGGGTACCGCTACTCACCCCATCAAATAAGCTGCCGTTTCCCGCCGCCACTTCAAAGCGGACCGTGGCCCCGGCCCGCGGCCACCGGCCGTTAGCCACCCGCACCTGTAGCGCCTGCGGCAGTTGTGCCTCGCGGGTCACCTCTTGGCCATCGCCGCTGACATGATACAAGCCGGTGTTTTCCCGCAGATGGTCCAACGCCTCCTCGACCGTCACTACTCCCAGTAAGGGATGCTGGCCATCGGGGAAGGCGCTGCCGTCGTAATGGTGTTGCCAGGCAACACCAAAGCCGGCGCCAAACGAAACGGGTACACCGAGCCTGTTTTCCAGTGCGTCCAGCGGCTCCTTCAGTAACGTCGTATCGACCTGCTGAGGCGCCGGATCAATTCCCTCCGTTGGCGCACCCGCTGGGAGTGTCCATCGACATTGGGCTACACCATTTGTATCTGTGGGAACGATAAAAGCTGCGTACCACAAGTTCAAACTTAGATCGATCGGGATCCCCGTAAGGTCCAGCGCAAGGGTGGTTGCGTAGGGCTGGATCGTTCCACCACCTTCCTTGACCTCGAATTTAACCCATGCGCCTTCTATAGGCCGGTTGCAATTAACCACCCCCACCTTCAGGGGACGCAATAGTACATCCTCGGCCTTTGTCTCCTGCCCGTCGCCGCTAATGTAATAAAGATCCGGCTCGGTCAGCGCAGGAAAGTGCGGCCGGCAGTCGTAATTGATCGCGAAACTGGGGGTGACGCTATCCCAATCGACCAAGGCCAGGCGGCAGTAGTGGTGCTCGATGCCATGGGGAGTCTGGGGCAGTGGTACGCCACTGGTATCCAGCGGCCATTCCACGTCACCGCCCACGACGCGCGCCGGAATCTGCCAGTAATCGCCGCTGTTATAGTTTCCCGCACCCGCAAAATGAACCTGTACGCCATCTTCGAGATCAAGCCAGGTGTCTGCGATTGTCGGTACAGTAATTTCCCCTGTTGCGCCCTGCTGGTCCCAGCGCCTCACGGAACCTGTGGCAAGGTTAATTTGCAACAGTTCAGCTGACCAGGTCGCCGCATCCACCACGAGTAAGTTGTCTTTTACATCACTCAATTGCACGAGAATGCCTGGCTCGCCGCGCAGGGTCCGCGCCTCGTCGGTCACTTCCACCCATTGGCCGGGCGCGAAGCCCAGTAGCTGATCCTTGCCTGCGTCCAGGACCAGCAGCTCTTCCGTGGCATCCCTGACCTCCACCAGACGACTAACGACAATGCCGTTGTCACGGGACCATTTGAAGGTCGCTGTGCCTGCCGCGCCACTGGCATGAATCTCGACCCGGTATAACTGGTTCTCCAATCCCCGGTAGCCCGCGCTGGCTGCAATAATACAGGGCTCTGTCGTGCCGGCCGGCACTTCCGCCCGGGCGCTCAGGCGGCCCTTTTCCACTGTGATCAAAGCCGTCCAGTCAGCGGGCTCGTCCCAGCAGGTCCAGTTGACACCATTGGGCGGGTTCGGGTCGGTAATTTCCAGCAGTTTGAGCTGCCGGATCGTCTGTTTGCGCGTGGCCGTGTCCGGCCCGCCCAGGGCTACTTCGCGGATTTCCGGGTCCTCGAGGGCAGTGATATGACGTTCCCAGACATCCAGATAGGCAATGTAGGTGCCTGTGGCTGCGACGTCCGGGTCCGGGGCCGGATGATATTCCGGCTGAGCAAGGTATGTCGCAATACGGCGCAGCGTAACTGTAGCACCTCCGGTTATCGCGGCATCGGCCAGGGTCAAGGTCGAATTGAGCGTATCCACTACCGCGATCTTGTAAGGCGTGAGTGTGACCCCGTCATCCAGCTCCACCCATTGATCTTCCTGGAATGCCAAGCCGTCGACGGTTAAGACGGGGACCTCAACGATATCCGTTCCAATGGCAGTCCCTTCCACAGGACTCCCCTCTTCCAGCTCGCACAGTATGCCATCGACATAAATGCGCCCCTGGGAGATCGTCAGGTCCTGATTGTCGGGCGCGAGCCCGATTTCGAATCCACCATCCTTTCTGGGTACGCCGCAAATGCCGATGACATCGGTGCCCTGGGTACGTTCAAGATGGGCCTTGATATCGCCCCATTCGTTCCAATCGGCATCCGTTTGTACGCGCCCTTGCTGCATGCGCACGCTGTTGTAGTGCTTGGTGGGCCTGAAGGTCAGGCGGGTAAAATCCCCTTTCATGATTGTCTCCTCGAACTTGTCGCAGAATCAGTTAACAAAAAACAGTCCAGCCTCCAGACCAAAGCGCAGGTATTCCTGAAGATTGGTGCGTATATTAGCTTCACGCTGGGGTTGCAAGAGATGTGTGAACACCCCCATTTCGGCACCGTTTTCGGCGCCGGCCAGTATCTCGTGAGGCGATTTGACGCTGAGTTGGGCATAAGCCGGACTGCCATACTCAAGCGTCGTAAATACAGGGTGTATGCGGAGCTCAACCTGCTCTCTCTCCGCCTGGCTAAGATCGTCCGCCGATGCCAGGCCCAACTCGCGCGCCCGCTCGGTTAACGCCAGGTCCGGCTGGCATCGGAAACGACGCGGTAGCTCCGAAGCCGGGGGCACATAGCTGTAGCGCACACAACCGGCCTGGAGGCGCGCGGCCCTGGCCGTCGCCGTAAAAATAACGTCCGATACCAACGGGAACTCCTTGACATACACCTGACCTAATAGCGTCGATCCTTCGATGGTCGTCGGTGGGCTGAACGCATCCCCGGCTGGATTAGCGGCGATAGCATATGTTTGCGAGACCCCATCGATGATGCTGTCGACGATGCGAAGCGCTCTCACCTGTTCCGGCACGATGAGGGAGCCGCAGATGCAGCGCTCGATATCAATGTTGAGTTGTGTATTGCAAACACCGTCGGTCGTTACCGTTTCAACAGTCAATCCTCCGCTATCAGGAACCAGGGTGCAGTGAGACAAGATCAGGTTGTCCAGTTCCCCACACTGTACTGTCATGGCGCCTTCAATCTGCAAACCGTTCAGCAGTAATTTACCGGCAGCGCCATCCACGGGGATCTCTCCCCGGATAGTCACATCCTCCCTTATGTGCGGCCTCAAACCATCAGCAACCAGTACCCGGTTCAGGTTCCGGCTCCACGGACCCGCCGCAGGCACGTCACCGCCGCGATAACGGGCAGCAATGATGAGCAATTGGCTGCCGGGTGGAAGAATGATAGTTGGCAATGGTTGAGCGTCTTCATCATAGATATGGCTGTCTATGATGGCGATGACGCCTGTGTTGTAACTACCAGCGAGCCCATTCCAGGCCGTTACTGCGTCAAACAGTGAGGCATAGAGATTGCCTGTTCCCGTACCGTATTTGGACACGCCGGCCCACCAGATTTGATCTTCGTCTTCAAACAAGTCGTTCAGGGACTCGCTGCGGTTGTACGGTCCAGCACCGACATCGCTGCTGAAACCGTAGGCATAATTGACTTCCACCAGCGCCGGTGGCTCGCTGCCCGGTATGACCAATCGTCCCAGTTCCGGGTCCACCTGGGCCTCGATGCCTGTTTGCGCCGGGGGCAGCGCAATATCCCAATCGCTCAAGTCACAGATCGAGACAGCCTCAGGGGCGATTGGCGCTTCTTCACCGTTGAGGTAGATCTGAAATACCGGTTGTCTGCCGAAATAGATGGTTTGCGGGGGTTCATTCGCAGCCAGGGCCTCGCGCCGTGCCTGGAGCTCTTCGTAGAGTGGGCGCCGGCGTAGCGGACCCGAAACATTGACTTCTTCGGCAATCTGAGTGATCCCGGTTTCTGTTTTTGGCCGGTTGAACAGGTTCACATCCTGACCGAGGGGATCGAAACGGTAGCGTCCGTCAGCGGGACTGGTGAGCGCCAGCGCCTCACCCCGCGTCACCGCGTAACTTTGCAGCCGCCAGAGGAATAGCCCAACGTTAGGGATGTTGTATTTGCCGCGGTCGCTGACCACACAGCGGACCTCGGCGGTGTGCGCCGCAATATCAAACGGCCCATTCAACAACTCCAGTTGATTGGCGTCGCGCAGGTCCGGGGTGCGCAGGCTATGGGGGCGCACATGGTTGATGTGTTGCGTCATCTCCATGAGCCCCGCGAATTCCACCACACGCGCCGGCCAGCCACTGACGTCACGGGCCATCTGTTCGAGAACGGGTGCCGTCCCCTTGCGCCGCCGGTAGGCGAGAACATTGGCAACATAGGCGCGCAGACTAAAGGTGCCGATACCGCCACTGTGTAACCCCGGCACCCGGACAAGGTCGCCGATATAGGGCACGACCCATTCCGCACAGGTCTCGATGAACCAGTCGTCGTACAGGCCCTCAATGTCCCCTTCTACGGCCAGAAATTCCTGTTCGATGATGGAAAAGAGTGCGCGCAGGGCCTGCTCTTCTTCTGTATCCCGTATGCGGTAGATAGCCGGCATCAACTCATACAGGCGATCGCTCACAGCTTCAGTCATAGCTCATTCTCCTCAAACGTCACGCCATTCGGCCCGGGGTTAATCAATAACAACTCGGCCGGCTCGGCTCGGCTGTTTATATTGTCCCAAGACGCCGTGGCCGCCGGTAACGGGGTAATCACATCGTCCCTTGCAGGATCGTAAGACCCGGTGTAGAGCGCAGTCAGATTGACGGCGATGACACCCTCCACCTCGTGGATCTCGGCGATCACTTCGGCCTCTGTCACCACCTGACCGAAATCGCGCGCCTCGAAGGAGAATGCCGATCTCAGGGCGTTCCTGATCCGGGCTTCGACCGTCTCCCGAATGAAACGTGAGTCGATGGACACCCTGGCCTTCACATTGAAATAGACGGGGACATGGCTGTCGATTTGCATATGTACCGTGGTATCACGCACAGCATCGATAGCCTGAAGCAAATTGTTATAAAGGGCCGAGGTTTCTGGGACGGGATCACCATTGGCTGCGGCGATGGTGATGTGCGTAATATTGGTCACTCCGGTCCAAAGGACTGTCGCCTGCGCCTTGCCGATCCCGGAGAAGGTTGCGGCAAAATCCTCGAAGTCCTTGATGGACACGATACGGTCAAGGGTCAGTACCGTGAGCGGCGCGTTGCTCCGCGCATCATCAAGCTTTTCCGGTTCCTCGGCGCCTGTGGCCGGCAAGGGATTGGTGACTTCGCGTATACCCAACGGCCGGGCCTGCATCAAGGCCAGACTACCGACATCCACCTCGCCCTCCGGGCCGATACCGCTACGGTAAGTGGCCGTAATATTCTCCAGGCCGGTCGGCAGTCGCACGCCCTTGATGCCGTCACCGAAAGTTATAATGGTGTTACCTTCATCGTCGTGCCGCACGATATAAGCCTGGCTGCGTTCGTCGAGCAGAAACAACGAGGGTGTTTCCTCCCACAGGATATCGTTAACCCGCACCTTCAGAGTACTCTCACCGCCGCTCGCCGTGGGTGCGGCCACATAGGTCAGCGGTGTCTTGTTCAGGGCAAATTGCTGATTAATACTGGCGCCGTTACCGCCGCCCAACACTTCGCCCGCCGTGGTCTCGCCATGCGTCGCCTGCGCCACATTCGCATTGATTCCCACGCTATCGTGATCGTAAATATTTTCAAGCGGGTCGTTCAATATAATCTTTGTACGCTTGCGATCCTCTGACTCGAAGAGGTTCTCGATAGCAGTGACTTCACTGACAACTTCATCATCTTCTGCCGGGGGCTCTAAAATAATAAAATTGTCCTGGAATTCACCATTACCAGTGGCAACGGTTTTGGTTGTCACATATCCGGTAAACCCGTTCCGATCGCGCAAATGCCACTGGATTTCGGGAGGTGCTGTGGGATCAGCCGAAGGATCATTGACAACAGCCGTAAAACTGTTGTTTTGCATGACCCAGGTAACAGGAATATCACCTTGCGGAAGCACCACCGGAGGCGACATGACAGTCAGTTCATCTTCTTCTAACAGCGCTGCCGTGAAAAACCCGTCTGCCGACTTCAAGGTCAACCCATCAACACCCGCCTCAGCAGTCATCCTGGCGTGCATACGCTTGCCACTGACAACAAGCACTCGCTCTGTCTCCAGGTTCGGCGCCAGGCGGTCGAGTTCGATTTCATTTCCTTCTATTGGGAACGTTTGTGGTATCTGGTCAACAAACAACGCCAGGGACTCGCTCCGTGCGAACACCGTTGTGGTACGCCGATCAAATGTGACCTCGCCCGATGGTGTCTCCAGCTCCAACTGTGTGACCCTGGCATCCAATCCAAACCCGGTCTGCCAGGTGGGGTTAACCGAATTGATTTGGTATAACGCGGCAGTCCCTGATTGCATCTGCAGCGCGACCCAGCTTTCGGGTGTAATGCCGGTGTAGGCGTTATCCAGGTCGAGAAAAGAAGGGTTGCTCACACCTAATGCCAGATCAAAGTTCGGCCATTCAGTCACGTTATCCGGCGTACTGCTAAGGAATTGATTTACAAAATAGATACCGGAAAATATTAGACTGCCAGAAAATTCAGTAACCTTTGCTGCTGTGTCCAAATTCCAGAGGATCAGCTTGTTACCCGCATCTCTGGACAGGGCTTGTGTCTTATCCGTGGGAAGTGCAACCCTTGTAACCGCCCCCGTGTGGGCCGCGACGCCAACGCCCCCCGGATGAGATTCGTCCCATTCTGAATTGATCAAATCGTAAGTCCAGGCTTTCACAAACCCGTCGGCATTGCCTGAGATGATCTTCAGCCCGTCACTGGAAATCGTAACACTGGTAATCGCACCGGTATGGGCCGGATCACTGCTGGTGAGCACGGCCGCCCTCTCCCCTGACACGGTGAGTGTGCCATCGGCATTGCCCGCTACAGTGGTGCCGGCAGCAGAGGCGGCGGTAGAAAATGTCTTGTCTGCTTCCCAGAACCCTAAGGCGGTATCGAGGTTCCATGTGGTTAAACTGCCATCAGGGTTATCAACAACCGCTGTTTGGCCATCAGTGGATAAATAGGCGCCAGCAGGCAGGTTTAAATCACTGACATCCCAGAGGATCAGTTTTTTACCCGCATCCTCATCCTCGGACAGGGCGCGTGTCGTACCCGTATCCGTGGAAAGTGCAACCCCGGTAACCACGCCGGTGTGGGCCGGGACACCAATGGCGGGCAGGTGAAATTCGGTCCAGGTGTTCCCCGAAACATTGATCCAGGTTTTCACAAACCCGTCAGCATTGCCTGAGATGATCTTCTTCCCGTTACCGGCAACGGCAACACGGGTGATCGCGCCGGTATGGGCCGCATCACTGCTTTCGAGCGTAGCACTTACACTCCCTGACACATACACAGTGATTGTGCCATCGGCATTGCCCACCGCGGTGGTTCCGCCAGCAGAGACCACATTGGAAAATGTATTCGTTTCTATCAGTGTTGGTGTTGGCGTTCCGAGATTCCAATATTTGGCCAGGTTGTTGCTATCATGCGACCAGGCTTCATTGTCATCATTGGAGAATGCCACATCGGTCACTTGACCGGAATGGGCTGCACCTGTGGCGGGCAGGTGCGATTCGGTCCAGGTCCCCAAATCGAGGGTCCAAAGTGACACGTATCCACCGGCATTGCCTGAGATGATCTTCTGCCCGTCGCTGGTAATCGCAACACTGGTGATGGTATGGGTCGGATTACTGCTGTTTAGTGTGTCGCCCTCAAGCCACGCCCCTGTAGCAACATCGAGCGTCCACACCGTTAGCGATCCATCGATATCACCGGAAACCGCTGTTTGGCCATCGGTGGAAATCGCTGTTTTGGGACCGCTGGGAAGATAATCAGCCTTGATGGTACTAGCCAGTGACTGCCAGTCGGCGGCATTGTAGCCAAAAATAAAAGCACCCTGGCGCAGTGCATACACGATAGGCTCGCCGATATCGCCGGGTTGTGGAGTGTAATCCCCGATCAGGGCCAATTCCAGTGTGATTTGAGTGTAGTCATCATCCGCAAAAGTCTCGACAGCCTGCACGACGCTGAAGTCCCATTGGTCACTGAACGGATCACTCACCCGCTGCGGTCCGACGACCAGAATAACGTCACCAGGTTCAAGGCCGGTACCGAGTCCGTCAAGACGCAGTGCCGTAGCGCCCTTCAGGGTATCGGTAGCCGATATGATGGGTGTGTATGGCGGGATCACATTCCAGTCGGCCCGCGCGATGATCTCTTCAACAGTCTCGAAAGTCTGTGGCAGCTCATCCTGACCGGGGATACTCTGGACCTGGATACCCACTGGCACCGTCACTGACTCGGGCGACCCCGGCGCCTCTTCGGCGGTAAAGGCGAGAACAGTGCTGGCGGCAACCCCCGGGTTGAGTTCGTAACTAATGGCGTCCGCCAACTCCAATACCGAGCGACGTTCAGTGGCAGTACGCAGGTATCCTTCGTTGGCGATGCGTTCCTGATAGAAAGTCAGCACGTCGGCGGCGACCGCCCAGGCATCCATTATG
>Ga0209633_10003644_pt1 | contig 14152 bp, 17 predicted proteins | sample Cruoilmetagenom1_FD_187290 | JGI IMG/M metagenome (GOLD analysis project Ga0209633, IMG submission 187290) | Oil polluted marine microbial communities from Coal Oil Point, Santa Barbara, California, USA - Sample 1 (SPAdes) (version 2) | ecosystem: Environmental > Aquatic > Marine > Oil seeps ... | reverse complement strand
AACTCCTACTGGCTGGTCTGGCCAAAACGCTGGCTGCTCCACCAACCCAAATGTTGGTTGGCAATACCTTCTACCTTCTTCATCCGTTTGATAAACCCTACTCATCTTTTAAACGAGGTTTCGTCAAAAGGTATGTAAAAGTCAGGCAACGGCAAGCACCTCCTCCTGTTTGACTTCTACTCCATCGTTTGACTTCTACTCCATCTTGAAACTCAACACCCAGGAAAACCTCCTTCATCTTCTCCGGGGCGTCTAGCCTCCGAAACCTCCGCTCCATAACTAAAAGCATCTTCCAGACCGAAGCTTTGGCACTTGCCACCTTCTTGTAGCGCTTAGCATCATCAGTCCTCAGCCTTAGGGCAGCAAAGGGTGATTCCACTACATTAGTAGTCCTTATATGCTTCCAGTGCTCCTTGGGAAAGCGGTAGAAGATCACCATCCTCTCCCAATCCCGCTCCAGCGTCTCGGCTGCCCTTGAGTATTCTCTCTCACTGTATCACCTGAGGAAGCTATCACACTCTTTCCCTGCTTTCTCCAACCAAGCTTCCCGAATAGACAATCTTCCTTAGCCCCCTCTTAGCCAAGCCCTGGGCCTTCTTGGGTAGCTCGTCCAGCACGTTTAAAATCTTGTGACTGGAGCAGAGCTGCTCTAGGGTTTCAGGATAAATGTTGCTCAGAGCACCCCAGATTCCCAGATGCCCGCCTCCTATTACCAGCCGGGGACAGTTCATGCCTCGGTGCTTGAGGTCGCGCAGCACCAAAGACCAGCTCTCAGTGGACTTCCTGTAGCCTGGCTCTACAGCCAGGACTACCTTTCGACCGTCACTCAGCCCGGCAATCACCACCAACAGTGCCGCTTTCTCCTTTTCCAGACCTACCTTCATATACACCCCATCCACCTACAGGTAGGCCACTTCCAGTTCACCCAGGTCACGCTTTTTCCATTCCTCCCATTCAACTTGCCACCCTTCCTTAAGTCTGGCTACGGTACTGGCTGAAATGGGAGCCTCTTCTCTCAAAAGACCCCTGAGTGAGGGCCAGGTCGAAGTCTCCTTGAGCCAATCCATGAATGTAAAGCTGGGGTATGAGCTGATTTATTCCTTTGCTCCTTCTGGCAAAGAGGGGCAGCACCCGGCTCTCGAAGCGCTCCTCCAAGCCCCTCACCCTGGGCCTGTGCACTGTGATAGTCCCACAGCCTAAGGTCAACTTCCGCCCCTTACCATAGCCATCGCGGTAACCTGGAGGGCTATCCAACGCCTTACGCCACTCCGATTTCTCGCGCCCCAGCAACTCCACTATTTCCCCCTCCAGAAGGGACTGGATGAACTTGAGCACCTCCTTTCCTCCATTTATTTTTACTGATTCAGAATGGTACTCACCACTGCCAATTATTTCCACACTTTTTGATTGTACCTCGGCCTGACCACACAGTACGTATTTGACAAACAGGGCGGTAAGACTGTAAGATTAGGCTATCTTTTTAGTTGTGGGCTGCCCCAGTACAGTATAGAGCTTGTTGATGTGCAGCAAAGTTGAATGTGCTCAGGTAGCTTATGGGCAGTCAGGACCAGACCAGAATTCTTTTATACATGCAGGTGCCGGAGAGGGAGTCTGCGTAAAAGATATAGAACCTGGTGTATTCTTCTAATCACTGTGAAAAGGAGGGACTAATATGGCTTGGCAAACAGGAGGACGAGGCAGAGGAGAGCCCCCACCAGTAGAGGGGGCCATCTGGCAAAAGCTGAGGGAGTGGGGGCAGAGTCTGAGAAGGTGGGGACTAGGCAAATCGATCGGGATCGGGATAGGTATTGTGGCGGTGATATGGCTTCTATCAGGGATATATATAGTTAACCCCGGTGAGGTGGCGGTGGTGAGGCAGTTCGGCAAGGAAGTAGCTCAGGTAGGTCCGGGACTGAATTACCACATTCCCGGGCCCATCCAGAGTAAGTCTTCAGTCAACATGGAGCAGATAAGGAGGGCTGAGATCGGCTACAGGACGGTGAAGGTGCTAAGGGGGCCAACAAAACACGAACCAAGGCTGGTGGAAGCGCTGATGCTCACCGGGGATGAAAATATCGCTGATATCCAGGTCCTGGTGCAGTATAGAGTAAAGGACGCCTCGGAGTTTCTATTCAAGGTAAAAGATCCAGAACAGGCTCTTCGAGCTGCGACTGAAGTTGCCCTTAGAGGTGTTATCGGCAGCACCACCATCGATGACGCCATGACGGTGGGTAGACCCCGGGTGGAGGCGGAGACCAGAGACTTTTTACAGCGGCTACTGGATAACTACCAGTCCGGGCTACAGGTAGTCGAAGTGAAGCTACAGGTGGTAGATGCCCCTGATGCGGTGAAGGATGCTTTCCATGAAGTAGTTCGCGCTCTGGAGGATAGGGACAGACTTATGAGAGAAGCTGAGGGATATGCTGCAGATCTGGTTCCCAAGTCTAGAGGGAATGCCGAAATGGAGATAAAAGCCGCTGAAGCCTATAAAGAGGCCAGGGTAAGACAGGCTCAAGGTGATGCAGCGAAGTTTCTGGAGGTTCTTGAGGAGTATCAGAAGGCAAAGGATGTGACCAGGGAGAGACTATATCTGGAGGCGATAGAGAGAATTCTGGCTGAGACCGAGATATTCATTATCGACCCTCAATCTGCCGGTGGCAATCTATTACCCCTCCTGCCATTAAAGGAGATGATGGAGTTAGAGAAACCTGAACGTACACTGGATAAGTATCGGCGATGATGGGAAACTTTTCAGGAGGTAGGTAAATGAAGATATGGACAGTTGTAATAGGGGTAATAGTGGCTCTAGTTTTATTGAACCAAAGTGTATTTATGATAGATGAGACCAAACAGGTGGTCATCACTCAAATGGGAGAGTATAAAAGGACCATCGATAAGCCTGGTCTGAACATCAAGATCCCCTTCATTCAAACTACGCACCCCTTTGAGAAGAGGGTGTTGGTCTCCGATGCCCCTCCCGCCGACTATCTCACTCTGGATAAGAAGAGGTTAGTGGTGGACAGTTATACGCGGTGGCAGATTGTAGATTCGATTCAGTTTTATAAGACGGTAAAGAATGAGTTAGGGGCTAAAGCCAGAATAGATGGCATCGTCTTTTCTGAACTGAGGCGTGAACTGGCAGCACACAATTTCAAGGAAATAATCGGTGTTCAAAGGGAGCCGATTATGGAGACTGTAGCCCACAGGGCCAGTAAGATAGTAACTGAGTTTGGCATAGAGATTATAGATGTGAGAATAAAACGGGTTGACCTCCCCAAGGAGGTTCAAGCCAGTGTTTTCGCCCGGATGGAGGCAGAAAGGCAGAGGATAGCCAAAAAGTACCGTGCTGAAGGAGAGGAACAGGCGAGGATAATCAGAGCGCAGGCAGATAAGGAGGCCACCATCATCCTGGCTGATGCTTACAAGGAGAGCAGAACACTAAGGGGGGAGGGAGATGCTAAAGCCGTTGTAATCTATGCTGCTGCCCTTGAACAAGACCTCGAGTTCTACTCCTTCTTAAGAACTCTGGAGGCGTACGAAAAATTCCTGTCCGATGAAACCACGCTAGTGCTGGGAACCGATTCAGAGCTGTTTAAGTATCTGGAGAGTGCGAAGCCAGCGAAGTAAAAAATGTGATGATCTTGTTCGGATAGATAGGTGAAGCTAGTCCCATTCTTAGTTGAGATTGTGTAGCGGCCCGTTTTCTCCATTAGAGAACCACTGCCTCCAGTCAAGACATTACTCATCTAGAAGCAATGTTAGGCTATGACCAGAAAAATTTCTAAGTTGTAGGATGCGACCGAGGAGTTTGTTACTTTCCCATGGTCAGCTAGATTATGAGTCGAGCCACATATGCAACCTCTAGCATTTGCTGCCCTGGGAGATTATCTGAAAAGAAATGGATAATCCCGCAGGGAGTGTGAATAACTCCTCCATTTGTTCTGGATGAAGCCCTGCTCAAAGCTGGACTGGTGCCCCAATTGTCAAACATGGGCTAAAGCTCTCCTAGTGCCCTCTTCAGGGCAGCAGCGCTCGCCGCTGTGTAGGCGCTTGCTAATAAAGAAGCAATGTTGTGTTTCCCAATGCTAAAGGGGGCCTCCCCCAGTCTTTTGAGGATGGCGTTATCTACTTCAGGAGGAGCGGGATTCACGGCGAAGGAGTTTAATATCTCCCCTCCCTGCCAGAAGCTATCCAGGCATTCCTCAAGTGGTGGCGCAGTACTATCCACCACATTGGGTAACGTAACACCTTCTTCTAAGGGGGTCAGGTTACGCTTCTCCCGCAGCGCTTGTACAATCTCTTCCTTTGTCCGACCACGCAACTTGAAGATAAGAAAGGGGTCTTCATCAAACCTCTCTGCCAGGAGGTAGTAAACAGCAGCGATGTGCTTACAGGGGTTGGCCCAATCAGGGCAGGAGCAGTCAGTGTCGAGCTCCTCTTCAGAGATGGGGAAAAGGGGTACCTTAGCCTTACTGAAAGCATCCTCGATGTTCTGGGGCATCTCCCCGGACAGGAGCTTAGCCGCAAATATAGCCTGAGAGGCCATGGCATCTGTTACCCTATCCCAATCACCATCTGAAAGGGGATTCAACTTGATCTCTACCTTGTAGGGTGAGGGGCGAGTACCCTGAACCCGGGCAGAGACCACACCCTTTTGAATCTCCATAGAGACTACTTGTCCTCTGCGGGCATAAGAGCGACCCCGAGCCAGTCTTGCCCCCATTCCCAGGGACTCCAGGACATCGACCCATCGCCTGGACCACCAGGTCTCACCGATTCTCCCATGCTGGCTTTTGGCCTTGATGCCATCCTTTACCTCCCTTGGCCTGGTGGGCTCATAATACCAGTAGCTTTCCCATAGTGTCATTTATTCCTCCACTGCCTCACGGCTCAGGGCGAACATTTCCTTCAGCTTCTCCGTAGACATCTCCGTGAGCCATTCTTCCCCTCCACCCACGATGCTATCGGCCAGGCCTCTCTTTTCTTCCATTATCTGGTCGATGCGTTCCTCCAGAGTGCCCAGGCAGAGGAATTTGTGCACCAGCACATTTCTCTTCTGCCCGATGCGAAAAGCTCTGTCAGTAGCCTGGTTCTCTACGGCAGGGTTCCACCACCGGTCAAAGTGAAATACATGATTAGCTGCCGTCAGGTTGAGCCCCAAACCACCTGCCTTGAGGGAGAGAATGAACAGAGGTGGATCACCATCCTGGAAACGTGAGACCATCCTATCCCTCTCCTTCCTGGAGGTACCCCCGTAGAGGAAGAGCACCTCACAGCCGAACGTCTCCTGTAGATGATGACGCAGCATGGATCCCATCTCGGCGAATTGGGTGAAGATGAGAGTCTTATCCCTCTCAGCCAGCACCTCCTCCAGCATCTCCACCAGGCGGGCAAGCTTGCCAGAGCGCCCCGAAAGTTGGCTACCATCCTGGAGGAAGTGGGCAGGGTGATTGCACACTTGTTTAAGTTTAGTAAGCGTGGCCAGTACCAGCCCTTTTCGCTCTATCCCACTAGAATCCTCAATCCTCCCCAGCATCTCCTGGACCACTGCCTCATACAGAGATGCCTGTTCTGGAGTAAGATGACAGAAAGCCTTTAGCTCCACCTTCTGGGGCAGGTCCTGGATGACCTGAGGGTCAGTCTTCAGCCGCCGCAAGATGAAAGGCTGTATCAGGCGTTGGAGCGTTCTGGTTTTCTCAGGGTTGTGGTACCTCTCAATGGGCAGAGCGAACTTTGTGTGAAAATCCCTGGCTGAGCCGAGGTAACCAGGATTGAGGCACTCCATAATGGACCATAGCTCGGATAGTCGGTTCTCCACCGGGGTTCCGGTGAGGGCGATGCGATGGCTTGGCCTTAGTTTCTTTACTGCCTGGGTTTGCCTGGCGGAGGCATTTTTAATGTTCTGTGCTTCATCCAGCACCACACATCTCCAGTGAACATGGCAGAGAAACTCAGCATCACGGTACACCAGGGAGTAGGTGGTGATGACCAGGTCGTTCTTTTGAGCCTCTTCTTCAAATTCCTGGCCACTCAGTCTATCGGCACCATGGTGCACCATCACACTGAGGGAAGGGCCAAAACGTTGTAGTTCAAGCCGCCAGTTTTCTACCACCGACATGGGGCAGACCACCAGGGTAGGCCCATCGCTACATTCCTGTAGCAGGAGGGCAATCACCTGGATAGTTTTCCCCAATCCCATATCATCTGCCAGGCAAGCTCCCAACCCAAAACTTTGCAAGAAAGAAAGCCAGGAGAGTCCCCCTTTCTGATAGGGGCGGAGCTCACCACAGAAGGTCGGGGGTGACTCAATTGGAGTAATCCTCATACCATCCTTAAGCTCATTCAGGATGCTGCTTAGCCACCCCTCTCCCTCAACTCCCACTACCGGGAGGCCTGCTCCAGCTTCCTCACTACCCAGCCCCAGCCTCAGGACCTCGCCCAGACTCAGCTCACCATCAGCGTGCTTCTGGAAGAAGCTAATGGCTCTTTCAATTTCTGAGGGCCTGAGCTCCACCCATTGACCACGCACCTGAACCAGAGGCACCTTGAGCCGGGCCAGCCTTTCAAACTCCTGCGGGGAGAGCGTCTCATCTCCGATGGCAACCTCCCAGCTGTAGTCCACAATGCTATCCACCCCAAAAAGCCCTGAACCAGTTGGCCTAGTTTCTGTCCTGGGCCTTGCTTTCAGTTTGAGGCCAACACGGGCGGCTGGCTTTTGCCACCAGGGCGGGACCAGAACACCAAACCCACTCTGCTCTAAGAGGGGTGCTGACTGCCTGAGGAAGATATAAGCCTGATCTGTATCCAGCTTCAGCCCTACAGGGCAGGCTGTGTTCAGGCTCTGTTCAATGAGGGGGAAGATACGGCAGGCCCTGCCCAGGTCGGCAAGTAGCCTCTCCTGAGGATTCTCAAAACGCCGCTTAAGGAAGGTGAGAACTGCCTTTTTCGCCCTCCAGACCTTCTCTGCAGAAACAATGAGGCTGGGATCGTCGTTGGCCTGAAGGAGAAAGCTAATCCTCCATCCCTTGCCATCCTGGGGCGGCTCCAGCCTGAAGCAAGTGCGGAACACTGCATCCAGGGAGGTAGGCTCTATCTCACAAAGCCAGGATCGGATATCCTGAGGAAAGGAACTAAGCTCTTGGGCGGCAGCGGTAAATACAGGATTGGGAGTAGAGAGCGCTCTAAGCCACTTTCCTGCCAGTGTATCCCTGGGTTGACGGCCATGACGCGGAGGGAGGAGCGAAACCTGAGCCAGACCTTCACGGACAAGAGTGTCTACAGCCTGGTCCAAAAAAACCCGCACAAGTCCTGAAGGCGGGAGTGCTTTCCCTGATGCGGTGTATGCTCGGCAAACCGGGGGCATTGCCTCTGCCAGGAGATATACCCTCTCTCTATCCTGTTCACCGAGGACTGCCTTCCAGGCAGCCTGAAGAAAGCCTTCGCCTTCTTCCACTTCAGGCATAAAACACTGCCGGGCGACCAACTCCAGGGAGAATTTGGCCACTTCAGCCCAGAAGCATAATGAACTACTGAAGGCCACCCTTTGAGGGGCCCCATCACATGAGGAGAGCAGAAGATCGACGGTTGCTCCAGGATCGAGGACCAGGGTAGCAATATCCCAGGGGGTAAGGCTTGTAGCTCTCCTTAAAGTAGAGCTATCCTCCCGGATCAGGTATGGAGAAGGTAGCGGTTCCTGGGAAGTGGATGGCAATAGGATGGTCAAGGTTTCAGGGCTTGCGCTCTCGATCACTGCGCTACCGTAGGTAGCCTGGGCTTCCTTCCTGAGGTCATCCAGGGCAAGTGTAAACGGGTGTGGCCGGGGTCTTTTGCCCCGCTTCTTCTGATGTTCAGGGATAGATGCGGGTGAACAAGAGGACTCCGCCCATAGATGAAACCCGCCATTCCAGATCGCATGCCATACCAACATCGACCTCACCTTATTTCAAAGGTGATTGAGCCATTGCATTTAATGAGAAGGGAGCTAAGTACCACTTCACAAAGTATATCAGCCTTCCCTGTGGTCAAACAATAGAGAAGGCCCTTCGCCATCATTCCAGCCTATTTAGAGATGCCTTCTTGTTCACCTTCTGAGGCCACCAAGATAATGTAGTGGGCCAACAGATTGTTACCACCCCCGATAATCTAGCGTCTCGTAACTATAATAAGTTGACAAAAGTGTGAAGAGAGTGTTATCCTGTGTCTATGGGAAAGAGAATTAAGGAACCGACTATCAAACTTTCTGCGGAACAGGAAAAGAAGCTACTCCACCTGGTGCGTGGTCACAACACTCCCCAAAAGATGGTTCTGCGAGCTAATATCATCCTTGCCGCCTCCAAGGGGGAAGGTAATTCTTCTATAGCCAGGAGATTTCATACTTCCAGGCCCTCGGTTATCCTTTGGCAAAAGAGATTCTTGGAAGGCGGACTTAATGGACTGCAAGATGCTCCTAAACCAGGCCGTCCTTCCACCATTACCGGAGAGAAGGTTGAGCAGATCGTGGCTACCACACTTAAAAAGCCAGAGAATGCCACACATTGGAGTACCCGCTCTCTGGCTAAAGAGGTAGGTGTCAGTCATATGGCAGTTCAGCGTATTTGGAAGAGAATAAAGCTTCAACCTCACCGGGTTAACACCTTTAAATATAGCAACGACCCGGAGTTGGTTTCTAAGGTTATTGACATTGTTGGATTGCATCTCCACCCTCCGGAGAATGCATTGGTGCTTTCGGTTGACGAAAAGAGCCAGATTCAGGCTCCAGATAAGGACTCAGCCAATGTTGCCCCTTAGGCCCGGGCAGGTGGAAAGGCACACCCATGATTATAAGAGGAATGGAGCCACCTGTCTTTTTGCTGCTCTTAATGTGGCCAAAGAGACTGTGATCGGCAAGTGTCAACCCCGGCATCGCCATCAGGAATTCCTCAAGTTTCTGAGACTCATTGAGCGACAAATCCCCAAGGGGAAAGACATCCATATGATCTTGGATAACTATGCCACTCATAAACACCCTGAAGTAAAGGAATGGTTAAACAAACACCCCAGGTACTACCTGCATTTTACGCCGACCTCAGCCTCATGCTGGTTTGGCATTCTTTTACCCAGCGCCAGATTAGGCGGGGCGTCTTTAAGAGCATAAAAGACCTTGTTGATGCTATTGAGAGATACATTGAATCCCATAACCAAGACCCTAAACCTTTCGTATGGACAAAGACACCAGAGCAGATTTTAGTCAAGGCAGTTCTCTATAATGATACATCAGTTACAAGACACTAGTTGGGGGAAAGGCCCACCCCCAAACATGACACACATCCTAACAATGATGCAGGATATGACCGGAGGAATTTGCACTAGTCATAAGGCATAACCAAATAATCCTAGGAAAGTGTCAGCCTTTTGACACGCCACTAAAAGTTTTAGGGTTACTTTGATCCCATGGATTCCAGAAGTTTCGTAACCTTCGCTGAATTTTCGAGATCAAATCTGACAACGCCCACGGCTACATCTTTTCCGACAGCTTCCACAACTCTTGCGACATCAGTATTTCCAAAGGCACCACAGAGTGGGATTGCCTTTATGCCTTTTTTAACCAACTCTTTGCTTATTTTTACTGCTTCTTCAATATCTTTAACCCATACGGTCGTAAATTCTAATGCTGGCGTGCTTATAACTGCTATATGCTTTTCTGGATCTGATCCTGGAACCATGAGTATAAACGCGAATTTCATCTGCATCTTTCATCCCCTTCCTTGCTTATTTTCAGGATAAAAACCCTGAGATGGGTTGTTATACCAAAACTACAGATCTTGTCAAGTCCGCGAATTAAATCACCTAAGAGGGTGCTGCGCCTGATGCGGGAAAGTGACCTGCTTTGCCGAGCGAGGAGGAAAAAGGTGAGGGCCACCAATAGTCATCACCGCTTCCTTAGATATCCCAATCTTGTCAAGGATCTCACTATCCATAGGTTAAACCAGGTATGGTTTTCGGATATCACCTACATTCGTATCGGGACTGGATTTGTCTACCTGGCAGCGATACTGGATGCCTGTTCCCGGCGGGTCATCGGCTATGCCATCTCCACCAGGATTGGCGCCGCGCTGACACTCAAGGCGCCAGGCATGGCTATAGCCTTGCGTAAGCCCAGCCCAGGTATCATCCATCACTCAGATCAAGGAGTGCAGTATGCTTGCACTGAATATGTGGATGAACTCAAGTGCCATGGATTTGAAATCAGTATGGCAGGAACGGGCAACCCCTACGAGAACGCCTATATAGGAGAGCTTCTTCAAAACCCTTAAATATGAGGAGGTGTACCTATACGAGTATGAAACATACGGGGATGTAATAGAAAAACTTCCCGATTTCTTGGATGATGTGTATAATCGCAAGAGACTCCATTCGGCACTTGGTTATCTGTCGCTAGATGACTTTGAAGAGATGGTATTCACGCAACAAGGTAAGGAGGTACCTGGTCAGACTCTCCTGACCCCATCTGTCCAATCATACGGGTGCAGTCCAGTCTATATCATGCTTACCCAGGTAGAGGATGCCTTTCGTTGTCTTAAAAGTGAGCTGGGGCTTAGACCGGTTTACCACCAGAAGGATGACCGTTATAGGAAGGTCATCCTTTCACAAGTGTTTTAGCCTATCACCTTATGACAGCTATTCTGAGGGAACTCAAGCAGAAAGGAGTAAACCATCGGTGGGAAACTATAAGAACCCAGTTGGTCACCCAGGTGCGGATAACAACTTCGTTGACCTCTGACGAAGGTCAGCGCATCCACATCAGGCAGACGACTGACCCAGAGCCTTTTCATTATGAGATCCACAGGGCTTTAGGCCTATCCCCAAAGCCTCTGCGGACTAAACGGCTAAGGACATAAAAATATGTAGTGTCCATAAACGGGGGTTTTACTCGGGGCAATGGTAAAGATGGGCTAGTGGCTTTAACTTTTTTCTTCCTTTCCCAGTGAGTCCCTGTATCCACGTAAAGGGCTCAGTGTAGATACTTCCTGATCCTATTCCTCATTTAGCTCTGAATCCACCCTCAAGGTAAGTTGGTATTTTATTACTTGCTTTGTCTCAAAAATAATTGTACAGTCCCAGGGTAAAAGATGGGGTAAACAAAGCTTGAAAAAAGATCAACCATCTGGAGCTCACTATACCTGGAAAAAAGAGAATATAATTAGAGGGTAAAGACGGAGGAGTATAGAATGCTGATTGATGACCCAAACAGAAAGCTTTTGAGTGTAGACCTGCTGCTCACATATAGATGCACCTCGGAGTGCTCTCATTGTTATGTAAGCTCATCAACACGTAAGGACGACCCAATGAAACTTGCAGAGGCAAAAGAATATCTTAAGGAGGCCATAAAACTGGGAGCAAGGTCTGTTTGGCTATTTGGAGGTGAACCATTCTTCTACTTTGATTTGCTCTTAGGTGCCGTCGAATCAGCAAAGGAGCTTGGAATGGATGTTACTACTACTTCAAACTCATTTTGGGCGACCTCTGAAGAATCTGCATTGAAGAGGCTACATCTCTTAAAAGAGAAAGGACTGGACTTCATCGCTTTTAGCGCTGATCCATTTCATTGGGAGTACGTTCCTTTGGAGTACGTGCAAAATGCGGCTAAGGCTGCCAAGAGGCTGGATATGAAATACGAATTATGGGGCTCCTATTTCATAGGAAAAGATGATGACAGTTCTTTCAGGCTTAGCAGAGAGATAACGATAAGAATGTTAGAGCACAGATTATCGTCTGGCCCAATTAGTTTCCAGGGAACTGCAGCATACATCCTGGCCGAACATGCTCCAAAGCAGCCATGGACTAGATATAATAAATGCATAGTAGGGAGAGGATTGAGCCAACCAAATGAAGTGACCATCGAGCCATATGGCTATGTCCAAATAGGCTGTTTCCCTGGCTCTGGGATATCCATAGGAAACGCTAAGGAAAATAGGTTATCGGAGATTGTTAAGAACTACAAAATTGAGAACCATACCATTGCAAAGGTGTTGTATGAAGAAGGACCATCAGGCCTGGCAAAAATGGCGATGAACTATGGCTTTGAACCAACGGAGTATGCTGACGCATGCCATCTCTGTTATGAGGCAAGAAAGGTGCTTCTTGAGCATTATCCGCAGTACTTAGCGCCAGCTATTTGGTATGAGAGGGCAAAATAAAGTGAAGATGGAGGAGTTGAACAAGGAAACCTTAAAAAATCTGATTCCCTTCTTCAATTTTGCTGATGCCATAGATCATCCCGAAAAATTCAAAGAGCTGGGTCTTGACCCTTTAAAGGTTGGTGAGATTCAAAGGAGACTGCTGACCTTATCGCTTGAGGTCTTAACTGAAAAAGAGGTGGCACTCGAGCTGAAAGAAGAAGGGAAACTTTGGTTGATAGGCAGATATATCGGCCTACTTGGTCAATGTACGACCACCAAAGATAGTGAACTGCATGAAAGTATTCTCAATTGCCTGATGGAATATATGGATCACCCGCTCGAATTTGCGAACGAGACAGCACACTCTCTGGGCAGACTGGCAGATATCATCTCCAAAGATGCCTGGGAAAGTCGGATACGGCATTTGGTTGATGTTCTAGAAACTGGCGATGACACGACTAGCTGGAACGGGGTATACGCTCTTGCAAGCCTGGCTCCGAAGATAGATAGCAAATTCCTGCAGGAACAGATCGGTAGAGTCCTCACTGTGGCAAGGTCGGATGCAGGCTTCAGGAAAGCACATGCGATCTCAGCTTCAGGAAAGCTCTACCAATACGTCAATTCTTCGAAGAGAGAAGAGATACTGAACACGCTCCTTATTGCTGCACGGGATCCTGATGAAAACACCCGCAGGGCAGCCATCTTTGCCCTGGAGAACTGTACCTCAGACGGGACGAAAGGTGAAATCTTTAGCCTGTTTGAGGATCTCCTGGAAGATGAGGTAAAGATGGTGAAATATGGAGCCCTGGAGGCTCTGACCGATGTCTTGCCTTACAAGATCAGCAACCAGGCCTTTGATAAGATACTGGAATTTCTGAAGGCTGATGAACCATGGGTCAGATGGAGGGTGGCTTTGACCCTAAACAAAGCTTATCCTGAACTTGATGCTGAACAAAGGGAAAGGGCGGTGAGTGTCTTAACCGGGTTGATAAAAGATAAAGATGTATTTGTGAAGGTAAGGGCTTATGAGGCATTTTTGAATATCAGAAAATTTGAGAAAAGAGAATTCCTGAAGGTTGATGAAACATTAAAAAACGAATCAGACTTTGTCCAACATTGGGTCCTTTATAATGTTGACTTAGAATAAGGACTATACAACTCAATGTTTTAGGCTATGGAAGCCATGTCCAAGCGGCTTGAAATGACTGCCTGGATCAACCCAACAGCATACATGGTTACTATCTTAAGTGTTATTTCATTGAGGAGAATACCTATTTAAGGAGGTTTAAAAGGTGAGCAGGGTTTATCAAACGGATGAAGAAGGTAGAAGGTATTGTCAACCAGCATTTGGGTTGGTAGAGCAACCAGCGTTTTGGCCAGACCAGCCAGTAGGAGTTGCTCTAACCATGTCAGTAGATATGACCGATGCTGATTCATTCAGAAAAGAATTGAGTAAAAAGCATAGAACGCATATCACCATTAACTCCCTGATAATCAAAGCCACTGCTGATGTACTGGAAGATTTTCCTATCATGTCGGGCATGTGGTTGAGTAAAGATAAAATCCGTGTTCCCGACCCTGGTGAAATATGCATACTCTATACTATCCAGATAGGAGATTACATCGAAGTAAATTGGATTGAGAAAGCGAGCCAAAAGAGTCTACTGGAGGTTTCAGATGAGTTAAATACAGAGATAAAAAAGGCAAAATTGAAAAACAAACATGGTATGGAGGAACGGAAACCGTCACAACCCCTTGAAGTACTCCCCATTGTCAAGACAAAAAACAGGGTTGTATATGGTGTATAGTTGAAGCCTGCACCGGGTTAATTTTTCCTTGCTCTTTGACATATACTTCATAAGGGGTCTGGTACCCCAAGGACTCATGAAGTCGCTCCGTATTGTAGAAGAGGAAGTATTTGGCCAGGCCATTGCGGGCCTCGGAGACCGTCTGGTATTGATGGAGATAGACTTCCTCGTACTTGACGGACCTCC
>Ga0209633_10003643_pt1 | contig 14152 bp, 10 predicted proteins | sample Cruoilmetagenom1_FD_187290 | JGI IMG/M metagenome (GOLD analysis project Ga0209633, IMG submission 187290) | Oil polluted marine microbial communities from Coal Oil Point, Santa Barbara, California, USA - Sample 1 (SPAdes) (version 2) | ecosystem: Environmental > Aquatic > Marine > Oil seeps ... | reverse complement strand
CTATCTAGCAAGCCAGAAAATATCAGAAAAATAGAAGAGATCGTGCAGTTAGATTAAGGCCTATCCGCCCTTTACTAAGGCCTATTCGTCCTTTGGTTTCAAGATAATCGTATCAAATTCGCTGCCTTCTTCGTCTTCGGGGGCACCGGGTAGGTTAAGGTCTTCGGCCCAGACGGGTTCGCCATCATTTGGAGCGAATATATCACGTACGCGGGGGCCTGGCTCACCTAGATTAATTGGGATTGAAGGGTCGTTTGTCGGCAAATAGGCATCGTCAAAAATGCTAGTAGAGGGCGTGCCAGTATTATCATCTGTGGGGCCGCCAACTCTGCGCGCGCCATGGGCGGCGCTTGGCCCGCCATATGTAGAAGGCCCGCGAAAAATACTAGAGTCCATATTAGGCTTGCCGCGCGAAGGCGGGGCTGTCGTCGTGCCGCGCGGCGCATGGGCACCAAAACTTTCGAAACCGTCTGCATTACGACCTTGGTTTTGTTTTATATAATTTGGGCAGTCTTCATGAGTACGTGTTTCATTGCGGCAATCAATGTCCAAAATAATGCCCTTGCCACCGGGGAGCCCGTCACCAGGGATAAGGGAGGGATCAAGAATAAAGCCGCCTGCGCCAGGGGCTTGCCGCCGCCCGCCGCCAATAGGGATGTTACTTTCATTGCCCCCGCCCTGTTGCCTGCTATTTGGCCCTCCCGTTTGGCCCTGTGAAGGGCGGGGGCTGGTAACTGGCGCGGCTTGCGATTGCGGTATTGAATCTTGCCTTTCGGCTTGTGTTTCAGGCGCGTCGGGCGACGCCAAAATAGTCGGGCTTGTGGAAATAATCGCAGGCTGTTCAGGCGAAATAGTTTCAGGCTCGGGTATTGGCGTGGCTGGGGTGGTAGGTTCGGGCTCTGGCTCTAATATTGGTTCAGGCTCGGGCGTGAAATCAATCACGGGCTCGGCGATTAAGGGCTCGGTGGTAACTTCGTCAATGATAATGCCTGGCGCTGGCACTTCAGCGGCGACGGGCGCAGGCGGCAATTCGGGTAACGGTTCGGGGGTTGGTTCAACTTGTGGCTCTGGCAAAGGTTCTGGCAAAGGCTCAGGCAATGGTTCAGGCTCAGGTAATGGCTCAGGCTCAGGTAACGGCTCAGGCTCAGGTAATAGCTCGGGTTCTGGCTCGCGTTCAGGCTCTGATAGGGGTTCGAATATTTCTATGATAGGTTCTGGCTCTGGCAAAGGCTCTGGCTCAATCTTAGGTTCTGGTAGTGGTTCTGGAATAGGTTCAAGCTCAATGATCTCTGAAGTAACTATTTCAGGTGGCGGCGGGGTGATGACGGGCTCTGGTTCAGGCAGGGGCTCTGGTTCAGGCAGGGGAGGAGGGACTTGTATTGGCTCAGGCTCAGGCTCGGGAGTGGGCTCAGGCATTGGTGCAGGCTTGGGCACAGGCTTGGGTTTTGGGGCGGGCGCTTGGATTGGTGCTTGGGCGGGCGTATTGATAACAGGGCGAAGCTCTATCACTGGAGCAGGGGCGGGCTCTGTGGGCTCTTCAAAACTAATGATATCAATGATGATCGGTTTTGGCTCTTCCTCTTCTTCTGGCAAAGGGATAATCGCCTGCGCCTGCAACCAAAAAAACAGAGCAACATGCAAAGCAAGCGTCATCATAATGACAAGCGCGCTTCGCTGCCCCAAATCGTCGAAAAAATCGGCGATAGGTTCATCATCAAGATAAGGTGAAAAGTTATCCTTTAGGCGCACAATTGCTCACTCGTATCCGCAAGCCTTATTGCTTGCACCGCCAATGATTTGTAAGGAATCACACGCCGATGTCGAGAATATCTCACACATTTCGCCGCTCTGGGGCCTTAAATTTCGGTAAGGCACAAGAATTATTTAGCGGTTATATTCGAATTTTCATGTGCGAGACGGACTTGCGAAAACAACATATTGCAAGATTGATGTGTGGCCACAATGGGTGAAAGGATAATCAGTACTCAAAGTAATCGCGGTTTTTGGAGTAGGATTATTGGAGAGCCACGCTCGTAAAGCGTTTTTTGGCATAATTTTTAAGTCGGTTATGCGGTAGTTTTGCTTAGCATTGTCGCCGGCGTTAAGCCTGACTTTATCGCCGCTATGCAGGTAACGTAGCCTGTAGGCATACAGGCAATTAGCGGTATAGTTCGGGGCTAGGGGATCGTCTGCCCGCGCGAATAATATCCCTGCTGGGCCCAAATCTGGATGGTGCAGAACTGGCAAAGCTTGCATTTAAGCAGCAATCTGTGCGCAGATAAGCAGAACGGTCATCGCAAGTGTAGTGCCCAGTACGAATTTTTCAAATGCCATGCTTCGCATAATAATCTCCTTTTTGTCGTTGATCTGAAACTCGCAAAGAAGCGTGGGCAGAGAAGGGCAGCAAAAAGGTAATTTAAAGGCAATGATGTTTTGGGCTAATTAGATTTCCCCCTTGATTATTAATTAGGTGAGCATATATTAAATTTAGAATAATTCTAAAATAAAGGAGAGAACTATGAATATCAATATTGGTATATCAGATGAAGGACGTGCGCGTAGCGCAAAGGCACTTAGTAAATTATTGGCGGATACTTATATCCTGTACCTAAAAACCCACGGGTATCATTGGAATGTAGAAGGCCCGCATTTTCAGTCTTTGCACATTCAGTTTATGGAACAATACACGGAAATGTGGACGGCAGTTGATGAACTTGCCGAGCGTATTCGCGCGCTAGGGCATTATGCGCCCGGGTCTTACGCCGCATTTGTGAAGCTCAGCTCACTTGAAGAAGAAACGGGCAACCCAGATTGGCAACAAATGGTCAAAACACTAGCTAAAGGCCACGAACTTGTAGCAAATTCAGCACGAGCAGTATTGCGCATTGCTGAAAAGGAAGGTGATGACGCAACGGCTGATGTTGTTACGCCGCGCGTGACCTTGCACGAGAAAACCGCATGGATGTTACGGGCTGTAGTGAGCTAAGCTATGCGCGTTTGCTGCTGCGGCATAAATACCCATTTATCTAGCGCGGCTACCAAGTCGGTTTGTTTGACAGGTTTGGTGAGATAATCATCCATATGCGAGTCGAGGCATTTTTCACGGTCATGCTTGAGGGCATGACCAGTAAGGGCAATGATTGGAATTTTCGCAAGCTGGTTTTCTTCAATATGAACGCGGATATTTTCTGCCGACTCATAACCGTCCATAACGGGCATGGAAATATCCATCAACACGGCCTTAAAGGCCGTAGGGTCATTTTTAAACATATTTAGCGCTTCTAATCCGTTGTTGGCAAAGGTCGGCACATAGTGCGAGTCTTCCAACATCAGGCGCACAACGTCTTGGTTAAGAGTGAAATCTTCGGCGACGAGAACACCTACTTTACCTGTAGCTTTTGATAGTGGCGGTCTTGCGATTGTTTTTATGGTTGGCGTCTGTGTACTAGCCGTTGCCTCTTCAAGTGCGCTTGGGGGCTGTACGGTTATGGGCTGCTCGGAGCTGCGCGCAATAACTTCAAGAAGATCGCGGTGCAATTGTGCTTCACGTACGGGTTTAACACGGTAAGTGGTGATGCCTATAGCTTGTAATTCTTGTGAGGAAATTGGTTGGTCACAAGATGACAACATAATTATGGGGGTGCTGGATAGGGACTGATTGATCGTCAGCAATGAAGCCAGCTCTTGCCCGTTCATGCCAGGCATAAGGTAGTCCAGCAAGACCACATCAAAGGGCGCTTCTTCGTCTTCCGCCTGTTTAATGGCGACGAGCGCATCAACGGCGCTGGCAGCGCACGTAGAACTCATATTCCAAGCTTTAAGGCGCTCGGTTAGGATATTACGGTTGATGGCGATGTCATCTACAATAAGCGCTTTGAAACCGTCTAGGGGCGCGCTGGCATATGTGATGCGCTCCGCATTTACATCGATTGGGACATTGACGGAAAATCCAAATGTTGAGCCTTTTCCAAGAGTTGATGATACTGTCATAGAGCCATCCATGAACTCAATAATACGTCTGGAAATGCTAAGCCCAAGACCAGTCCCACCATAAACACGTGTTGTGCTGTTATCGGCTTGCGTGAATTTTTCAAATATATGGGCGAGCTTGTCTTCTTCAATGCCAATGCCCGTGTCCGTAACTTTAATAGTTAAGCCCGCTCGCGTTTCGGAGTATTCTTTGACATCAATATCAATGATAATATGGCCAACTTCGGTAAATTTAATGGCATTACCGATTAAATTTGTGATGACTTGCCGAATACGGCCCGCATCTGCAATAAATAGACTCTCCAGTTTCGGCGGGTAATTAATAATCAGCTCTAGCCCTTTTTCTTGGGTTTTCGCGGTCATAAGGGAGGCGACATCGTTTAGGGCGTCGCGCAGGTTAAAAGAAACGGGGTCAAGCTCAAATGCGCCGGCTTCAATTTTTGAAAAATCTAGAATATCGTTAATGATAGTAAGAAGCGCATTAGAAGAACGCGTGATGACTTTGATAAATTCGCGCTGGCGATCATCAATATTGGTTTCTTCAAGTAGCTCTGCCATGCCAAGCACGCCATTCATAGGTGTACGAATTTCATGGCTCATATTGGCCAAGAACTCTGATTTTGCAATATTTGCTGAGATGGCTTGATCTTTTGCATTCTCTAGCGCCTGTTCTTGTCGCTTTTCTTTGGTGATATCTTTTGCAAATGCGCGCAGGCGGACTAACTTGCCATGCTTGTCGCGTTCAGAATTTCCTGTCGTGCGGTACCATTTGTCGCCTTTAAGATTGCGGTATGTATAATCAACCGTATCTCCACTTTTATGCATGTCTACCAAAGCGTTTTTGACAATTGCACGGTCATCTGGGTGAACGATTGCCATGACGCCTGTATTGTAAAGGGCACGGGCTTCTTCTTCCGTGATAATCAACTTAAGAGAAGAGCTAAGTTCTATTTTTTTACTGCGAAAATCGTATATCCAATAGCCTGAATTACCCAGTTCAAGCGCTTTTTGGAGCATTTCTTCTTTATGCAAAAGCTGCGTTACGTCATGATTAATGGAAATTGTGAGTCCGTCAGATGTTTTTTTGCGAGAAAGCCTATGAGTTGTCCCATCTTTTAGCTGGGTAAGGTCTTTGGACAGCCTTTGTCCTGTCGCTTGTAGATCTCGTAATTCCTGCGCTGATAATTTATTACGGTTTAGCACGCGGGGGTCAATAACGTCATTCTCAATCATCAAAGTATGAACTTTACTGAGTGGGTCGCCCACGTGGAACTGTTCTTCTGTCAGGTGCAGAGATTTAGCGGCAAAGCGGTTGATATACAAATAGTTGAGATCTTCGTCTAAGATGCTGATACCAACATCAAGCGCCTCATCAAGGATTTGGAAAAAATCGGTTTCCATTCCCGTTTTGATTCGAAAATTGTCTACTGTTTTACCAACTATATCGCCCATATCGTCATCTTCAGCATCAAAATTGCCCATGAATAACCCGTCCTGATATCTCCCCACATATCCCACGTAGGGTTATATAGGGCGCATATGGTTAAGAAGGTGTGTAAAAAAACGGCTGGCCACTCTAATGAGTGTCCAGCCTAGTCTTCGCATTACCATTCGGGGAGGAAGTGTAAGCGGTTTTCCAAATGAGACGCAAGGGGATGCATCAATCATTCGATAAGTTATATATAGGGCATGTTAGTTATGTTGCGTAGTGCCAAATTGTCACACCAGCTATGCACTAATGCATAACAAGTGCTGGTCACCATTGTTTTGCGGCTTCCACTAAAAATTCGCGAAAGACTTTGGCGCGGATAGAGCCTCGTAGCTCTGTTGGGTACACGAAATATATGTCAAAAGGAGCGCCGCTTACTTGCGGGAGAACACGGGTTAACCTGCGCGATAGGGCAACCATATAATCTGGAATGCCAACAACGCCCATATCGGCTTCGGCAGCGCGCATAATGCCGTGTAAATTATTTACGGCCAGAACCGGTGTACGTGGTTTCCCGTCAGGCCGGCCAAGCTCAAGAACCCAGTTGGCGCTATTAAGTCTACCTGGGATCATATCACCAAAGGCAATAATGTCATGATTGTCGAGGTCAGACACATTTTCAAGTGGGCCATGTGTGGCAAGATAATTGTGCGAGGCGTAAAGGCTTTGCGAGATGGTTCCTAATTTTCGCTCGATAACATCGCCCTGCGTTGATGGCCAAGGGCGTAGGGCGCAATCCACATCAAAGGCTGATAAGTCATGTTCCTCATCTTCTAATATGAGATGCACTTTGATGAGCGGGTACATTTTTTTAAACGCAGGCAATAGCGAGATGAGCCAGTTTGAGCCAAGCGAAATAGGCGTTGATACCCGTAATATTCCTTGGGGCTTGTCTTGACTATCCAGCACGCTGGCTTGGGCGAGGGCCGCCTGGGCCGCCATTTCATGAGCGGCTTTATACAAGATGCGGCCTTGCTCGGTCATCGTTAATCCGCGGGCATGGCGGTGAAATAACGGCGCGCCTATTTGATGCTCCAGCGCCGTGATTTGGCGGCTTACAGCGGATTGAGAAATGCGAAGCTTCGCTGCCGCGGCGGTCAAAGAACCATTGTCCGCCGCCGCGTGAAATGTCTTTAGCTTATCCCAATCGAGTGTATCTGGCATACTATCCTTTAGGTCTTGTTAGTCCTCATTTTCAGCAAGCCAGCTTTCGGCTTCTAGGGCACTCATACAGCCAAACCCTGCAGCTGTAACCGCTTGGCGGTATTTCTCGTCCGTGACATCGCCCGCCGCGAATACGCCAGGAATATTGGTAGCGGTACTATCGGGAGCAGTATCAATATAGCCGCCTGCATTCATGTCCACATGGCCTTTGAACACCTCGGTGGATGGTTTATGTCCAATGGCTATAAAAATACCGTCAATGTCGCGGTCATATATTTCGCCCGTTTTGACGTTCTTTAGGCGTGCGCCAGTCACGCCTTTTGGGAAGCCATCATCACCCAAAATCTCCACAAGCGTTGTGTCCCATAGTGGTTCTATTTTTTCGTTCTTGAGCAAGCGATGCTCTAGTATTTTTTCGCACCGTAGTTCATCGCGGCGGTGGACGAGGATAACTTTGGAGGCAAAATTAGTCAAAAATAGCGCCTCTTCGACCGCCGTATTGCCGCCGCCAACCACGATCACTTCTTTGCCTTTGTAAAAGAACCCGTCACAAGTCGCGCACGCCGAAACGCCAAAGCCTTGGAAGGTTTCTTCGGATGGCAGACCAAGCCAGCGGGCTTGCGCGCCAGTCGCAATAATGACGGCGTCAGCTGTGTAGAGCGTGCCGCTATCGCCTGTCATTTTGAACGGACGTTTGGAGAAGTCTACGTCAACTATCATATCTTCATGAAATTTAGTGCCAAATTTAAGAGCATGCTCTTTAAATTTTTCCATAAGCTCTGGGCCCTGAATTTCGGAATAGCTAGGATAGTTTTCTACGTCCGTAGTAATTGTCAACTGCCCGCCGGGCTGCATACCCGCGACAATGCCAGGTTCTAACATAGCCCGCGCTGCGTAAACGGCGGCGGTATAACCCGCTGGGCCAGAGCCAATAATGAGGACTTTGTGGTGGATGGTTTCAGGCATGAGAATCTCTTGTAATTATGGTTTCTCTCTAGGTAAGGCGGGGGGCGCAATATGGCAAGGCGCAGCGTTATTTTTTAGACAGGCGCGCCATTGTTATTTTTGTCTCTATTAGGTTTGCAATGCGGTTTGTTTCGTTAAGCGGTTCATAGGCGGCGGCGTCAATACTGCCCGTAAATGGTTTCACATGGCAACGTGTATTCAGGGCTTCGTAAAGTTGCGTAAATTTACCGGGCTCGCCTTTCATAGGGAGCGTAAACACGGGTTTCCCTGTTGCGCAGGCCTCTGTGAGCATATTGGTGCTGTCTTCGGTCACTAGGATGGCGTCGGCGCTACCAAGGAAGGCGAAATAGGGGTTCTCGCCCTTTCCATCCCATAGCCAAACATTGCGGCGGTCTTTGGTCATTTCTTGGTAAGCGCTTACCGCCCAATCAGGTGTACGCCGCGACGTGGTCATCATGACCGTATGTCCGTCTTTCGCCAATTTACAAATGGCCTGCACATGTGTTGTATGTAAGCTTTCGCTAAGCTCGTGAGTTTTCGATGTGCCGCCGATAAGCACAGCTACGCGCGGCATTGGCATGGGGTCGATTATGTCTGAAAACGCCAGCGCGCCTTGCTGTAAACGCTCTGCGTTTATACGGTTTGGCGAACCAATCATAGTAAGTACATTTGGCCCGCGCGCCTTGTCATGCTCGGGCGAAACCACCAAATCAAAGTGCGCGGGGTTTATACGTGGGTCTTGCACATATATCGTAAAAATTCCTGCGCGGTATTTGGCTTTGAGGGCGCGTAGAGGCGCTATTGCTTGCCGCCCGCAGCCAATAGCTATTTGCGGGCCAGTTTGCGAGAGCCCATATCGTTTTGGCTTTGATTTTAAGGATAGCTGTACGGATGGCGGAAGCGCCTTAAACAATTTGCCGCTTTGCAAAATATGCGTAGTGATGTTCAGGGGCATGAGCTGCGCTAGGGCTTCGGCCAGCCCCAGTGCTTGATTTTCAATGCCGCGCCGTCCGTCGCTTATCACCCAGCAGGATGTAAGCTGCGCGCTCATTATTTGTAATCTATCTCTAGAATTTCATAGCTTTTAGAGCCGCCAGGCGCTTGAATTTCAAACACGTCGCCAACTTCTTTGCCAATCATGCCACGGGCAATCGGGGCTGTAATCGAGACTTTGCCTAGCTTGATATTCGCTTCATCTTCGCCAACGATTTGGTATGTGCTTTCTTCGTCCGTATCTTCATTGACGATAGAGACAGTCGCGCCAAATTTCACAGTGTCGCCATCAAGGCTTGACGGGTCGACGATCATGGCGAGGGTCAATTTACTCTCAAGCTCTTGAATGCGGCCTTCAACAAAGCCCTGCTTTTCTTTGGCGGCATGATATTCTGCATTTTCCTTAAGGTCGCCATGCTCACGTGCCACTGCAATGGCGTTAATAATATAAGGGCGTTCTTCGGATTTAAGCTGTTTTAGCTCGGTTTCCAAAGCCGCATGGCCAATGGTCGTCATCGGGAATTTTTGCATGTCATCCTCTTGGTCTCGTTAATCTCGCAAACACCATTTCATACAGATGTTAACAATGCCTTTTGGCAAGCGGCGGATACTTAAGGATAAAGTGACTAAATTGCAAGGGGTATATCAGGGGCGGGCCTGATAGAGAATGGTATGAAATTGCCAATTTAAGAGAGCGATCTTAAGGCCGCTCTCTTAAAAATGACCGGTTATCTGATGATATCCGTATTACTTCTGACCATATCCAGTCCAACGGTGTGGCAACTTTGGCAGCCACGAACACCATTGCCGAAGGCAGCGAGTGCCTTACTGTCGGTGTCGCTGGTAACTTCATACCAAAACCAACCTTTACCGCCGCCGGACTTATCATGGGTTTTCACCATGACGGCCCAGCCAGACGGGTTGTTGTCTTTATCAAACATTTCTTTGACAATAGCCGCCCCTTTAGGGTGCTCTTTATTGCCTGCTTTGATCGATGAAGATATGGCATCGTTATAAAACACTCTCACTGGCAGACCGAGTTTTGTATGAGGGCCTGCTGATGGGTGGTTTTTTGCTTCTTGATATTTGAAATCCCTGTATCTTCTTGATGACAAATAATCAAACAAGGCGTCAAGCTGCACAGGGACATCAGAGTTTGTATGTTGTGGAGTCGGCACTGTAGCCACCCAAGGGCTGTCTTTGTCTGCCTTGGGGTCAACGGCGGTTACAGCACTAGGGGGCTTTTTTAATGTAGTTCTCCGTGCAGAATTTTCAGGAGTTGCGCCGCCAACGCCTTTGGCTGCTGACAATACTGGATAATGTTGTGTGAACACAAAATCATCTTGTGCGCTTCCTTCATGACATAAGTTACACGATTCAGACGCGAAAGGCTTAGAATCTGCTGCCAAAATACCGGTGTCATGATTGGTGAAACTATAATAAGCCCAGTTTCCAGGCTCATTTGGAAAATGTTTTGCGCTTTTAATTGTGGCTTCGAGGCCAATAAAATCACCCATGAAATAGCCATTACCACTGACTGCGGCTTTACCGCCAACGCTGACGAGTTCTTTCATGAGAATTGTATCTTCCCGCCACGTCCCAGTTTTTTTGTAATGGGCATAGCTAACTGGATCGATATAGACATTATGAAATTCCTGAAACGCCGCCTTGCCATTATTCATGTCATTAGGCGTTAAGGGCGTGCCTACATAAACCCAAGTGCGGTAATCAACGGGGCGTACCAAAGTACCATCATCACTAATCGTGAAAAAAGATTGTTGCGCAGCTTGGCTGGTCTTGTCGGCGGCTGCATGTTTTGTATCGGATGCAGGCTGGCAGCCAACAGCAAAAATTGCCAAACATGCAACTGCCCCCATCATTGTTTGTTTGTATATATGCGATTTTTTCATAGTGGTTTCCCTTCAATGCTTATTGCTAATTATTATTGCAAATTGGCATTCAAGTAAAAACCCGATTAGGTATCAGTTCTATTCCCAATCGTAATGGTTAGCAAAATCTCGCATATCGCGAATAGCCTCAGCTACGCCGCCGCCATAGATTGTAAATAACTTCACCGTACGGGAAAGCGAAAGGCCTTGCACGGGACGTGTACTAATGCCCTCCATAAATACGGCTCTTTCAGGCATAATAGAAACGCCGCAATTGCTTTTGATCAGCGTTTGGGCAAAATCTTCACGATCTGAAAGAATGTGTGGCATGAAGTTCTCATCATGTTGTTTTATCTCATTAACGATTTGCGCGCGAAATTCGCAGTGTAGGCGGTCAATATATGTCTCTTTGACGAAAAGCTCCAGTGGGACAGTATTTAGTTTATGGAAAGCGTGAACATCTGCGAAAGCCGCAACAAATTTCTCTGTAAAAAGCCCTGTTGACAATATCTTTTGGTTCGGGCTGTCTTGTCCAACACAAAACGAACAATCGATGGTATCTGTTAATAATAAATCGGATACGGCTTGGTCGGTGATTGTATGAAAGATTAGCATGATATTTGGGTGCTGTTTTGTAAAAGCTGCAAAAAACTGATCGAAGGCATTCACGCTAATCGTTGAGTTAATACCGATATTTAAAGTCGCGCTATCAGTGTTCAAAGTTTGACTAGCAGTTTCCTTGAGACGTCCGTAATTTTTCGCGATTTTGGCAAATTCTTCGTGGAGCGTTCTACCAAGCTTGGTTAGCCTTGTATGTTTACCATCACGTAAAAATAGCGCGCCACTTACACTATCCTCCAGCTTTCGAATAGCTTTGGTCAAAGTGGGCTGTGCGACATTATGGCGGCGTGCCGCTTCGGTGAAGTTAAGAACTTCAGCCATAGTCAAGAAATATTCTACATGCTTAAAATTCATTTTTCCCCCATGAATAGTTGAGCAGTATTGATTATTTACGGACACTTAGACATGTAGCTTGTTGTCTGGTCAAGTTTTTAAAAATGTGACATTAGCTAGCTGGTATAGTGAACACTTTGTCAGTCAGGGGCAAACAGCAAAACGCTCTTTTTCAAACATTACCAAATATTATTGTTTATCAATAAATAAGGGCTTGCCTTTACGACAACTGTACTATATTGATAAACAATAAGGAAACTAGGCCGCTTCCCCTTCAAGGTCTGGCTTTTCTTATAAAATTGGCGGCAAGGGTGCAACCTTACCGCCGCGTCTAATAAGCATTGAACAAACATGGAGATTATAAAATGCAGATTAAAACAAACCCTAGTATGAAGCGCCGTCAAAACGGTGTCAATATTCTAATGACAGCACTTATTGCCGCAGGTCTAAGCATGGCAGCTATGCCAGCTTCTGCGTTAGGCACAACAGGTGAAACCATCACCGTGCAAGTCGATAAATCTAAGCTTGATACGGCTGACGGCGTGCAGACTGTGTATCAAAACCTGAGCCGCAGAGCCGAAAAAGCGTGTAAGGTTGTAGGCCGCGTAACATTGCTAAACAAACGGGTTAGCGCTGCGTGTTCGGTAAACTTGTTAACGGATTTCGTTACGGCTGTCGACGTGCCCTTGTTAACAGCTTATCATCAAAATATGCAGACGAAATAGAGCGTCCCTAACAAATTAGTATAGGCCGCCATTAGCGGTCTATACGGTTACCCATAATCCTGAAGGCTCATGACATCGTAGTCGGCTTTGGCCAGATCGGTCAGGGCGGCCACGGCGGCGCGGCTGCCAGAGACTGTGGTGAAATACGGGACTTTGTTGGTCAGGGCGGCGCGGCGCAGGCTAAAGCTATCTTTGAGTGACTGCTTGCCCCATGTGGTGTTAAACACCAGCGCGATTTGTCCGTTTTTGATGGCGTCGACAATGTGCGGGCGGCCCTCGGAGACTTTCTTGACCCGCTCCACATCAAGGCCTTTTTCTTGCAAAAATTTCGCCGTGCCGCCTGTGGCGATGGCTGTAAACCCTAGCGTGATTAAGCCTTCTACCAGTGGCACCATAGCCTCTTTATCGCCGTCTTTAACCGAGATAAATGCGGTGCCAGAGCTTGGCAGGATAACGCCGCCGCCAAGCTGGGATTTAGCAAATGCCATGCCAAATGTTTTGGCAAGGCCCATGACTTCGCCCGTCGAGCGCATTTCAGGGCCGAGCACCGTATCGACCCCAGGGAAACGCGCAAAAGGGAACACGGCTTCTTTAACCGCAATCTGGCGATCGTTCTTAGGCGACAAATCAAACTCTTTAAGCTTGTGTCCCGCCATAACTTTGGCCGCGATATTGGCCACGGGGATACCAATGGCTTTGGCGACAAAGGGCACGGTGCGGGACGCGCGCGGGTTAACTTCGATCAGATATACATCGCCGTCCTTGACCGCGTATTGCACATTCATTAGGCCAACTACGCCCAGCTCTAGCGCCAGTAATTTGGTTTGCCGCTTAAGCTCTGCGACAATTTCATCGCTTAAGGAATATGGCGGCAGTGAACAGGCGCTATCGCCGCTATGGACGCCCGCTTCTTCGATATGCTCCATGACGGCGGCCACATAAACCTCGTCGCCGTCACAAATGGCGTCCACGTCCACCTCGATAGCGTCGCGCAAATATTGGTCGATGAGCAATGGTGATTTACCAGAAACCTTCACGGCTTCATTGACGTAGCGGCGCAGATCGGTTTTGTCGGTGACGATTTCCATGCCGCGCCCACCCAGCACATTGGAAGGGCGCAGGACAACGGGATAGCCAACTGTCTGTGCTGCGTCTTCCGCCTCTTGGGCGGTGGAGACAATAGCGTTACGTGGCTGCAAAAGCCCTAGCTTTTCTACGAGTGACTTGAACCGCTCACGGTCTTCGGCGCGGTCTAGAGCATCGCTGGGCGTGCCTAGTAATTTAATGCCATTTGCTTCGAGCGCGCTCGCGAGCTTAAGCGGGGTTTGTCCGCCAAATTGCACGATGACGCCTGCAAGTTCGCCTTTGCTACGTTCTTTCTCGATAAGCTCAAGCACGTCTTCTTCGGTCAGCGGTTCGAAATATAGACGGTCAGACGTATCATAATCCGTCGACACTGTTTCGGGGTTACAATTGACCATGATGGACTCGATGTCGATTTCGCTAAGTGCATAGGCCGCGTGACAGCAGCAATAATCAAACTCGATGCCTTGGCCGATACGGTTCGGCCCGCCGCCGAGAATAATGACTTTTTTGCGCGCCGTCGGATTGCTCTCGCACTGGGGAGCGCCGCCAAAGCTAGGCATTTCATAGGCCGAATACATATAGGGCGTCTTGGCGGCAAATTCCGCCGCGCAGGTATCGACCCGTTTAAACACGGGGCGCACGGCCAAGGCGCGGCGCGCGGCGCTCACATCGGCCTCGGTTTTGCCCGTAAGCTGCGCGAGCCGTGCGTCACTAAACCCGTCCATCTTTAGGGCGCGCATTGTGTCTATGTCCTTAGGCAGGCCGTGTTCTTTGACCCAGGCCTCAGCCTTCACGATCTCTTCAATCTGGCGTAAAAACCATGGGTCTATACCCGTGATTTCGTTGATGGTATCTACGGAAAAACCTTCGCGGAAAGCCTGCGCTACGGCCCGTAA
>Ga0209633_10003642_pt1 | contig 14152 bp, 18 predicted proteins | sample Cruoilmetagenom1_FD_187290 | JGI IMG/M metagenome (GOLD analysis project Ga0209633, IMG submission 187290) | Oil polluted marine microbial communities from Coal Oil Point, Santa Barbara, California, USA - Sample 1 (SPAdes) (version 2) | ecosystem: Environmental > Aquatic > Marine > Oil seeps ... | reverse complement strand
CTCGACCTCAAGCTCTGGATCGACGACGAGCTGCGGCAGGATTCCAACACCAGCTTTCTGATCTACAATGTCGAGAAGCTGATTTCCTGGTGCTCGACCTTCTACACGCTGCATCCCGGCGACATCATCATGACCGGCACGCCCGAGGGCGTGGGCCCCGTCAAGGCCGGCAACGTGATCACCCTGGAGATCGAGAAGGTCGGCCGCATGGAGGTTCCGGTCAGGGACGCGTGAACAGGCGAGCGCCCGCGCCTACGCCGCCAATCCTCCAAGAGCCTCATCCTGAGCTTATCGAAGGACGAGGCCGTTGACGTGAGAACGGCGGCGCCCCTGGCGGATCGCGCGATGCATCGCCATCTGACCGAGGTGGCCGGAAAAACCGTCGGGAGCCGCACCATGGAAGGGCTGACCAGAACCGAACGCATCGTTGAGATCGCCTTCCGCCTGATCCCAGCGGCGGTGCTGTTCTCGCTCGCCTTTTCCGAAGTCGGGGCGCTGCGCTGGCTCAGCCTCTTCGGCTTCGTTCCGCTGCTGCTCTGGGCCGCCGGCTGCCAGACTTGCGGCACGAAGCGTGGCGATGGCAGCCGATCGAGCTTTCCCTGCTACTGAAGCGTCAAGGGCGCCCGGCTAGAGCGTCGAGCGGAGCGCGTCGAGGGTCGCGTCGGGCTTTTCGATCATGTGCATATGGCCGCACTCGATGGTGACGAAGGCCGCCCCCTCGATGGCGTCGGCGACGGCGCGACCGGCCTTGGGCGGCGTCATCTTGTCGCCGGCGCCGGCGATCACCACCGCAGGACAGGCGACCTTGGCGGCGGCGGCGAGCGCATCCTGGTAAGCAGCGCAGGCAGCGAAGTCATTGCCGAGCACGCAGTCTGTGCCGCGCTCCAGAAGCCGTGTCGCCCCGCCCGTCATCCATAAGCCCGGCGCCGTGTTGCCGCCCATACGGCCGCGTTTGCCGAAGCCCCAATCGACGACCAGATCGTAGGCCTTATGTTCGCCGGCGTCGGCGGCGGCTTGCAAATCGGGATGAACCGGCATCTTCGCCCCCGTCGCCACCAGGCCCAACCCGCGCATGCGCTCCGGCGCCCGCGCGGCGGCCTCAAGGGCGATGAAGGTCCCCATGGAGTGGCCGACCAACGCGGCGTCCTTGACCTTGACCGCATCGCAGAGCGCCCAGACCCAGTCGGCCATGGCGCCGATCGTGGTCAGCGCCGGGCCTTCGGACTTGCCGTGGCCCGGCAGATCGACCGCCAAGACGCTATGGCCGTGCCAGGCGAAGTAGCGCGTCTGCAGGGCCCAGACCGTGTGGTCCATGCCGGCGCCGTGCAGGAAGATGATGCAGGGCAGTGCTGGATCGAAGTCCTTGCCGCCCGTGGCCGCGAAGACGCGTTTGCCATCGACTTTGATATCCATGGTTCGTGCGTCCTACTCGGCAGCCTTGGGAGCCACCGCCCGCGCCGCCGCGGCCAGCGCCTGGGCCAGATCGGCCATGAGATCGTCCGCATCCTCAAGGCCCACCGAAAGCCGCACCAGCCCCTCGCTGATGCCCGCCGCCTCGAGGGCCGCTGCATCCATCTGCTGATGCGTGGTGCTTGCCGGGTGGATCACCAGCGACTTGGCGTCGCCGACATTGGCGAGATGCGAGAAGAGGCCCAGGCGCTCGATGAAGACCCGGCCGGCCTCGCGGCCGCCCTTGATGCCGAAGCTGAAGATCGCCCCGCTGCCGTTCGGCAGTAGGCGTTTGGCAAGTTCGTGGTCGGGGTGGTCGGGCAGATCAGGATGGCTCACCCAGTCGACCTCAGGCCGCGCCTGCAGGAACTTGGCAATCGTATGCGCGTTCTCGACATGGCGCGGCATACGCAGATGCAGCGTCTCCACGCCCTGCAGGATATAGAAGGCGTTGGCCGGGCTCATGCAGGCGCCGAAGTCGCGCAAGCCCTCGGCGCGGGCGCGCATGATGAAGGCGGCCGGTCCGAACTCTTCGGCGAAGTCGAGGCCGTGATAGCCGGCGTAAGGCTCGGTCAGCGTCGGGAACTTGCCCGAGGCTTCCCAATCGAAGGTGCCGCCATCGACGATCACCCCGCCGATCGCCACGCCGTGGCCGCCGATGAACTTGGTGACCGAGTGGTGGACAAGGTCGGCGCCATGCTCGAGCGGCCGGCAGAGATAAGGACTGGCGAAGGTGTTGTCGATCATCAGCGGCAGGCCCGCCTCGTGCGCCACCGCCGCGACGGCGGGCAGGTCCATCACCTCGCAGCCGGGATTGCCGATGGTCTCGCCGAAGACGAGGCGCGTGTCCTTGGTGATCGCCTTCTTGAAGGCGTCCGGATCGCGCGGATCGACGAAGGTGGTGGTGATGCCGAAGCGCGGCAGCGTGTGGGTGAAAAGATTGTGGCTGCCGCCATAGATCGACTGCGACGAAACAATATGGGATCCAGCATTCATAAGCGTGACGATGGCGAGATGCAGCGCCGCCTGCCCGCTCGCCGTGCAGACCGCACCGACGCCGCCTTCGAGCGCCGCGAGGCGTTCCTCGAGTACGGCGACCGTCGGGTTTGAAATCCGCGAATAGATGTGGCCGGCGCGCTCCAGATTGAACAGCGCGGCGGCATGATCGACGCCGTCGAAGACGAAGGAGGTCGACTGGTAGATCGGCACCGCCCGCGCGCCGGTCGCGGGATCGGGATGCTGGCCCGCATGCAGGCTGAGGGTATCGAATTTCGGCAGGTTTGGATCGACCATGGCTCGTGCCTTCCCGCAGGTTTGTTGTCCGGATCTCCGCGATCATTACACGGAATTCCAGGGCGAAGGGAGAGGCCGCAAAGTCTCGGCCCCTATTGCATGTTGTTCCCCTTCCGCAAGGCTGATCAAAATTCGGACAGCTGAGGTTGGTATTAGCAACTAATCGGTGCAATACCGCAGTTGTCAACGCCCCCAGGTGCTATACCAATCGAGCCATTCGCCAAGTCACGGCATGAGGTGCTCAATGCATTATCCGGACGGGCAGCTAGCTCAAATCGGTGACATTGTTCGCTTATGGAACGGCAATGAGGGTGTGGTCGTGTGTTCGATTGATACTGGGGAATATTCGACTGAGTATCCTGAGATCGAATGGAGCTATTTGCAAAAGGGTGTGCTGATTCGCTCATCCGAAACAGGGCTCATTCACTACCCGGAGCCCGAAGCAACTTTTGAGTTGTTATCGCGCGGGACGCCAACGGACGACTGAACAAGTCCCGCCTCTTCAATTGCCCTAGGCCACGAATTCGAGGCTATCGATGTCGCAAATGACGACCATTATAATTTTAGGAGTAATAGTTCTCGTTGTAGCTCTATCTGGAATATCGATCCTATTTCCAAGCCGGCGGATCAAAAAGAACCTAGCCGACCGAGACGAAATCGATGTCGATGCGGCATTGTCTGAGTACTTCTCAGGTGAGGAAATTGATCTCAAAGATGCCTCCGAGATATGGAGGCTCATTGCGCGAGAATATAACGTCGCTCCCGGGTTGTTGCGGCTGACGGATCGCTTTGACGTTGAGCTTGATCCGAAGCGCATCATGACATGCGATGATGAGTTGGCAGCGATAGAAATGTTAATAACCGATACTGAGCATGAGCGTGGAATTAGCGTGAATCGCGAATCGATAAAGTCCTTGGGAGACTGCATCGACGCGCTAAGCAAAAAGTCCGTGGAACCTGCGACATAGTAGCCAACAACCCAAGCCCAGCAGTTTCAGATACGCGGCTCTTACCTGCACCGACCGAAAGTAAATCGGCGCCAATGGCGCAAAAAAGGAGCCGCCCTGGAGGGGGCGGCTCAAGTCTTGGGAACAGGGAGGCGTCAATACCGTGGCGTTTGGTCCTCCGTGAGGAGGAGATCTCATGCCGAAGACCGACGCAGGTCCCACCCTATGAGCAATGTGTTGACAAACCGTTAACCTTAATGCGGATTAAATTCTCGCCATGCAAAGCGAAACGGGGCCGATATGACGGTCGTGGCGGGGATCGACGGCTGCCGCGGGGGCTGGCTGATGGTGCGGCGCTCGCCCGAGCGCGGCAGCGCCGATTTCGTGATTTTCGAGCATTGGCGCGATCTGCCCGAAGCCGACATGATTGCCGTCGACATGCTGATCGGCCTGCCCGAAAGCGGCGAGCGGGGTTGCGACCGGCTGGCGCGCAAGCTGCTCGGCAAACGCCGGTCGAGCGTCTTTCTGGGCCTCCGGCGCCCGCTGCTCGATTTCGCGGATTATCCGAGCGCCAACGAATGGGCCAAATCCGACGGCGCGGGGCTCAGCAAGCAAGCCTGGTATCTGCTCGACAAGATCCGCGAGATCGACAGCGCCATCAAGCCCGACGACCAGGCGCGGATCCGCGAGACCCACCCGGAGCTGGCCTTCCTGGCGCTGAAGGGCGCGCCGCTGCAGCAATCGAAAAAATCGCCCGATGGCATTGCCGAGCGCACCGAACTGCTGGAAGCCGCCGGCTTCGGGCGCATCCAATCCTGGATCGACCTGCTGGGCGGCGAGCGCGCCCTGGCTGACGATCTGCTCGACGCCTGCGCGCTCGCCCTGGCCGCCGAGCGCATGCAGCGCGGCGAGGCAATGCGGCTACCCGATGATCCGCCGCGCGATGCCAAAGGCCTGGCGATGGAAATATGGTATTGAGGCACGACACAATCGTATGGATAAATCCCATTCATTGGTGACGCTCCCGGGGCGATGGTCCGGGCCGCCGGCCCGTATCACAGTGCCAATGACACCGATCACAGCAGCGCACCGCCTGGCACACTAAATTGGTGGGTCGACCGCCACGCTTCGCATCCATGAACGATCAAGGAGACCCATGCCCATGCGTAAATTCATACTCGCCGCGGCACTCGCGGCCACCGCCCTTAGCCTTCCGGCGCAGGCCAGCCGGCCTGCTTTGCTGGAAGGCCTGCTGCCGGGCAGCGAGGTCCGTCGTTCGACCTCGCATGGCGACGAAATGCGCGACGAGGTGCTGAAGCTGCACCCCGACGGCACGCTCACCGGCAACTACCAGGTGACCCGCAGCGGCGTCAAAGGTGGCGGCGTCGAACATCGCCAGGGCCGCATCCACGGTATCTGGGCGGTCGTCGACGGCAAGCTGTGCATTTCCGGAAAGGGCCTGAGCGAAGGCCACCAGACCTGCTACGAGGTCACCAAGTCGCATCCCGGCAAGCGTCAGTTCGCCGGGGTCAACGTGCGTACTGGTGAGATCTGGAAGATGTTCATCTATCCCAGCCACCGCGACTAGACCGGCGCTACGTGCCGCCGCAATTCACGCGGCGAGGCACGCCGGCGTCGACTGACGTTGTCAACGAGGCAAAGCGGCGCTCGATTTATCGGGCGCCGCTTATTCGTTTGGCGTTTGGGTGCCGGTAGGCCCGCCGCCGATCAGGCGAAACGGTTCTCCAGATCGACCGTGGTGGCGCGGCCGATGCGCTCGAACGAGCGGGCAAGCCAATCATCGGCCGCCGCGCGCCCCAGGTCGCGCAAATGCGTGATGTAGGCCCATTCGGCGTTGAACTTCGAGTAACCCGCCCCGCCCTCGGCTTCGAGATCGCGATCGGGCTGGATCATGTGCAGATGGGTCTTGGGCATCTTGGGCTTGCGCGCGAGATCGCCGTCGGTGACGCCTTCCTGCAACGCAATCGCTTCGATCTCGCGGGCCAGCGTCGCGGTGAAGCTGATCTCGCTCATGCGCTCGATGAGCTGCGCGGCGGTGCGCGGCGGCGGACGCGGACCCGAGGGTTCGGTCTGCACCAACAAGACGTCGGGGCTCTTGCAGCCATAGACGAGCGGGGTCAGCGCCGGATTGCCCATGAAGCCGCCATCCCAATAATGGGCGCCGTCGATCTCGACCGGATGGAACAGCATGGGCAGGCAGGACGACGCGCACAGCGCATCGACGCTGATCGACGGGCGCGTGAAGATGCGCATCGAGGCGGTGCCGATATCGGTCGCGTTGACGAAGAGCTTGGGCGCGTCGGCAGCATTGAGCCGCTCGAAATCGATGCTGGAGGCGATCACCGAGCGCAGCGGATCCATGGTCTTGGGATCGAAAGCGTAGGGGATCATCAAGCGATGCATCACGTCGTGGAAGACGTTGAGGCTGGACAGGTTGAGCCGGCGCTCGCGCAGTTGCTTGCGGATCGAGAACCAGGGCCGCCGACGCGCCTCGCAGGCTTTTGCGATATCGTGCCAGAACGCTTCCAACCGGTCCTGCGCCGCCGCAGGGCCGCCTTCCGCCATCCCGTCGGCGAAAAGCGCGGCATTGATGGCGCCCGAGGAGGTGCCGCTGATGCCCTCGACCTCGATCCGCTCGTCCATGAGCAGGCGGTCGAGCACGCCCCAGACGAAGCCGCCCAGCGCCCCGCCGCCTTGCAGCGCCAGGGTGATCCGCCGCGCATTCTTGCGGCCAAGCCAGGTCGGTTTCTTGGGCACCAGCATTTCTGCCTACAACCGTTCTCACTCTAGCGCAGATCTGGGTCGCGGAACCCGGGACGGGATCCGCCGCCTGAACGACTCTACCGCTCAGATATAGGTACGAAGTTAACGCCCCGCCCGCTCCCCGCCCTGCGGCGGAGTGTCCGGGCGGTCTCCGCGGCGGCGGATATGGACATCGATCGCCGCCGCGACCTCATCGGGATGGCTAAGCGGCGACATGTGCCCCGCCCCGGCAATGACCAGGGAGCGGGTGTCAGGCGCCGCCTCCGCGATCAGATCGCAGACCCCGCATTCCGCGACTGCAGCATGCTCGCCGCGGACCAGCAACGTTTCCACGCCGAGGCGGGCAATCTCCTTCAGCGTGGTCGGGTTGCCGTCTTGCGCCTGATAAACGCCGATCTGTGTTGGGGTCCGCGCCATCAGCGAGCGCCGCACCCGTTCGGACAGCGCCTCCCAAGCACCAACCCTGCCATGATAGTGATCGATGAAGATGCGCCATGCGCCTTCGTGGTCATCGTCCTCGGCGGCCGCAAGAAAACGATCTCGCACACCCACATATTCCGCATATGGTTCGACCCGCCCCGCAGACGACAACATCGGATAGCCGGGTGGTTCGATGAGGGTCAGTGTGTCGACAGCCGACCGGTTGCGTGCCGCAATGCGCAGCGCCACGCCGCCGCCGAAAGAATGACCCACAATGTGCGCCCGCCCGCCGAACCGCTCGATCAGCGCCAGCACCAGCTCAGCCTCCGCATCGAACGTCAGCGGACCCGGCCCGGGCCAGTCGGAGGTCTGACCGCAGTTGTACAAATCGGGGGCCAGGACATGATGGCGATCCGCCAAGCGCGCGGCCAGCTTGTGCCACTGCGAGGCACTGTTGGACCCACTGTGGATCAGGACGACTGGCTGTCCACGATGCTGGGTCTCCCATTCCAGATAGTGCGCCGTGGCGCCTTGCGCTGAGAAGCTCGGCACGATCCGCTATTGCGCGGTCCAGCCGCCATCGACGGGGATCGCCGCCCCGGTGATCTGGCCAGCGGCATCGCTGCACAGGAAAACCGCCAGGCCGGCGAGCTGCTGCACGGTGACGAATTGCTGGGAGGGCTGCTTTTCCTTCAGGAGGTCGCGGCCGCCCTCCTCCCGGTCGACGCCGAGCGCCTGGGAGCGTGCCTCGATCTGCGGCCTGATCAGCTCGGTCAGCGTCCAGCCGGGGCAGATCGCGTTGCAGGTAATGCCCGTGCCGGCGGTCTCCAAAGCCACCACCTTGGTCAGGCCGACCAGGCCGTGCTTGGAGGCGACGTAAGCTGCCTTTTGGACCGAGCCGACGAGGCCCTGGACCGAAGCGGTGTTGATGATCCGGCCCCAGCCATTCGCCCGCATATGCGGCACCGCGTTGCGCATGGTGTGAAAACCCGAGGACAAGTTGACCGCGATGATCGCGTCCCAACGGTCGACCGGGAAGTCCTCGATCGGCGCGGTGTGCTGGACGCCGGCGTTGTTGACCAGGATGTCGACCGACCCGAAGCTCGAAACCGTCTCCGCGATGAGATCCTCGATCTCATCCGGCTTGGTCATGTCGGCGCCATTGTAGGCGGCCCTGACGCCGTGCTCGGTCTCAAGGGCCGCGCGCGCCGCCTCGATCTCGGCCGCGTCGCCAAAGCCGTTGAGCATGATGTTGGCGCCCTGGCCCGCGAGCGCGGCGGCGATGGCAAGGCCAATGCCGCTGGTCGAGCCAGTGACCAGCGCAGTCTTCGATTTGAGCACGGGCGTTCTCCAAAAAGGACGTGATGATCAGACAGGAGTTTTATGCCGCAGGTCATACACACCCAATCGCGGCGGCGACCACGTCAATACGATGAAAATTCCGGATCAGCGCTGCCGCCGGCAACCGCGCCTGCCGTCCCTCAGGCGTCCTCGCGGGGCAGCCAGGGGATGCGGCCGAATTCGACGCCCTCGTCCTTCAGCGATTTGGCCTCCTCGCTGGAGGCCTCACCATAGATATTACGCTTCTCGGTCTCGCCGTAGTGGATCTTGCGCGCCTCTTCGGCGAAGGACGGGCCGACATAGTCGCAGCTACTTTCAACATGGGCGCGGAGCTCGCCAATCGCCTCGCGCAGCTTGCCCGCAAGCTCGGCCTTGCCGCCGGCCTCCGTTTGTGCGTCGTTGGCCGGCGGACTGCCGGTCTGGTCGGCCTCGCCGCCGCCTGCGCTATTGCCCTTGCCGACACCTTTGCCCAAACGCGGCGCCATCGGGGCCTTGGCGATCTTGGTATCGCCGCAGGCCGGGCACACCACCTCGCCGGCCGCGCTCTGCCGATCGTACGTGGCGCTGTCCTTGAACCACGCCTCGAAGACATGGTCGCCGCCGCATCTGAGGTTGAACACGATCATGGCTTAGCCCGGTCCCGCTCCTATCCTTGACCCGCACTTGGGAGCTCAACAGTCTATGATACAAGCCTTATGTACCATGAGTATAATATATGTTCACCGCCCACGCCTATCCAGATGGACGCGAATCCCGGCATTAACCCACTATTCTTGCGCCATGCCTGACCCCCAGCAACCCGGCGGCGCGCCGCTGCCCTCCGATTGGATCACCCGCTTTGCCGGGCTGGTGAAGCCGGGCGGCAGCGTGCTCGACCTGGCCGCCGGCAGCGGACGCCACACGCGTTATTTCCTGGGCCTCGGCCACCCGGTCGTCGCCGTCGATCGCGACGCATCGCGCCTCGCCGAATTGGCGGCGGACACGCACCGGGCGGGAATCACGCCCGAAGTGATCCAAGCCGATCTGGAGACCGGCGCGCCGTGGCCGCTTGCCGGACGGCGCTTCGACGCCGTCATCGTCACGAACTATCTCTTTCGCCCGCTATTCGCCGATTTGCGCGACGCGCTCGCGCCCGGCGGCGTGCTCCTTTACGAGACATTCGGTGTCGGCAATGAGGCGTATGGCCGGCCGCGCAATCCCGAACACCTGCTGCGGCCGGGCGAGTTGCTGGAGCTGGCGCGCGATGCGCTCACGGTCATTGCTTACGAATGCGGGCTGGTTCAGCGTGGCGGCGGGCCGGCGGTCGTCCAGCGCATCTGCGCGCGGCGCGGCGACGGCGCACCGGCGCGCTTGTAACCCGACGGTCCGTCACCCGAATGTGAATGGATTTATTCCGTTATTAACCGTAGTGTTAACAATGGGGCACAAAGGGGACAACCATGACTACCGATCTTTTCTATCTCGCCCTGCTCGCCGGGCTGGGGCTGGTCTTGTGGATTCCGTATGTGATTGCACTCGTGCTGAACCACGGCTTCATGTCGGCGGGGGATTACCGCGAGATACCAGATAAAGAACTTCCGGCCTGGGGCCGGCGCGCAAATCGCACCCACATCAATTTCGTCGAGAACTTTGCTCCCTTCGCCGCGTTGGTCATCGTCGCTCACCTGACCAAGACGGCGAACGAAACGACGGCACTGATGGCGATGTTGTTCTTCTGGATCCGCGTCGCGCACGCGATCGTGTTTTACCTCGGCCTGCCTTTTGCGCGGACGCTGCTGTTCACGGCGGGGGTCGTCGTCAGCGTGGTGCTCTTCCTACAAATCGTGACGTGAGCCGCGAGCGCCGGCCGTCTCGCGGCGGTTGCCGCAATTGCACCAAGATTTGGTGCAACAAGAATTCAACGGCGCACACGTTGCCAGGATCAACTGGGCGGCGTATATCGCTTGTGTTCCGGGTCCCAGAAAAAACGTTTTCAAGGAGGTAGTGCCATGGCCGTACAGATCGGCAGCGAGGCGCCTGACTTCACCGCTGATACCACCGAAGGGGAAATCAGCTTCCACGACTGGATCGGCAACAGCTGGTGCATCCTGTTCTCGCACCCCAAGGATTTCACGCCGGTATGCACAACCGAGCTCGGCTACGTCGCCAAAATCAAACCCGAGCTCGACAAGCGCAACGTCAAGGCGATCGGCCTCAGCGTCGATAGCGTCGAGGACCACAAGGCGTGGGCCAAGGACATCGAGGAAACCCAGGGTGTGGCGCCGAACTACCCGATGATCGGCGATGCCGATCTCAAGGTCGCCAAGCTGTACAACATGCTGCCGGCCGATACGACGGGCGGCGCTGAAGGTCGGACGGCCGCGAACAACGCCACCGTGCGCAACGTCTACGTCGTTGGCCCCGACAAGCAGATCAAGCTGATGATCACTTATCCGATGTCGACCGGGCGGAACTTCGACGAGGTGTTGCGGGTGATCGATTCGCTGCAGCTCACGGCGAAACACAAGGTCGCCACGCCGGTCAACTGGAAGCACGGCGAAGAGGTCATTATCGTGCCCGCCGTCAGCGACGAGGCCGCCAAAGAAGCGTTTCCCGATGGCTGGCGCACAGAGAAGCCCTATCTGCGCTACGTGCCGGAGCCGAAAGGCTGAGCTGAACGCATCACATAGACGACAAAACAAAGCGGCCTCTTCCGATCACTCGGAAGAGGCCGTTTCGTTGCGACGTTAGGTCAGCGCCGACGCAGGCTCAAAATATAAGCCGTGAGATCGTCGATCTCGCGCCGGGTCAGGATGAAATCGGGCATGCGGCCATGCGGCCGGGCGAGGAACGCTTTGATCTGACTTTCACTGCGCTTGAGCCCGTTGGGGATGGTCGCGAAGGGCGGTGCGCCATCGGTGCCACTGCGGCCGACCCGGCGACCGACGCCGGTGGCGACCACATGGCATTCCGCACAAACCGCCCTGGCCCGGGCCAATCCGGCGTCGACATCGCCGGCCTGAAGCGTCGAAGCGGCGACGGCCGCGCCGACGACGATTGCAACGATCATAAGAGCCTTGCGCACCTGCTCCCTCCACTTGGTGGGCGCTCGATGAGCGCGTGATGGATGCTGGGTGCACCATGCGCGCAGTCCCCGGCCGGCCACATTGACGTGGGTCAACTCCCGCGCTTGGCCCCGCTGGTGGCGGGCTTTGGGCGGGCCGGATCGCCGGCCGCAATCTCCTTCGTGCCGAGCGCATCGGCGAGACGGCCGGTAGCGCTGCCGGGTGCGAGCGGCCGGGGCTGGGCCGCGGCGGGCGCCCAGGCGGTCAGGTAAATCACCTCGAAACCGGCCGAGATCCGCCCGTCGGTATCGGCAAACCGCTCCTCATAGAGCGCGGCCGCGCGCAACAGCGTCTGGCGCCGGGTGAAGCGGGTACTGCGCGCGGCAACGGCGTTGGTCTCGGCCATCGCCCGCAAATCGCCCATCAAGTCGAGCGCGTTGGCGTAACTGACGGTGATGCGGTCGCGGTCGACCACTGGCAGGGCGAACCCCGCGCGCTGGAGCAGCGTCCCCGCATCGCGCACATCGGCGAAGGGCGAAACGCGTGGGCTTGCCCCGCCCTCGATCTCAAGCTCCGCGGCCATCAGCGCCTCGCGCAATTCGGCGAGCGTGGCGCCGCCGAGAAAGGCGGCGAGCAACAACCCGTCGGGCTTGAGCGCGCGGCGGATCTGGATCAACGCCCCTGGAACATCGTTCACCCAATGCAGCGCCAGATTGCTGACCACAAGGTCGAACGCGCCGGGCACGAAGGGCAGCGCCTCTTCGTCGGCCGCGACGCCGTAAGCGCCTTGCCGTTCGGGGTTGGAGAATGCGGCGCAAGCCGGCGAGAGGTCAGCCGCAATCAATGTTTCAATTCCGGCGCGCCCGGCCAGCAAGCCGGTCAGTGCGCCACGATGGCAGCCGAGCTCAAGTACATTTGCAAAATCCCGCCGCACCTCGTCGAGACGCTCAATCAATCGTTCGGCGACCTCGCGATGCAGAAAATCGCTGCCGCCGTTCGAATGCGCCGCTGCGCGGTCGCGATGCCGGCGCACCGTCCTGCGGTCGAAAACCAACGGGCTACCGGGGGCGGGCTCGCTCATCGTCCTGACATGGCGTTCCGCCGGCGGCGCGGCTAGAGAAAGGAGGTACCGCCATCGACCATGATCGTCTGGCCGGTGACAAAACGGCTGGCGTCGGAGGCGAGATAGAGCACGGTGCCGGCAAGATCGCCGGTCTCCAGGCTGCGCTTCAAAGCTTGCGCCTCGCGGATCACTTCAACGGCGCGTTCTTTCTTGTCGCCGAAGAACTCGTCCGTGCCTTCCGTCAGCACACCGCTCGGCGCCACTGCGTTGACGCGGATCCAGCTGCGGCCCAGCTCGCGCGCCAGCCCTCTGGTCAGCCCGATCACCGCGCCCTTGGAGGTCGTGTAGTGGAGCGCGAAGGGCAGGCCGTAGACCGCCGCGAGCGAGGAGATGTTGATGATCGAGCCGCCACCCGCCTCTTTCATTGCCGGCACCGCCGCCTTGCAAGCGTTCCAGATGCCCTTGACGTTGACAGTCATGCAGGCGTCCCACTCGCCCTCGTCAAGCTTGTCGAAGGGTCCGCCCTTGAGGCCGCCATACAGCGCCGCGTTGTTCACGAGCACGTCGATGCCGCCGAAGGCCTCGACCGCCGCGCTAGCCATGGCGGCCGTGCTCGCGGCCTCGCTCACATCGACGGCGCAGGCCTCGATCCGGCCAGGACCCTTGCCGCCCTTGACCGTGTCGGCGCAATCGGCTCGGTCGGCGGCGAGCACGTTGGCGCCGGCGGCGGCGAACTGCCAGGCGTATTCCTGGCCGAGCCCGCGCGCGGCTCCGGTGACGATAACGGATTTTCCTTCAAGATCGGGGTGCTCGGACATGGGGTTCACTGCCTCTCGCTGAAAGTTGGCGGCGCGCGACGGCACGATGCCGGAATTGCTCGCCAAGCATGGCGAATTGACTTGGTCCATGCAACGCCGTCACTCTCAAGCGTCATGGACGCACCTTCGACCGCGCTCGGACTGCTGCGCCGCGCCGGCGGCATGGCGCTCGATGCGCTGCTGCCGCCGCGCTGCCTGTCCTGCGGCGTGGTGGTCGAACGCCAAGGCGCGATCTGTCCGGGCTGCTGGCGCGAGCTGGCCTTCCTCACCGATCCGCAATGCGCCTGCTGCGGCTTTCCGTTCGAGTTCGAGCTTGGCGGCGAGGCTTTTTGCGGCGCCTGCACCCGCCAGCCGGCCGCCTTCGACCGCGCCCGCGCCGTGCTTACCTACGACGACATCAGCCGCTCGCTGGTGCTCGGCCTGAAGCACGGCGACAAGACCCACATGGCGCCGGCCTTCGGCGCGCTGATGGCGCGGGCCGGCGCGGCGCTCACCCGCGAGGCCGACGCCCTGGTTCCGGTGCCGCTGCATCGCTGGCGGCTGTGGCGGCGGCGCTACAACCAATCGGGGTTGCTGGCCCAGGCGATCGCCAGGGAGAGCGGCCTGGCTGTGTTGCCCGACACGCTGATCCGCCGCAAACCAACCGCCTCGCTCGGCCATATGAGCCCTTCGGCGCGCCGCCGCGCTCTAAGAGGCGCCTTTGCGGTGCCGAGGACAAGACGCGCCGACATTGAGGGCAAACGGCTGGTGCTGGTCGACGATGTGCTGACCACCGGCGCCACGGCCGAGGCCTGCGCCCGCACCCTCAAACGCGCCGGCGCCGCCAGCGTCGATGTGCTGGTCTTCACCCGCGTCGTGCGCAGCGGGCATGTCTGGGAGGGTGCGTGAGCGCTTGAAGATATTCGCGTTGGCGCCGGCCCACTCCGCCTTAGAATATATGCCGCGGCACCGGCCCACTCCCCCTCCCGACCGCCCACAGGATGGCACACTCAT
>Ga0209633_10003640_pt1 | contig 14156 bp, 15 predicted proteins | sample Cruoilmetagenom1_FD_187290 | JGI IMG/M metagenome (GOLD analysis project Ga0209633, IMG submission 187290) | Oil polluted marine microbial communities from Coal Oil Point, Santa Barbara, California, USA - Sample 1 (SPAdes) (version 2) | ecosystem: Environmental > Aquatic > Marine > Oil seeps ... | reverse complement strand
CATTGGCTTCTAATCCCGAAATTCTTATAGCAGATGAACCTACCACAGCACTTGATGTTACAACCCAGTCCCATATTTTGAACTTATTGAATAAATTGAATGATGAAAAACAGCTTAGCATACTCCTTATATCTCACGATATATCATTATTGGAAAAAATATGTCATAAAATAATAATAATATACGCTGGTGAAATAATGGAAATTTTAGATACTTATGGCAAAACCACTTACGATGTACATCACCCATATACTCATTCACTAAAAAAATGCATCCCTGAAATATGTATTTCTGATGTAAAAACTAATAACAAATATTTATACACCATACCAGGAAATATTGCTATAAATGATAAAAGTATGGATAATAAGTGTATCTTCTACGATAGATGCTTTAACAAAATTTATCTATGTGAAAAGAAAAAACCTGTTATTTTAGATAGCAAATCCTATAAATGCTTTAATCCGGTTAAATAGATTTTACATTTTATTGACTTTATTAATCAATATTTATAAAGTATGCTAGTTTAAGTTTACTGTAAATATTGTTACTTTTAGATAAAATATGATAAGTGGCGGGCTATTATCGTAAAAGATTTAAAAAAACTTGCTCTGTTGTGCCTTGGATTGATAAAAAACTTATTTTGTTTGTATTATTATGTAAACTTAATAAAATAAACTGTAAGGTATGAATTTATAAGAATCACTACACAAAAACATGAAAAAGAGGGTACGAAGATGAATATGCTGTCTAAATATATTAGGTTAAGCACTATATTGATGTCTTTTCTTTTAACTACGTTTTTGTTCTCATATACAACAAACGCTGATGAGGTTTACGATAAGGCTTATAACTACTGTGCTGCTATGGTTGAAGATATGCACATTGACAGGTTTCGGGTCTGTATAAATAGTTATATTGAAAAAAATGATGAAGCCTGGGATAAATGTGCTGCTAATAATATATTGTATAACAGCAAAGCAGTGAGTTACTGCATCGATGGATACAATGTCAATAATGCTGAACCTAACAACTCCAATAATGCTCTGGCCTATTTTGATTGGGCTCTGGATGAAGAGGAGGAATATCTTGAAGTCTATATGCAAAGAGGAGACGCTTATAATAACTTAGGTCTTCCTGACAGCGCCATAGATGACTACACAACTGCGCTTGAATTTGCGAAAATAAGGAAATTGGAAGATAAAGAACAGGATATCTATTTTAAACTCGCGCAAGTATACTCTATTCAGGGAAAATATTACAAAGCTGAGCAAAATTATATCAAGGTTCTTAATATGAATACCGAATATAGTAATTATGATACCGTCTTAAATAACCTAGGTGAGACATATAGCAAATTAGGTCTATCATCTGATGCAATTAGGCTATTGAGTGAACCTTCAATAGTTAATACTTCTACAGCACTCACTCATAGGGCCTATGAATATTTTAACATGAAAGAATATGATAAGGCGCTTGTAGTATTTTCCCAGGTAATCGTTTTAGATAATACTTCTGCAGATGCATACGTAATGAGGGGAAAAACCTATTTTTGGATTAATAATTTCCCCAAAGCGATAGATGATTACAAAATGGCAATTAAACTTGGTGGGGGGAATGAATATAATCTCGAGGATATCAACATTCTCTTATATGAAACAGAACTTGCAATGTATTGATTTAACAACTTAAATTAATCTCAACTCTGATGAAGAATATTACGCCAGGCGCAGTGTAATATATATGTTAAATAATCAAGAAAACCTTGGCTGCTCTGATACATGGATTTGTCTTAAACTTAATATATCATCAGTGTTATTTTGCGTCATCCCTATATATATTTTTTTATCGGCAGACATCTAATGCCATATAAGGTTCTGTTATGCTGTTTTATAATCAATACAAACACCTTTACAATGGGAAGTATTGCAAAGTATATGACCCTTTAATAATTGGGCATCTAACCTATTACTGCGGGTTTTAAACATAACCAAAGGTGCAGCAAAACAACCTTGATGTTTTGGGATGTTTAAAACTTGCATAACAGGTTTTAACTTATATCAAAAAACAGTATAAAACATTCTTTCTATAATCTAGTGTCCAGCATAAACTACCTATGGTCAAATAATTCTATCACCTGTTGAAATGTAGGACGGTTAACCCAGGGGATTTTGGGCACACCAGCCAACCCCATAGACATATGATCTATGGAATCATTAGATTCAATCTTACCATCTGCGCCCCAACTGTTTCTACTGTCTATTCCTCCCAACTCCTCAATTGCAGAAACTAAACTGAAGGTAAGAGCTTCACGGCAGTCTTCAAAATTGTCACTGTCTGCGCATTTAAGGCTATTGTAAGGATGTTTTGAACGACCAATGGCCATATCCATAACTGTGCGCAGATATCCGTAATAACCTTCCATATAAGCTGATCCTTCAGGCCCTGGTGTGTTATCGCGCATTATAAGGCTTAAATTTTCTCCGGAAACATTTTCTATTTGTGTAATTTGGGGTAAGATGGCATCTATCATCTTATTATACCATGAGTCCATTAAAACGACAGCGTCACGCCTATCATAGGCTCCATCGCCATCTTTATCTCGCCGCATTGCCCCCTCTTCCACCCATGTGCCAAGCAGGTTAACTGCAGTCTGAAGTTCCGGTTTAAGTGTACCAGATTTTAAGATCTTCAATGCTGAGGGCAAAACCTCCTGCCCTCTAAGATCTACTGTTGATGCTTCCGATAACAATTCAAAGAGAGAGCCCCTGGTAAATGTATGCCCTTCATCAAGAAGCTTTTTAACACGTGACGAAAGAATTTGTAAACGGTGAACAGACCCGTATGCAGCATTAGTATCTGCAGCCCACCAACCATGAGCCGGCCTGTTATTCCAACTTGCAAGATAACCTTGCGTAGGATTTATAGCATGCGGAACACGATTAACATCTAACCAGCCTTTCCAATCAAAAGCAGGTGTGCCCCAGGAAGGGAGATCAGGATGAACACCTTTTGCGCGTTCAGGATACAAACCGGAATGAATATATGCAATATCCTTATTGTCAACATAAAACCAATTAAAGGTTCCTGTGCATTTATAAAAAGTATCTATAAAACTTTCGGCATCTGTTATATCATTCTTATTGGCAAGCATAAATGGTATTGCAGTATCAAGTTCTCCCATATAAGTACTGCGTTGCCTTGTAAGTGCCACAGAAATACCATCAACATTGGCAAAACCTATTACAGGGCCATATTCTAAGGATCTTATCATATGTCTTGTTACTTTAAAATTTTGCCCGAAAGGGGTATCTTTTGTAATAGGTACTCCCAGATTCCACCGGGCAGTCCACTCTTCATTGTGAATATCAAAAGGTTTACAACGGCCATCCATAATATAGCCCCCCATATACCCTGCCTGACCAATATCAACCTGAGTACTTTCAGGATCACACAATTTAAGAACACGTATATCGACTATATCCGAACCTCCTGATGTTGGGCTCCATGCATAATCTATCCCTCTACCTATTATTACATATGGGAGTCCTGTAAAAGTCACACCCCTTGTATGGATATCCCCTCCATGAAGTGACAGCTCTAAAAACATTGAAGGTGAAAAGTATCCAGTTTGAGGTCCAAATACAGTTAAGGGATGTCCACTTTCCGAATTTTCAGCAGTTATCAATAATGCGTTAGACATGCCATTTGAAAAGGCAGACCGCATGTTTCTTATCGACTTTAAAGATTTTTTAGCGGCATCTTCAGCGCTCTTTTGTAAAGCAGGGCTTATCTTATAATCAAAAGAAACCTCTCCATTATCATAAAAAACTGTCTGTTTATCTTTTTTCATAGGCGGACAGACAACCTGTCCGTATCTGCCGCAGGGTTCTACAACAGTACCTGCATGCCGTTTAAAAGAATTTTTATCAAACAGAACAGCACCAGGATATTTATCATAAAACATTGTATCTAGAGGGCAGGCTGATTCATCTATTTCCATAGGGGACTGACTAATAAAAGATATATCAGTAGTTACAAGAGATTCAGGATTTGTCGCATGACGAAGATCCCGCCATAAAGTACAAGCCTCATCTGCGTCTCCAGTAATGTCAAATAACGCATGCAGAAGTTGGACATTTTTATATTCACCCCCCCCCAGACGCAAAAATAGCTTGAATTAATGTTGCAATAGCTACTATATCTTCAGGAACAAACTTTCCAAGTTTAAGACCTAATCCTATATACTCAAGAGGGATGCTCAAACGACGTTTTTATATAGCCTCCACATAAGTATTCACTCCATCAATGAAAGCCAGCCCATCTTCAATAATCTGTTCACCTAAACTACCAAATTTATTGTCTAATTCATTATACTGTATCGTACGATCTTCCTCTCTATAAGGGGCTTGTTCCCCAATATCCAGGTCAAATGAAAAATCAGCAGGACCTAAAAATTTGCTCAATTCTCCACGTCCGGCCCTGCGCATAATATCTAGAAGAAAAAGTCGATCTTCTGCGGTTACATAACCTGCGCCAAACTTAACGTCCAGCCCTGTATCTCCATAGACGTGAGGAACTCCAAACTCATCACGCTTGATAACAGCGCTAAAATTACCATTTGTTACCCTTTTTTCTGATTCCCATTCACCCATCTCCTTAGGATCATGAAATATTTCAGGCTTGAAATATTGAAGAAGATCATCATCACTGATTCCTGATTCTGCATACAGCACGGATGAATACATTTCAAGTTGATCATCAAAATGTTCTCCCTTAAGGATAATAGGCTTCACTTTATCTCCCGGAATGGCAACACCCAATAATGTATCGATAAACCATGGCCTTTCAGGGATCCCGGGTATAATGCTGCTTACCCCTCCTTTATCAGATTGTCCAGGCGGCAAAATATTCAAAAAAACACCATAATCCGCATAGGGATCATATGTTAAAGCCTCAACTAGTGGATGAATATTTGTAATAATAGATAGAACGGATAAAATTAATACAAATTTTAATAATATTCTCACTAAAGCTACTCTTATACTTTCAAATTTCATTACGCTCACCTCTTTTAGAATATAATACCATTATATTTTATAAAAAAGTATAGCCCAAGTCAAGCTATAAATCCAGATATTATTCCTGGAATATATTCGTCGCTAATGATGAAGAGGGGAATGTGGCTTGTGTAATAAATATTTTTTGTGTAAAGTTGTATTATGGATATAATAATTTATGGGAAAAAACAGATTAATGATTATATTTACAATTCTAATGCTAATATCACAGGCAAACAACAAGGAAATTAATATGGATAAAAAACATTACAATAAACTTTCAAAGGAAGAGGAAAAAATAATTATTCATAAAGGTACAGAGAGACCATTTAGTGGAAAATATAACAACTTTTTTAAAAAAGGAACTTATTATTGCAAAAGATGTGATGCGCCACTTTACCGTTCAGAAAATAAGTTTTTATCCACTTGCGGTTGGCCAAGTTTTGACGATGAAATTGAAGGAAAAATCAGAAAAGAAACAGATAGTGATGATATAAGGACAGAAATAATTTGTGCAAACTGTGGAGCACATTTGGGGCATATTTTTACGGGTGAAAAACTGACAGAAAAAAATGTAAGACATTGTGTAAATTCCATATCTATGAAATTTGTAGAAGAAACTGATGCTTCACAGTGTGAAAAAGCCTACTTTGCAGGGGGTTGCTTCTGGGGTATAGAATATCATTTTGAACAGAAAGAAGGTGTAATCTCAGCAATCTCAGGCTATATGGGAGGTGCTCAGGATAACCCCTCATACCAAGATGTGTGTTACAAAAACAGTGGACACCTTGAAGTTGTAGAAGTTACATATAATCCATCTAAAGTAAGTTATGAAAACCTGGCTAAACTCTTTTTTGAAATTCATGACCCAGAACAGGTTAATGGACAAGGTCCTGATATTGGCGAGCAATATACCTCTGCTATATTCTATAGTAGTGACAGTGAAAAATATATTGCAGAAAAGTTGATAGAAATACTTGAAAATAAAGGTTATACAGTTGTCACACGACTACTGCCATCATCTACATTCTGGAAGGCTGAAGAATACCACCAGAATTACTATGAGAAAAATGGGAATAGACCTTACTGTCATAAATATCAAAAAAGATTTTAATTTAACTTTATCAGCAAATGTAAAAAACAATCTCTGAGCGCTTTTTACCCTCTACCTTAAAACTATTTATCATACCAGCAAATAGTATGATAAAAGAAACCTAAACATATTATTTCAAAAGACATATACCGACATAAAAATTACATACTATATGACCTTTGCATGGATAAATTAGGATAACCTCTTTATAATACTGAGTAATCATAGTGTAGTACCTTCAAATAAATAACAGTTGAGACATAAAGGAGGTTATAATAAACAAATACAACCAAAATCAAAGAAAACTTGGATGGATGGCAGCATTTTGGTAATGTCAGGTAAATATGGAAAAAAAGGGGTCCCCTAACAAACTTACAAATAAGTTTTTAGGAAGTTTATCAGAATATGAAGTAATCACTTTGCAATTATATATGAATGTATCACTTTGCAGTAAAAAATAGGGTTGACATATATGAGATATAACTTGACTTTTATATCTTAATTCACATTTTATAATAAAAATAGAGAGGAATAACATTATGAAAGGATCAGTTATAGATAGTTGGAGAAGCTTTATTACAGAGAAGAAAGGTAAAAATTTATGGGATGAAATTTTAGAAGAGGCAGGACTACAGCACAAGATTATTCTTGCATCTTCAGATTTTGAAGATGAAAAAGCAGCAAAGATCCTTGGTATTGCATCAAAAAAAATGAATATCCCTGTTGCTAAACTTGCAAATGAATTGGGTGAGTATTGGGTGTTAGTTTCAACTCAAAAGTTATATAAATCATATTACCGAAAATACAAACAACTTAAAGATTTTATACTTGCAATGGATAATATACATGTAGACATTACAAACAGTATTAAAAACGCAAAACCTCCACGTTTTAAATACAAATGGATTAACGAAAGTACTCTTGAAATGGAGTATATCTCCCATAGAAAGCTTATGGACTATCTATTAGGTGCATTAAAAGGTATCTCTAAATATTACGACACACCTATAAGATTGAGACAGATTGGGACAAATAAAGTCGTTATTACTTTTTAAATAATAACAACTTTGGGGGACAAGGGGTCAAGTCTACTATTGACTCATAAGAAATAGAATTTTATATGTTGAAATATGTTACGTCCAATTAGGATAGAATATCCCGAAGCATGGTATCATGTAGTGAACCGTGGAAGATAGTCAAAATCCATTTTTTCAGATAAACAAAATTATTTAATATTTATTGATCTTCTGATTGAAACATCTGAAATGTGAAGGCTTAAGAAATATGACAGAAAAATTAAAAATCAGATAGAAAAAGTACGAGCCAGCATTAACATGGGTCAATAGTAGACTTGACCCCTTGTGACTTTGAAATTTGTGAAAACCTGACAAACTTGACATAATATTTTTGTTTTGTTGAATATTTTAATATAATAAAATATTCTTATATGTCATATGTTATTGAGGCAAAGCAAATGATGACAAAAATCTTTGAAGAATTAAAAATCCATGCTCCATTTACTGTTTTTGGTGCTGTTACTGGAATTGTTATCATGTATTTTTTTCACAAATTGCAGTTCAATACAGCTTACAATATTTTTTATATACTTCATCCCATTCATGTTCTTTTAAGTGCACTTGTTACTTCATCCATGTACAACTTTTATAGATATGGAAAAATGAAGACCAAACGTGACTTGATTGTTCTACTTGTTATAGGCTATATAGGTTCTATTGGCATTGCAACAATAAGTGATTCCGTTATACCATACTTAGGTGAAATATTATTAAATTTACCTAACAGAAGTATTCATATAGGCTTTATAGAAAAGTGGTGGTTAATTAATCCTTTAGCAGTAATAGGTGTTATGATAGCTTATATCAGACCAAGCACAAAGTTACCTCATTTTGGGCATGTCTTACTTAGCACATGGGCTTCCATTTTTCACATTATAATGGCAATTAGCCAGGAGATTAGTTTTTTAACCGTTGTTTTTATTTTTATATTTCTTTTCATCGCAGTATGGATCCCCTGCTGTGTAAGTGACATAGTTTTCCCACTTCTGTTTGTGGGTTCGGATAAAAAGTTTGACTAAAATAAACTTATAGGATTTATATATGAAAAACTTACTTGGCATTGATCTTGAATTGATAAGCTGTATGGAAGTTGGTTTTTCCAATATATATCCGGTAAAGAAATGTTTGAAAAACTGAATATCAATCAGAAAATAAGCAAGGAAGATTTTAGTAGCGAGCTTAATCGCATTATAGCAGATTTAGTCACGTTACAATATAAATTTAAGAGTTACCCTGGAAGTTTAGTAATAATTATTAATGGGTTTTATGGGTCAGGTATTGATAATCTTGTTAATTTTATATCCAATTATATAGATATGAGGCATGTTAAAGTTGCTGCATTTTGGCAAGAAACTTATAATATAAAAAGACCATATTATTATAGATTTTGGAATAACCTTCCCGAAAGAGGCAAGTCCGCTATATTTTTGGGTGGCTGGTATACGGACCTTATCGAAGAATATGTCAAAAAGAAGATATCAAATGTAGAGTTTGAAAATCGTTTGCTGGAATGTGAGCATTTTGAAAAAATGTTATCGCGTGATAGTACCATAATTCTAAAACTATGGCTATATATCGACAAAACTAAACAATGTAAATATCTCAAAAAGGTGGAAAATGGGTTCAGAAATAGTGGGAAGGAGATCGTTGAGAAAGAAAAATGGCATTATGCTGAATATGAAGCAATTTACAAGGCGGCAGAAAAAGCCATTGTAATAACAGATAATTCAGATGCTAGCTGGCATTTAGTTGAAGCGCATAATGAAAAATTTATGAAACTAAAAGTTCTAAAACTTGTTCATAAGGTATATAAGACTTATTCCTCAAATATGTTAATAAAGAATGAAAACAATAATCTTCACATTGGAAATTCCCAGAATGTTATAGAATTTGTTAATCCGTCAAGAATACTTAAAAAGGAAGAGTACAATAAAAAATTAACTGATTATCAAAAAAAAATATTTGAAATAACATGGAAAGCTTATGACAAGAAGATAAACAGCGTAATTGTTTTTGAAGGTTGGGATGCAGCAGGTAAGGGCGGATGTATACGCAGGCTTACTAATGCAATGGATACAAGGCTATATAATATACACCAGATATCTGCACCTTCTGATATGGAAAAGAGATTTCACTATCTATGGAGGTTTTGGAACAAAATACCGCTCAAAGGATTTGTCTCTGTATTTGACAGGTCTTGGTATGGCCGAGTTCTGGTTGAGAGGGTTGAAAATTTTGCTTCTTACGGCGAATGGAGTAGAGCATACGAGGAAATAAATAGTTTTGAACATCAGTTAGCCGACGATGGCATAATGATATTAAAAGTTTGGCTTCATATATCCCCTGATGAACAGCTTAGGAGGTTTAATGAAAGACAAAAATTGCCTTGGAAAAAATATAAAATAACAGACGATGACTGGCTAAATAGAGAAAAATGGGATGAATATGAGAAAGCAGCTAATGAGATGTTGACAAGAACGAGCACATCATTAAGCCCATGGATCATTGTCCCCGCTAATAATAAATATTACGCAAGAATTGAGGTGATGAAACATTTTTATAGATCAATAAAAAAAAGATTGTGATAGGAATGTAATATTTTGTGTTAGTAAAAATAAAATTTATATTTCACAGGCAATATACTATTATAAGCCTTAACATTTTATAAGTACAAGAGATTTGTCGTCATCTCTTTTATATTTATCAAATAGTGTGTCTATATATATTTTTGGATCTTTGTATATATCCTTTGCTTCTATGTTAAATCTGTTTGATATACCATCACTAAACATAGCAATAACAGATTTTTTAGAAATATTTTTCTCTTCAACTTTAAAAGATAGATTTCTACTATCATAATGTCCACCTATTATACCTCTGTTCAACTTAAAGGTTTCGTGGTATGCACCAAAAATTTTGCAATTTTAATAAAAAGGTTAGAGTGTCCTTTCGTTACTTCTTTAATAGCTATATATGGTTTTAATTTTGAAAACTTTTTAAAATATCTCTTGCTATAATAACTCTTTGTATCTCATTAGTCCCCTCATAAATAGATGTGACCCTAACATCTCTGTAATATCTTTCCAGAGGAAAGTCTTTAGTGTACCCATATCCACCCATGATTTGCATAGCGTTATAACAGGCTTTATTCGCTGCTTCTGTGGAAAACATTTTTGCCATGGAAGCTTCTTTTGAAAATGATTTATTATTCTCCTTTTTAAAAGAAGCACTCATTAGTAATAATCTGGCCGCTTCAAGTTCAGTATATGAATCTGCAATCATCCATTGGATAGCTTGAAAATCAGAAATTTTATGATTAAACTGTTTACGTTCTAAAGAGTATTTGGCTGCATAATCCATGGCAGCCAGGCCGATACCCAATGCCAGAGAACCGACACCTATGCGCCCTCCAGACAATTCAATAAGCGCTATTTTAAACCCATCATTCAACTGTCCTAATAATGCATCCTTAGGGATCTTGCAATTTTCAAATATTACCTCATTTGTAGAAGATGCATGTTGTCCTAGTTTGTCTTCTTCTCTACCGATCTTAAGGCCACTTGTTCCTGCATCCACCAAAAAACAGCTTATCCCTTTCCCTCTTGGTGCATTTTTATCAGTAACTGCCCATACCACAAAGACACCTGCATAAGGAGCACTTGTTGTCCACAATTTGGTACCATTAATGACCCACTCAGCCCCATCCAGAACTGCTGAAACTGTCATACTGGATGGGTCTGAACCTGCTCCAGCTTCACTAAGCGCAAAACTGCCAGCTAAATATTCTCCTGAACATATTTTTGAGATATATTTTTCTTTCTGTTGTTTATTTCCCACAGACTCTATGACTTCACATACCATATTGCTAACTGATACAGTGACAGCTGTTGAAGCACAAGCTCTGCCTATTTCGGATATCACCAGACTAAATGCGACTACACCAGCTTCAGCGCCCCCATATTCATTTTTTATATTTAATCCCATGAAACCCAGATCTGCGAGTTTTTTAATATTGTTCAAATAAGCATCTTTGTTATTGCCTTTATCAAGTTCTGAAGCAATAGGTTCAAGTTCAGATGTTGCAAAAGACTTTGCTGTTTCCTTTATTATTTTTTGCTCCTCTGTTAACTCAATATACACACGAGCCTCCAATCTAATACAACATTTTAATTATGCTTTAAATGTTACGCTGATAAAATCATAACATATTTGGAACAAAAATAACAGCATTTGGAAAAAAAGATCTTTTACACTTTGTTAGCCAGCCAAACGTAAAACCTGTCTTTTTTCACACTTTCTTATTCTGCTTTTTCATAGGAGTGATACTTTTGCTAATCATTCTTGTTCTTCCCAATATTTCTTTCTTTCAAGTAAGTAATTTGTTAGCTTTCTTCGTGCCATACCAAATTCACCACCCATTTCTACCACTTCTACAGCTTCTTTCTTTTTACCTTCCAAGAACAGCTTCGCCGCTTTGTCAGCTGCTATATGTATATCCTTGTGAAGCATAACGATTTTTGGATAATAAGCAGAACTTTTAAACTCATTATCCAGGTCATTGTATAGCCAATTTCTAAATTTGCATTTCTCACATTTACCAACATTACTTAAAAACTGAATATCCCCATCATTTTTAATACTATTTACAACCTTATGATTCCATATACCTTGGATTCCGATTGCGATATTCAACTCTCTGATATAATCATCTTTATCTTTCATCTTTATCTCCTAAAGGGGTTAATCTCACCTTTATATCAGCCGGTTTCCCAAAATAAGCAGACGAAAGGACAATAATATCACTACCTGCTTCCACATATTCCTTTATGTTTGCTAAATTTACCCCTCCGGCAGCGGCAATTTTTATTTGGTCGCCACATTGTTTAATTGATGGAACACTTTTTTTAATTTCATCGGGGGATAATTTATCAAACTGTATGATATCTACCCCTTTTTTTGCCATCATAATAGCGTCTTCTATACTCTCCACTTCTACTGTGATTTTTTTCTCTGGGATTCTTTTTTTTATATCGGAAATTTTGTCTAACAAAGATTTGACCCCTCCGATAAAATTCATATGCTGACGAAAAATAAGAATAGTTTCAGATATACCTAGTCTATGAGGCATAGCCCCACCAGCTATAATACCTTTGATACAAAGTTTTTTGGACCCAGGAAAATGCTTCCTGGTAGTTACTACAACTGTATCTGGGTTTACTTCTCTGGCAGCTTTTACCATTTTATATGTTCTGGTTGCTATCCCTGAACTGTATTCTAGAATATTTTGGGTTACTTTCCATATTACATGAAGATATGAAGCTGGACCGGAAGCCTCAAGAAACAAAACATCTTTGTCTAAAAACTTACCAGATGAGGTATTAGATATTATCTTTAAACCAAATCTGTGCATGATCCTTTCTACTTCTTCCACGCAGCAAACTACCGTTGCGTCCCTTGTAGAATAAGTTATCTTCCCAGGGATCGTGTCTATATCCAATAAAGAAGAGGTAAGATCAAAATATGGAACATCCTCACTTATCAAGTTATCTATATCATCTTGAGTAAAAAATACCATAATAACACCTATTGTCCAAAAGCTTTTAGAAAATCTAATAGTAAAAATGGTTTGTCAGCCGTAATACCCCCAGACATAAAATCTTTCATCCCTGGTTTATATTTTTCATTTACTATTTTTTCAAACAAGGAACTTGTAAGTTTGCAATAACAATCAGCTTTTTCAACTTTTTTGCCATCTTCTATCCTGCATTTATCAGGACCTAAGTAAACAGTTTTCTCAATATCATCAACGTTAAAATAGAAAATCATGTCCTTATCCAGGACCCCCGGTTTAAAATGTTCTTGCATTTCTTCAAAAATGTTTTCATTCATAGTCATTCTCCAATTTTTATGATCAACACAATACCAGATTCCTTTAACTTAGTAAATATATAAAGTAATTATGACAAAATTTATAAATGTTATTTTTGTAATCTTTTAGTCAGCGCTGGTACAAATTGATTAACATCTGAGATCACAAGAACATCTGCTTCATCTCCTATAGGCGCATCCCTATCTGTATTAATTGCTACAATATATTCAGATTTTTTCATCCCTGCAAGATGTTGTATAGACCCTGAAATACCACAAGATATATACAATTTTGGTGCTACAGTTTGCCCTGACATACCAACCTGCCTTGAAGCATCAAGCCATTCTGCATCAACTACAGGCCTACTGGCTCCAAGTTCTGCACCAATTGTTTTTGCCAGAGCTTCAATAGTTGCTAAATTGTCTTTTTTACCTATACCTCTCCCGACACTAACTATAATTTCAGCCTTAGAAAGGTCAACACCAGTATCTGCAGCTTCTTCATATTCTTTGAAAATATATTTAGAACCTACATCATCCGTATCGATTTTTTCAACTTCAGGTTGATCCCCATCATTTATATCGTAGCCAAAAGCACCTGATTGAACAGTAAGCACTGATTTTTCTGTAGATGACTTAATATTTACCCTTAGCTTTGAATTGCAGATAGGTCTTACAAAAATTCCGTCAGCTACATCAACCACTTCCGATATTACAGATATTTTATAAGAAGCAGCTATCCTGGGAGCTAAATCCCACCCATATGAGCTATGCAGAAAAACGATATAATCAGGATTTTCTTTCTCAATTACTTTCTGAAGCAACTTTTTATGAAGATCAGGTGCGTATTCACTAAATTTCTCTGAATCTGACAGATATAATTTCCCTTTGAATTTTGGGATATCTGAATCACTACCCACAGCAAACATGATTTTTTCAGCATTCATTTTTTCAGCAAAAGCAAAAAGATCATAAGCCGCATCAAAAAATTTATTTTCTTTATACTCTCCAATTAACAATAGTTTCATTACAACCTCCAAATTATTTTATTAAACCAGT
>Ga0209633_10003638_pt1 | contig 14159 bp, 11 predicted proteins | sample Cruoilmetagenom1_FD_187290 | JGI IMG/M metagenome (GOLD analysis project Ga0209633, IMG submission 187290) | Oil polluted marine microbial communities from Coal Oil Point, Santa Barbara, California, USA - Sample 1 (SPAdes) (version 2) | ecosystem: Environmental > Aquatic > Marine > Oil seeps ... | reverse complement strand
CAATATCAACCTGTGCCATTTGCTCAATAAGGTAGGCTTTTTCTGGTAATTTAAGTAGTAAACTCTGGTAGGCAAGATCGTTGAGTGGCTGTTGTAAAATACTGCGAAATGCTTCAATTAAATGTTCTGGTAGGGCATCGGGTTGTTGTTCCTGTTGAATATTGCTAACCGTTTTGAAAATGATGCTGTTTAAACAATTTTGTCCTGCTTCCCAGCGATTAAATAAGTCGCAGTCGTGTTGAAAAAGGAATAATTGAGTGTCCAGTGTTTGCTTTTGCAGCAGTTTAACGGGTGCTGAGAAATCACGAAGAATTGAAGGGGTGGGCTCCACGTCTATTTGACTAAAGTTGAATGTTTGTTCTGCTTCAGTCAATTCAAGTAGAGAGGAGTTGTTTATATCTCCTTTTTTATCGGCTAGTTGAATAGGAAGACCCTTGCTGTCAATCAAACCAATGGAGATAGGAATGTGGAAAGGTTTTTTTTCTGTTTGTTGAGGCGTTGCTGGACAGCTTTGTTTAAACGTTAAGCGATATTCTTTATGGCTAGCATCATAAGTGCTAGTCACCTCAACGACAGGAGTGCCTGCCTGATCATACCAGCGTTTAAATTGTGTTAAATCAACAGCATTGCTGTCTTCCATGGCCTTAATGAAATCTTCAGTGGTCACGGCTTGACCATCATGGCGTTCAAAGTAAAGGTCTGAACCTTTGCGAAAGCCTTGCTCGCCAAGTAAAGTGTGTAGCATACGCACAACTTCAGCACCTTTTTCATAAACGGTCAGGGTGTAGAAATTATTAATTTCAATATAGGAATCCGGTCGAATTGGGTGGGCTAAGGGGCCGGCATCTTCGGTAAATTGGTAGGTGCGCAGCATATTGACATCCTTTATGCGCTTTACGACTGGCGAAGTTTGATCAGCGGTAAACTGCTGATCACGAAAAACGGTAAAGCCTTCTTTTAAACTGAGCTGAAACCAGTCTCGACAGGTGATACGGTTTCCAGACCAGTTATGAAAATATTCGTGGCCTATAACGGCTTCAATATTTTCAAAGTCAGTATCGGTAGCTGTTTGTTTGCTAGCTAAAACAAATTTAGTATTAAAAACATTCAGTCCTTTATTTTCCATTGCTCCCATATTGAAATGGCTAACCGCAACAATCATATAGAGGTTGAGGTCATATTCACGGCCAAAAGCCTTCTCATCCCAACGCATGGCGTTAATAAGGGATTGCATGGCGTGCTGGCATTTGTTGATATCATGTGCCTCGACATAAATTTCCAAATCAACAGAGCGCCCTGAAGCGGTGGTGAACGTATCCTTTAAACAGGCTAAATTGCCGGCCACGAGGGCAAATAAATAACTAGGTTTTGGAAATGGGTCGTGCCAACTTGCCCAGTGTTTGTTATCACTCAGTTCGCCTTGCCCTGTTCGATTACCGTTAGATAATAAAATGGGGTATAAAGTTTTATCGCCAAGCAGGGTGACATCAAAGGTAGACATAACATCAGGTCTGTCCAAAAACCAAGTAATACGTCGGAAACCTTCTGCTTCACATTGGGTGCAAAGCATATCTTTGGATAAATATAGACCGCTAAGAGCGGTATTATTAGCAGGGTGAATTCGATTGTTAATTTCTAGAGTGAATTGCTGAGGTGGTTGAGTTAACGTTAATGTTTGATGATGAACAATAAAGTCATTTTTACTCAGTTCATTATTATCGATCTTGATACTGATAAGTTCTAACTCTTCACCCATTAAAACTAAAGGTGGCTGATGCTTTTTACAATCAGGGTTTCGCCTTACCGTTAAACGTGATCGCACACATGTGTTATCCGCTGAAAGTTCAATATGTAATTCGGTATGGTCAATTAGATACTCGGGTACAGAGTAGTCTTTAAGGTAGATAGGTTGTGGCTGAGTTTGAGACATAGCGGTTAAGAAGGTTAGTTTTTTAGTTGAGCGTAGGCCAATAATATCCAAGCAATAAGCAGGCAAACACCGCCGATGGGGGTAATAGCGCCTAGAATGCGTAGGCCACTCAAACTGAGTGCGTAGAGACTGCCTGAAAATAAAATAATGCCAGCGAGCATCAAGAAACCAGACGTTTGAACAACAGGAGATGATTTCTTTTCATGAATGAGACCAATGACTATTAACCCAATGGCGTGCCACATGTGATAGTCAACAGCTGTTTGATAGACACTTAAGAGCTCACTGGATAGGTGGGTTTTTAATGCATGGGCTCCAAAAGCCCCAAATACAACGGCAAGGAATGCAGTGCCAGCACCTAATGCTATAAAGGGAGAGCGTTTCATATTCGGTTATTTTTCAAGTAAACGAGGCATCACTTCAACCAAGTTACAAGGTCGAGTTCGGTAATCAAGCTGTGCATTGATTAATTTGTCCCATGCAGTACGGCAAGCACCTGATGAACCGGGGACACAAAAAATATAATGACCATTGGCAACACCAGCGATAGCACGAGACTGCATGGTTGAAGTACCTATTTCATCATAGGATATGGCCCGAAAAACCTCACCGAAGCCGTTCAACTCTTTATCCAATAAAGGCTGAATGGCCTCCGGAGTCCCGTCGCGTCCCGTTACACCTGTGCCGCCAGTCGTAATAATAGCGTTAATCATCGGATCAGCGACCCACTGTGATATTTTTGCTCGGATCAGGTAGATGTCATCGGCAACGATGGCTTTTTCAGCGCATTGGTGACCAGCCTCTGTGAGCCGGTCGACGAGAGTTTTCCCTGAGGTATCTGTCTGTTCAGTGCGTGAGTCAGATACAACCATAATGGCAATGTTAAGAGGGACGAAGGTGCGTTCATTTTTTTGAGCAGTCATAAATTTACCGTATGAGTAGAAAAAAAGCGCTGTTATCACGCTGAATATTAAGTAATAAAGTTTTTTTGCCTTGTGTCGCTTGCGTCAAATCAGCGGTGTCGTTAATGGCAAGACGATTAGCCATAGCGATAATATCACCTTTACGAAGTCCAGACTGCCAAGCTCTTGACCCATTGACGACCTCATCAACAAAAACACCTGCTATGGATGAGTTTTGGTTTTTTTGATCGGGTATGTTGCTGAGTGTTGCCCCCGCTAATTGAGCGTGAATCTTTGCCCCTTCAACATAATGGATAGTTTTTTTTCGAATTTTTAGTATGACTGATTGGTGTTGAGTGTTTCTTAAAATATCAATTTTTGCAGTATCGCCAATACTGAGTAAGCCCAAGATGTTTCTTAAGCGGGCACTACTTTTAATTTCCCGTTGATTGATCGACAAGACAATGTCGCCTGAGCGTAGACCTGCGTCATAAGCAGATGAATTAGTTTGAACTTTACTAATAATAACACCTTGATGGCGAGGCAAATTAAAGGCTTGAACAAGTTCTGGCGTAAGATCTTGTACATTAATGCCAATTTGCCCACGTTGAATGCGGCCAAACTTAACGAGTTGCTCTTTGAGGCTAACGGCCATATTGCTTGGAATAGCAAAACCAATACCGACATTGCCGCCACTGGGTGCAATAATGGCTGTATTAATGCCGATCAGTTCGCCTCTTAAATTAATGAGTGCTCCACCCGAGTTGCCAGGGTTGATAGAAGCATCAGTTTGAATGAAATCCTCATATCCTTCAATGCCAAGTCCTGTACGTCCTAGTGCACTAATAATGCCTGAGGTAACTGTTTGCCCAAGCCCAAAGGGATTGCCAATAGCGACGACAAAATCACCAACGCGTAATTGTTCAGAGTCAGCGATATTTAGGGCCACAAGTTTAGTCGCTTTTATCTGAATAACAGCAACGTCTGATTCTGGATCACTACCAACGATATTGGCCGAAAAATGTCGGCCATCGGTTAATGTAACGGTGATTTCATCTGCTTTATCAATAACATGGTGATTAGTGAGGATGTAACCCCTGTTGGCATCGATAATAACACCAGAGCCTAGACTTTGTGATGTTCGCTTTTGGGTCTGGCTCGGTAATTGAAAAAACTGTCTGAAGAAGGGGTCTTGCAACAAAGGGTTTTCTCTTTGCTGAATAAAACTCTTCGTGGCAATATTGACGACGGCAGGAGTTACCTTTTCCAAAACTGGAGCTAGGCTGGGTAAAGGCTCGTTATTGATAAAGCTCGGTATTGCTAAAATAGTTTTTGAAGCAAAGAGCGTTAAAACAATAAATATAAAAGCGGTAAGATGGTGTTTTCTCATTTTTTTGTCAACTAGCTTTCAATGTCATCGGTATCAAGCTGTCCACTAATACGGCGACGAACGTGTGACCAGGAAATACCGACAGCCATAATGAGACATAAAATGAATTCAACAATATACGTGATGGCTTTGACGCTGTCAGCAGCTACGATGCCCCAATCAATAATCATCCAGAAAAGAGTAGCAAAAAAGGCGAGTGCTAAGGAGATGCCTATTAAACCTAGTGAGCGCAGAGATGCGCGAATATAGATAACCCAGCCAATTAACAAAGCTAAGCCAGCAAAAACTTTTACGGGTGATATGTCATTAAGAGAGGTCAGAGCCCAGTGATAAAAGGAAAGCTCAGCAGGGTTGTAGGTGATAAAAACTAAAAGAAAAGCAATAAGGAAACGGATGCCAAAATTTAGCCAAGAAAATTGGTTCGCTTGCATGATAGTACTCCTAATATTAGGTAAATGAGAGCTCGATATTTTAACCGAAAAAAATGGAATAATTAAAGAATGGATTTTTCGTTTAGGGATTTGATCGTGATGCGTTTGGCAAAAATAGTATTTATTGACAACATGGCTCGCCATTTATAGGAGGTGTTCTACACTATATAGACATAATCACTTGCTAGTAAAAATTAACTCTTAATTATGAATGCATCGTTAAAACAAAAAGAGCTCAATGTATTAAGGCGGTTTATACCCCTAAATACGTTATCTGATGATCATTTTGATGGGCTTATTCAGGGCTTAAATATTGAGGAAATGCCTAAAGGAAGTGTTTTATTTGAGCAGGGTGATACAAAGAAAGAGTTTGTTTATTTAGTCGCTGGAAGTGTCACTTTATTAGCGGGTGATATGGTAATGGAAACTATTGAGACAGGTTCAGAAGCATCTAGGTTTGCGCTTGCTCATCAGTTGCCTCGTAAGGTTAAGGCTGTTGTAAAAAGCAAAGCTAGAATTATTCGCCTTGCCACTGACAAACTGGAAAGCAAACAAGCAAAAAAGCCATCTGCAACTTATATGGTAGAGGAAGCAGCGGAAGATGAAGGTGACTGGATGACAACGATGCTCCAGTCACCTGTTTTTCAACGTTTACCTGCATCAAACTTGCAAAAAGTCATGATGAAAATGGAAGAGGTGGCTTTTGATTCCAGAGAAATAGTCGTGAAGCAGGGAGATGCTGCAGATTATTATTACATTATTAAAAAAGGCACCTGTGAATTAATCCGTCAATCATCCGACAAGGCAAGGCCAATAAAATTGGCTGAATTACACAGTTGCACCAGTTTTGGTGAAGATGCTTTGTTATCAGGTGCGCCCAGAAACGTTACTGTAAAAATGAAGGGTAAGGGGCAGTTACTCCGGTTAACTAAAGAAGATTTTATCTCTTTAGTCAAAGAGCCTGTGCTGCAATATCTAAGTTACCAAGAAGCAAATGAAAAAATACAACAAGGTGCAGCGTGGCTCGATGTTAGGGAGCCTAACGTTTATAAAGAAGAACACATAGAAGGCAGTGTCAATATTCCTTTCTTTTCATTACGGATGAAGGTGGCTTCGCTAAAACATGATCAACAGCAAATCCTTATTTGTGAACAGGGACGAACAAGTGAAGCGGCAGCTTTCTTGTTACTCAAGTTTGGTTTTAATGCTTATATTCTACAAAATGGTATGGAGGGAGTGCCTAGCCAAGAACAAGCGCAAGAAGATACCGTAGATAATGAGCCTGTAATCACTGAAAAAACAGAGCTCAGTCAGTCAGAATCGATAGATACTGAGCTTGAGAAAGCGAAACTTACAGTGCTCGAGTTAGAAAATCTATATACGTCCTTAAAAACTAAACACAGTGAGGTGAGTGCGGAGAGGGATGCGCTGAAACAAAAGGAAAAAAGTAATTCAGACCAGCAAAGTATTGATGCTCTGAAGTCGGAGTTAGAACTTCTCAAAGTTAAATTCTCAGAGCAAGATAGTGTGCTTGTAATAGCTGATGAAAAGTCTAGGTCTGCGGAGGCGAAATTAAAAAGCAAAGAAGAGCAGCTATCGAAGCTTGAACAGGAAAAGCTAGATGTTCAAGATATGTTGGAAAGTTCAAAAAATGAGTTGGTCGGTTTAGCAGGTGAGCAAGCAGAAAGAGATGGGCAACTTCAAAGCCAACGATCTGAGTTAGAAGAGCTGAAGAAAAGCCTGTTGAGAGAGCAAGAGAGCTCAGTATCGGTTCAGGTTATTAATGATGAATTAATAGTTAAGGTTAATGCCTTAGGAGAAGAGTTAGTAGAACAAGACTCTTTTTTACAAAATGACAAGAAAAACGCAGAAAAACGACTTGAAGAGCTTGAGCAAGAAAAGCTAGAAACGCAAGAGTTGTTAGAAAACCTGAAAGACAAGCATGCAAAGTTAGTTGATAGTCAGGCTCAAGTGGGTGAGGAGCTTCAGAGCCAACGTGCTGAGGTGGACGCATTAAATAAAATTTTATTGGAAGAACGGAATGCGTCAGTATCGGCCAATGAAAAAGTTGATGAACTCAGTCTGACGATTAAATCACTACAGACCGAGCTGGAAAAACAAGAAAGCCTTTTAGAAAACGACAAGGTGTATAAGGAAAAAGCAGCTCTAACGCTAGAAGAAAAAGAGAAAGCGCTTAAACAAATAAATGATAGCTTATTAAAAAGCCAGCAATCTCTGGACAACTTAGAGCAATCCTATGAGCAGTTAGTTAATGAAAAGTCAAAAGTTGAGGAACAATTAAAAGAACAAAATACTGTTTTAGAGAAACACCAAGTATCGTCTGCTAAAGAAAAACAAGCTGCAGAAAAACAACTAGAGGACCTCGGGGTTAAACTAGATGAAACTGATAAGTATGTTTTATCGTTAGAGCAGGAAGCTAAAGAGGCTATCCAGCGTACTGAGGAAAAGCAGCAGCTTATCAGTCAACTAGAAGACAAAAACACTCAAATTGAGGATGAACTTGAGCAGATCCAGCAGAATGTTGGAAAGAGTCAGCAGGAAAAGGATAAACAGCAAGAGGTTTTAACTAGTCAACTTGGAGACCTTCAAGCGGAGTTGGAGTTATATAAGGAAGAAAAAGAAGCTTTCAACAGTGAGGCTCGGGACCGTCAAGCAAAACTATCTGAATTGGAGCAGTGCAAACAAGCTTACGAAGAGCAAATTAAAGAACAACAAGAGAGCATCGCACAGCTCGTCGATGCTAATGAAAACTTCCAAAAAGATGCGGAAGAAAAGAACCAGCAGGTGCTGGTTGAGTTGGCAGTTAAAGAGGATGATATTAGCCAGCTAACGTTAAAGATCAATGAGTTTGAGCAAGAGCTAAATCAACAAAAAGAACTAACGGAGTTTGGTCGGCAAAGTCACGAGAAGAGTAAGAAAGATTTTGCAACGCTCGAGCAAGAACTTGTGAGGTTACAAGAAGCTTCAGAACTCAGCCAAAATGAAAAAGAGAGAGAAATAAATGAGTTAAATATTAAGCTTAATGATCGTCAGTTAGAGGTAGAAAATAATAAGCGATCAAAGTCCGAGGTTGAAAGTTCTTTGCAGAGTGCGTTGGACCAGCTAAAAACTGACAAGCTAGAATTACAGAAAAATTCAGATATTGAAATTGCTGCGTTAAAAGAAGAACTACATGGGCAAAATACGGAGTTTCAGGAAGAAGTCGCACTTAATAATAAGCAGAAGTCTGACCTAGAGGTTTTAAGGGACCAAGCATTAGCGTTAGAGATGAGTTTAAGTAAACGTGATGCTGACGCAAAAGATCTAACGGCAAAGCTTGAAGAACTTGAGCAGGTTGAAAATAATTTGCAGTCAACGCTCGCTAAAAAAGAGACGCTTTATCAGGAAAAGGATCAAGCGTTAAATAGTCAGCTGTTAAAGCTAGAAAAAAGTTTGTCAGAAAAGCAGACAGAATTAGACGATGTTGAAAATCAAGTTAAAACATTAGGCGTTGAAAAGGAGCTTGTTGAGAATAACGCGAGAGAAATGGAGGCGACCCTATCTGAAGGCATAAATAAACAGCAAGGTTTGTCGGATGAATTGAAAAATGCGCATCAACAAATCAATGTTCTAGTACAAAATGCTAAAGATGTTAATGATTCATCCCAGCAATTAGAAATTTTGTATAAGGATTTAAAAACTCAGTTGGAGCTATCTCAGCGTGCTGAGGAGGGTCTTAGTCAGGCCAATGAAGAATCAGGTAATGAACGAATTCAGCTTGTCGCAGAAATAGAAAAATTAAATGCCGAAAACAAACAGCTATCAATAGCATTAACCGACACTCAACAATATCAAAAAGATGCAGAAGCATCGTTGGCCATGCTGGTGAATGATAAACAGGCGGTAGGTGAAGGATTAAAAGAAAGAATAACGGAGCTTGAAAAGGTGTGTGATGAAAGCACACAAAAGCAGGCAGAAACATTTGAAGAGCTGGACGTTAATCGTAAGGAATTACAACAAGCCTCAGAGTCGTATGACGCTTTATTAGTTGAGCTGGAGCAACAAAAAGATGATAAACAATTGGTTCAGCAGCAAACAGTAAAGCTACAAGATAAGGTCGTTGAGCTTGAATCAAAGGCTCAGTTGCTCGATGATGAAAAAAGCCAGCTAGAGCAAGATTTATTGCTCGAAAAAGAAGGTCAGGCCGAATTAGGCAATAAATATAGTCAATTCGAAAAACAAGGTGTAGAAGAAAAAACAGTGCTTGAAAATCAGGTTGGAAAAATGACCGAGGCGCTTCAATTCAGCCAGAAAGAGACGGAAGCCGTTTCATTAAAACTAGAAGAAACACAGGCCGTCAAAAAAACGGTTGAAGATGAAAAGTATGCTCTAGAACAGAAAGTTGTTTTGTATGAACAAAATAAAGAGGCATTGACTAAAAATATCAAAGAGCTTGAGAAGCAAGTCGGGCAGCCAGAAGAAGTGGTGAGATTAGAAGAAGAAAATAGAGTTTTAGAGGATGAAACAGAGCATTTAAAGTCTACATTGATGGATATGGAGATTCGTTTGGAAAGCCTAAATGTTGAAGAAGTTGCTCCTCTTCCTGTTGATAAAACCAATGATGAAGTGCAGGCCTTAAAATCTGAGCTTGGCTTGGTAAGGGAGCAAACTGAAAGTGATATTCAGGCAATGCAGGCTAAACTGGAAAGTAGTGAGATGATGAATTTGCGTCTAAAAAAGACTTTGTTAGCTTTGCAAGCGACGACAAACTCAGAAATAAGTCATAATGAGTCATCGATAGAAAAGAAAAAGAGTTGGTGGAAATAGAAACTATAGAACAAGATGGACTGGTTTATGTGTTTGCCTGTGAAGTTACTGGTTTAAAAAACAAATCATCGCTGGCTTTTAATATTTCGCTGCCTGGGAGGTCGGGGTATGATGGTTTTTTAGTACGGGCAGATGATGGTAAATTATACGCTTATGTTAATAGTTGCCCTCATACAGGTGCGCCTTTAAATTGGACGCCTGACCAATTCCTAACAGCTTCTGGGCACTATATCCAATGTTCTATTCACGGTGCTAAATTTCAAGTTAAAGATGGGGAGTGCTTTGTCGGGCCTTGTGCAGGCCGGTTTTTAAAAGCGTTGAGGGTGGTAGAAAAAGATGGTAGCTCTTATGTTGCGGTTATGGATATATAAAAAAGCCAGTCAAGGTGACTGGCTTTAGGTAGAGCTTATTTTATTTTAGCTTCTTTGTAGATGACGTGTTGTCTTACAACAGGGTCAAACTTTTTAATTTCCATTTTTTCTGGTTGTGTGCGTTTGTTTTTGGTCGTTGTGTAAAAATGACCTGTTTTAGCACTTGAAACTAATTTGATTTTATCTCTCATGAGCTTTCCTTAAACTTTTTCGCCGCGTGAGCGAATTTCAGCAATAACAACATCAATTCCGCGTTTGTCAATGGTACGTAAGCCATTGGCTGAAATGCGTAAACGAACCCAGCGATTTTCGCTTTCTACCCAAAAGCGATGGTGGTGAAGGTTTGGCTCAAAACGGCGACGCGTTCTGTTTTTTGCGTGAGAAACATTGTTACCTGTTACTGGGCGCTTGCCGGTGACTTGGCATACTTTTGACATGATAAGACCTCAATTAAAATTTAGTTTGGTGGCAGTGATAACTGCTAAACGGTGCGAATTTATACCAGAATGAAGTAGGTTAGTAAAGTAAAACCTATTTTTAATAGTAAAACAAGACTTGAGGATATCGGTTAAATCAATCCTTTTTCAGCTAAAGATATTATATCATTGTGTCCGACGACCAGATGGTCAAGAACGCGGACATCAATGAGTAATAGAGCCTTTATAAGTCGCTTAGTGATTAAAATATCAGCTTGACTTGGCTCAGGGTTTCCAGAGGGGTGATTGTGAGCAAAAATCAGCGCGGCTGCATTGTGCTTAAGGGTGTTTTTAACAACTTCTCTGGGGTGGACGCTTGCACTGTCAATGGTGCCAAAGAAAAGTTCTTCGTAATGTATGATTTGATGTTTGTTATCCAAATATAAGCAGGCAAATACTTCTTGTTGTCTGTGAGCCAATAAGCTTTTTAAGTATTTTTTGGTATCGTCTGGATTTGAGATGATATCTTTTGAACTAATTGTCTCGAATAAATGGCGACGGGCCATTTCTAACACGGCTTGTAATTGGACATATTTAGCTGCACCAAGGCCGTGGCCCTGGCAAAACTCTTTTTGGCTAGCTCGCATCAAGGCGTTGAGCGACCCAAACTGTTTTAATAGCATGCGTGATAGATCGACGGCAGTAACACCTTTTGTGCCAGTGCGGAGAAAAATAGCGAGTAGTTCGGCATCGGATAAGGCTGAGGCGCCGCGTAATAAAAGTTTTTCTCGGGGACGCTCTTGTTCGGGCCAGTCTGTGATGGGCATATTCATTCCGTGAAAGTAACTATCCTGACAGCAGGATAGAATATATTTACTTTAGTTGCCATAATATCCTTAATTAAGCTTAATAATTTAAAGGTCAGTATGGAAGTGAAATCGTGAATAAATTACAAAACAAACGAATTTTGCTTGGTGTGACAGGTGGTGTGGCTGCTTATAAGGCGGCAGAACTGTTACGGCAATGTCAGGCTATAGGTGCTGAAGTACGAGTGGTTATGACGCCAGCAGCAACAGAGTTTATAACCCCACTGACTTTTCAGGCACTTTCAGGGTCAGTGGTGCACACGACACTATTGGATGCCGAACAAGAAGCTGGCATGGGGCATATTAGTCTGGCACGTTGGGCTGATGTGATTTTAGTAGCGCCAGCGAGTGCTAATTTTATCGCTCGGCTAGCCTCTGGAATGGCTAACGATTTATTAACGACAATTTTGTTGGCAGCGGAAAAGCCGGTCATGTTGGCGCCGGCAATGAATCGTGCGATGTATGATGATAAGAGCACGCAGCAAAACTTACTAAAGCTTAAGGATCACGGGGTTGTTATTTTAGGGCCTGATAAAGGTATGCAGGCTTGTGGTGAAACAGGTTTTGGTCGAATGTTAGAGCCTGAGTCTCTTGTGCAGGCAGTGGTTGAGCATTTCCATACGGGGGCGCTGGCAGGGTTAAGGGTTTTACTGGATGCAGGGCCGACACAGGAGCCGATAGACCCTGTTCGTTATATTACTAATCATAGTTCAGGAAAAATGGGGTTTTCATTGGCTCAGGCTTGTGTTGAAGCAGGTGCTCACGTAACGTTAGTTTCTGGACCAGTACAAATGAAAACGCCCTCAGGAGTTGAACGTATTAATGTGACGACAGCGGCTGAAATGGCGGAAGCTGTTTTGGCTAATGTGGAGTGTGCTGATATTTTTATCGCAACGGCTGCTGTTGCAGATTATACGCCAGCCATGCGATCGAATTCTAAAATTAAAAAAAATAGTGCTGAAATGCAGCTACACTTAATAAAGACCGTCGATATAGTGGCAGCAGTAGCTGGTTTACCTTCTCGACCTTTTTGTGTGGGTTTTGCAGCAGAGACAAATGACTTGGTTGTTTTTGCTAAAAAGAAGCTTGAGCAAAAAGGCTTGGATATGCTGGCAGCTAATTGGGTGGGGCAAGAAAATAGTGGTTTTAACAGTGATAATAACGCATTAACGGTGTTTTGGAAGGATGGGCAATGTCAATTAGATAACATGCCGAAACCCGCGTTAGCCAGTGAACTAGTGGTTCTAATAGCAGAAAAATTTAATGAAAAAAATACAATTAAAAATACTTGATGAACGGTTGGGTCAGCAGATTCCAATGCCTGAATATGCAACTGAAGGGGCAGCAGGTATAGATCTTAGAGCTTGTTTGGATGAGCCCTTGATGCTTAAACCTGGGGAAACTAAACTTATTCCCACGGGGATGTCGATACATATAGAAGACAAGAACGTGGCTGCTGTGATCTTGCCTCGTTCGGGTCTAGGTCATAAACACGGGATCGTTTTAGGTAATTTGGTGGGTCTAATTGATTCTGATTATCAAGGACAATTATTTGTTTCATGCTGGAATAGAGGAAATTGTGAGTTCGTGGTTGAGGTAGGAGAAAGAATCGCGCAACTTGTTTTTGTGCCGGTCTTACAAGTAGGGTTTGAATACGTTGATGAATTTGGTGATAGTGGGCGTGGTGAGGGCGGCTTTGGTCATACAGGGAAGCAATAATGAATATTAAAAAAATCACTTTGATTTTTATTGTGTTTGCGTTAACGGTCGGTATTGCTAGTTACGTTTATGTAGGTTCTATAGAGCAGAAGGCTGAAGATGAAAAAATAAAAATCAAGGCTCAAGCCGTTACGATTGCTAATGGAGTAGCTCAGTTTATTAATGAGTGGAAAGAGCAGGTTGATAAATTGTCGAAGAGTTCAACCTTGCAGCAAGCTGCGATAAATGGTGAGGTCAGTTTAAAGGATTGGCTAGAAACTCAGCAAAAACCTGAGAATATGATGGCTTTGAAGGTGTTGCCTTTAGGGCATGTTTCAATTGATAAATCAGAGAATCCTCCCCTAGGTTATGCTGGGTTAGATATGTTACGAACAGTCGAGCAGAGGCAAACTATGCTGGGGCCTGAAGTTCATATGTTAGGTGATTCAAAGCAACATCTTGCTATTGCGGCTCCTGTAATGGCAAATAAAAAAATAGTGGCTATTATGTTGGCTGTTTTTGATGTGAATTCTTTAAAAAACCGATATAAGCTGATGCTTAAAGGTGATAGCTATGGCTGGTATGAGTTAAAACAGAACGCTTTAGTGATAGGAGGAATTGGGGATGCTGGGTTTGCAAAGAATAATTTAATTGATACGGTATTCCTACCAAAAACACAGTGGCGTATTGTCGCTTACAGGGACCTTCCAGTAGCTCCTATTGCTACAGGTGATATTGTTTATTACTCCGGTTATTTAGTTGTTTTGTTAATATTGGTCGGAGCACTTATAGGTTTGTTAGTAGATAAAGATCCTAAAAGATCAATAATGAAACGTGTCAATGGACGTAAGGGTACAGGTGAAACCACGTTTCAAAAGGCCGTTGAGAGTGAGCAAGAGGATTCTACTCAAGATGAAGTGATGTTAGATACTGATCCGATTCAAACGCCAAACCCTATGTTTTTAGAGGCAGGTTCAATCGAAGTTTCAGCATCGGGTAAAGTTCCAGCCTCTATTTTTAGGGCATACGATATACGAGGTATCGTCGAAAAAACGCTAACCGAAGCGGGTGTTTTTGAAATTGCTAAAGCGATTGGTTCTGAAGTGCGTAAGGCAGGTGGGAAAAAAGTCGTTATTGCTAGAGATGGCCGTTTGCATAGTGTAAAAATCAGTGAATCTTTAGCTAAAGGTCTACAGGCCGTAGGTTGTGATATTGTTGATATAGGCCAAGTGCCAACGCCTGTGCTCTATTTTTCAACTTGTTTTTTGGAAGGAGCAGCTTCGGGTGTCATGGTGACCGGAAGTCATAATCCGCCTGAATATAACGGT
>Ga0209633_10003637_pt1 | contig 14163 bp, 17 predicted proteins | sample Cruoilmetagenom1_FD_187290 | JGI IMG/M metagenome (GOLD analysis project Ga0209633, IMG submission 187290) | Oil polluted marine microbial communities from Coal Oil Point, Santa Barbara, California, USA - Sample 1 (SPAdes) (version 2) | ecosystem: Environmental > Aquatic > Marine > Oil seeps ... | reverse complement strand
AGGAATTAAAATAACACTTCCACCAACACCAATAGTCATACTTATAGCACCTAAAGGTACTCCTATCATTAAAAGTGTCAACTTGCTAACTTCTCTTTGATCTCTATGCTCTTTTGTCTTAAAAAAAAGTCTAAATAGTGCGAAAGTAGCAAAACTTAAAAAAATCATTTCAAGAGTAGCATCATCAATACTTGAAGCTATCATCCCACTAAGAAGTGCCCCAATGAATCCACCTATTCCAATAACAAGTACCATAGCTACATCAAGGGTGCCTTTTTTATTGTTTAGATAACTTCCATATACAGAGCTAAATACCATTTGAAGAACTGATATACCGATAGCTACTTTAGTCTCATACCCAAGTATTAAGAGAAGTGGTACCAATATAGTTCCACCACCGATTCCAAAAAAACCAGACAGAAGCCCAACACCAGCACCAAGTAGTATTAATTCAAGCATCTAAGCATTTATTCCCTATAATTTTTTGCGAATTATACTCAACTATCCCTTTATAGTAGTTGTATATACTGCTCAACTACAGAGTTTAATATTTATTTGAGATTTCATAAAGTATAATGAATATAATTAAAAAGCCACCCCTAAAAGGTATATAATGTTAAAAACCATCATCCAAGCTTCAGAAAATTTTTGTATTCATCAAATTCGTGAACCACATGAAATAAACGATGGTAAGATAGAAAAGAGAACACTTATTGCTTACATAGATATAGATGCAAAAGATGGTTTAAAACACAGAGTGTATGTTGCTTCAGATAAAAATTTTATGCAGAGAGTCTCAAAACTCTTCTTAGAAGAAGATGAAAGCGATGAGGAGACATTAATAGATATGACACTAGAAACTGCAAACCTTATTATTGGTAGCGCTAAAGTTATAGCTGAAGAAGTTGGTGTCAATCCATATACCATAAATACTCCACACTTTGAAAAGTTAGACATATTTGATTTTGACTATGATCAAGCAAAAGTTATTAAAGTTGCAAATGATGAATTTATGATAGCGATTAAGGAATTAAATGGTTAAGAGGAACAATTACCACCAATTTGGTGAATCAGAATCAGAATATAATCCAGAAAAAGAGTTATCTTGGATGGACTACTCCGGTATTTTAGATATGGAAGTAGAATTTATCGCTGACCTAGGTGAGACAGAGTTAAGTGTTAAAGATATACTTAAACTTGAAAAAGGCTCTATTATAGACCTTAAAAAACCGGCAGGTGAAAGTGTTGAATCATATGTAAATGGTCGTATTTTAGGCAAAGGTGAGGTTATGGTTTATGAGAAAAATCTTGCGATTCGTATAAATGAAATTCTTGATTCAAGTGCAGTTTTATATCACCTTTCAAAAGAGAGACTATGATCAAATACCTTCTACTTTTTTTACTCCCATTTTCACTTCAAGCCTCAAAAATACTAAGTTACAATATTTATGACAGATCAGATAGAGCTGATGTCATGATAACATTTGACACTCCATACAGTGGAGTTATCAAGCAGAGTATCTCTAAGTCTAAAATCATCATAAAATTAAGTGACACTTCCATAGAGTCATCAAAAATCAAAAATATTTCATCAAAGTTCTTACACTCTATTACTATTACTCCTCTGTCGGGTCAAACACAAATAGTTGCCTCTGTGCCTGCATCAGTTAAGCTCATAGCATCTAAGACTTCAGACGCTTATGGCTTGAGACTTAGGTTTACTAATGCACTAACCCAAAAGAAAAATATAAAAAGCACTCCAGCGTCCACTTCAACTTCACTTACTGGACTACCAACTAAAAAAAGTGATGACATGTCTACAAGTTACTACATAGTCGTAACTATTTTAATAATTGGTATTTTAATTTTATTTATCCTTAAGAAAAAAATGACAAATAAAAATATACAAAACCAACAAAACCCATGGTTATTTCAAGAGAATCAAGATAACAAGCAAACGCAGAAAAATACTGAAAAACCACAAACAAAAACGACTGATGCAGCTACAACGAATAATACTAATGACATCTCTATAAGGTTTCAAAAAACTCTAAATGAAAAAAACAGTGTAGTTATGCTTGATTTTGGAGTACAAAGCTACTTGGTACTTATGGGAGCAAATAACATACTTCTAGATAAGTTCACTGATGACAAACCTACAACACAAAAAGATTTTGAATCTATTTTGCAAAATAGACATCAAGAGCTTGATGATTTTTTAAGAGTTGAGTCAAGTAATAATAGTAAAAAAAGTCAGCCGAAAGAGGCACTGCAAGCCTACAAAGAGAAAGCAGCCTCTATTCTTTATGAAGTTTAATTAGAGAAAAACTAGATAGCAGGTGTCTGTCTAGAAAATCTCTCTTTTAGAAGTTTTTTTATAGTGTTAACATTTTCCATATTTAGCTCGTAGCCCTTATCCATTAACTTACTTACATGAAATACTTCTGTAACAGTTATACCGTATGGATCTTTTTTCTCTTTAGTCATTTTACCATCATCATCAAAAGAGTAAAGATATAAATTTTTACGAGCTTTTTGCACATAATAAGTAACAACTATCTCATCTGTAAATTTTTTCTCTAAGGCTACAACTACTTTTTGACCCTCTGAATACTCATTCCCAAGACCCAATAGCTCTTTAGCTTTTTCAATACTTAAAAAACCGATATAAAACTTATTGTATAGATTCTGATATCTTTGGATTTTTGGATTCATTAAAAATCCCATATCTATAATATGCTTTTTATGGCTTCTAAGGGTTTTAGTAATCCAAGACATAGTATTGTAGTATCTAAATGGATGCAGCTTCAGAGTGTGAGCTTCAATCATTTTTGAAGACTTCATTATCTCTTTTGGAACAATATTTCTTCTTCTGTTTTTATGCTCAGTAATATAGTCTAAAACTTCTGCAGCTGAAAACTCTTTTGTAAACCATACTTTACAAAAATCAGGAAATTGTCTAGTCCCAGTTGCACCATCATTTAATATAATAAGAGCTTTAATCTCATAATTTGGAAATATAATTTCCAGTAATGCTTTTTTCTTTCTCAGTCTGCGTCTTAATTTTAAAACGGATTTAACTAAAGTCATCTCTACAAAGTAGAGTTCATTATTCTTTGTGACAAACATCGCATCAAATTCACTAATTTCACGGCTTTTAGTTCTATATACAATCTGCTCTTTTTCACTGATGGAAAGTGTATTTGCGTACGCTTTGCATTTATTTTGATGAAAACCCTTTAAGACAAACTTTTCAATATAATCATTATCTTGGGCATATCTTAAAAGTTTTTCATATATAAAATTCTCAAATACTTCACCTTCAAAAGAGCGATAAGAGCTCATATAAGAAGGGTCATCCATATCAATACCTTTATCTATAAGTGATAGAAGGTGTTTAGTATTGTAGTCGTAATGAAATAGATTATCAGCTATATCATGCTTCTCTAACTCTCTAATAGATTTTGATATCTCTAACATTAACTTACAATCTCACTATTTTTAAAGAAATCATCAATAGTCTCTCTGAACTCTTTGATGTCACTTATGCTATTCACACTATTTCTAAGCACAGAAGCTCCTCTATAACCCTTAGAGTAAGTATGAGTATGTTTCCTAAACATAGGCACACCATAATTACCATAAAATTCTATCATCTTATCAAAATGCTCCATTATAATTTCATGTTTGAGATTTTTATCTATATTCTTACTTCCACTGCGCAGCTGATGAAAAATCCATGGTGCACCAACAGCACCACGACCTATCATAACTCCATCTGCACCGGTATGTTCTAAAACCCATTTAGCTTTGTCATAAGAGTCAATATCACCATTTGCAATAACAGGAATAGATACAGACTCTTTTATCTCTTTAATAGCATCATAATCAACGGCTGCTTTAAATTTTCCAGCACGAGTTCTACCGTGAACAGCTAAAAAGTCAGCTCCACTATCTTCAACCATCTTAGCTATATCTATATGATTTTTCTTCTCAAATCCAAGTCTTATTTTTACGCTCGTTAGACTCTTATTTGAAGTCTCTTTTATAGTCTTAATGATATCACCCATTAACGGCAAATCTAAAAGAAGTGAGCTCCCGCTTCCATGTCCTACAACTTTTGGTACAGGACAACCACAATTTAAATCAATTATATCAATACCATCTTGCTCATTTAAAACTTCAACAGCACGTCTTGCCATATCAACTTGAGAAGCTGCAATTTGAACAGAATAAGGATCTTCATTTGGACTCTTTTCTAACATATGTAGAGTTTTTTTAGAACCATGAGCTAAAGCATTTGAACTGAGCATTTCACTTACAGTTAAGTCTGCTCCAAATTTCTTAACAACACTTCTAAATGGTAAGTCTGTGAAGCCCGCAAGTGGGGCTAATACATAAATAGGATTTTCGAAGGATAGATTTTTAAGCATATATGCTATATAAATAGCTTAATGCTAAAGTGTTTATTACACTCTTTGAGCGCTCTGTATGCTTTAAAGTTTTGATACTCATCATTTTGAGAAATATCTAAAATATCGTTTGCCGGAGACAACATCTCTAAATCATAAAGAGTATACAGGTAAGCATCCATAGCTTCCTCTTTTTCATTACTTAATATTTCAAATAGTTTCATTCTCTGCTCTGGAATCATACCGTGTGAAACCGCAATAGAGATATCAATATAATCTTTCATAACTAAATCTAAGTTATTAAAGAGTGTAATCAATATCTCATTTGAAATCTCTATATTATTCTCATCAGCATTAATTCTACCAAGTATCTCTAAAAGCGACTCTTTTGTTAGAAATTCTTTATATTTTTCTATAGAATTAATAGATCTACTCTTTACAAAATCAGTATAAACTTCTTTACATAACTCTTTAGCATATTTATTTGAGTGAGAAAGTATATCTTCACTACTCACATCACCTTTTTTATATCTGTTTCTCTCATTTTGTATCACTAGAGGATTTTCAATTTTAAGATTATAAGATTTCAAATCTACTACATCACCACTTTTTATACTGTTTACTGCTTTAATAACGTCATTGATTTGATCATTATCAGTAGTTGGACTCACTTCACCTTGTAAAAAAAGTGTAGTGTTGTCTAATAGTCTCCCAAGAAGTTGATACCTAGGAGTTTTAAAAGCATGGTTTCTCTCAGCCTTATTAAGATAAGCATCTACAATAGCATCTATAATCTTGTCATAGTCCTTTTCATATCTACGTAGTTTGAAACTACCAAGCATACTGTAAAATGACATATGAAATACACTAGCTATGTAGAGTACTACAAGAGGTACAAGAACCCATATTGCAATAGATAGAGATGGTAAGACAATACCAAATAACTCTATACCAATACTCTCTTGCGTAACATACGCATAAATATACCAACCTACCAAGGCCATTAGTATAAATGCAGCTGTTGTGTATCTTTTAATGTACATAATTCAATTCCTTCTTTTTAAAATCTATTTAGATTTTTCTACTATCTCTCTACAATCTATACAATAAATTGCGTGCGGCTTTACTTTTAGTCTCTGAAAACCGATAATGTCTTCACACATTTCACATATTCCATAATCACCATTAGCTATTTTACCAAGAGTTACATTTATCTCTCTTAATTCTTGCTCTTGTTGTTGAACAATTGCACTTTCTACCATAGAATTGTTATTTACTGCAGCATGATCGCCTTCATCATTAAGCTCTAGTGAACTTAGTTCGTTCAGTTCATTATTAACACCCATAATATTTTTAGTTATCTGTTCTCTTCTCGTCTCTAAAATCTCTTTAAAGTAGTTTGACTCACTATTTTGCAATTGCTCTTTCCTTACTTATGATATGGGTGGTTACTTAAAATAGAGAAACCTCTATAAATCTGCTCAAGCAAAACTGCTTTAGCTATTTTATGACTCATAGTTAATTTACCTAAACTTACAACGGAGTTGCCTTTTTTTAAAAAGTTCTCCTCAAAGCCATAAGCTCCACCTATAAAAAATTTAATCGACATTTTATCATTTAAAAGCTTACTAAAATCAAAACTATCGATTAATTTTCCATCAGGGTGCAATACAATACAATAATCCTTACCTATATATGGCTCTAAAACCTTCGTATATGCCTGCTGGGAGGCTTTCGGTGAAATAGTGTGTGATTTTGATACATCTTTAGGAAAAAGTTCTATATCTTCCACTTTTGCAAAACGAGAAATCATTTTTGTTAACTCTTTATAGAGTGGATCATAAATACTCTTCTCTTTTTTCGCTATCGAAATTATCTCTATCTTCATGCTAAGAAATCAATCCACTACCAATTACGTGGTAAGTTACATTTTTAAACTTGTCATCCATTTTCACACCACCGATAGCAGCTACAAAGTGCTTACTTTTCAAAGCTATTTCATCAAGTGAATTGCCAAGGACGGCACTTATATCTTTTTTAGTGCTTGTATCACGAAATGCGCCTAAACCTATATAGTTTAATTCCATATCATTAGCTTGAAGCACTTCTTCTTCATTATGAGTGGAAATACCTAAAATTTTATCTTCTTTAATTACTGATCTTAAAATTTTCACAGCTTTATGTATATCATCATCTATACTTTTTAAATCTTCTTGCCCTACATGAACACCATCGCAAAACTCTATAAGTTCATATGCATCATTTACAATTAAAAAACCATCAAAGTTTTTTCTTATATGTATCAACTGCTGTTTTATAAATGCTATATCAGCACTCTTATTCCTGTATTGGATAATTTCTGCGGAGTTTTGTTTTGCTAGTTCTAGATAGTCCGATAAAGAGACACCTTTGCTATCAAGCATATCTTGATCACAAAGAGCATATAGTCTCATATTATACTTTCAAAAGAGTCAGAAGGTCTGCAAGAGTTTTCTTCAACTCATTTCTATTTACAATCATATCAACAGAACCTTTTTCAAGCAGAAATTCTGCTCTTTGAAAACCATCTGGAAGAGCAGAACCGATAGTCTGCTCTATAACACGCTGACCGGCAAAACCGATAAGTGCACCAGGTTCAGCGATGATAATATCACCAAGCGTAGCAAATGAAGCAGATACACCACCCATAGTAGGATCAGTCAATACAGAAATATATGGAAGATTATTATTAGCCAGTTTTGCTAATGCTGCTGATGTTTTTGACATCTGTAAAAGTGAGTATGTACTCTCCTGCATTCTAGCACCACCAGAAGCGCTTAAAATAATCAGACCCTCTCTATTTTCAATAGCACGATTTACTGCTCTTACAATTTTTTCACCTTCTACTGAACCTAATGAACCACCCATAAAGCCAAAGTCAAAAATTACTATTTGAGCAGATACACCGTTCATCTTGATAGAACCGCTGACGACTGATGATTTTCTACCAGTTTTAGCAAAACCCTCATCTATTCTTTTTTTATAAGGTTTTTTATCGACAAATTCTAGTGGATCAACAGGTTCTAAAGTTGAGTCATGCTCAACGAATGTACCTTCATCTGCCAAAAGTTCCAATCTCTCTTTTACTCCAATACGAAGATGAAAACCACATTTTGGACAAACGTAACTTTGGTTCTCAACTTCTTTATAATACATTAAAGAGTGACAAGATTTACATTTAATCCAGTGAGCAGAAGCTTCCGTTTTTTCAGGGGGTTTTGTTTCAAAAGTTTTAGTAAAAATGTCTAATAGGTTCAAAAAATATCCTTAAATTATATAAATAGTGGTTTATTATAGCAAATTTATACTTTAAAAATTAAATTCATGCATAAATTTAAATCAAGCACTACACTACAGAGATTTTAATTATCTATTTTCATATAATAAGAGAGGGAAATCTCTCCTTTAAACAGTGGGGGTCAAACACTTATTGATTTATCATTTTAAACCTATTGTTCTGGTTCTTCTAGATAAAAAAGTTGTAGTCGATTTTTCTAAACTAAATTTCACTGCCTCATGAATAGGAGTTTAAAACTTTTATTTTAAGTAAGACATCTTCATCTTCTTTAAAGTCAATATGTAGCAGCAAAACACCCTTCTCTTTGTTGAGTGGTTCATAAACTCTAAAGCTATTAACTGTACCTAAGCACTCTGCAGTAAAATCCACATCCATATCCAATGGATAAGTTTTAAACTCCTTAAGAGACTCCAGCCTATATAGTTTATTTTCTTTAGTTATGTAAGCTATATAGGGATTGTACTTTTTGTATATAGAGTTTGAGCTTTGAAAAAACACAACATCCTCTTTCGTGCCTTGATTGAGGATGTTAATGCTTTTTTCAAAAGCTAAAGTAAAATCTAAGAAGATAACCCTTTTTTTTAGTTGATCTATTTTTAGAGTATCCAATTTTTGTTTATAAAAGGTATTGGAACTGTTTAGTGACGAGTAGCTTTCATATAAAAACAGCATTGTTATTGACAGTATACTTATTGAAAGTATCATCTCCAAAAGAGTAAAGGCTTTTCTCATTGTAAATTTACCCTAATTAGCGCAGATGAAGATTCATTGACTTTTAAAACAGTTTTACCAACTTCAAAAATCATTTGAGAGTTTGACACTTTTTGATCCTGTAAATCACCCAAATCTATACTTTTAAGTTTTTGATAAATAACTTTTATCCTAACTGATTTCGATTCTTCTTTTAAACCATTATCTACATTAAAATCTTTTAACAAACTATAGAGAGTTATATTTTTATTTTTTAGACCATAAGCACTATTGTCAAGCATAAAGGAGAGGTACTGATTTGTTGCACTTTTTTCATCCAATCTTGAAAACATATGAGTGCTATTAGCATAGATACTCAAAAGAGCACTTATTACAACAGAGATGATAACAACTGCTATCATTACTTCTATAAAAGTAAATCCCTTACGCATGCCCTAAGCCAACACGGATTGCTTCATCTAAGGATGTTTTACCATTTTTCAACATAATATCAAGCTCTGAAGAGATGGTTTTAAAGCCATCTTTTTCAAGAGTCGCTTGAATAGAATGTTCATCAGTTGTAGTTTTAAGCAGATCTTTAAGTGAGTCATTTATAAGAAGAAGTTCACCAACAGAATGACGACCAGCATAGCCTGTATAGTTACAACTTTTACATCCTACAGCCTTATAAATTTTTATATTTTTATCCAGGTTATAATCATCTATAAACTCTTCTGCTATAGCATCTTCTTCTTTGCACTCCTCACATAAAAGACGCACAAGCCTCTGAGCAAGTATTCCTAAAAGAGAAGAGGATATTAAGAATGGTTCTACACTCATATCTGCCAATCTTGATATGGTAGCAGCTGCTGAATTTGTATGGAGGGTTGAAAATACTAAGTGACCCGTTAATGCAGCTCTAATTGCTATACTTGCAGTCTCTTCATCTCTAATCTCTCCTATCATAATAACATCCGGATCTTGTCTAAGAATTGAACGCAATGCAGTAGCAAAAGTCATCCCAGCCTTTTCATTTACTTGAATCTGTGAAATATTGTCAGACTTATACTCTACAGGATCTTCAACTGTTATTAAATTTTTTTCAGGCCCCTCCACTTCACGTAAAAAGGAGTGAAGAGAAGTTGTTTTACCACTACCGGTTGGTCCTGTAACTAGTATAATACCATGAGGTGAACGAAGAAGTTTTTTAACATCTCCTATAAGTGATTCATTAAATCCTAGCTCACTTATTTTAGGTATCTGAGAACTTTGCATCAGAATCCTCATAACTACTCTCTCCCCATAAAAAGTAGGAAGAATGGAGACCCTTACATCTAAGGTTTCTCCCGCAATTTTTATCTGAGTTCGGCCATCTTGAGGTATACGTTTTTCTGAGATATCAAGGTTAGATATAACCTTTATTCTACTTACAATTAAATTAACTACTTTTTTATCTAAATCAGCATTTTTAACTAACATCCCGTCTATTCTAAAACGAACTTCTCCATGCTTTTCCTGAACTTCTATGTGAATATCAGAAGCACGTTTTTTAACAGCTTGATAAAAGAGAGCATTTACAAACTTTATAATTGGAGCAGACTCCTCACTTGTTAATATATCAGAAGAAGTTCTTAAAAATACTGTTAATGATATATCTTCATCTATATCTTTTTGGTTTGAATCTTCTTGCATACTTTCTATTGTTTTATCTGTACGAAGGTCTAAGAATCTATTATATAGTCTATCATACGAATCTTCATCAAGCATATGTATAGGGTACTGATTTTTAAGTTTTGTATAATAGTTACTGGCTTCAGCCAAATATCTGTCACATACAAAAGCACTAACTTTTCCCTCAAGCTCACTAAAGAGAAGATAATTTTTAACACTTAACTCTGTAGAAAGTTCCTCTGGCTCATAAATCTCTAGATCTAAATCATGAAGAGGTTCAAGACTTAACATTACTCTATATCCTCAAAAGAACTTGAATCATCTACTTCTATACTTGGAGAGTTTGTATCTCTTTCTAATTTTTCAAAAACTTCCAAGTTGTAATCCTTTTGTAATTTTGACAGGGTTCCTAAATCTTTTTGCAGTTTAGAGAGTACATTACTTTTATTTATAACATATGGCGTCAGTATAACAACTAGGTTGTCTTGTTCACTCGTACGAGAAGTTGAAGAGAAAAGATACTCTCCAATAAGAGGAATATCACCTAGAAGTGGAAGTTTACTTGTAGAGTCTCTATCATAACTCTTTACAAGTCCACCAATTATTATACTTTCACCATGGCGAAGAATAGCCTGCGTTTTAACCTCTTGTTTTGATGTAACTGGTTGACCTGATGCATTTTTGCTACCATCATCTAAAACATTTTCCAAGACAACTTCAACATCTAAAGTAACTTTATCATTTGATGATACGCGAGGTTTTATCTTTAAGGTTAAACCAATATCTTCGCGCTTAAAGCTATTTGTAACTCCAGGGATAGAACTTGCACTTGATGTCACACTACCAGTAGAAATAGATATAGTTTTACCTACATATATAGATGATTCTTTGTTGTTTACACATAATATGGAAGGATTTGATATAGACTTTGCAGCTCCATTTTCCTGTAAAAAGTCAACTGTAGCCCCTAATGCAAATGCAGGTCCAGTATTACTTCCTATAGAGCCGAGAGCTTCTGAAACCGCTTGAGCAGCTGAAGAAGTCAATTCCGGAGAACCAAAATTTGCACTCATCGCATAAATACCCGAAGCCGAAACATCACCACCTGCAAAACCATACTTAACACCTAAATCTTCACTTTCACTTTTATTAATCTCTATAATTTTTGCTTGTACATATACTTGGTATTTCTCTTTATCTAGCTCATCAATAATAATCTTCATTCCCTTTATAATAATAGGATCACCAATGGCGATAATAGCATTAATCTCTTCATTAGCTGTAATACTTGGCTTAAGTGCTGGGTCTGTAAAAGTTTGCTTTGATATAATCTCATTCAAAGTTGCAAGTACAGTTTTTGAGTCCGAATTTTTAAGAGAAAAGATTTGAACACTTCTGTTTATACTTGATTCAATATCTAACTTTTTAACTAAATTCTCAATTTTTCGAACATTTTCCTCCCTTCCAACAGCAATAATTCCATTAATATTATCATCAGAAATTAGTTTGACTCTTTGAGAAGCAATTTTTTGATTAAAGATAGACTTTTCAATATTTGCTAAACGTACCTGTAATTTTCTTGCTTCTGTGTTCTTTATTGGAATTATTTTAACTATCGCATCTTTGTTTGTATCTATATCATCTATAACTTTTTTGATAGTCTCGATATTTTTAGGATAATCAGTAATGAGAAGAGTATTTGACTCTTTCATTGTCATAAGTTTTGCAGTTTTTGATATGAGATATCGGATTTTTGCCGCAACAACATCTACATTTTCGCCCTTAACAACTATGGATTGGGTTACCATCAAAGAGCCATAAAGCCTCTTTCCTTTTCTTACAACTTTAGCATTATGTTTTGCAGCATCTGTTGAACGAACTATCTCATAAAGCGAACCATCTTGTATCAGTGTAAAACCCTTTGACTCTAATACAGAGACTAAAATACCTATTAATTCATCATCATATATAGGAGATGTACTTACAAAATCCACACTGCCATTAATTTTATGATTTACTAATATGTTTTTGTTAGTAATCTTGGATATTAATTTAATAAAATCTTTTATCTGTAGATTTGAAAAGTTCACGTTAACTTGTTCGCGAGCCGATAAGCTCAATACTAAAACTGTTATAAATATCATAGTTCTAATTAATTTCATATAGTAATTCCTTCTCTTGATTATTTCTTATCACCACAACTTGAATATTTTTTAATTTATCTATATTATTATAAATTTCAAGTGCATCCTTATAGGATTCTAATTTAATGTTATTTACCTTTATAATCAGATCATCCTTTTTTAAACCTAAACTTGCCATTTTTGAATTGCTTTGAATTTTAGTTACTTTAAAACCTTTTATAGTTTTTCCATTTTTAACTTCAACAATAGATATATCATTCCAGAGTTGAGGAGGATTGTGAGAATAAAAAGATATATCATCTCTGGATACATCTACTAATTCTCCACTAGAAACCTCACTGTCAATATTTCTAATAAAACTTTTACTCTTTCTTATCTTTTCTAACTCTAGTATGTACTCCACACCATCTTTTACAAAAATAGCATTTGTAAGATTGATTGACCTTAAGGTAAAACCTGAATAACTCTCTCCTACTCCAATTATGGAAGTTAATTTTGGAGATGCTTTTAATGATACTATTACATATCCACCATTACTTGTTCCATACAGACCTTTTAGTATCATATTTTTAATACTCAGTCCACTAAAAGAGCTACTCTTGTGAATTGCTATATCTTTTAAAAAACTGTTAGAACTTTTCACCATATTGTGAAAATCAATTTTTTGATACTTATATTGATAGTTTTCTTTATATACGAATTCTATCCCGTCATTTGGTAAAAATAACCAGAAGATTAGAGATATAAACTTTGCAACCAGTAAAAGTATTAGCATATTTACTGATATCTGTAAATATCTGGAACTAGAAATTTTTATCATAAGTATAATCTCCCTGTTCCGTTTTAGCAAGATACTTAAATGTACTTGCATAATCACTCTGCATAAGTTTTGACGGAGTTAGTTCCAAGTGTAGCTCTCCATTAAAAATATTATAAGTGCTTTTAGCCTCTCCAAAATCACCGATAGCGGAAGCTTTAACATTTAAAGGATCAAATATTGAGTAACTTACTAAAACTGTTTTAATATTCAAAGGAATAAATTCTTTTGCGATAGCTGAAAGAGTCACATTGTTTAAATTCATTCTATTATAAACAATAAAAAGGTGTATATTAGCTTCAGAGACATGTACAAGCTTTAAAGAATTCATATATATATCTGCATTTGTCACTCCAAGACACAATGCTTTATCGCAAATAACCTCACTCGAGATTATAATATCATATGTTTTCAGCTTAGATTCTAAAAAATAGTAAGCACTGGCTTTTGGGATAAAATATATTAAAGCTATTATAAAAAAAATGAAATATATAAAAAACTGTGATAGTTTTTTTAGCATTTTATATCCATTCTAAAGCTTACTTTCGTTCTACTGATTTTTTTTATTTCAAACGAATGTATCCTATAAGTTTTATTGAGAATTCTGGACATAAGTATATTCAGCACATTTTTATCTATACTCTTAGAACTCAAAATTATAATGTCCTTTTTTACCTCTTTATCGATATTAGCAGACTTTACAGCTGGGAATCTCAGCAAGGCATCAATAGATTTTTTAGTCTCTGCTTTATCATGATAAGCAACTTTTAAACTACTAACCTGATTACTAACAAATGATCTAATTTTATAATCATCTTTAACATCCACTAATTCAGATTTTACCATATTTAATTTCAAAGAGATAAATACAAAAACTACAACCAATAAAAGAGCTATGTATAGTGGATTTATTCGCTTCATATAATCATCTCCAAGTACCAGGTTTTTGCTCTCTTTTCTGCTTTAAATTCAACTCTATTAAACTTCATTGTATCCAAGACCATCTTTATTGATGTATCACAGAGAACACTGAATTCCACTGCTAAAATATTATCTTTAAGTGTTATCTGTTTTAAACTCTCATCTGATTTT
>Ga0209633_10003636_pt1 | contig 14164 bp, 9 predicted proteins | sample Cruoilmetagenom1_FD_187290 | JGI IMG/M metagenome (GOLD analysis project Ga0209633, IMG submission 187290) | Oil polluted marine microbial communities from Coal Oil Point, Santa Barbara, California, USA - Sample 1 (SPAdes) (version 2) | ecosystem: Environmental > Aquatic > Marine > Oil seeps ... | reverse complement strand
AATGCAACATCACCTTCTTCAACTGTTTTAATTCCTGATGTTGCTTCTGGTGCTACTCAAGTATTTGATGATCTGGCCGTATATCCTGCGTCTGCCGGAGCCTTGAATCCAATGAATGGCACACTAACCAATATTAATGAAGATGCGCCTATAACTGTCTATGACGCAAGTAATACAAGTGCAGATCCCAACTTTACGCTTGACTACTTCAACGGTTCCATAGGCACCGGAATTCAACAGGTTGAGTTTACTACGATTTCAACTCCCACGGTACAAGTGGCATTTGATGAAGGTGGTAACTTTATAGACGTTCGTTATGGCCCTCTTAGTCCTGTTGGGGATTATACCGTTCTGCAAACACCTCCAACTGTAGTATTAATTTCTCCAATTGGAAATGGAGCAGCCTCAACATCTACCTTTACCTTTACTCCTGTGAGTGCAACTGACTACCGACTCTTGGTGGTTGACTCTGTAGGCACACACATGATTGATGTTACAGAGACGACGGGAATGGCCTGTGGTCCTGGAACTCCCACCAGTTGTTCCATATCAACTACTCAACTGGGTAATGGCACTTATTGGTGGAGTATACAAGCCAAAAACGCATTGGGATGGGGTCCATGGAGTACCTTCGTTCAATTCTCAGTAGGTTCAGGAACAGTACCAGATTCACCCATGCTAGGTTCCCCAATAGGAGATATTGGTGTGATCCCAACACCTACCTATAACTGGACAGCAGTGAATGCGACTGACTACCGACTTTTGGTAGTGGACAACTCAGGCACACACATGGTTGATGTTACAGAAACAGCAACTATGGCTTGTGGCACTGTAAATCCTTCCAGTTGTTCACTAACACCTAGTTCTGTGTTGGTAACTGGAGATTATTGGTGGAGTATACAAGCCAAAAACGCATTGGGATGGGGTTCATGGAGTACCTTTGTGAAATTCACAATAGGCTCAGGAACAGTGCCAGATGCACCATTACTAGGTTCACCGACAGGCACTGTCGCTGCAAATCCAAGCAACTATAACTGGACAGCAGTGAATGCAAATGACTACCGACTTATGGTAGTGGACTCCTCAGGCACACGCGTGATTGATGTTACAGAGACGGCAACTATAGCCTGTGGCACCGTAACGCCTACGAGCTGTTCAATAACACCTGGTACTTCATTATTAGCTGGCACTTATTGGTGGAGTATACAAGCCAAAAACACATTTGGATGGGGTTCATGGAGTACCTTCAAATCATTCCAATTTCCGTAAACAGGTAACAAGTACATGAAAGCTAGTGGTCACTATACGGTGACTAAACAGAAAACGAGGATAATAAGATGAAACATAGTTATATGAAAACAAAGCTGAGCATCATGGTTTCCATCCTGTTTGGTACGCTTTCCGGAGCATATGCAGCACCGTTTGTGCAATGCCCTGGAGATACTGGAACTGGCCCCGGAAATATTGCAGGAGATGCAATAATTGATGAAACTGGCGCTGAATTCCAAAATGATAAGTGTATGCACCTAGCTGCAGGAGATGGATTCATCAAAATGGCTGACGGTCTTTTGCAATATATGTTTGGCTTTAGCGATATGACAGGGATACCGCAAGGTGACGCAATAGAGGCAGGCATTTTAAGAGCTGCATATCCTGCCCCTACCATTGTATTAGATCAAGGAGATGAGTTTTATCTTACCCTGACCAATGTCGGCATGATTATGCGACCTGATTTAGCAGATCCTCACACTGTACACTTTCATGGTTTTCCGAATGCCAGTGCTATTTTCGATGGGGTTCCTGATGCCAGCGTTTCGGTTCAGATGGGTGCAAGCCTTAGTTATTATTACAATCTGGTAGAGCCGGGTACCTATATGTACCACTGTCATGTAGAAGCAACAGAACACATGCAAATGGGTATGTTAGGTAATCTTTACGTTAAACCCGCCCAGAATAAATTACCTGACGCTACAGATCTTAGTGGTTTTACACACAATACTGGTAAGGAATACGCTTATAACGATGGTGATGGTTCAACATTTTATCATGTAGATTATCCGATTCAGATCGGTTCTTTCGATCCTGAGTTTCACGATGCAAGCATGAATACTCAACCACTACCCTTTGCAGAGATGAAGGACACTTACCCGATGTTAAATGGGCGTGGCTATCCTGATACGAAAAACCCAAATGAACTAACGCCTCCACCTGAGAGCGCTGTACCTCATGCAATTATCCCGGGGCCTCAAGTCGTTAGCTCACTGATAACAGCCACTCAGGGTCAGAAAGTTTTATTAAGAATTTCTAATCTTAATATTACCAACACCTACACCTTGGCTACCAATGGTTTAAAGATGAAAGTTGTAGGAATGGGAGCTCGCTTGCATCGTGGACCAGGAACAACCACTACTGCTAAAAAACTCTACTACGACACTAATTCTGTAACTTTGGGTGGAGGTGAAGCAGTTGATGTCATTATAAATACTGCCGGAGTACCACTAGGTAAATATTTCCTCTATACCTCAAATCTTAACTATTTGAACAATAACGATGATGATTTCGGCGGAATGATGACCGAAATTCAAATTAATTAATTACCACTTTTTCTTTGGAGAAGACTCATGTTTAAGATCATAAAAACCAACAGAAGACATCTAGGAAAGCTGATATCTACGATATTGGTGATGGTAATTTCTGTATCAGCTCATGCAGTGCCCACGGGTGCGGTGATCGATGGCGTAACAGGGACAACATTTAACCTGAAAACCAAATCTGCTCATATTACAACACCCGATGGAGACAGTGTCTTAGTCTGGGGTTATGCATTAAATGATGGTCCAATGCAATATCCTGGTCCTACCTTGATTATTAATCAAGGAGATACTATAAATATCTCACTCGAAAACACTTTGTCGGTTAAGTCCTCAATCGTTTTCCCAGGACAAAAAAAGGTTGCTACTTTAGGAGGAACCGCTGGTTTACTCACAAATGAAGCAGCAGCGACAAATGGAACCGTGCAATATAGTTTTGTTGCCAGCAATCCAGGCACCTATATGTATCAAAGTGGAACTAACCCTGAACTTCAAACAGAAATGGGCTTATTCGGTGCCATTATTGTTAGATCTGGAATAGACAACCAGGCTTATAATCATGCAGGAACCAGCTATGATCATGAATACCTATTCATACTTTCAGAAATGGATCCAGCGATTCACCACAAAGTCGAATTCGGACAGCCAGTTGATAACAACAATTACAAACCCGTATTGTGGTTTATCAACGGACGCAATGCTCCAGACACCTTTGCAGATGCAGGCGTTCCCTGGTTACCTAACCAACCATACAACAGTCTACCCAGAGTACACCCCGGCGACATAGCACTGGCTCGATTTGTTGTAGCAAGTAGACATGCTCACCCGTTTCACACCCACGGCAATCACTTAAGATTGCTAGCCAGAGATGGCAACTTGTTACAAAGCACAGATCCAGTTGTACCCGGACAACCACCCGATTTATCACATGAAAACTTCACCCTGCATGCAGTACCGGGGGCAACTTACGATGCTATCTGGGACTGGACAGGTAAAGAACTTGGCTGGGATATTTACGGACATACGGCAGCCGATAATGTGACATGTTCTCCTGCTAATGGTTTCGATACGATCACCCGTGAATATTGTCCAGACCACGAAAAGGAAATTCCTATCATAGGTAATGAGTTACAAGATCTTGCCTTTGGTGGTTTTTATAGTGGAAGTCCATATCTGGGTGCTTCAGGCAGCCTACCACCCGGTGAAGGTGGTCTAAATCTAAATGGCGGATTGTTCTTTATGTGGCACTCACATAATGAACGAGAAATTGTAAATAATGATGTTTTCCCTGGAGGCATGATGACGATGATAATCGTTGAGCCACCGGGTATCCCAATACCATAGCACACCATCTTAAATTAATAGTGAAAATCAATTAATTGGAACATGGTCTCTTTTAGGAAGGAATAGTCTTATGAATACCAAATTACTCATACAAGGATTGGCGCTAACCACCATGTTAGCAAGTGCCCATCTTGCCAGCGCAGCGAGTGTTGATATTTGCACCGGTGTAACTACAAAAACAATGCCAGATGCTACCATTGTAACAATGTGGGGTTATGGTTTGGATACTACTCCTGGAGTCCCGTTATCTCCCTGTAATGTGACTGTTCCGGGACCTCAAATAGTCGTTCCTGATATTGATACGACATTAACCATTAACCTCAGGAACACACTCACCGAACCAACTTCCATAATGGTTCCTGGTCTACGAAGTACTGGCTCACCAGCACCTGTATATATTCCAGATGCACAGTTTCCAACTAATCCAATTAGAGATAGAGCTAGAGCAATGACACATGAGGCGGCGCCAGATGGTGGTTCCGCAATTTATGGGTTTCATGCTGCACCTGGCACCTATCTGTATCAGAGTGGTAGTCACCCGGCTGTTCAGGTACAAATGGGTCTATATGGAGGTGTGACAAAAAATACTCCTACTGGAAATGCCTACCCAATGGTTCCGTATAACAACGAAGTGGTATTGTTATACAGTGAAATTGACCCCCAATTACACACAGAAATAGCAAATGGAACCTATGGAGATACGAATGATGCTACCCCTTATCTCTCAACAATAAACTACGTACCAAAATACTTTCTGGTAAACGGTGCCCCCTTTGTCGGAGGCTCTACAGCGGATATTCTTGGAGGCGTTGCAGGTGAGACTACATTGATACGTTTTCTCAATGCGGGTCTTGAAACCCATGTCCCCGTACTTCATGGCGGGTCCATGGATTTGATAGCGGAGTATGGTAGTCCCTATCCTTATCCACGTAAGCAATATTCGTTTGAGCTGGCTGCTGGTCAATCACGTGATGCTTTATTTACGCCTAATACAGCAGACAGGTACGCGATTTATGATCGGAGTTTACGACTGACTAATAATATGGATCCAAACGGCGGATTGATGAGCTTTCTAGCTGTCACCGCCGCCCCGGGAACACCTGTCGCCAACGCTGATTTAGCAACAGCATATGAAAATATCGGAATTGCGGCTCTTGATCTTGCCCTTAATGATACAGATACTGACGGATTAGATCTTAATAGTATTAATATTCCAATTCAGCCTGTGAATGGTTCGGTAGCACCCAATAATAATGGAACGGGTACTGTAAGCTTTACACCCAATGCAAATTTTCTCGGTACAGCGATTTTTAGCTATACCATTCGTGACAGTCTAGGAAATATATCCAATTCGGCTGATGTTACCATTACGGTAAGCCCTCAAGTGCCAACGGTGGCGACAACATTAGTTTCCCCTATAGGCAATATGGGTGCGTCTCCTGTAGATACCTATACTTGGAATATTGTGCCAAGTGCAAGTGATTACAGACTGTTAGTGGTTACTCCTACAGGTATCCATGTTAAGGATGAATTACATTCAGCAGCAAGTCTATCTTGTAATAGCACTGAATGTTCTGTACTCACTACTCCATTATCTGGCACTTATTGGTGGGGCATACAAGCCAAAAACGCATTGGGATGGGGTCCATGGAGTACCTTCATCCAATTCTCAGCTGCCACAGCCTCAGGCTCTGTTCCAGCTGCAACAACATTGGTTTCTCCAACAATGAGTGTCGCTGCAACAAGCCCAGATACCTATACTTGGAATGAAGTGACAGGTGCGACTGATTATCGATTGATGGTGGTTACACCTGCAGGTGTCCGTTTAATTGACGAAGAACATACCGCCGCAAGCTTGGCTTGTACCACTGAATGTTCCGTGACATCTGGTACTTCACTGCTTACTGGCAGTTATTGGTGGGGCATACGAGCCAAAAACGCAATAGGGTGGGGTCCATGGAGTACCTTCATACCATTCCCCGCTCCGTAAATAGTGAATAACGACATTGGAATTATGATATCAAGCCAAAAACGAGGATAGAAACATGCAAGGTAATTACATAACAATAAAATTGGGCATTATCGCCTGCATCGTTTTTGGCACGATATCTGGGGTACATGCAACACCTGCTACTCAGTTTCGAGGAGACTCTGAAAATACCACCAACAATGCTAATGAAATTAATAGTGGTGTAATTGTCGATAAAGAAAAACCTTCTATTAATAAAGACTGGGAAAAAGATGGAGGAATCCGAGTTCTTTCAATTCGACAATCATCTGCAGGTTACATGCTGGATTTTCGTTATAAAGTTATTGATCCTAAAAAAGCCGCACTATTTATTAATAGAGGTAACAAACCACTGCTGAATGTTCTGAAGAACGGAAGCATACTTCAAGTACCCGTGTCATCGAAAATAGGTCCACTACGCCAGTCAGCCCAATTTGCGAAAGCCGGAAAAAACTATTTTATGTTGTTTGCTAATCCCGGGCGTATGGTTAAACCTGGGGATAAAGTTAAAGTAAATATAGGCGATTTTAAATCCAAAACACTGATGGTTGAGTAATGCTTATCTAGAATATAGGGCGCTATCATTATGACTATAATAATTAAAATTTTAATATTTTTTAATACTCTTCTAATTGTACTGGGTACTTCTAACACGATAGCTGGATCAATAGCTCCAGAATTAACAAATCTGCTTGCTGCTCAGAATAGCAATGGGAATGTTGATATTATCATCGAGTTCACGGATTCAGTTAATCTCCCCCTTGCTGCGAATCTCTCGGTTGCAGGGACTGTAACTCGCGAAGAACTAATTAGAAGCCTTGTAGATAGTTCTAACATTTCTCAGGTGGATGTTAAATCAACATTGGGATTAAATGGAATTAGCGCAAAGAGTATTTGGCTAAATAATTCTGTAGCTGCAAGTGTTCCGGAAAATCTCATTTCACAAATTTCTCAGCTACAAAATGTCGCACTTGTAAAGATAGATAAAAAATTTGTACTAGAGGAAGGAAGTCAAGGGAGTAAACCTACCCAACTTGACTGGAACATAACCAGTATTGGTGCCAATACAGTCTGGAATACAGGTATCAGGGGTGAAGGCGTGTTGATAGGTTCTATGGATACGGGAGTTGATGTAAACCATCCTGATTTATCTACGCGATGGCGTGGTGGAAGTAATAGCTGGTTTGATCCTTATGGAGTCCACGTAACTCCATATGACTCCAACGGTCATGGAACGCAGACAACTAGTCTGATTGTTGGGGGTGATGCAAGTGGGAACACTATAGGTGTAGCGCCGGATGCTGAGTGGATAGCTGCAAAAATATTTGATGATTCAGGTATGGCATCAATCAGTGCAATTCATCTGGCATTCCAATGGATGTTAGATCCTGATGGCAATCCAAATACAGATGATGGTGCTGATATTATTAATAACTCATGGAATTTCGGAAGCTCTTTTAATCAATGTGACTTCGAGTTTCAGGATGATATTTCTATACTAAGATCGGCAGATGTAGCAGTTGTATTTTCTGCAGGTAATTCAGGACCTAGCCCTGCGACGAGTCATAGCCCAGCAAATAACGAGGATACTATTTCTGTTGGAGCAACTAATGAATCACAAAATGTTGCCTTTTTCAGTAGTCGTGGACCTTCTGCTTGTGATGATGGGGCCATATACCCCAATTTAGCTGCTCCAGGTGTTAATGTACTTACAGCCGACCTGACTTTTGGAGGTGTTATACCTAATTCATATACATATAGCTCAGGTACTTCATTCTCTGCTCCTCACATATCAGGGGCACTGGCATTATTACAAAGCATTTACCCATCCAGTTCACTAGGTGATAGAGAAACAGCTTTATATGATACTGCAGTATTAACAGGAGGTGTTGATGACTATGGCTATGGGATTATTAGTATAGATGCTGCAGTACAGTATATGCGTAATGAGTTTTTTGTTGCGAAATTAAACTCTCCTATTGGAAACATTGGAGAAAATAATATACTAACTTATAGCTGGAATGCTGTGACAAGTGCCGCTGATTACCGACTATTGGTGGTTGATCCTGCAGGCAACCATTTAATAGATGAAGAACATAGTGCCACAAGCTTAGCTTGTAGCACTGAATGTTCCTTATTGTCAGCTACGTCATTGCCTGATGGCAGTTATTGGTGGAGTATACAAGCTAGAAACTCGATGGGCTCTGGTCCATGGAGTACCTTTACTCAATTCTCAGTTGGTTCAGACTCAGTCCCAGCGACAGCAACATTGGTTTCCCCTATAGCTAATTTTGGAGTAGATCCAGATACCTATACATGGAATGTTGTGACAAACGCCACTGATTATCGACTGTTGGTGGTTGATCCTGCAGGCAATCACTTAATAGATGAAGAACTTCTCGCCACAAGCTTAGCTTGTACCACTGAATGTTCCGTATTATCAGCTACGTCATTGCCTGATGGCAGTTATTGGTGGAGTATACAAGCCAAAAACTCGATGGGATCGGGGTCATGGAGTACCTTTACCCAATTATCAGTAGGTTCAGGCTCAGTCCCAACTGCAGCAACATTGATTTCCCCGATAGCCAATCTTGGAGTGAATCCAGATATCTATACATGGAATGTTGTGACTAGTGCCACTGATTACCGACTGTTGGTGGTTGATCCTGCAGGAAACCACTTAATAGATGAAGAACATAGTGCCACAAGTTTAGCTTGTAGCACTGAATGTTCCTTATTATCAGCTACGTCATTGCCTGATGGCAGTTATTGGTGGAGTATACAAGCCAAAAACTCGATGGGGTCGGGTCCATGGAGTAGTTTCATACAATTTTCAAAGAGTTCTACTACAAACTAAATCTCCAAACTCTAACAAAGTGAGAAAAGGATATAAAATGAAAAAAATAGCTATGATAAATGAAACAAAAAAAATAAACTTAGCCAAGCAGTTACTGTGTTTAATAGCTAGCTGTGTTCTAATCTACCTGCCTACACAATCATGGGCTGAAGCTGATCCCCATGCCCATCATAAAGCCATGATGAAAAATACCGATAGCTTTAAACGGTCTATTCAAAGCTATAAGCTACCTGATCTAACACTGGTAGATAAAAAAGGCGTAAAAACCTCTGTTAAAAAGCTTTTTAATCAAGACAAAACTATCATGGTTAACTTTATATTTACAACTTGTAATACTATATGCCCAATTATGTCAGGAACCTTCGCTCAGGTTGATAAAAACCTTGATAAAATTGGTAAAAAAGTAGAACTCATTTCCATTTCAATTGATCCAGAGTTTGATACTCCTAATGTACTGGAAAGTTATGCGAAAAAATTTAACGGGAGTAAAAAATGGAAATTTTATACGGGAAATAGAGATGACATTATAAAGCTACTAACGGCATTCAATGCGTATCGTGGCAGTAAGATGAATCATGTACCTATTACTTTGTTGCGAAAGACAAATAGTGAGGAGTGGATTCGTATTGATGGATTTGCAAGTGCGAAAGCTTTGATCCAACAAGTACAGGATACTGATCATAAGCAAGAGCTAGGAAGTCAATATTCACATTCACATCATTGAGAGAGCTTTACAACACAATTTACAAGATATGTTTAATGTAAAGCTCAATAGTTTTATATCAGCATGGCTAGTTATTATTTTGCTAATGCCGTTATGCATATATGCGGAACAAGGGACAGAAAATAAAGATCGTACTTTGCTATCTCCACTTGAATTGGGTCAAAGAATCTATCAAAAAGGCATACTACCTAACGGAGAGCCCTTAACGGCATTCGGAAAGGATGGACTACCTTTTAAAATTAATAAAACGGCATGTATGGATTGTCATCGTCGAAGTGGGTTAGGTAGTAGCGAAAGTGGTATTTTAATTCCCCCCATTACAGGGAGATATTTATTTAAAGTTTCTGACAAGAAAGGTAGCAGATTGCTTGATAAGGTTGGTGCTCCTCGACCTGTTTATACCGAAGCAACTTTGAAAGCACTCATTCAAAATGGGGTAAGACCAAATGGTCAGCAACTCCATGAGATTATGCCACGCTATAAAATAAGTAATAAAGACAGTGACTATTTAATAACTTATTTAAAATCTCTAACTCAAGAAGAAATTCCAGGACTAAGAGATGATCGAATTGAGTTTGCCACGATCATCACTCCTGATATGCCTGATGATGATAAAAAACTGATGCTGAACATCATGAATACCTATATGGGGCATGTCAATAAAGATGTGCGCCAACTAGGGCATATGAAATCACCCATTCACAATCGGTATAAACCTTTCAGAAAGTGGAACTTACATGTATGGGAGCTAACTGGAGATTCAAGTAGCTGGAAACAACAGTTAGAAAAAAAATATGCAGAGCAACCTGTTTTTGCCTTGCTTGGAGGTTACGGTGACTGGCGACCTATTCATCAGTTTTGTGAGCAAAACAAAATCCCCTCATTGTTTCCAATCACTGATACACCGGGTTTCCCAGAAGAAAAAACTAATAGAGATTTTTATACACTTTATTTTTCAAAAGGAATAAAAATTGATGCTGACGCTGTTGCAAAACAGATCCTCACTCAAAATAAAGATAATTCGGTTGGTAATATCCTTCAGATTTTCGATGGCACTGCACCAGGCTCAATAGCTGTAAACATGTTAAGGCGTAGCTTACTTGCTAATAATGTCACTAATGTTCAAGATATAGTCATTAGTCCATCAATAGACATAACAAAGAAGAGTTGGGATAACATTACAAAAAAATATAAACCCGATGTAATAGTGATCTGGTTAAATGAAAAACAGGCTCTTCAAATACTGCAAAATCAGCAGAATCATCTTCCTAATCAGATTTATTTAAGCAGTCGTATGTTGAACCAATTTGAACCTGAATTTCTACGTGCAAAGTTACCACTGTTAATACAAAAAAATACCTCGCTAGTACATCCTTTTTATTTGAAAAGTAAGAATAAAAGACATTTGTTACGTACACAAATATGGTTGCGTTCGAATAAAATTAAATATAAGAAGGAACGAATTATTGCGAATACCTATTTTTGTCTTGCGATGTTATCAGGTGCAATACGATCTAGTAGTTATAATCTAAATAGAGAATATTTAATCGAGCAATTTGAACATATGATTGATAATAGCGTATACCGTTCGATCTATCCTCATCTTAGCTTAGGTCCTGACCAACGTTATGCATCGAAAGGAGTTTATATGGTCAATATATTTCCTGAGGCTAAGGCAGAATGGATTATTCCTGTCAACTAATGATGCTACCTATAATGCTTTTAGGTTTTTAATTCAAAATCACCGTCTTATTGCCATGCACCATCACACGATCTTCCAAATGGTATTGTAAACCACGCGCTAACACTCTTTTTTCTACATCTTTACCGACACGCACGAGATCGTCAATATCTTCTGAATGTGTTACGCGTTCGACGTCTTGTTCAATAATAGGGCCTTGATCAAGTTCTTCAGTAACATAGTGGCAGGTTGCACCGATGAGTTTTACGCCTCTATCAGCGGCTTGATGATAAGGTTTTGCGCCGACAAATGAAGGTAAGAAACTGTGATGAATATTAATAATGCGGTGCGGATAACGTTCACATAATTCTTTGGGAATAATTTGCATATAACGTGCGAGAACAATAGTGTCAGCTTCATAGCCGTCGATAAGGTCACTGATTTTTTTAAATGCGGTTTCTTTATTATCCTTATCAACCGAAATATGGTGATATTTAATACCGTAATGTTCTACTAAACGGCGTTGATCATCATGGTTGGAAATGACCGCGATAATATCGCATTGCATATCGTCTTCGTGCCAACGATTGAGCAAATCCGAAAGACAGTGGGATTGTTTACTTGCCATGATGACGAGTTTTTGGCGGTAATCGCTTTCGACTATGCACCAATCCATGTTTAACGCAGTCGCCAGTGGTGTAAATGCTGTTTTAAGCTCTTCAAGCGTAAAACTAAGCGTATCGGCTTTGATTTCAAGACGTGAGAAAAACCGCCCACTATCAACATCGGAATGTTGTGATGCTTCTGTAATCCAGCCACCGTGTTCTGCTATAAACTGCGTGGTGCGATACACTAAACCCGTTTGGTCAGGACAGTTGTAAATTAGGCGGTATGTTTTTTCTTTCATTTTATGTGTTTTTGTTTGAAAATTGATTGAGTAATTGTAGCAAAGCAGCACCTTTATCGTAGGTTTCTTGATATTCTTCTTTCACATCTGAATCATACACAATGCCACCGCCGACCCAAAATCGCACTTCACCATTATTATAAATTAATGAGCGAATCATGATATTGGTATCCATATTGCCGTTAAAATCAATGTAACCGAGTGCGCCACAATAAACTCCGCGTCGATGGGGTTCGAGTTCTTCGATGATTTCCATGGCGCGAATTTTAGGTGCGCCAGTGATCGAACCGCCGGGAAAAGATGCTCTTAATAGACTAAGTGCATCTTCATTTTTTGCTAATTTTCCTGTTACGGTGCTGACTAAATGATGCACTGTCGCATAGCTTTCAATCTCGAATAATTTAGGTACTTTTACGCTACCTGTCGCACAAACACGCCCTAGATCATTGCGTAATAAATCGACAATCATTACGTTTTCGGCGCGATCTTTTTCGCTGGCTTTTAGCTCTTGAATTAAAGCTTCATCTAGTTCTTTATTTTCCGAACGAGGGCGTGTACCTTTAATTGGTTTAGTAGAAACTTCTTTGTTTTCAACAGAAAGAAATCGCTCAGGTGATGAGCTTAAAATCTGTCCGAACGGTGTGTTGAAATAAGCCGAAAACGGCGCAGGGTTAATCTTTTTAAGGGCTTTGTAGCTTGTCCATAAATCTCCCGTTGCGCTGGCAGAAAACCGTTGTGTTAGGTTGACTTGATAACAATCGCCTGCGTTGATATAGGCTTTTATTTTATCGAACGCGTGTGCGTATTGTTTAAAACTGAGGTTAGATTTTACCTCACTAGTGACTTTAAATGGGCGAGATAGAAGGTTTGATACAGAGTGTTTTTTAGGAGTAGAATTTGTTTCATGTTGTTGAATCCATACCTTCCATTGTTCATGATGTTGCTTTGCAATTTTTGTATCCGAAGGCGCAGATAAATACGATTGTTTCTTCTCGTGATCAATAATAAAAACACTATCAAAAATAGCCACTGCCATTTCCGGTATTTCTTCGGCATCAAGCGCAATCGCAGGTAAATCTTCAATCCGACGACCTAAATCGTAACTAAAGTAACCCATTGCGCCCCCTACAAAAGGAAGATGAATCCGTTGGCGTACAGCATCGGGAATATCTTCGCGGTATTGGTCGAGGACATCGCGCAAAAGATCAAACGGGTCATCGGTAGATGAGTATGATTTATTGGTTCGAGTATCTGTAATGGTGGTGGTTTTGTTTATTGTGACTACCGTTGCTAATGGTGCTGTGGCTAATATGTCGTAGCGACCAACTGTGTGTGTTGAACCGTCGTTAGTGTGCCCACTGTCGAGGAGGATGCTCCAAGGCTTATTGGCGATTTGGTCGAAAAGGGTTGGGGTGTTTTCGATGTAGGGAAGGGGGAAGATCACTGCGTTCTCGATTTATTTTTTGTGACTTTCGGTCACGGGGTGGTTTTTTATTCTAGCAGATTGTTTTGTATGTTTTTAGATATGAGTGAGTGTTTTCGTAGCTTGCGAGCTTGGATATTCTCTTCTGGATTTTAGTTATCGGCTAGAAGGTATGTATAAAACCCACAAGCTACGAAAACACTCACTCAAAATTCATCAAAGATATCTAGGACAGCCCCATATATTTTTTTAAATAGAAGTTCACATATGCTTTTAGGACGTTGATTGACCATCAGCTTTTCAAGCATTTTTATCTAAAACTGTCATAATTCTGTTACATCATTTTTATAAGATAGACAGTTCGTACATATTTAAGGATTCAAAATGGCAAGCATCGGTATTAATGGTTTCGGACGCATGGGGCGTTTGGGTGTAAGAGCAGGGTGGGGAAATCCTACTTTTACGTTTCAGCGTATTAATGAAATTTCGGGCGATGCGGCTACTTCGGCACATCTTCTTAAATTTGATTCTGTGCATGGTATTTGGGAACCAGAATGCAGGGCTGCTGAAAATAATGGCAGCCAAATAAATATTGACGGTAAAAAAATCCCCTACACCACCAATCAAGC
>Ga0209633_10003634_pt1 | contig 14165 bp, 4 predicted proteins | sample Cruoilmetagenom1_FD_187290 | JGI IMG/M metagenome (GOLD analysis project Ga0209633, IMG submission 187290) | Oil polluted marine microbial communities from Coal Oil Point, Santa Barbara, California, USA - Sample 1 (SPAdes) (version 2) | ecosystem: Environmental > Aquatic > Marine > Oil seeps ... | reverse complement strand
ATCATCTAAAATTGCTAAAGCACGTTTTATATACTTAACTTTGCTTTCATAAATTCTGTGTGCAAATATAGGTGTAGGTAAGTCATTCTCTATAATAATTGCTCTTCTAATAGTCATATTAAGTTGTCCTTAACTAATAATCTCGTTTATACAAAAATAACCACAAAAATTTCTATAAACTGAAGTATAAACTTCATATGTAGATGAGTTATCAGGAGTTGTACTCCATAAGTCACCTATAGATAAAGTGTCACTATTATTATATAATACTTTTCTTGTTTCTCCTAATCCTGGTCCAGATGTAATTACAATGATCTTATCTTTAAATTCATCTGTAACCCAACTATGTCCAATATCAATAATACCAGAACTTGTTGCAGATGTCGGTGTACCGCTAAAATATTTTTCACCTGTACAATATAAATCTTGAGTATACCCTGTTGAAGCTAATCCTGATAGGGGAGAATATTTTAAATTCGTACAATATCCAATTATACCATATGGTAAACTATTATCTTTTACACTGAATATTTGAAGTACATACTTATTTAAATACCCTTCTGGATCTAAGTATTGATTTGTATTATGTAATCTACTATCTACCGTCCATTTCTGAGTAGACGTACCATCAGTAGTTGATGAACTTAAATTTCCACATACATAACAAAGATCATTGACAGCAAAATTATAACTTGCTGTAGTACAATAAAAAGTACATGGGTAGTGACCTATTTTAGCTCCAGAAGCATATGCTCTAGGTGTACTAGTTAATTCTATCTGTGTATCACTTATTACATCTTTTAATTCTACATTATCTCTACCCTCTGTACTACTTCCAATTATCATTAAATCAGCACCTTGTATAAAATCAGCCGTACTGTCTACATCTACAATAATATTCGATCCAGAAGATATTCCAGAAGCTGTTGTATAACCAACAATATATGGTTGTACAAATCCAAATACTTTAGCCATATTATTGACATAATCACCGGCTGCCCAAACAGTAACTTCATCTTTATCACCATAAACAACTAATGAGTCATTAAATTTTACATTTATATAATTATATGGTGTACTTGAATAAGCTTTACCTATACCTGTATGTGTGCCATCATTCCACCACATATAACCTTCAAATCGTAAATATGTTGATATAAATACTCTCATATAAGCATTAACAAATTGATTATTTGTTCCTGCAGATGTAAATACTTTATCAGTAGAACTAACATCATCATACAATGTCCAACCCAAAGTTTGTAAAGATGTAGAAACAAATGTTAATACTTCTTCATAACTTGAATGTGAATTTGAATGTAAACAACGGTATGCCATAATATTATTACTCCTTTAATTTGTGTATTTAAAATATATAGTACCTTCATCATAATTTGATGCTGCTGGTGGATCATCAGTACCATATAAAGTTATTGGGTCTTTAAAATCTATCCCACTACCTGTCGAATTTACAATTAAATATTTTCCTTGTTCACCCGAAAAAGTTATTGGTGTATCATTTAAATCAACAAAACCCATATCTATTACACCACCAGTACCTTCTGCATTACTATGGTCATGATCTGGTAAGCTTCCAGAAATACCTGGTTGAACTACACCATATGCTACAGATATTAAATTAGAAGTTATTTCATTTTCATTAATTACAACGGTAGTATTTGGATCAGAGTAATTAGAAGATGAAATAGTTGAATATTTTAAACCATCAACACCACAATTTAATTTTACCCGGCGACCAAAAATAAACTCATTAATACGATTACTTACAACAGTAAATGAATTATTTGAAACATAAACAGCATCCATTTTATTCCTTATCCTCCCACCAACACTTAATCTTTGCATCATAAGTTTGATTCTTAAATTGATCTGGAACATCTAATTTTAAATATATACTTTTATATGTATCTTTTTGTATATCTACTAATTTAATACATGGTGCTAATTTTATTTTTTTTATTTTTGGGGTATAATTAATATTACTAGTTCTTAATGTTATTTTTAATTGATGATATTTATTTTTTGATAAATAATAACCATTTAATTGAATATCTTTCCATTCAATAGTACCATCTATTCCCCAATTAGGATCATAATCTACAGGTAAATAATTTTTTTTACTTATTAACTCATCTTCATAATTATGACAAAAAAATAAAGGAGGAAAAAATTGAGTTTCATCGAATGTTACTTCTTTAATTAAACCATCAGGATATCTAAAAAAATATCCTATTTTAAGAATATTATTATATAAAAAACAAGACTTATATCCTGCACTAATCCATGTTACTGAATTAGATAACATAAAACTTTTAACAATAGTACCTTCTTTACTAATATATTTTAAAAATAAACTTTGTATTATCCATAATCCACCATCTTTATCTGAAGATATTTTGTTTATTGGTTCATTAACTGAAAGCGTAAGTTCAATACTATGGGACTCATTATATTTAATTATACCCATTTGATCATTATATACTACCCATACACCCCCTTCATTATCAGGTTCTAAACTATATGGAGTATTTAATACTATAGTATATAATTTATTAAAATTCATATCACAATGTATTAATTGATCATATCCTTCATGTATATACCAAGCAGATAAATCATTTCCAGCACAAAATTCTTTGATATACTTTTGCATTGCAATTTCTTCTTCATCTGCAAATTGTTTCATTATTATATTCAAAGAAGAATCAAAATGAGTAAATGATAATTCCTCATTATTATACCCATAAATACCTCCTTCTGAATCAAATTTTATAGTTGTTAATTTAATATTATACTGAGCTCCTCCTGCATCATATATTGCTACTTTCTTAATACCATTATAATCATACATTATTATACAATTTATTGTCGAATCTAAAAATGATACACACATGTCACCGGTTTTATCATTAATATCATAAGCAAAAAGATCAGGTGTAATCGCATGAATAGGGATAATAATAGGAACAATATCTGTTAAACTATCAGTATATAAATTTATAGATGAAATCTGATTAGAATAAGTAAGATAAATTCTTTCTATTGATAACAATGGAATATCACTACTTTTTAATTCCATTATATTCATATCTTCAAATTTTGCATTTGTTACTGATGTATTCTGTTGTAACTCATAATCAATCAAAAAATAACTTGATTTATAACTATCAACAATATCTAAAATAGGTGTTATATAATCACCTTTTGCTGAAATACCATTATACCAATATACATTATCACGATAATCAGTTTCTGTAGCTCCAACACCTATAATTATGACTTGAGGATCATTATTTAAAACAAGTGAATTAACAATCAAAATAGAACCATTATATGAAGTATAACTAATACTATCGATATATTTAACTAAAATACTAAAATTATAATATTTTACATCATAAATATATATATATTCATTATTTATTATATATATTAAACCATCTTTATAATAAAATGAAATATTATACGTAGATGTTATATAATGATCAAGTTCAAACCATACATTATCCCAAATATTTGTATTAACATCATATCTAAGTATATAATTTATATCGGTAGACAAACCATTCATAAAATATAAACAATCATCATCTATATCATAATGTAATACACATTTAGTATAAGGTGATAAAATATTACAAAGTCCATGCTCATATCCATTCGATAATGATTCCCACCCAGCTACACTACCAGAAATAGTACTATAACGTGCAAAATTTGCATTTTCATTGATCCTAGGACCACTACTTGAAGCTATATAACTTATAAAATAAATATACTCTTCTTTATCAGAACAGATACTAAATTTATCACCTAAATTAATAGATGTATGGGATGGTGGTGTCCCCAAAACCTCCCAATTATTTTCTTCACCGTTTAAATCATATCTACCAAACTCACATTGTTTATTAATTAACACATATATATAATTATCAATTCTACATATACTATGATCACTTTCCCAACCAGTACACCCTGGATTTATTTTCCCTATAAAATCCCAGGTATCATCAATATAACTATATTCATATAATTTTAAATAATAATCTGATAAAGTTATATATGATATTCTTTTTGATTCATCCTCAGCAAATATATAATTTCCATATGTAGAAAAAGGATCTGGTGTATCTGGATGTGGTATGTCACCTTTCATATATGTTAATTCATCAAGATCTAATATAAGTTCATTATTACTTATTTTAACATCATTAAATCTTCCCATATCCCATATATAAGTATTACTCACATCATTATCTTCAATAAAAATACTACCATCTACACCTATAAATCCACTATCTGATTTATCAGATATTCTTAAATAATTATCACCTATTTCCCCTGTATAATCTATACATACATATGCTGATACTAAATCATTCAAACTATTTGTATTTCTATTATAAATTGCTAATTGTTGTGTTTCTGCTCTACTATTGTCATCTGTTCTATTTATATATAATTTACTTAAATCTCCATTTTTACCAAACCCTATAGGATAATCATCATTAGAAATAAAATACTCAGAAATACTACAATCTAAACCACTAACTGTTACTTTAACTTTCATCGGCGCGGATGGAAAAGGCAATTCTACATAATAAAAATTATTATCACCAGCAAATTTATCTGTAATTATCTCATAATCAAGTTCATTATCATTAGAGTAATAAAAATTTAAATGATCTAATGTGATTCCAGATGTAGTTGTAGAATATAAATATAATTTTACTTTATCTATTTTTATTCTTCTATTAAACTTAGCTTCAAAAATTAAATATTCTGTACCAGATACTAATATACTATTCTCAAATGAAATATCATTATCATTTATATATGATGCCTCATCCACAGATAAAATTCTATTGTGCCCATTATTATTTATTAAATAACTTAATTGTGCATTTCTAACTAAATTATACTCCATATTTATTATTCCTTATTATACTATTAGTGTCCAACTAGCAATTAAATTACCTGTTGCTTCAGTAATACTACTAAAATTATTTTCTTTATTTGATCTAACATATGCTGTTATAGTTTCTCCAGAATCTACACCTTTAAATTGTATTGGTAAATTTTCATCGCCAGCTTTAAAAAAATTTTCATTATCTTTAGAAATCTCTAAAAAATCATTAACCCCTATAGTATCAGAGATTACATTATTATCTAATTTACAATAATTATAAACTTTTATATTAGAAAACACACCGCTACCATCAGTTTTTACTGCTGCTACAAATGTAGTCATACCGCCAAATATTATACTACTTATATTATTTGAATTTATAGCCCACTTATCATTAATAGAATATAACCATTCATTATCAACATATAATCTAAAAGTATCAGAGTTATCCATTTCTGTACCATCAGATGACCATACTACTTTTATTCTAGCATCTCCATTTATACCAATATAATTATCCATATCCTCTGATGAAAAATATGTATCAGTAATATATAATTCTTTTCCAATTGTTCCTACACATATATTTAAACCTTTTCCAATAGAAATAAATAAAGTAATTATTTCATTAGAATTTGTTATAATAGATAATAAAGTTACTGCATTATTATTACCAAAAATATTTTTACCTGTATTATCTGATGATAATTTAACATCAAACTCTACTGTGCCACGTTTTAAAGATAAATTATTAATATTAAATATAAGTGATTCTGTACCTGATAGATATACCCCATTGTTTTCTTTTACAGGTAAAAATTCTGTTCGTTCATACTTTAAAGTATCTAATATTATAGTACATGGATTTTCTTTCCCATCAATATGTAATTGAAATGTTGAAAGTCCAAATTTATCATTATATTGTAATAGATTACTTATTGATCCTGTAAGATTGAATTCATCTAATACATCTTTAGGAAATACTTCAAAATACTCATCAAATTTTAATTTTAATTTATTCCATCCATTTATAATATTATAATTATCTAATCGCCATATATAATAAGACGGATCATCTGACATAGTAGTACCGTAATCAAATATAGATCTTTCTATATTTCCATATATAATATAACTATTAGAAAAATCTATACTATTTATATCACTAATATAAAACCATACTGTTAATTTATCCCTTATTGACCAATTTTCATCTTGAGAAAAACAATCACCTTCGCGATAGCTAATTTTATCTGTTTTAAACCCACCAGGATAATCAATCCTTACTGCAGATGCACTTTCTTTAACAATCATTCTTTCTGTAGATAAACTACTATGTATAGATTCCCACCAATCTCCATTTTCGGTAGGTCCAAAACCATTTCCAGCACACATTGTTATATAGTTTAAAGTCCCAACTACAGTAGATGTAAAGGAATAATCATGTATAAGTGCTACCCACTGTTTAGCATCGCCTTGTATCAAATATAATATGGGTGACCGTAATCCCCAATCCTCTTCCAAATTAGTATTTTGTTTTGCTTTTATAGTATAAAAACCACTTTCATTTATATCTACAGACTCATAAAAATCTTCCCATGCTATTCCACTAGCTACAGTAGTCATTTTACATTCATAAAAATTATTACCTTCAAACAAAATACTAATTTTTGATTCAGAAGTCGCCAAATATGCTTCAAAATATACATCATAACTACCTTTATTTATAAAAATATTTCTATCAAAAATATATTCTGTAATTACTTCAGAACCACCTCCTAAATATGATAATACTACACCACTAGAATCTTGTGAAATATACATCATTTGTTTATTATCTTTAGAACTAAAAGTAATTTTAGATGGATCAGAATAAATATCATCTGAATATCTAATATCAAGTGATTGAATATACCAAGGTCTAACTACTTTCATATCACCAACAAATGCTTCAACTTCAGGATTTACAAGGAATCTATAGGGCCAAGCAGTTTTAATCTGTGTAATATCATACTTATTTCCTAAATCAAAAGCTATAATAGGGTAGTCAAATGATGATATAAAAGGAACTGGAATCCCGTCACCGTAACTATATCCAATTGGTGAGGTACCACCTAAAATTTTTTCTCGTGGATTATACTCATAAACCTCTATCTCCCTTAAATAACTACCCGTAAAAGATTCATAAGAATTAGTAAGATGATTATAACGTGTCTGTACAACCCCATCCCATCTATTAAATAATACCCTTAACCGTCTTATCGGTACTGAATCATATTTATGATACTTATTAAACTCATTACCATCAATAACTATATTATATCCATATTTATTATTTACCATTGCTTGTCTTTCCGATGGACAAATGTAATTGAAATTTTCACCAGATATAGTTGTTGATCCTTGTATACTATAACTTGAATCTCGTTTGAAACAAGGAAAATCTGAAATAAAATCTTCACCTATATTATAACCAGTTAATTTAAGAGTATTAAATCCCCAATAATCTAATTCTAAATAATTTTCACATCTAATACATGCCCCACCTATACTTTGACTTAGTAAAACATTATCCTTAAAATAAAGTAATACATTAGCAGACGCTTGTCCATTATTCAATGTATCAATATCTATAATAACATTTCCTGATGCCAATAAAATATTTGTCACATCATCATCAGCATATGACATAATCTCATAACATTTAAAAGTTAATTTTGGTAAATTTTGTACATCACAAATTTGAACAGAAAAAGTTACTAAAATTTTTAATTTTAATTTAATACCATCATAATAATTAGGTTTTATATTAGTATCATTAACATCATAAAATGCTGTACAAAATTGATCTTGTTTTGCATTTTCAACTGACCATTGTGACGCATAGTAATTATCAATTAAAGTTTCTTCAGAACTATCTACTACATTTTTATAATTTTCATCATTATCAAATCTTCCATGATATAACCTTATTTCTTTAAGATTAATAATTTTTCCAAAATCTATATCAACGTATGGTGAATCACCGTTTGGTAAAATATCGAATTCCCAATAACCACTATTTCCAGTATTATCACCATTTATTATATTAGTAACTTCATAACCCTCTAAATTAGAATAATTAGTGGATACATCAGAATATTTAGCTACATTAACTGCGTCCCCAATTACATTTGTAATGTCATAAGGAAATTGCTCCCATTCACAATTTATTTCATTGTGTGTAGTATTTACTTTTGATATGTCCGGATAAATACCTAAATACTCTATATATGTACCATAAAAATTTTCAAATGTATTTTCTAAGGTTAATTTTACCCATCTAACAGAATCTAATTTAGATCCTGTTGTTATAGATACAAAAGACATATAATGCTCACTTAATTCTGTAAAAATTTCATATTTATCAAATGTTATATCAACATAATATAACATATCTTCAGAACTCATTTCATACTCATAAATAATAGTATCTTCAATCATATATTTTAATTTTACTGGTTTTATATCTCTTAGAATTTTAATTTCATTTAAAGAAGTAATACTTATCTCACTACCTCCAGTATAAACTAAATCTTCTTTTTCATATAATCTACTTTCGACCGTACCGTTTATGATTTCTATTACTAATTTTATAAGCGTAGAATTATTTAAATCTTTAATATCAATAATAGTTCTACCACTTTCAGTACTATTTGCTTTACACATTAAATGAATGATAAATTCGATAGCTATTGTTTTATCAAAAATACGAGTCAATATTGGTCCATACCAACTTTGAATATAATTACCATAAGAATACACACTTAATTTACCGTCATTTTCAAATAACATTTCATTTTCTAACCATGTAAAATCCCATTTGTTATTATACACACCATCAGAAAAATCGTCTGTAAAATCTACATCTACTTCCCAAACAACATCATTTGGATTATCGACATTTGAACTAGAAAAAGATAAATTATCATATTGTAAATTTATTAATTTAGTTGGAGATGTATGTCTATCGAATTTATTCTGCCCACCAATTTTCGGATATCTATAATAATGTCTCATCCAACCTAATATATATCTTTTTTCCAAATCTATTACTAATTCTTCATTATATTCTTCTAAAGTTAATGTTAATAAATTCGATGATAATTTTTTTTTAAATTCTACATTATAAATAATTATATTGTTATTATCTTCCCTATAAACTTTAATTAAATATGCACAATAACCTTTAGTTGATATAGGTATTGTTATATATGATCTATAACTTACATCAAGCCCAGGCATATCTTCATAATAATTTAATTGAAAACCATCATAATTACAAACGTCTGGTATAGAAACAAGTAAATCATAATCAGATAGTGGATAATCACCCTCTTTAGGAGTTTTATAATAATGATCCTTATCTATCCCATATATATATATACTTTCAGGATAATAATCAGTAGACGATAACATTGTTATAATATCAAATGTATAATTATTATCTTCTCCAAATTTATACATAAGCCAATCACCGCTATAAAAAGAATAATGAGTAAAATAGTAATAAAATATTTGAATAGAGGAACCCTCCGATGGGTAATCTATACTATTATACTCAGTTAAATAAGTTTTATGCCAAAATATACTGTGATCACTAGCATACATAGAAGATTCTGTTCTAGTATTTATAACTCTACACGTTGGATTTCCTAGATAACAAAAATTACCAGACTCACTTTTTGTAGATGCTACTTGTTCATAAATTATTCCATCACTACTTTTACGTATTCCTACAACAACTAAAGCATCTACAATCTGTGAATATGGACTAATACCTAACCAGAAAGATTCACCATATAATTCAAATTTTGTTACATCTTCTAAATGTTCAAATTCAATATATAAACGTCTATACATATTAATTGTGCATAATCGTTTAATTTCTATGGACTTCAAAACACAATTAATATAACCAATTGGGTAATTTAATATATCAGGATCCATAGATTCAATATTTTCTATAGCAGAGTCATATTCATCTCTATTATTATAAAATACAGCATCACTATATATAGCTGGACTACCCCATAATATTTTAACATATTTAATGTTATCTGTTTTTACATGTTTTATTTTAGATTCCGCACCAAATATTTTTCCTGTATCTGATGTTACTGTTACTACATTTATGACTCTTCTTATTGTTATTTCTCCTTTTGAAATACTATTTGACATAAACATGTCTAGTTCAGAAGTATGCACTTTGTATAAATTTTCATTATATGTAATATTTTTGTCTGATGTATGATTTTCTTCTACTACTATAGAATCTATTCTAAATATTTCATTATAATCACTATCCAAAAATAAAACAATTAATGTAAAAGTAGCTTCCTCATTACGATAAACATGTTTATCCGATCTATAAATTTCTGGTAAAAAATCTTGATCTATTTTAATAGTCATTTCAAAATCACCCACCATAGGATTTATTTCCCTTTGTATATATGGAAACTCATTATTACAAATACTATAATATAATCCATCATCTAATTCTACTAATGGATGTTCATTATCATAATCAACTACATCCCATTTAGATGAAATACCATTATCATTAAAATCATCTTTAAATATTATGTTACCTTCTATATTATTAGTTACATTGTCATATATAAGAGGAACAACTCTATTTATCTCTCCATCAATTAATCCTATATACATATTTTTTATTTCTAAAAGTGCATCATTATGATATGCTTTTAATATAGGTACCTCTGTAAAATAATCTGGTGAATAAATTCCTATTTCAAAATATTTTCCATATTGTGTATGTTCAAATTTCAAAACATTTTTTTTTAAATTTTTTTGACAATCGTGATCTACAAATCCATTATTACCAATTACACTTTCTTTCCATGTATTATTATCTATATTAGAATAATATTTTTTGCCCGCTACTAAATTTTTTAATAAATAACATTTAGATCCAGCACTACAATTACCATAAACAGTTTTTATAGTATGTGGGTCGTTATGTTTATAAACTTTTCCACCTGAACCAATTAAAGAATTACTTATATGATCATAAGAATCTGGTATATTATGTAATAATAATCTTTCTGAAGTTATTATATTTTTATTTATATCAATATCTAAATCCAATGGTATGTCATATGTATTTGTTAATTCAAATTTTGTTGCCTTATTTATAATATTATTTTTTGAATCATTTAAAAAAACTGTATCTAAACAACCTTCTATTTTTACATTTTTATCTAATTCACCTTCTATTCCATTTATTTGAAAAACTGTCTGACCAGAAATAAATTCAAATCTTATATATCTAGGCGAATCACCAACAATACCTATTGATTTAGTACTGCCCTCATCATGAAAATCAATATTTGACCATAAATCTCCATATTTTGATACTGATACATTTGTTATATCACCAAATTCAACTTCTTGTTCTTCTTTAATGTTGAAAGATGAATAAATCTCAATTTCAGAAATTCTTGTGCTCTTATGATAATTAGAATAAATACGAAAACCATAAGCATCTATTGGATCAAAACTACATTCATATATAAACCATTTTGTTTGGCTAATAATACGTACTTCTTCACCATTTATACATTTATTATATTCAAATATAGGTTTAGAATATGTTGGATTTGCATATATATATTCATTTTGTTCTATATTTATACTATTATTATCTAATGATATAGAATTATAATAAGGTATTCGATTAAAATATTTTTCGAGTGTGGCATTACCAGTTGCTTTATGAGAACCTAAATAATAAGAAAGTTCTATATGTCTAAAATTATATAAATCCTTAAAATAAATAACTACTTTTTCTATTGGTATAGAAAAACCATAATCCCAAGTAGTATATAAAGAAAGTGGGTCATTCTCATAAAAAGTAGGCATACTAGTACCATCAGGTCTATCCAGCATTTGACTACCAATAAGATCCATATCTGGATCATCTTTAGAAAATTCAGAATCACCATTCACATAAAAATAAGAATGTTTTCCTAAAGTACATAAACCATTAGAATCATTAATATAATCATGACCAACCTCACCATTAATAGCTAATAACTCACCGTCTGTTAAAGCCTCTAAACCAAAACCTATATTTTCATGTTCAACATAATTACTATTAGAACCGTATTTATGTTTATGTACTGATCCATATAAATCACATAGAAAATTAACATCCTCACATATACCAATATTATATGAATTATCTGTAAGTGATATTGATCCAAAAATATTTAATTCTTTTATATTAATTCTATCCCCAAAATCTATATCAAAAATTATATTTGATTGTTTATTATTACTAAAACAATGATATAAAAATCCAGAAACACCATAATTTAATAATTTTCCAGGATTAAAAATTCCAAACGGTTCGCCATCAAATTGAAAATACATTGCGTTTGGATTTTCTCTTTTTCCAGCGCTAAAAAAAATATCAATATTATAAAAACCAACAACATCTCCTTTTTGGACATACTCATTACACTCAATACTATAAAACATAGGATCTCTTGATATTTGTGGCCCATCTTTCACTTTAAAATTAAATGAATATATTAATTTATATTCCCCAGTCTTTAATGGTCTTAATATATAAGCTTTTGCTTGGTCTGTACTATGAATTACACCACCAATACGTATATTATGTATTTTTCCATTAGAATCAATTGGATGTGAAATATCTATTACTGTTTTTAATCTATTTTCCAAAGCAATTTTTTTTATTTCTTCGATATTTTTATAGTCAACTGTTTCTGAAATAACAATATAATAATCAGACCTTCCGCTACTAACACTGTGTTTAGTATAAGTATGGGTATATGCAGAAGTAGACAAATTACCATCTATTAATCTATTTATTATATCTGTAGACAATAAAGTATCACTTATACATTCAAAACCATCTTCACACGCTGTTCCCTGTTTATATACTGATACATCATCGCCTCCGGCATTAAAAAAACCTAGTGTAACAGATGTATTATTATACTTTATTTTCACATTACTATCTATTCCTAATGCTCCTGAAGTTATTTTAAATGTTTTACCACTAAGATATTCAACAATAGCATACGAATAAGCTCCGATTCCTACATCTGTTATTTTTTTAGTTAAAACAGCAGCCATTTCATGACCACTTAATTTTATATTAGAACCTAGATTTAAATTTTCATACCCATACCCATTTATATTAATACTAAAACTATCATTTAATCCGGAAATAGTAGTATATACATCATCATTATTTGTTTGGGATGTTATAGAACCAAACGAACCTGCTCCTTTACAAGGATGTGAGTATGATTGATAATATTGACAATTTGTATTGGAGCATGTATATGTTTCTGTGGATCCCAAACCTATAAAAGATATTGCAAAACAATCTTTTTTCCAACCATCTATAAATGGATAAATACGTAGATTATTAATGCTACCAACCCAAGCTGCATGACTACCCATATTTAATTCATATGTATGCCATTTTTCATCCGCAATTATTGGAAAGTCATACTGTTTTATAGAATCCCATAAATCTTCTTCTAAACTCACCCATTGAATACGACCAGTAGTTAAACCATAATCACCTTTAAAAATATCTGTATTTTTATTGACAACTTTCATCACTATTTTTATCATAAATTTAGATTCTGCTGCTACAGATATAAAATTTTCTGTTCTGCTTATATAACATTCTCTATCTAAAGAGTGCCCAAATAAAAATGATGACCATGATCCATATAAACAAATATTAGAAGTTAAATCCCATCCATTAATATTTCCATTTTCATTAAATTCATATTTATGAGTATATAAAGAATCATATCTACAATCATAACAATTTTTTATACTTTGTGCTGATGCTAATACATTATAAGCCATCTTCTTCTTCCTCTTCCTCTTTTTTTTTAATATAATATGCCATTATTGGTGCAGGAAAAATATCGGTTGTTAAATCTTTTTCTTTTAATAACTTATAATAAGCTTCTCGCTGAAGTTCAAATAATTCACCTTTACCATATTCTATTAATTCCGCAAATTTAGAACTAGTATCAACCACGACATCTGACATTGATGTAATATCTGCAAACATAAATTCTCTATTTTCTGCTTGTGTGCCATAACCATACATTGCCATAGTAAGATATGTAAAAGTTTCTGTATCATCAAGAGAAGGTGGTGCTATAACATTATC
>Ga0209633_10003633_pt1 | contig 14166 bp, 10 predicted proteins | sample Cruoilmetagenom1_FD_187290 | JGI IMG/M metagenome (GOLD analysis project Ga0209633, IMG submission 187290) | Oil polluted marine microbial communities from Coal Oil Point, Santa Barbara, California, USA - Sample 1 (SPAdes) (version 2) | ecosystem: Environmental > Aquatic > Marine > Oil seeps ... | reverse complement strand
AGCTAATACTAATTGAATTTGTATGTTTTTACTTTTTGGCATTTTTAGCAAATAAATTTCTTTTGTATTTATTTCTTATTGATTCCTGCCTCACTTGCAAAACAAGTTGCCTCCGAACTTACTATTCCTATTATTGGTATTGGTGCCGGACACGATGTCGATGGACAAGTGCTTGTTCTTCACGATATGTTAGGAATAACTCAAGAATTTTCTCCTCGATTCTTAAGACGATATCATAATCTTTTCGAAGAAATAAAAGGTGCTGTCATTTCATATATTAATGATGTTAAAAGTGTTAATTTTCCTAACGATAAAGAACAATACTAATTAAATATCATGAATATTATTTACGAGGATAATCATATTATTGCTGTAAACAAAACTAATTCGGACCTAGTACAAGGGGATAAAACAGGAGATATATCTCTCGACAAAAAACTTAAAGTTTTTTTAAAAGAAAAATATAATAAACCGGGTAATGTTTTTCTGGGAGTAGTTCACCGTTTAGACAGACCCGTTAGCGGGGCTGTTATCTTTGCAAAAACCAGTAAAGCTCTAACTCGATTAAATAAATTATTTAAAGACAAAGAAATATCTAAAACTTATTGGGCAATTACTAAAAACAAACCAACAAAAGAACAAGACACCCTTAATCATTATATAGTTCGTAACACAAAAAAAAACAAATCATTTGCCCATAATAAAGAAGTTCCTAACTCTAAAAATGCTAGCTTAAGTTATAAAGTAATAGCATCATCAGAGAAATATTATTTATTAGAAATAGACCTTCATACTGGGCGACATCATCAAATACGTTGCCAGCTCGAGAAAATAGGATGTTCAATAAAAGGAGATTTAAAATATGGTTTTCCCCGATCAAATTCTGATGGAGGAATTAGTTTACATGCCAGGAAAATAAATTTTATCCATCCCATAAAAAAAACTCCTGTATTAATAATTGCAAATCCCCCAAAAGATAAACTATGGGATTTATTTACACAAATTGTTCAATAAATTACAGACACACATTTCTTCTCATTATTTACTCTCACTTTTTATGACAATAAAATTTGACAATATGTCGATTTGTCACTTTAAAAGTGCTAATATAAAAACAAGTTATGACATATTTGCACTTTATTATACTGGCACAATCATTGAATAAGTACTTTCGAAAATAGTAAATTGAAAATATTTAATCATTAAAATAAATTATAAATAATGGGTAAAATTATAGGAATAGACTTAGGTACAACAAACTCGTGTGTATCAGTAATGGAAGGAAACGAACCTGTAGTTATTCCAAATAGCGAAGGAAAAAGAACTACACCATCTATCGTAGCATTTATTGAAAACGGAGAAAGAAAAGTTGGAGACCCTGCAAAACGTCAGGCAATTACAAATCCAACAAAAACAATTTCATCTATTAAGCGATTTATGGGTGAAACATACAACAAAGTTGAAAAAGAAATTGCCAGGACATCTTTTAAAGTAGAAAAAGGCGATAATAATACTCCACGAGTAAAAATCGACGACAGACTATTTTCTCCACAAGAGATTTCTGCAATGGTACTTCAAAAAATGAAAAAAACCGCAGAAGATTATCTTGGACAAGAAGTAACAGAAGCTGTAATTACAGTACCTGCATATTTTAGCGACTCACAACGTCAAGCTACAAAAGAAGCAGGAGAAATTGCAGGTCTGGAAGTTCGACGTATTATCAACGAACCTACAGCTGCTTCTTTAGCTTACGGACTTGATAAAAAAGATAAAGATATTAATGTAGCTGTATTCGACTTAGGTGGTGGAACATTTGATATTTCTATTCTAGAACTTGGCGATGGAGTATTCGAAGTTAAATCTACTAATGGAAATACTCATTTAGGTGGTGACGATTTCGATGATATTATTATCAAATGGTTAGCAGAAGAGTTTCTAAAAGATGAAAATATTGATCTTAGAAAAGACCCTATGGCTTTACAAAGATTAAAAGAAGCTGCAGAAAAAGCAAAAATAGAACTTTCAAGTTCAACAAGTACTGAGATAAATCTACCCTACATAATGCCGGTAGATGGAATCCCAAAACACTTAGTAAAAACATTGTCACGCTCTAAATTCGAGCAACTATCAGATTCTTTAATCCAAGCAACTATTGAGCCATGTAAAAAAGCTTTAAAAGATGCAAATATGAGCAAATCAGATATTGATGATGTTATTCTTGTTGGTGGCTCGACTCGTATTCCTGCTATTCAAGAAATAGTTGAAAAATATTTCGGAAAAAAACCTTCTAAAGGAGTTAATGCCGACGAAGTTGTTGCTATTGGAGCAGCTATTCAAGGTGGAGTATTAGCCGGAGATGTTAAAGATGTATTACTACTCGACGTAACACCTCTATCTTTAGGTATTGAGACAATGGGAAGTGTATTTACTAAGCTTATTGAAGCAAATACTACTATTCCAACTAAAAAATCTGAAACATTTACAACTGCTGCAGATAATCAACCATCGGTAGAAATTCATATACTACAAGGTGAAAGAACTATGGCAAAAGATAACAAATCTATTGGCCGATTCCACCTTGATGGATTACCACCAGCACCTCGTGGAATACCTCAAATTGAAGTAATATTCGATATTGATGCAAATGGTATTATTCATGTTACAGCTAAAGATAAGGCAACTAACAAAGAGCAAAGTATTCGTATTGAATCATCGTCAGGATTATCTGAAGATGAAATTAAAAAAATGAAAGAAGAAGCTCAATTAAACGAAGAAGAAGATAAAAAAATTAAAGAACGAATTGATAAAATCAATGGCGCCGATAGTCTTATCTTCCAAACAGAAAAACAATTGAAAGAATTTGGGGAAAAATTATCTGACGATAAAAAAGCTCCAATAGAAAAAGCTTTAGCTGATCTTAAAGAAGCTCATAAAAAAGAAGACTTAGAAGAAATAGATAAAAAAACTGAAGAATTAAATAAAGCTTGGCAAGTTGCATCTGAAGAAATGTACAAAGCAGGACAACAAGCAAACCCTCAACAAGAACAAGCTCAACAACAAGAACAAGCTCAACAACAAGAACAAACATCTGAAAACAAAAAAGACGATGGTGAAGTAACTGATGTTGATTTTGAAGAAGTTAAATAGTTATTATTAAAACTAATTTATTTGAGACTGCATATTTATGCAGTCTCTTTTTTTATTTCATCGAAAAATAAAATCAATTATTCTTATTACATTTACACACATAAATTAACCACAAATTATTGTTTATGAAAAGTAAATATTTAATACTAATCTTATTGCTTATTTCTGTATCATCTTTTGCGCAATATTCTGAAATTAAAGGAGATACTATATTTAACACTATTGATAAGGATGGACTAAAACAAGGCTTTTGGAAAAAACCATACTCTAATGGCAACATTAAATATTATGGTTTTTTTAAAGATAATAATCCTATTGGGAAATTTAATCGTTACGATAAATATGGAAATATTGAAGCCGAATTATATTATTCCGCAAATACCAATAATACATATATAACCTACTTCCATAAAAACGGAAAGATTAAAACAAAAGGAAAATTCATAAATCAAAAGAAAGATAGCATATGGAATTTCTACACAAACAATGGTCATCTGATAAACAAAGTACATTATAATAATAATGAAAAAGATGGTTTAGAAACAAAATTCTATAAAAACGGAAAAATATTAGAAGAAATTATTTGGACAAACGGTAAAAAAAATGGCTTCTTACGCACTTATTACAAAAGCGGTACTAATAGAAGTAAAATATTTTTTAATAATGATATCTATGATGGAGACTATATAATATTTTTCGAACAAGGGAATGTAAAAATCAAAGGTTCTTTCGTAAACAATATGAAACATGGAATGTGGACATATTATAATCTTGACGGAACAGTTAAACAAGAAATAGAATATATTAACGACAAAGCAACAAACCAAAAAGAATTAGATAGTTTAGAAAATATTGAACTCATCAAACTTGAGAAAAACAAAGGAAAAATTCAAGACCCTCGAGATGCAATATATAATCAAATTCCTCCAAAATAACAATTAACTATTTCAAAAATCTATATGCCAAAAAAAAGAGTATTAGTTGCAATGAGTGGAGGCGTTGACAGTTCTGTTGCAGCCATATTATTAAAAGAACAAGGATATGACCTTGTTGGTGTTACGTTTCGATCGTGGGATTATATCTCGGAAGCTTGTCTCGAAAAAGAAACTGGCTGCTGTAGTATCGATTCTATTATGGAAGCTAAGAACTTTGCCAACAAACTAGGATTTCCTCATCATATTCTTGATATTAGAGAAACATTTAAAAATAATATAATAGATAATTTCATTAGCGAATATCTTTCGGGGCGCACACCTAACCCATGTGTTGTGTGTAATTCGTATATTAAATGGGGGAAAATAATTGAAAAAGCCGATGAACTTAATTGCGATTATATTGCTACCGGACATTACTCTCAAATAAAAAAAGAAAATAACAGATATGTATTATATCGCGGCAAAGACTTATCGAAAGATCAATCTTACTTTCTTTGGAATCTAACGCAAGAAAACCTTAAAAGAACATTGTTTCCTCTTGGAGGATTTATTAAAAGCGAAATAAAAGAAATCGCCGACAAAGCAGGATTTAAAAAACTTGCAAACAAAAGAGAAAGTCAAGAAATTTGCTTTATCCCTGATAACGATTATAGAAAATTTCTTAAGGATAATGTTCCCGGATTAGAAGAGAAAGTATCTGGAGGAAACTTTATTTCAACATATGGAAAAATTTTGGGTAAACATAAAGGATATCCGTTTTACACAATAGGACAAAGAAAAGGACTAGAGATAGCACTTGGACAACCTATGTATGTTGTTGATATTAGACCCGATAAAAATGAAATAGTACTTGGAACAAGAAACGATTTAGAAGAAAAACAAATGGTATTATTAAATTATAATCTAATAAAATACCCAAGTATTGAAAATGAAATAACTGTAAAAACAAAAATCAGATATAATACCGAAGCTGTAAAAAGCACACTTAAAATACAAGACAACAAAATAATTATAACATTCCAGGAAAACGTATGGGCAGTAACACCCGGACAATCAGCAGTTTTCTACGATGATAATGGGGCTGTTGTTGGTGGTGGAATTATAACAAAATAAAGCATTATTTCTTGTTAATATTTCATATATTAGTACAAATAATTTATTGGTAATAATATAATTATTTGTACTAATGAAACATTCATGCTCTAGCGTTCACTTCAATAACATGAATATAATCTCGTAACTAGTTCTAAACAAACTATGAATGTTCTATGGTAACAAAATTATTTTAAAATTTTGAATTACAATTAATTAAAATACATTATCCTAAATAATATTTGTTCGAATGAAATATTATAAATCATATATTGCTTGTATTATAATTATTTTTCTTTCTATAAAATTATATTCTCAAACAGCTCCATATAGATACCGGATACAGTTTACCGATAAAAATGATTGCACTTTCTCTATTGAACATCCTGAAGAATATTTATCAGCGAAAGCAATTTCAAGAAGAGAAAAACAAAATATTATTATTACTAAGAATGATTTACCAGTAACATCAAAATATACAGATAGCCTATCTGCTTTAGGATTAGATATTATAAACCGTTCGAAATGGTTTAATACGGTAACTGTATACTCTACTAATAACAACCTACTAGACACAATATCGAATATTTCTTTTATAAAAGATGTCAGCAAAATAGCATCTTTAGAAATGAAAAAATCAAAGAAATTATATATCCCAAGCTCAGAAAAAAACGATAAGTCCAATCAAGTTACTCAGGGAACTAACTTTTATAATTATGGTTTATCGCAAGGGCAAATATGCATGCTAAATGGTAATATTCTGCACAATAACGGTTTTGCCGGAGAAGACAAAACAATTGCAATAATAGATGCAGGATTCTATTATGCAGACACTTTATCTGCTTTCGACAGCTTATGGCTTAACAGTCAGATTATTGGAACAAAAGATTTTGTTCAGCATAATAATAATGTATTTCGCGAACACAATCATGGAATGAAAGTATTATCGATTTTGGCCGGGAATATTCCGGGATACTTAATAGGTTCGGCGCCAAAAGCCAATTACTGGTTATTACGTTCAGAAGATGTTAATTCAGAATATACTATTGAAGAAGATAACTGGATTTCTGCTGCCGAATTTGCCGATAGTGTTGGTGTAGATATTATAAATACTTCTTTGGGCTATTCAGAATTCGACGATTCTACACAGGATTATACTTATTCCGATATGGATGGAAATTCGACTAGAATTAGTATTGGAGCAAACATAGCAGCATCTAAAGGAATTTTAGTTATTGTTAGTGCCGGAAATTCAGGAGACGACACTTGGGAACATATCACAGCACCGGCCGATGCCGATAGTGTAATTGCTGTAGGAGCCGTTGATAGTTATTTGAATTATGCGCCTTTTAGTTCTCGTGGTCCATCATTCGATGGAAGAGTAAAGCCAAATATTGCAGCAATGGGAAGTGGAGCATATCATCAATCTACTAATGGAGACATAATTGCCGGCAACGGAACATCTTTTTCGGCTCCAATAATATCTGGTTTAGCAGCTTGCTTATGGCAAAAATTCCCCAACCTTACTAATATGGAAATAAAATCGAAAATCGAAGAATCGGCAAGTCAATTCTTATCACCCGATATTTATCTCGGTTATGGCATCCCTAATTTTGCTATTGCATCTGATTTAACTAATATAGTTATTACAGATAAAGCAAATTATATAAAGTGTTATCCGAACCCATTCTCTGACAATTTAAACATTGAAATTAATAATATTCAAAAAGTAGAAATTTTCAATATGCAAGGACAAAAAATTTACTCTCTGATTTCTAAAAATATATTAAACAAAATATCGCTAAAAAATCTTCAGGAAATAAACACAGGGATATACATATTAAAAATAACTACTAAGAGCCAAATTATAACACAAACTATTATTAAAGAATAAATACTTTTCACCTCACATTTTTATGAAAAACCAAATTTCTCTATTAGAATTAAATAAAAATATTCAGGAAAACTTAAAATTAAATTTTCCTGAAAAAATATGGCTTATAGCAGAAATTAGTGAAATTAAAACAAATAGATCGGGACATTGTTATCTCGAACTTATTGAAAAAGATATTCTAAGCGATAATATTATTGCACGTGCCAGAGGAACAATTTGGGCATACACATTTCGAATGTTAAAACCATATTTCGAAAATATTACAGGTCAAATATTATCACCAGGAATAAAAGTCTTAATTAATGTTTCGGTTGTATTTCATGAGCTTTATGGTTATAGTTTAAACATTACAGATATTGACCCAAATTACACACTTGGAGATATTGCACGACAAAAACAAGAAATTCTTAATCGTTTAGAAGAAGAAGGTGTTATAAATATGAATAAGGAACTAGATTTTCCTTTTGTTCCTCAGAAAATTGCAATTATATCGTCGAAAACAGCAGCCGGATACCAAGATTTTGTTTCTCAATTAGATAACAATCAGAGGCAATATAAATATTATTACAAATTATTCCCTGCAATTATGCAAGGCAACGATGCTGAATCTTCTATTATTAAAGCCTTAGATAGAATTTATTCTTACGATAAGGTGTTCGATATTGTTGTAATTATTCGAGGTGGAGGCTCGCAAGCAGATTTGAATTGTTTTGATAATTATTTGTTATCGCTAAATATTACTCAATTCCCTTTACCAATATTAACAGGAATAGGTCATGAAAAAGATGAATCGGTTGTTGATATTGTTGCTCACACAAAATTAAAAACACCAACAGCTGTAGCAGAATATATTATTTCGGCTACAGAAGAATTCGATTCAAATATAGAATATTTACGTAATGAGATAATTAAATTATCTACTTCTTATACTAATATTAAACAACAAAACATATTACAATATGCCAACATTATTAACCCACTAGTAAAAAAACACACATCCGGCAAAAAACATTATTTAGTAAATATATCGAAACAAATACAATACTCAACAAATACGATTATACAAAAGAAATACTCCTTAATTAGTGAGCAAAAAAATCAAACAAATAATTATTATACAAAATATATCACTAATGAAATTAAAAACCTGTTACTTCTAAAAATGAATATTCGACAAAACATTCGAATGAAACTTGTCGAGAGTAATAATAAACTCTTATATTATACAAAATCAAAAATATATCTTGACCCAAGCAATATTCTTAAAAGAGGATATTCAATTACAACAATAAATGGCAAACTTGTTAAAAGCAATAAACAATTAAAATCCAACGATATAATAAACACAAAATTAAAACTTGGAGAAGTTAAAAGCCGTATAATAAAATAAAATTCTAACAAAATAAAAAAAACATGTAATATTTTCTGTTTGTAATTTGATTTTTGTATTTTCAGCAAATTAATCTCTAATATTTATTTAATGCAAAACATAAAATTATATATATTATTTATTATTTTAATAATAACTTCAATCTTACCGATTAAATCGCAAAACAACTATTCTAATATTGATAGCATTAAAAATGATATTAAAAATTCTAACAATAAAGAACAAATAGATTTATACAATAAACTATCTAGAGAATACTGGTATATTTCTACAGATACAAGTTTAATTTATGCTAACAAAGCTTTAGATATTGCAAAAAAAAACAAAGATAAACTAGGTCAATCAGATGCATACAACAGAATTGCTAATTCATATTATTTCGCCAAGAATTATTCTAAAGCATTAATATTTTATCAAAAATCATTAACAATTCGAAAAGAATTTAAAGATTATTCAAGAATTTCCGGGATATATAATAATATTGCCCTTTTATACCAATCTCAGAATGATATTGAAACATCACGTGAATTTTTTGTAAAAGCCTTAAATTCCAGTATAAATTCGGGAGTTAAAACAGACATTATAGAATTTACTCAAATACTCGGATCATCGTATAAAAGGTCAAACGAATATAAAAAAGCAATAGAGTATTACCTTTCTGCCCTTAATTTAGCAAAAGAAATAAACAATAAAGAACGGATAGCATTTTTAGACAACTCGTTAGGTTCTACATACCAAAGCATTTCAAGCTACGATATTGCTATAGAATATTTTTTCGACGCCTTAAATATTTATCAAAAAATAGAAAACAAAAATGGTTTATCTATTGTTTATAACAGTATAGGTATTATATATCAAAATCTGGGAGAACAAGAAAAGGCTTTAGATTTTTTTAATAAATCATTAATTATCGATATAGAATTAAATAATAAGTTTGGCGAGTCTGCTGCTTTAAATAATATTGGGACAGTTTATGATGAACTTAATAAAAAAACAAAAGCATTAGAATATTATCAAAAAGCACTAATTTTAAATACTAAACTTAAAGATGATGATGGCATTTCTACAGCACATAACAATATTGGTTTAGTAAATTATTCTTTAGGAAACTACGATTTAGCACTGCGAAGCTATTATAAAGCAATAGAATTAAATAAAAAATTAAATAACAAACACAGCATTGCTAATACATATAATAATTTATCAGATTTATTAATTTCTCAGAAAAAGTATTCCGAAGCCGAGAAATACTTGAATGATGCACAAAATATTGCTAAAGAAATATCGGCTCAAGAAATTCTTCAAGAAAATTATCTTTTTTTGTCTAAGCTTTACGAAAAACAAAACATGCATAAAGAAGCATTAAAGTATTATAAATTATATAATAATATTACGCATAATATATATGCAGATAAAGGTAAAAGAAGAATAACAGAAATTCAGATAAAGTATGAAACTGAAAATATTGAAAAAGAAAACGAACTATTAAAAAAAGACAGTAAGATAAATTTACTGGAACTAAAAAAACAAAAAAATTTAAAACGAATTTGGATAATTTTTTCAATACTAATAATCTTTTTAACAACCTTAATATATAGCCGATTTCACTTAAAAAGAAAGGTAAACAGTATATTACAAAGTAAAAATCAAGAATTAGAATTATCTAACTCTAAATTATTAGAGTCTGAAACAAATTTAAAAGAGCTAAACACGACAAAAGATAAATTTTTCTCGATAATAGCACACGATTTAAAAAATCCTTTTCAAGCATTATTGGGAATATCTGAATTATTTTATATTAATGCCGGCAAATTAAGCGAAGAAGAAAGTATAGAATATAGTAAAAGCATATTTGACTCATCGCAAAAATTATTTAATTTGTTGGAAAATCTTCTTCAATGGTCGCAATCGCAATTAGGAAGTATTAATTATTCTCCTAAAAATATACATATAAATGAAATAGTTTATAATGCTATTTCTCTACTTGAAATGTCGGCTAAAGAAAAAAACATTTCAATTAATAACAAAATTACCGTTGATTGCACAGCATTTGCCGATAAAAATATTGTTTCTTTAGTTGTAAGAAATCTTTTAAGTAATGCTATTAAATTCTCATATCGCAACAGCGAAATAAACATTTATTCTATAGTAAACGAAAACAATATTGTAATTGCAATTAGAGATTACGGTAAAGGAATATTACAAGAAAACATAAACAAGCTTTTTAATGTTGAATTAAGTTATTCGACAAAAGGCACCGCCAACGAACAAGGAACAGGTCTTGGCTTAATATTATGTAAAGAATTGGTAGAGAATAGCGGAGGAAAGATTTGGGTAGAAAATAACAAAGAGAAAGGTTCTACATTTAAATTTTCTTTACCAATTAGTTAATTCCTAATAAAATTATTTCTATATTCGATTTATATTACTCAATTTAATTTTCACAAGTCGAGAATCTGTTTTATAACTTTAATAAATGAAACAATTTACTAATAATATTGTATTTTTTATTTTCATTATTTGTTCTCTTTCATCTTATTCGGCAATAAACCCAACAATAAAAACCGATAGCTTACTTCAATTAATAAAGACTTCTCAGGAAACAAAAAAAGCAGAATTATTTAACAAACTCTCAGAAATTAATCTTAAAACCAACCCTAAGAATAGTCTTGTTTATGGAGGAAAAGCATTAGAAATATCTAGAAATACAAAACAAAATAAGCAAGAAGCAATAGCACTATTTAACCTTGGAGAATCATATTATAAACTAAACAGATTTCAACCTGCAATAGAATATTATAATAAATCGTTAAAGCAATCAAAAAAATACAAGATAGAACTAAATAAACCATACATAAATACTAAAATTGGAAACTCATATGAAAATATTAGCGAATTCAACAAAGCTTTTTCATATTACAATATTGCCCTAGCCAAGTATAATAATATTAATGATAAAAAAAATATAGTTCTTTTAAATAACTATATAGGAATAATATATAAATATCAAAACAATTATTCTAAATCATTAGAACATCATCAAAAAGCTTTAGATATTTGCACAAAATATAATCTAACAAAAGAAACAGCTAATACATATAATTTTATTGGGAGTCTTTACTGGAATAATAGCAAATTCAATAATTCAATTATTTTTTACAATAAAGCTCTCGATTTAAAAAAGAAACTAAAAGATAAATCAGGCGAAGCTGATATCCTTACCAATCTAGGAATAGTATATAAAGACCTCGGTCAATATGAAAGGGCAATAAGATATCATGAAAAATCTTTAGAAATAAAAAAACACATAGGAAATAAACATAAAATAGCTCAAGCCTTAAACAATATTGGCAATGTATATCTTACAACAAATAATTTAGATAATGCTCTAAGCTATTATAACCAATCGTTAAATATTAGACAAAACTTAAACAATCTTACAGAAATTGCTCAATCTCAAAACAATATTGCACTTGTATATAAAAAACTTGGCAATTTGAACGAAGCACTAAATTTCTTCGCAAAATCGTTACAGAACAGACAAAAAACAGGCAACAAAGTGCAGATTGCAAACTCGTTAACCAATATTGGAAGTACATATTGGAAATTAAACAAACTCGATTTAGCACTAAAATATTATTTAGATGCATTAAAAATACGACAAGAAATTGGAGACAAAAAAACAACTGCTTCATCGCTTAATAATATCGGAATTATATACGAGAACATTGGAAATTATAGTAAAGCTCTCGATTTTTACAAAAAAGCATTAACAATAAAAACTGCAATCGGAGATAATGTTGAAATTGCTTATTCGTACCAAATTATAGGTAATATATATATTAAACTCAACGAACTAGAAAAAGCAAACACATTCTATAGAAAATCATTAGAATTGCGACAAAATATTGGAGATAAAACAAAAATTGCAAATTCATATAAAAGCCTTGGAAATATCAATGCAAAATTAAATAATGCAAAATTGAGTATAGATTATTATAACAAGTCCTTATCGATATATAAAGAAATAAACGATATAAATGGACAATGTATTGTAAATAACGAAATAGGAAATTTCTATAATAACAGCAATAAAAACAAAGCACTTGAATATTTTCATAAAGCATTACTCTTATCTAAAACTTCGAACAACAAATTTATAGAAGCTATTTGTGAAAGAAAAATTGGAGAGATACAACTTCTTAATAATAATATTAGCAAAGGATTAAAAAGTATCAATAATTCTTTAGAAATAGGACGCAAACTTAATAATCTGGAAATGATAAAAAATGCTTATTATGCATTATATACTTTTTACAAAAACACTAACAACTCTGATAAAGCTTTAGTAAATTATATAAACTTTACAAAGATTAAAGATTCGATATTTTCTAAAATAAGTAGTCAAAAAATTTCAGAAACTCAAATGAATTATGAATTAAAGCTTCGCCAAAATCAAATTACAAATATCGAAACTGAAATAGATAATCTTACAGCAGAAAAAAAACTTAAAGACTTAGAAATACTAAAACAAAAATCTTTACGGAATCTTCTAATTGTTATAACTCTCCTAATTATTGTATTAGTAATTATATCGTTAAATGGATATATAAATAAGAAACGTACAAACAAATTGCTTCAAGAAAAAATTGAAGAAATAGAAAAAGCAAATTTATTACTCTCAAAAAGTAAATCGAAACTCAAAACATCAAATGCTACAAAAGACAAATTCTTTTCTATAATTGCTCACGATTTAAAAAATCCGTTTAACGCTTTATACAGCTTAACGGATGTATTGTCTAAAAATTTTGACAATTACTCTAAAGAAGAATTAAAAGAATCCTTTGAACTTATTCAAAATTCTGCTGAGCAATTACTCGATTTACTCGATAATCTTCTAAAATGGTCTCGATCGCAAAGAGGACAAATTAAATTCAATCCTATCAAATTAAATTTAAACTCTGTAATTAACGAAAACATATCATTACTGAAAATTAATTCAAATAAAAAAAACATATCAATTACTATTGATTCAGATAAAAATATAGATGTTTTTGCCGACAAAGATATGCTTTCTACACTTTTTCGTAATTTATTATCGAATGCTATTAAATTCTCGCATTCCGATAGCATAATCACTATTACAGTTAAGAAACTCGATAAAGCAATAAGCATATCTGTTAAAGATTCGGGCATTGGAATAAAAAAAGAAGACATATCTAAATTATTCAGAATAGATGTTCACCATACTACAACAGGAACTTCTAATGAGCAAGGTACAGGACTAGGATTAATAATATGTAAAGAATTTATAGATATACATGGTGGCAAAATATGGGTAACTAGCTCATATGGCAAAGGAAGCGAATTTAGTTTTACATTACCAAAAAAGAAATAAAATGGAAAAAAAAGAAATATCATACGAGAATGCAACAAACGAAATAGAAGAAATCTTAGCAAAACTTGAAAACGACGAGCTAAATGTTGATGAATTAACATCGAACATACAGCGTGTATCTAAATTATTGAAACTTTGTAAAACAAAACTTCATTCAACCGAAAAACAAATAGAAAGTATATTAAAAGAAATAGATGAAGAATAACTATTTTATATTTTCTAAAAAGTTAAAGTAAAAATTGTTCCTTTATCAGTATCAGAATTTGCCGTAATTGTTCCTCCATGCAAACGCATAATTTGCTTAGATAGG
>Ga0209633_10003632_pt1 | contig 14171 bp, 16 predicted proteins | sample Cruoilmetagenom1_FD_187290 | JGI IMG/M metagenome (GOLD analysis project Ga0209633, IMG submission 187290) | Oil polluted marine microbial communities from Coal Oil Point, Santa Barbara, California, USA - Sample 1 (SPAdes) (version 2) | ecosystem: Environmental > Aquatic > Marine > Oil seeps ... | reverse complement strand
AATGAACATAGCAAATGTCAAGATTAATAGTAAAGTATTAACTAACTTGGAGACCCTAATGATCCACCATTCAAAAGAAGGATATCTTAAATGGAATAGCGAAGGATTCAATCGATATTTGATAAAAAAATAGCTAAATAATAACATAATGAAATTCAATCTTCAAGGGAAAACGGCAATAGTCACTGGTGGCGGAAGTGGTATTGGAAAGGCAATTTCTAAAACCCTTGCAGAGCAAGGTGCTAGCGTTCATATTTTAGAACTTAATATTGATACCGCTCAGAAAAGTACAAATGAGATTGTTGCTCAGGGCTGTATAGCCTTTGCCCATAAGTGTAATGTCGCGAAACAATCAGAGGTGAAGCATGTGGTAAATGCTATAGCCAATAATGCACAATTAGATATACTAATAAATAATGCAGGCATCGCTCATATTGGCAATGTCGAGAATACCTCCGAAGAGGATATGGATAAAGTCTATGATGTAAATGTAAAAGGTGTATACAATTGTATCTATGCAGTAATTCCTTATATGAAAAAACAAGGTGGGGTAATATTGAATATGACCTCTATAGCATCAAGCGTCGGAATTAAAGATCGGTTTGCCTATACAATGTCCAAAGGAGCTGTATTGACCATGATGTACTCTGTGGCCAAGGATTATTTGGATTATGGGGTACGATGTAATAGTATATCGCCGGCAAGAATTCACACCCCTTTTGTTGATGGATATATAAAGGATAATTTCCCGGGTAGGGAGGAAGAAATGTTTGGAAAATTATCAGCGACCCAACCTATTGGAAGAATGGGTGAACCTGAAGAGGTCGCAAATTTAGCCCTATACCTGTGTTCTGATGAAGCCGCCTTTATTACTGGAACCAATTTTCCCATTGATGGGGGGTTTATCACATTGAATGGTAATTAGAAATATTCAAATGAAAAATTATGAAACTAATACGATTTGGTATTGAAGGCCATGAAAAGCCTGGTGTGCAATTGGATAATGGCACAAGGTTGGATGTTTCTGGATTTGGACAAGACTATGATGAAAACTTTTTTGGAGGCAATGGTTTAGGAGAGTTAAAAAATTGGTTAGACACAAATGCGGCTTCTTGCCCGGTTGTTTCAAATACTACGCGTTTAGGCGCCCCTTTGTGTAGGCCATCCAAAATCATCTGTATTGGATTGAATTATGCAAAACATGCCGCCGAAAGCGGAATGCAAATACCTAAAGAGCCTGTTTTGTTCTTTAAGGCGACTTCGGCGATTGTTGGTCCGAACGATGCTGTGATAATTCCCAAAGGCAGTACAAAAACAGATTGGGAAGTTGAACTGGCAGTCGTCATTGGTAAAAAAGCCTCTAATATTTCAGAAGAAAGTGCCATGGATTTTGTGGCCGGATATGTTTTACATAACGATTATAGTGAGCGAGAATTCCAGATAGAGCGTTCTGGGCAATGGGTTAAGGGAAAGAGCTGTGATACTTTTGCGCCACTAGGACCATTTATTGCAACGAAAGATGAAGTAAAGGACCCACATAATCTGAATCTTTGGTTAAAGGTCAATGGAGAGCTACTCCAGAATAGCAATACTTCCGATTTTGTATTCAATATACCAGAATCAATAAGTTATATAAGCCAGTTCATGACGCTATTGCCTGGTGATATTATTTCAACGGGCACCCCATCGGGAGTAGGGCTTGGGTTTGACCCACCTCGATATTTAAAAGCTGGGGACGTGGTTGAATTGGGGATTGAAAGCCTGGGCGAATCCAAACAAGTGGCAAAGGCATATTGAACAAGGGCAAAAAATAGTCAAGGGACTTACGTTCCTAAGTAGACTAAAAAAAATATTTGGCTTAAATTATTTCAAACATTTTTCAACTATAAGTTTGCCCAAAGCATTTTTACTAGCCGAAAAAAACAAGATCAATAGTCCCAGAAAAACCGAATTGGCGCCAACGCCAGCAAATCGGTCAATGTACAAAGTAATGTAGAACTCTAGGAGGTCCCTCAGCTAAAGCATTGGCATAGCGTAAATAGTATATTTATTGCTAGTGAAATATATACTAGTAGTTCCCGCCAAACTTCCAATACCGATATTAATACAATTCCGAGTACATTAAAAACTAAAGGAATCCAAATGGCAAAGGGAATTTGTCAGTCCCTCTTTTTTCAAATGTGTACCAATGGTTTTGTTATGCAATTCTTGAATTTACACTTACCCATTTTGTGATAAATATCATTTTTAAGGTAGTATACTTCGAATAACTTTAGGCAACTTATTTTTCGAATTTAAAAACAACTATAAATATGAAAAAAAGAGTCCTAATTATGGGTGCGGCTGGCCGTGATTTCCACAATTTCAACACGGTTTATCGCGATAATGAATCTTACGAAATAGTAGCGTTCACAGCAGCTCAAATTCCAGACATCACTGATCGTAAATATCCAGCTTCTTTGGCTGGTAAATTATATCCAGATGGAATTCCAATCTTCGATGAAAAGAAATTGAAAGAACTCATTATTGACTTAAAAGTCGACGATGTGGTTTTTTCTTATTCCGATGTACCTTATGAATACATAATGCATAAAAGTGCTCTGGTAAATACGGCTGGGGCTAATTTTGTTTTACTCGGGATAAAAGATACGTCTGTCAAGAGTGTTAAGCCATTAATTAGTGTTTGTGCAACCAGAACAGGCTGCGGAAAAAGTCAGACAGCTAGGCAATTAGTAGAAATTCTGATGGAAAGTGGACTAAAAGTTGTTGTTATACGTCACCCCATGCCTTATGGGGATTTAGCTAAACAAAAAGTGCAACGTTTTGCCACTGTTGAGGATCTTAAAAAGCATGAATGTACCATTGAAGAAATGGAAGAATATGAACCTCATGTAGTTCGCGGTAACGTTATTTATGCAGGAGTTGATTATGAGGCAATCCTTCGTGCTGCTGAAAATGATCCTGATGGTTGCGATGTTATTGTTTGGGATGGTGGTAACAACGATTTTCCGTTCTATGCTACCGATTTACATATTACGGTAACCGATCCCCATAGAGCAGGCCATGGTATGCAATACTATCCTGGAGAAGTTAATTTAAGAATGTCTGATGCGGTGATTATTAATAAGATTGACACTGCAAAACCAAAGGGAATAGAGAAAATCAGAAAAATGCTTGCTGAAGTAGTACCTGAGGCAATTGTTATTGATGCTGCTTCACCTATTAGTGTTGCAGATCAGTCGTTAATTCGTAATAAAAGGGTATTGATAGTGGAAGATGGTCCTACTTTAACCCATGGCGGAATGAAAATAGGTGCAGGAACGGTGGCAGCTCAAAAGTTTGGTGCTTCAGAAATAGTTGATCCACGTCCGTTCTTGGTTGGAAAATTAAAGGAAACTTTCGATATCTATCCTAATATAGGAACAGTACTACCAGCAATGGGATATGGTGAAGAACAACTTCGAGATTTAGCAGCGACTATAAATGCTTGCGATTGCGATACCGTAGTGATTGGTACGCCTATTGATCTGCATAGAGTTATTAATATCAATAAACCAAGTACACGAGTTTCTTACAATCTTCAATCCATTGGTACGCCTACATTTAAGGATATTGTAGATGACTTTTTGACAAAAAAAGGAATTATTGACCAGAAGGAAGAAATGGTTTACTGATTTTATGGTATAAAAAAACCCACCCATTTTGATGGGTGAGTTTTTTCTTAATTGGCATAGCAAAAACTGCAGTTAATGGGCGGTTTTGATTTAACAACACCCATTCGCCGGTTTACAAGTATTTGTAGTTGAAACTTCTGAAAGTTTTGCTTTAGGTTTTTCTAGCTTTGTTCCTTTCTTTTCAGCATATACGGTGATGCTGAATATTCCTGTTGCTCTTTTGTTGAAAGTTTTTACTTCTTCCTGTGAAAGATATTTGCCAAGGATATCATCAGGAATGATAATAGATTTTTCCTTTTGGACTTTTATATTTTTAAAGCCTTTATCTTCTATAAATCGAAGGTATTCTGATTTCTGAATGGCGCCAGCGACACATCCTGCGTACATTTCAGCATCTTCCTTCAAAGCATCGGGAAGGTTGCCGATCAAAACAATATCCGAAATACTAAAGTGTCCACCGGGACTTAATACCCTATAAATTTCCCCGATGACTTTTTGCTTGTTGGGAACAAGGTTCAATACACAATTACTGACAACGACGTCCGCAATATTGTTACTCACAGGCATAGCATCAATATCCCCTTCTCTAAACTCTACATTGTTATAGCCCAACTTTTCTGCATTAATACGGGCTTTCTCAATCATAATGGGAGTAAAATCCACACCAATTACTTTCCCTTCAGCTCCTGCTTCGTGTCGAGCCACAAAACAATCATTTCCTGCACCAGAACCTAAATCAATTACGGTATGCCCTTTTTTGATTTTGGCGAATTGCGTTGGTAGTCCACAGCCTAAGCCTAAATCGGCATCCTCAACATAGCCATTGGTTTCAGAGTAGTCATCCATCATAATATTGTAAACTTTGTTGGAAGGTGTTGTTGCACCGCAACAAGAGGAAGCGTTTTCAGTTTTGCCTTGCTCGGCAACTCGAGCATAACGTTCTTTTACTAGGTTCTTTAATTCCTGTTCTTTTTTCATTCTAAATGGTTTATTTCGATTATGCGATCAATGTTCCTAAATTTTTTAACAGCAATCTTCTTTTTTTGATATATCTAGATTTAAAAATTGCGACATTAACTCCTTCATTTCAGTCCAATTTTCGGTGTTTATACAGTAACAAACACTTGTTCCCTCAACATTGCCTTTAATTAAGCCTAAATGTTTTAATTCCTTAAGGTGTTGGGAAATAGTGGGTTGGGCAAGTCCTATTTCGTTTACCAGATCTCCGCAAACACAAGTATCAATTTTGAACAAGTGTTGCAAAATTGCTACCCTTGCGGGATGTCCAAGGACTTTGGCGAATATTGAAATTTCGTTTTGCAGGTCGGTAAACATTTCCGTTTTGGTCAGTCCCATTTTAGTTTTATTTATTCATTGCAATATTACGATTAATATTTCAGCTGTCAAAATAATTTGATAGCCATTGTTAGGGCATATTTGTTTATTACTCAAAAATCGATTTATCTATTTGCCAAAATGTCTCTATTGTATCATAGTTCCATTTGCTATAATCAATGTTTGAAGATTTTACAATTATAATTTTTTCTGCTTTAGAATTTTCAGCTGCCAAAATTCCTGATATAGAATCTTCAAAAACCAAGGTCTGTCCAGTACTAATTTTAATGGAATCCCTTTTTGGATTGAGCTTGCTGTTTCTGGTAATTTCAACTTTTTCATTTTTCAAATTGGCTGCAACGGTCTCCTATCTACATAGTAGCGACCGTATGGGAGCTATTGCCGTGTATACTTTGTTGTGTACGGTTTTTCCTTACCAAATTCCGTTATTCAATTCCAGTTTCTTAAGTTGATGATTTCAGTCCTTTGAAAATTAACCAAAGTGGAAGAATTAATTGAATGAGTCCTATTGGAAGAAGCATAGTCATACTTATGCTATTTCCCAAAATCGAAAATAACATTTCAATAAACATAAGAATTACGGCTATTATCCCAACAATTGAAATAACTTTTGGAATTAATTTAGACATGTACAATATATAGTATAAAATAAAAACTGGAAAGCAGGAAATAAGTAGACTCAAGTAATGTGTCCACCAATGTTTTTTATAAAACACGTTACCTAATGTATTTAATAGGTCAGAATTGTCAGTTCCATTATTAGTATAGTCTAGACTTAATTCCAGCATAGACAAGACACTGATATTATCAATAGATATTGCTATAAAGCTTAGTATATTAAATGCTAAATATAAAAACGCCAAGGTGATGCTATATTTTTTGAAAATTGGCAATAAAATTGCAGCTATAACAACAGACGTTATGCCGCTTAAATATAAAAGCAAGGTCGAAATAATGATTTCATTTGAGTTAGCAGAAGTGATTGTTAGAAAATCATCAGAAAATAGTACAGGACCCTGTAAAATTTGATAGACTATAATGCCCGCTGCAAAAATGAGTAGAAACAATAGCCCTGCAAGCCTTCCAGTTTTTTTATTTGATTTCATATTATGATTGATTGAGTATAGGACGTTGTAAACTCTAGAATGTTACAAAAGAGTATAATTTTCCGAGTAACACAAACCCAAGCAATAAATCATACACCTTGTTTGCCTAAGTTATTATATAAATATTTTAAATTCTTTTGCCAATATATTGTTTTCTTGCCCTTTGGATTGGATTAATAGTTCCGTTTTCTTTCCATATTTTTTCTCGATGTATTTGGAATTGAAAATTGTTTTACGTCCATTTTTTTGTGCTATTGTACATAATTTGTTTTGAACAAAATATGAGTCCGGCGATTGTTGTTTTAATTCGCATTGAGGCAAAAATTGCTCAAACCTTTTTTCGCTAGTGTCAAAGACATACTTTTTTTCAAAATCAGTTCCATTTTCTGATTTGGAAAGTAAATAGGATTCATCATTTAAGAAATCAAATTTGAATATGTTCGCACCGTCCTGTTGTTCAATTCCGTGATCAATTCTCAGAGGCTTAATAAATAGATCCCCAAATCCAACATCCGCAAGCCAGTGTTCATTTTCGAGATTTACGATTATTGCCATATGATCAAATTCAGGGCCCAATTTATTGTTATCAAATATTCTTGCAGAAATCATTTTAGCATCAAAACCCAAACTCGTTAACAAAGTCAAGAACAGATAATTCAATTCATAACAAAATCCTCCTCTTTTATATTCAACAATTTTACTAAATAACTTCTGTTCATCCAGATGTATTTTTATGCCGTTTTGAATATCTAAATTCTCAAAAGGGATATGAAATATATGATTTTGATGAATTTGTGTCAAGGTATTCAAGTCAACTTTTGTTCTTTCAAAAAACTTGATTCTTCTTAAATATTCCTTTGTGTTCATTAATGTATGCTAACGGTTCAGCTAAATAGTGTTTCAATGCTTTTTAGGTTTTGTTAGGCATTGTTTATTATTTGTTTGAAACATTTTAAAATTCGAACCCCATAATCCACATTTACTACATTATTTGATAATTCCAGAGGATCTAATCCTTCATCGATCAGTTCTTCAGATTGTTCATGTATGTAAGCTCTGGTGATATTCTGGTCAAATTCTGGGTGGAACTGAACGCCCCATGTACTCTTATTTAATCTAAATACATCAATCCTTCCTGATTCACTGGTCGCTAGTATCTCAGCTGATTTTGGTAATCTGGATACGCTTTGCTTATGGGCCTTATATACTTCAAAGTGCGGAGGAAATCCTCCAATGAGCTTATCCTGTTGTCCTGCTTGCGTTAAGTAAGTTCTTGTTGATCCTATTATTGTTCCATTAGCGTTGTATTCAACAGATCCATCAACAAGAAGACTTAATAATTGATGCCCATAACAAATACCTAATATTGGTATTGCGCTTTTTTGTGCACTTAGCAACCAATTACATATCTTACTACCTTTTGGTTTAATGTTTGTCACCATCGAATGTGAGCCCGTAATGATAATTCCTTTAAAGTGAAGGTCCGGAGGTAAATTTTGATAATTACCAATGGGATGAACAAAGTATTCATCCTCGTTCAAATTCATTCTTTCTTTAATCCAATCCTCAAAGTCTCCATAATCAGTCCTTATATTGTTATATGAGGATCCCGCCTTTAAAATTAGAATCATTCAATTATTTTGTTTAATAATGCCTAACGTTAAGCTAAACTTAGAAAAGGACTGAAAGTACAACCTTTTAGTTTAACATATAGCCAAATCAATGATTTGGCGGGTATTAATTCATGTATACCATTTTTCAAATAAGCAAATTGCCCTTTATGAGTTTTAGCTATTTGTTAGGCGCTTTTATTTAATACCTTCAGTACCATGAGGTAATAACTAAGAAACCTATGGTTCTTTATATTACCAATTCAAATTAGCACCCAAACGCAAAACTTTCCAGCTATATTTTTCAATCGTAACATCGTTACAAAACATAATTAACCCTAAGTTATCATTAGGATAAATCTGCATTATTGTATAGAAGCCAGGACCGCCTCCGGTATGCTGGAGTTTGTATCCACTTTTTTCCTTAAAAACCTGCCAGCCAATCCCTTGCCTGAAGAAATAAGAACCCTTGTCATTCGCTTCTGCAACATGGCTATCATTAGTCATTAGTCCAATGGATTTTTCTGTAAGGATGCGATGACCATCAAGCATACCATTATTCAAATAAGCTCTGACTAGGCGTGCTGCATCCATTGTCGATCCTATTAATGCCGAGGAAGGCTCCTGATCAGTGTAAACACGTTTCATCCATATATGCTTTTTCGATGTTTCACGTATATATGAACCAATCATTGTATATAGTAATGGAGACATGAAATTAAAAGAGGGATGTGAACCGGCTGCCTCATAAGGTTCCATTTCCTTGGTGTAAACAAAGTCCGTTTGCTTCATTTCTAGAGGTTCAAGTATATAGTGTCTAATGTAATCGTTATAACTTTGTCCGCTTACTTTCTCAATAATTGCACCCAGAAGCATATAACCAATATTTGTATAAGCAGTGTTTTCACCAGGTTCAAATTTTAAGGTTGAATATTTTGGAAAAACTTTTTCTATAAATGCAGTCTGATTTAAATGCGGTTCTCCATCATGATGTATCCATTTCATTAAGCGGAAAGCGCTGGCATCAGGTATTCCTGAGCTATGATTAAGCAACTGCCTAATAGTTATAGCATAGCTTTTATCTGATGGATATTTTACTTTAAAGAATGAAAGGTACTTCGAAACAGCGTCATCTAACTGAAGTTTACCTTGCTCCTGAAGTTGAAGAATGGCAATAGCAGTAGGAATTTTTGTGATCGACCACCAATGATATACAGACTGTGGTGTAGCTTGTATTTTACGTGGACCATCTGCCCAGCCAAATCCTTTACTGTAAACAATGCTGTCATTTTTTACAATGGCCATTGAAAGACCCTGTGGAGTGCCTGAATTCACAAGCTTTTCAAGATAAGCGTCAAGTTCAGTAACATTTTTAACTGAGCCCGGTGGTTGAGGAAATTTTGGCCAAGCAGCGTATATTGATAAAATGGCCAATACTAAAAAAACAATAATTACAAATTTCTTCTGTTTTTTTAATTTTAAATATAAAGCCTTCATACTTATGTTAATTTTCTTCTCTTTAATAGCGCCTAACGATAGGCATATGAAAGATGGCCGATTACGTTGCACATTCGTATCAATTTAAACACAAATTGAAGTGTGTTACAAATGTTGAGTTTACTACTGAACCGCCTATTTTTCATATTCATTGCTGTGAGTTCGTGTTTTCTATTCTTTCGGTATTCATCACAATATTCTGGGCACAGAATTACAATACTCTTTATATTCCTGTCCATATTTTTGCTCCAAGAACTCTTCTTCTGATTTAACCATAAAATACGATGCTATTAAATAAAGTAAAATCCAAATAATTGTTAGCCATGAGAAAAACAAAATGGAAATAGAAACCAACATTATTCCATATCCTACCAATTGTGGATTTCTGGAATATTTATATACCCCGCCTGTTTTTAGTTTGTTTTTGTCCATTCCTAAGCTGGATTTGGTACCAAGACCAAACCATGCTACAAAAAGAATGACAACCCCAATCACGAATATAATTGCTGAAATAATCCTTACAACCTGACTGTCGGGCAGCTGCGGCATGTTGGGCCATGATGTGGGCAGGATTAAGTAAATAGCATTTGCATGAATGCCAAATACAATGATTTCAAGCATATAGGAAATAGGTGAGAGTTTCATATGGGACTTGTAATCCCGCCTGACAGCTTTACGAAAAACGAAATAAGCAAACAAGGGAAAAATAACGGAGAATATTAAAAATTTTAATATCATGTCACCTTTAGTTTAAGTTAAAAAATCACACATAATGCACAACGTCTCAGCTATGATAGGTTGCGCGCCACCTGCGTTAGCAGTGGGCGAGCGGCTGCGTTGGCATAACAGGACTTTTCCGTCTAGGACCAAATTTAGCTATTTGCGTGGAATTTCCCCTTAGGAAATCCACCGCCATGGATAGTAACTGTTGTTGTGTGCTGGCTTAAAATTATTCACTTTAGGTTTTCTCGATTAGTTGGTACTTTGACTTTTATCGCCGAAAAATACACCCAAACAATAAAGAAAATTTGAAGTGGAATTCTAAACCACAAGTATTCTATTCCACTTCCATTCAATTCCCCAGTTTGGTAATTAATATTATTCAACGAAGCATAAATATTTGATGGTAAAATTGTGATAAAAAATAAGATCAAAACCCAGCCTGTTTTGGGTTTAATTTTCGGCATCAATAACCCCACCGCGAACAGTATTTCGAGGATTCCTGTAGCATAAACCAATTCTCTTCTTAAGGGAAATATTTCTGGAATCATAGCGGTCATTCCTTCAATATAGATAAAATGTCCAATAGCAGTAAAGGATAACATAACAGCCATCGCAATCCTACCAGCCAATTGCCAATTAAATTCTTTAGTTACTAATTTTATTGTTATTAATCCAATAAGAAAGGAACCTATTAGTACAATTAATGGTTTCATTTTTTTGTTTTTGCTTGCATACAACGGTTTGTATATTGGGCGTTTTAACGCCTTTTATACATTGTTATGAGCTTATTGCCTTTTCAGTATTTTGACAATTCTATTATTTATGATTTCTGACAAGTTCCAATTGTACAGTTTAGGATCGGTTGTGCTGTAGAACTCAATAAAGACAGCATCAAGGTCTTTGTGATATTTTGCGAAACTCTGGTATCCCGGAACCCAACCGGCATGTTCATACTCGTAAATGGAGGAATATATTTCCTGTTCTCCCTGTTCAAACAATGATCCATCGTTCAATGCCCTTAGGAAAGTACCCACATCTTCTGCTGTGGCATGCATGCCATAATCGTTTGCCTTTAAATCAAAGGGATGTCCTACATGATAACCACTCATCACATCCTCTATATTCACTTTACTTAGCGAACTGAAGGTGTTGTTAAGGTTTAGCGGCGTTAAAATTTCTTCCTGAATGAATTGAAAGTTATCATAACCCAGTACATCATCCATTATTTTGTTGATCAACAGGTAATTTGTATTACAATATTCATAGTCTTCACCGGGTTCAAAGTCGGCTGGCTTGCCTTGAATCAAGGCAAGACTTTCTTCATAGGTCTCTGTTGGAGCTGCCCAAAAATTCGGAGCGTCCGTAAAATTGGGAATACCACTTCTATGCTGTATCATCAACCTTAAAGTAATTTTCTCAGCGTTTTCGATTCTTCCCACAAGTCCCGGTAAATAATCAGCGATTGTTTTATCCAAAGAAAGACGTCCATCACTTACCAATTTGGTAACAGCCACAGCATCATAGAGCTTGCTAATGCTGGCAATCTTAAATAGTGCGTGGGGTTTGGCAGGTATCTTGGATTCTCGATTATGCCAACCGGAAGCAAAATACTGAGGTGGTTTACCAGCTTGGTCTACATAAACAACCATTCCGTCAAATCCATGACCTATGGCCTCATTTAACTGTTCCTGAACCGTATCCGGTAGTGGAAGTATCCATGCCTTTACCAATAGCCAAGGTACAAAGAACAAGGAGGATATGGATGCAACTATTAACGCTATTCTCAGAATTCGTTTTGTTTTTCTCTTGGTCATAATATACATTGTTAGCGGTTCGTTTTCATAGTTTTTTTGGCTGATAAAATAATTTATAAGCTGTAAATAGTATCCACAAAAAATAAAGTCCAAAAACTATTCTTTGTCCAACAGCAGGTATATTAGGGAAAACAAATACCCAACCTCCAAACAGTATTGTTAGCCAGGTGAATATTAATGTTGGTTTAATCGCTTTTGTCCAATATTCTGATTTTTTCATCAATTTGGGATAAGAAAATGCCCCAAGTAGAAAGAAAATATAACTTCCAAAACTTCCCACAGAATGAAGCAGCATTGTTGTTGATTGTTTATTGTCGAAATCACCGGGGAAAACTCCTGAAAATACCATGAATAGTCCGCTCAATACTATTCCATATAGTGGTAACTTATTTGAATTTTCAAGTTCCAAATTCTTAAAAAGTCCGTATCCAAAGACTGTAATTAAAATTCCTGGAATTATGTACCCTGAAACGTTCCAAAACCATTTGTTAGGAGCATCAATTGAGCCGAGTTCGCTAATTGCTTTGGTCAAGTAACTATATTCAGGTCTTTGGTTAGCCATTATTGAATAAGTCAACCAAAATACAACTACTGCTAAAATTCCAATAATTGAATATTGTTTATTCGTCATTTAACTACTTGAAATTAACTTGATGTAATAGTTTTTCTATTTGTAATGACCGCATCGAGATCAAAGACTCCGGTTAAAAGTAAGGATTTCAAGCCTGCCACGCCGAAGGCGTGGTTAGGAAATCCGTCGCAACCCGCCAGCCATCCTGAATGACTTGTCGGGCTGGTGGATTATAGGTATTGTTGTACACTGGCTTTTATTATTCTTTAATGGTTTTGTGATGTGTGAATTTTTGAATCTATCGAAAACGATCATCTTGCCCACTAAAGATCTTTTACCATCCTTGTGAATACATGAGGTAATTTAAAAAAGTTAGGCCAGAACGAAAATGTTTCCATACCAAATCTCCTATAGCTGTTTATTGCCTTTTTATTCTTGCTTGAAACATCCAACGACAAAGTTTTAGATCCTTTTTTAATAGCAACTTCCCCACTATGTTTCATCAACTTTTGTCCAAGCCCTTTTCCACGCATTTGATTACTTACAGCAATGGCTTGTAGATAATAATCTTCATTCCCACGGGGGCCAAGAAAATGTGAAAGTATTCTTCCAGCAATTGAAAACAGCATTATTCTTAGTTTTGCGCCATTGGGGAATTGAGAAAGAATATTCTTCTTATAACCCTGTTTTTCAGTATAAGTATATCCCGATACCATTCCAACAATCTTGCTTTTATATTCAATCATCGTTACATTCTCAAATGAATATTCATTGTTTGGCTTAACAAAAGCATCTGCTATGATTTCATATGTTTTTATCCCAAGCATAGATTTAAAAAATCCTTCGGAAGCTTCATCAAATAATTGGGCAAACACAAGACCTTCTTCTAAATCTGGCCTTGCCTCCCTTATTATTATTGTATCATCTTGAATATTACCACTAGATATTTCTGATTCTTCTGACACTTAATTTCATTATTGTTTTTTAACTATAATAGATTCTTTGGGCTCAAGGCTGCCATTAAAATATAGTCGTATGAAGCTTTTGTACAACGACCGGGCTTTGTGTAGTGCGGGATTTGAAAACTGAAAGTTTCAAATCTGCACATAGCCAAGAGTTTATATTTTGTTTTTAAATTCTTCACTTTAATCTCCAAATTAAAGTATTGGCGGACTTCATTATATGTACTGACCTTTCGTTTATCAGAAAATCCGAATTACGTATAGCCATTGTTAGCACTTGTTTTTCTTTCTTTCATTGTTTTAATTCCAAGCATTAGAAGCGTTATAAGTAGGGCGATAAAAAATACGCTTGTTGAAATACTTTTGATGATAGAAAAAGAACTAGTTATTTTTACTGCAATCCCTGTCAATTCAGGATAGGCATTTAGCATTGCGATAATTCCGAAATTTTCCAAATAATCTGCTATTCCCGCAATTATAGGCAGTAGACATAGATAAGAGTATGGGACATTTAGCTTGTTTAGTTTTTTTAGGAAATATGCCAAAAGCAAACAGTAGGTCAATCCGAAAAGTAGTGGATAAATCATATCCACAGGTATCTGGTAAGTCAGGTAAATCCCGCGTCCAATTTCTCCGAGCGAATTGAATAACTCACTAACATAGTTCAAGTCATATCCTGTTGGCATCATATCCAACAATTTCATTCCATTCGAGAATCCCATTGTTTTGGGAATGGTTACAGTTAGCATAAGCACATAAACTGCGTTGGTCAGTATGAAAAGACCTAAAACCTTTTTACCTGAAATGTTGCCATTTATGAATTTAGTTAATTGTTTCATTTTTCAAATAAGTGCTAAT
>Ga0209633_10003630_pt1 | contig 14181 bp, 10 predicted proteins | sample Cruoilmetagenom1_FD_187290 | JGI IMG/M metagenome (GOLD analysis project Ga0209633, IMG submission 187290) | Oil polluted marine microbial communities from Coal Oil Point, Santa Barbara, California, USA - Sample 1 (SPAdes) (version 2) | ecosystem: Environmental > Aquatic > Marine > Oil seeps ... | reverse complement strand
AAGCCTTCACCAACCGTCCCTAGGATCGCGTTCGGTGTGAGTTCGAGCCCCTGGAAAGACACCATCCAATGGCCTCCAGCAAAACTCGAATCGAGGGTGTCCATTTGCCGTTCCAGGACGATCCCGACGGCATCCATCGGCGACAGAAACATCGTCGCCCGCCCATCCTCGGGCCCGCCGGACATCCGCGCCATGATGATGCAAAACTCCGCGCCTTGTGCACCGGTGATCAGCCATTTGCGCCCATCGATAACGTAGGTCTCGCCGTTCCATGTTGCGGTGGTTCGCAGTTGGGAAGGATCGGAACCAGCACCATCCGGCTCGGTCATGCAAAAGCAGGAGCGCGCGCCGAGCGATAGTGGCTTCAGATAAGTCTCCTTTTGCGTCTCCGTGGCCACGACATCGAGCAGATGCGTGTTGCCTTCGTCGGGCGCCGCACAGTGCAGGGCGACGGGGCCCAGGATCGAATAGCCGGCCGCTTCAAATACAAAACTACAGCCGAGTGGCCCGAGGCCAAGTCCGCCATAAGCCTTTGGCGCATGGGGCGCGAAAAGTCCGGCGTCGCGCGCAAGACCATTTAGCTCAAGACGCAATTCCTCGGTCGGCCCGTGCGCGGTCCAGCGTGGATCTGCTTCCAGCGGTATGACGCGGCCTTCAATGAAGGCGCTGGTTTTCGCTGCAAGGTCGACAAACTCGGGCGGCTCGGAGAAGTCCATCGCGTTCGCCCCTGATCTAAACATATTTTTCGGAAGCGACGTCGCGGGCGAACTCGAGAATTTCCTCGCCGAGCGCCGCGAATTCGTGCGCGCGCGCATTCTCGCCCATGGCCCCCCCACGCCAGCGAGCATGGAGCTGAAGGAAAACGACACCGAGTTTGAGAAGGCCAAGGACACGGACGATCTCGAATCCATCCTGGTTCCGGCCTGTCCTGGCAAGATAGTGTTCGAGGACCTCGGCCCGCGAAGGAAAGCCGTGTGCCGCCGTCGGCATCTGCGCCAATCGGTGCATACAGTCCGGATCACCAGGCTCGGTCCAGTAGCTTAGAAGCGTCGCCAGGTCGAAAAGCGGCTCTCCTCGGGTGCACATGTCCCAATCGAGTAGCGCCACCGGCTGCGCCGAGTCGTGCGCAAAGACGATATTGTCGAGCTTGAAATCGCAATGCAGAAGCGTCGGAGCGTTTCTCGGTGCTCGGTCAGCGCGTGCCTCGAGCCAAGCGCCAATCTCGCCGACGAGCGTCATGCGGACCGACGTTCCAGCCGCTGCAATGCCACGCTTTGTCCAGCCAGCAATACCGCGATCGACGAAGCCCTCGGGCCGCCCCAGCGTTTCAAGGCCCACCGACTCCGCGTTCACGGCGTGTAGCCTGACAAGAAGGTTGACCATCGCCTCCGTCAGCACCGGCCCCGGCGAGGCGATATCGGCCATTGGCGTCATGTCGACGCCCATAACCGAGCGCCCCGGCCGGAACTCAAGTATCTGAAACGGCGCCCCAAGAACCGACGGATCCTCACAGAGATGCAGGCTGCGCGGCGCCAGCGGATAGGTACCCGGAAGGCGGGAGAGGACACGGTGTTCGCGAGCCCGGTCGTGTGCACCCGGTGGCAGCGGTCCGCGCGGAGCGATCCGTAAAACCACCCACTTGCCATCCACCTCGACTAGGAAGTTCAGGTTTGCAAGGCCGCCCTTGAACTGCAAAGGGTTTTGGTCGCGACTGAGCGATAGCCCACTCCCGTCTAGATGCCGCCGCAATGCTCGGACATCGACTCTCGCGCCTTCACTCCGACTATAGAGATTGTTCGCAGGAGCCGGCAGATTTGCATTTGGTTGTGTTACATCAACCATTTTTCGGTCGGACAATTTTTTCTATTAACGATCTTTGCACACCTCTTGTCAAGGTATGAATTTTTTGCTGTTGCCAATAACCTATTGCATTATCGATTTGTTTTCCTCAATGAGATGCGGTGACTTGGAGCTTCCGCTAAGAGTTTCCGCAGAACTTAGATCTTTCCAGATTATTTTTGTCGGACTGAATTTGGCCATGCGCGAAGGCTTCGAAGGAAGCAACATTGGAAATGGGGACACCAATCCTGGAAGCTATGTCAGGGAGATCACGGATGTGCTGACTTGGCTTGCTCCGCGCCGGCGACCAGTTTCGAACGTTGGTTCATGATTGCGGTAAACTCGCCCCAATCTCTTGGCAGAAACTCCCATAGGAGAGCAGGTCGCAACTCCGAACTTGGAACCGGCTTCGGCCAATGCCGCGATCAAAATCTTGTCAAGTGGCTCACGTTTCGCCGGCTTCATGACCCTTGCGACTGGCCAAAAAAAGACAAATGCCCCTGCGGAAGGGGCTTGGAGCTTTCGCAAATATAGGTGGTTGCGCGGGCACGCAAACAACGAGAATCATTGATCTTGCCGGTGCATTTGTAGGTTCAAATCCCGGGCAGGACTTGTACTTTGCGACATTTTCTCGGCGATGGGGCTGGTACTGTCGAGATATCGCTCCCTATCAGTGCGCTAGGGGCACTTGCTGCCCGGTCGGTCATTGATGGCGAGCAGCTTACCCTTAAGCGTTTGCGCCACATGAGCGGCGATGACGTTGCTGGCGAATTCGTCAGGTCGGGTTGCCTTGCGGATCGGCATAGATACCAAGAAAACTCCGGTAACCGGTCTGGCTTAGAAAAGGCCGGTCATAATCCACAGCGCGGGCGGAGAAGCCGGGCCAGAAGCAGATGCTGCCGGTAATGCCGAAAATCCCGTCCAGTTCGATGCGTGCGCGCATGCCATCGATCTCAATGTCGAATTCGCCGCTCTGTCCCTAGAGCGGCAACTCGCCGCGACAGGCAGCGCTCTCGCGCTCAAGAACGCAGCCCGGCGCATCGAGACCGGCAAGGACACCGGGCTCGCCGCCATTGAGGCGCAGGGCCAGCTTGTGGGCTTCCTCCCGCAGGCGCATGGTTTCGTCCACATCGGCGGCGAGCATGGCGGCATGATGCTGCTTGATCAGCGCGCGGTAGAACGGCAGGGCCTCATCCATTGTACCGGGAAGACAGCCGGTTTCGCACTCGAAGGCGCGGGCGCGGTTTTCGGCTTCCGCATCGGCGAGGAGGCTATCGAAGCCGAGCTGCGCGACAGTGTCAGGAAGATTATCGGTCATCACTCACCCCCCTCACGCCTCGATGCGGTCATGCGCCCTTGCCTCTTCGGCATAGGCGCTGATGGTCTTTGCCGGTGCGAAATGCCGGTCGCGCTCGACCGGAAGGCCAACACGTCCGCGCACGGATTCCAGTTCCGATATCCGCACACTGCCGAGTTCGGGGCAGCCCATGCCGAGATCGCACAAGCCGAAAGAGATATCCGGGTCATCCGGATCGAGTTCCGTGAGCCGCCGTCCGCCGGCGGCTCATGGCTTTCATTCTTCCCGCCATGCATCGTTACCCGAATGGGCTGAAACCCTGCATAGCAGGGGTTCGGTGATCTTGCCTGACCGCTTCTAGTGGTCAGGCGTAGCGAATAGAGCCCGGCCCGTCCGGCTGCGGACGGGAAGGCACACAACTACCTTCCCTAAGAATATGGGTTTGCCCAAAAACCTCGCACCCATTGCAGCAACCTTAATACGGTCTCGCTGTCAGCAGCGGCTGTCCATAGCATCGCCAAAGTCAGAAAAATGACAATGACCGTCAGAACACTAAGCTTTTTCTGAACCCGTATATTCTCCTTTGCTCCGAGCAAAGAGCCGTACTGTGTCAAATGATCGCGAAGGGACTGATCCGTTTTCTGAAGCCAGGTTGCGCGTTTTTCAATTTCTAAGCGGAGTCCTTTGACCAACGTGAAACCGTCCCCATAATGGCGGTCATCGCATGGTTCGAACGTTTCGACACCATGGCCAAATAGAGTGCGTTCTTGCGCATACGGAATCAGCTCGGCGGTAACGGCAGCTATGTCCACGCTATAGGAGATGTGTTTGCCAAAAATGTGAAGGACTTCGAGCGGCCGTTTTTGGCGCGCGCCGGGTCTGGACGTTGCTGCATCACGCATTGCGTCGAGATGCCAGCTATAACCTTCCAGAAGTGTCAATATGGCCCGTCTGCTGAGCAGGCTTGTGAAAATTTCGTCTATATAACTGATTTGACCCGTTCGGCCGGACCCGCCCCAGGACGTGATCTTTTCGTCGTCAAAATCGCTCTCCTTTGTCGCGAGGATGGAATGATATCGTGGATCGCGTTCATTGCGGCGTAAGACCGAAAACTTCAACCCCGGCATATCCGCGCTTTGCCAGGCATCAAAGCTGGAAGCCAGGTCGAGGATGGAAATATATGCAGGCGGGCGTATGTTGCCTTCAGAGTGAGAGGGAAAAGGCTCCGCCCCCCGCAATGTGACGAACTCACAGGTTGGCTGCTCACCTCCAAGAAGCCCGGAAGAAAATAGCCCAGGCAAATTCTGGCGAAACCATACTGCGGCAAGGTCTCCTATCTCAGCGCGAATCTGGCGAATGTGGTCTGTCTTTTGTTCTTCTGGACCACAGATTTGATATCCGCGCCTTAAAGGCTTCGTGTAGGTTTGCCGTTTTGCCCGTAGTGCCTCATCAAACTGACGCGAAAATTTCTCTTCGAACATAAAGCCCATGACTATGCAGGTCAGCGAAGAAGTAAAGGAATGGAGTTCGCCGGTCGCATAGTGCACGCCCGCCGGTAATGGCGCTTTGCGGCATGGTGGCAGAAAGAAAGTATCTGTGTTTGGAGGCTGAATAACGCCGAGATTGAGCCACCCGCTGCCGTAGGGATGCTCGTTCAATCTTTGAACCCAAGCCACCGGGTCCTGTAGGCTGGAGCCATCTCCCTTGCCCCAACCGAGGCTCTGAAAACCCGCGAGCAGCGCATCGACATAGGCCGGTGTATAAAACTCGACCGCCCACAAGCAGCGCAAATCTACGAATTCGTCTGCTGGTGGTGTGGTCTTCACATTGTCCACGGGATCGCGCTCCCGCCAAACGTCCAGTCTTCGAGCAGAATCAGAATGATGGAAAAGCCGGGGAAATCGTTTGCGAAGGGAGTGTCGAAGGCGATAAAGAAGGGATTGTTGCACCGGCGCCTCAGCGTCTCCCGGCGGCTGCTTATCTGTGGTTGGTGGTTCCCGCAACTCAGTCATGCGCCCCTTTTTCCTGATCGCCGCCGTCGTTTGTCAGGTCAAGAATATGCCAGCCCTGAGCGCGGGCCGCTGCAATCAGGTTGTCAGGCGCAGCGTCCTTTCGCAAAGCGCACGAAAGGACCTCTCTTGGCCTGGTCGCGGCAACGAATATATTCGTTGCCGCCGCGAGCTGCGCGGCGTTCTGATTAAAATCGCGATTCTCCAAGCCAAATACGTGGGGCAGGACAGTGGCGAGGTCCATTGCCCGGTCGGCCTGAGCCTGACTTCGCCAAACTTCAGTTTCAGCGATTAGGATTGAATCGACCGTCTTGCCCTTTACGGAGTGAATTGAACCGAGCCTGATCGGGATTTCGCCATGAACAAATACCGTTCGTGAAGCTTGGCCGGCAGGCGCGCCCTGATCTATCGCACCTTCCTCGACAAAATCCAGAAAGGCTCTGGCCGTTGGCGTAAGCGCCTGCCCAAACCCAATTATAGCAGTGATCCTGCGGCAAAACGCTTCCCAGGCAACCGGTTCCCACGGCGTATTGCCAAAGACCACGTGATCCCGCACTTGCCGGCGAAGCTTTAAGGGCGCACCAGGGTCAGTTTCGGCAATTACGTTCCAGAGATTGCGCCGACCAGTGGCATGACCGAGGACGTCCCGCACCCCCTGATGCCTCAACAGATCGACCAGCCCTGTCGTAACCAAATCCATGATTTCCGCCGGGGATGAGCCCGCTTCGCGCAGTAACGAGGCCTGGCGAAAGATGGCGCATAGTGTATCGGGACGGGAGCGTCTGCCCCTGCCGCTTCGATATTCAGGGCAGTAATCAACAAGGGTTTTTGGCCATTCGCCGGTCTTGTCACGTGTCGGGTTATGCCGGGAGGCAACGGCCCACACCTTAAGGTCCGGCGTGGTGTTTTCGCCCCAATGGGTGCGAACCTCGCCGGCATAAGCCGGGAGAACTCCGGCAATGCAATCCTTACTAAACAGAATGAGACTGCGGCGATTCGCGATGCCCGGCACACCTTCGATTTGCTGGGCAGCGCGCACGGTGAGACGGCTGGCAATAACGGCGAGCTCTGCACCGAAGCGCCGTGTCTTATTGAGTGGAATGACGCCCTCTGCTGCCTTCCAGTAATCATCGGGTGTCAGGCTTTCATCTTCGTACAGCGTCTGGTTCTCGTCACCTAGCCGCTGGTAAGCGACGCCTTCGTCAAAAAGCCGGTTGAGCAGCGCTAGTTGTGTGCCGTTTGTGTCCTGCGCCTCATCCAAAAGGACAAGCGGGAAACGTTTGCGGATCCGTTCAATGAGCGAGGGATATCGCTCGATCGCCTGGTGGGCCAGGGCCATCATATCAGAGAAGCGATAAAACCCGTCATTGACGATTTCCGCCTTCAGTTCCTCAAGAGCGGCACCGGTGGCGGTATGAGGGCCGGGTTGACGGGGCCGGTGACGAATCTTCAGCCTTTGCGGCGCAGCTCTTCCCGCAACCTCAAAATCAACCGCAAGCTCCATATTCCCTACAAACTGTTCAAGCGCACGGCGGTTGCGGCTGTTCTGCATATTGGCATAAGTCACCAGTGCCGGTTTTGCGCCCCACCTAGAACCGGCAACAGCGCTGAAAACATCGTCATCGATACGTTGGACTTGCCAGCCAAGTCCGCGGAGATATGGAAGCGCGACAAAACGATCAATGAAGGCTGTCACGGTGCCGATAAAATGGGGATAGCCGAGAAAAGCTGACGCCGAAGGATGGGAAAACAGCTTGTCCTCGACCTCTTCACGCGCAGCATTTGTGTGCGATATGACGCAAACCCCTTGCGTGCGGGACGCCCAGTTTCGCGAAAGCAGAGCGAGCTTCGCTACGAGCAAGGTCGTCTTGCCATTGCCGGGAGCGGCCTGCACATCACAGGATTCGCCAGCTGACAGGAACGCTTTCTGTTTTTCACCGGTAAAGTCGCATCCGCCCAGCTCCTTGCGTAAATCATCCAGTAATCGCGGCGTGAGAGGCGGAATTCTGGTCAATGATCTTGCCCCTCATAATCAGCAGCCGGCACCTCCTCTGCCATGGCAGCAAGTTCCTGAGAATTAGCGACGTAGTCGATGGCACCAACAAGATATGGCGGAAGCTTTGCGCGAAATGTCGCCGCACCGTCCGGCAATTCGTCTATTATTTGCGCAAGATTCTGTGCCACCTCGGCCTTGGACACTCCCGTTTTTTTTGACAAGGGAGCGAAGATCAGGACTGCTATATCATCGGCCGATTTAGTGTTGTCGGCCTGCCAAGCTGCTACTTTGGCCTTTGCGGCGTCCGCGATTTGCTGCCGCGTCTTGCCACTCTCGCCCTTGGCGAGCTTGATCGCCTGATGAACCAGGGTTGCGCATTCGGGCCTGCGGGCAAGATCATACTCCAGTGTCCACTGCTCAGAGGGAAACGCCATCACGCACCCACCGTCATCCCGTCTCAGGTTGGCGAGATGGTTCTGCTTCCTCCCCGCGTCCCACTCCGATTCTGTCTTGCGCTTTCCAACCAACCTCTTGGCAACGTCGGGCGGAATGTCACGGTCTGGGATGAGAGCCGTCGGCACCGGCATTTCTGTGTCATCAGCCCTTTGCAGAATACGGCTGTAACGAAACAGCCCGCGGTGGCCGACTTTGACTATGGAAACGCCATGTTTTTCGAATGGCTTGCCGATCTTGCGGGCGACCGCAGGCAGCAGAATATTTTCGGCATCGCCTTCGACGATGACGAGGCCGCGGGCAAAAAACAGATTGGCTTTCGTAGCATCAAGAAAACGGCGCAGAAACGCATAGTCATCATCCACAAGCTTGGTATGTCCTTTGCCAAGCGGATATGCCTTATGCCCAATAATCAGGATCATTGAGTCCAGATCTGCACTGGCTGCAAGTTGCGGGCTGTGCGTACTGAGCAGAACCTGAACCTGCTGACCTGCCTCACCTCTTGGGACGGGTGCGGCGCGAAGCTCAAGCACTTGCATGAACAGAGTCTGGTGCTGTGGATGCAGGTGTGCTTCAGGCTCTTCGATAAGGAGGAAAGGAACCTGGTCGGGGTGTGACTGGAGTAGGAGAAGCTCGGCTGCCATAAAAAGAAGGTTGTTGTAGCCAAGCCCCCTGATTAGCCGCTCGGTCTGGCCTGGAGGGGAATTAAGATACAGCTCTAGCCGCTCGAGAAGCTGATCAAAAGACCCTTTGGCACCAAGCCCCAGAGTAGCGCTGAGCGGGTCGCCCGAAAATGACATGTATTCGAGATAAGTCGTGTTGACATCGCTCTGAACTCGCTGAACAGCCGAATGACCTTCAACATCGGTATCGGCCTGGGTCATTGTGTCTCTGAGCGTGGCGGGCTCGCCCGGCCGCGCCGGGTCGGCTTGCCTGCCCATTGTGGGTAACGCACCGAGAATTCTTGAAAGACGCGATCTGCGGCCTGAACGCAGTTCGCGCTCGGCATCTCTAAGTGGCCGCAGATAGGTTGATTTCAGATACTCACGAAGATCACCGTCAAGCGGAAGGCCGTCGCCATTCTCTCCAGAGCGGTATTGTGTAATGACCGACGTGCCTCCACCAGCAGCCTGCCGGAGGGTCGCGCGCAGGCAGACATGCAGACGCAGGGTTCCGGCTTCGTTACTGCACCATTCAAGAAAGCGGGATTCCTCATCGGCCGTCAGCCCATCGAAGGCGCAGCGGAGAAGAAGTTCAGTGACCGGTATACCGTCAGGTTTGACATGAAAGTCGCTCGGCTCCAGCCGGAGATAGTCGTCGCCCCGCGTCCAAAGGACATAGCGGGGGGTATCGATGATAGCTGTTTTGCCTGAATCATTTGGCCCGACAAGAATATTCAGGCCCCGGCGTAACTTGAGCGAAAGGGAATTGTCCGGCCCGAAACACCGGAATCCTGATGCATGTATTTCTGACATATACATGACCGTCATTTCTCCCAACGTATGTTTCTTCAATCAAAGGCAAGGAACACCGATTCACGATCTGATTCGTCCGGATCGTATGCACCGTCCCGGCGGCTACATGCCTTGTAAGCCAGCTGGCAAAAGACGGCAAATATCTATATCTGCCAAATATTCGAGATCAGCCACGAAATATAGTAGTATCATTAGTTATGATGCGCGCATAGGTGGCGTGGTTCCCGCAAGGCGCACGAAACCAGCTGGCCGACTGCGCCGGATGAGCTGGGCTAACTCCCAGAGGCACCAACAGAATGGATACCGCGGCTCCAAAATTGCGCCACACATTTGAATGTCAGATGACCAAACGGACGATCCAGATTGTCTGTGATGACGATACGGGGCGGGAGATTGCCACCGCCGATCTGCTAGACGGTCCGGAAGCGGCTGTGCATCTGTTGAGGCGCGAAGCGGCGGCGCGGCATCTCCGTGAAGAGGACCGGTACTACTGCCCGAAATGTAAGGGGCCGATCTGGCCGAGCCTGGCAAGAGGGCGGTTCTTCAATCATTACGCGCCGGCCGATCCAACCTGCGAATGGTACACCGGTAAACCGGGCGCGCTGCGGGAAATCGACCGGAAGCGGTTTCTCTGGCTCACCGAAAGCCCTCTGCACAAGCGCCTCGTGAGGTTTGTACATGAAATGGCAGAGTGCGATGAGCGTTTTGCCTGGGCCAAGAAAGACCGAGAGCGCATCACCGATAAGGATAGCGGTTTGTGGCGCAAGCCCGATGTATGGGCCATGTTCGGCGATCGGGAACTGGTTTTCGAATTGCAGCTCTCGCGGACTTATCTCAAGGACATCGTCGGACGGGAAGCATTCTATCGGGACCACGGCATCTTTATGGTCTGGGTGTTCCACGGTTTCGAGCGCTTCAAGGAATTCGCCGCCGCCAAAGATATCTATTTCGCCAACCGGACGAACGCACTGGAGCTTGATCACGAGGCGGAAGCGGAAAGCCGTAAGGCCGGAAGGCTGAAGCTCAAGGCCCATTGGTGGGGCTATGCGCCGGACGCCTCGGGGAACCTGAATCCGGGTTGGTGGTCGCGCATCGTCGATCTTGATGATCTGGTCTGGGATAAGGAGACCTTCAAACCGTATCTGATTGATCCTGAGACAGAAGAGACAACGTACCTGCGGAAACGCCATAAGGACTGGCTGACAAGGTTCGAGCCGTCTTGGCTTTCACGCCACGATAAAGGCTATGCATGGGGTTACCGGGCCTTCCAGCGGGCCTGGAAGCGCTTCACAGATTATCTCGGTCACCGGTCCCTACCCACTTTCGAGGAAGCGGAAGGCGATGATTTCGCGGCCGTGTTGGATCAGCTTTATGCCATCCGGGACGGCGCTCAGCATTTCGGGAAGCAAAATCTTGTAGGAGCCACCAACACGGCGCTGGAATACCGCCAGGGCTTTACCGCGGCACTTGTCGCCGTCGCCAAAGCCTACGGACGCACGGCCCTCATGGAAACCGCAAGCGTCAAGGCCAAGATCGACCGCAACCTTGGACATGACGGCAAAGGAGATGCTGCCGCGCAGCTACATGCCTATAACGCAGTGATCCGGTTTCTTTTCCCGGAGACCTTACCGTACCTATCTGAAAGGGCCGAAGACAGAGAATAATTGGGCGGCGCGTTATAAAGTAGTTGCGCTTTCAATTGAGACGAGAGAGGTCTAGTCATTAATAAGACAAGGCGGAACTGCCTGCTCTGAACTAAGCGGTACTGAGTTTTCTTGATTTCGCAGGCGTGCAACGAGTTTATTTAAAGACAGATTGATACTATGATAATTCGCTCTTCCCTTTCTTGTGAAACCTGCGGCTCGCCACACGTGGTGCGCATTGGCATGGGACAGGAGGAGCGGCAATCGCACCGTTTTGCGTGTCGGGGCTGCAGCGAGGATATCGTTGTGGTGCTCGAAGTCGATTACGCGCGCCTGGGATGGAGAACGATCCTCGAAGAAAACGCCGCGCCTTGCGAGGAGCGCGAAGACTCTCACATAGTCAATCTCGACGCGAATTTTCTGATCCCCGAGGACCAGCAGGGTGTTGATCTCGCCTTCCCACGCCTTGGGCAGATGAACAAGATGGCCAAGGCCGCGCCCGGCGGGCTGGTCGACTTGAAGAACCTCTCGCCGAAGCAGCTTGGCACCCGGCCCTTCCGCCGTCCTGACTATGCCGGCGAATGGAAAAGACTCAAGAAGGCATGGTCCCTGCACCGAAATGGGCGTGACAAGCTCTCAAGGCGGCAGATTGAAGCGGCATCACAGGCTTTATACCCGGACGACCCCCTGACAGATCTTCCAGATTGGATTTGGCGGCTGACGATGGGCCTGTGCCAATCCGCTTACGAACAGCGTTTGCTTGATGTGATAGACGTGATCCGCCCGGCATTTCCAAGCGAAGGAATGGCCTTGCTTTCCAGACATTACGATGAAAACATGGCGGCCCCGCGCGGCGGACAGTATTTCGAGTTAATGAAAGCGTATTTCGCTTCCTATTCCGAGTTTGCACAGGTGCAGTTTTTGCTGACACGGGGCCTTGCGATACCCGATGACCACAAAGCATCTTCAGCGGATTTTGACAGCGTACGGATGTTCTATGGCAACACATTCGAAGCCTTTGCTGATCTCACCGATATCCTCGCGTTCCTGAATAATCTCCTGACCGGGCGGCGCTTCGATATGTTCGAGTCGCTTACGCCGAAGAAATACTATGGGCTCGACAAGAGCAGCCGCTTCAATCCCTTCGCTCTCAACCCTGCCTTTATCCGTCTATGCGAAGAGGCCGACAACCAGCTCCGTAACGCATCCCATCACGGGAAACTCGTCTTTGAAAGCGGAGATCAGCTCATTCGCTACCGGACCGGCAAGGATGGAACCGGCCCGGAGAAAGTACTAACTTATACCGAATATCTGCAAAAATGCGTCCGGATCTTTCTGCAGGCGATGATCCTGCTGCGCGCCGAACTTATCATTTGCAATCAGTTCGGCATTCGCTATCCGGTATGAAGGAGCAATTGACGGCATATCCGAATGCGACTACCGCCCACGGCTGCGGTCTTTGTCCCTGCCGTCCGGTTGGAAGTCCCGCAACAGCTCTGGCAGCGGCGACTGTGACGACGCTCGCTCAGTATCGCCGCCTGGCTGCGCCGCCTCACCGGTTTCCCCTCTCGCCGCCCGCGCCAAGTCATCCTGCAATCTGTCCTGCGCCGCTGCCGGGTCCGGGATTTTGGTTTCCTTTACCTCCCGGAGTTCTCGGCCAAGCTCCGAGGTATAGCGGTTCTTGGCTTTGTGCGGCACGGCCTTACGGCCCCGAAGCGACAGCTCAAACTGCACTAGGGGCATATGGTCATGGCCGGCCCGGCCCCTGATGCGCCGCTGCTTTTCAAATGAGGTTTCCAGGGAGCGTAGTCCGCGCTTTTCGATCTGTTCCAGCGCCCGACGTTTGCGCTCAAAATCAAGCGCCTGCATTTCGTGCGGCGCTGCATTTCCTCACGCGCTGCGGCCTGGCTGTCGCGCACCTGCCGCTTGTCATTTGGAAACGCTTCGTATCGTTTCTTGTCCTGATATTTGTTCAACTTGTCCCGGGCCAGCTCGAGGCCAGTCACCCTGGCGAGAAATACGGCCAGCCCGCGCGGGCTGGATTCATAGCACTGAGGGTGGACCACCAAACCCAAGCGCTTCAATTAGCCGGAACTCTAATTTCTAGAACGGACCACTCTTTGGGGGAAGACCAGCCGCTTCCACCAAGCCGCTAAGATTCTAAACTAAGGCGTGGCACCAACCGCGGGTGCGGGTCAATCACCCTATCCGGTCATTCGATCTCGACACGTACACACACTACGTCACGCGGATCGGCTCGGTGTTGCTCGACTGGATCCTTTGCAGTTTGATGAATCCGGAAGAGCAAGTGCAAGCGATCGCCTGCGTTGACGCGGAAGAGATAGGAATTTTCCGGTGGGTATTGTTCGGACACTGCGCGGACACAGAAAAACCTCCCTTGCGGGAGGCTCTGTAAGTCATTGATATTTGGTTGCGGGGGTAGGATTTGAACCTACGACCTTCAGGTTATGAGCCTGAATTGGCTAACTTGGCCTACAATCCTAGCTGACGTGCTCCGCTTGTGGAGGGCGGAACCAGCTGAACCTTTCTCGCCGTGTTTGCCAAATTTTGGCAACGTCTTCGGACTCGTTCGAAGTGGTTGGGTGGCAATAGTTGCACGCCGCCTCCTCTGACTTCGCCTCATGCCACTTCCCTAAGAAGCCCACAACCTAGGGGCCTTTCCCACTAGGGCAAGTCGATTTCCGGTTTTTGTCAGATCGGGTTCGAAATGCATCGCAGAGGGTAAAGGGGGGGGGGCTGGGGGGCGCGCTCCAAGTGCACAATCGCACCGTGGGTCCGGGCAGAAGTCTATTTCTGAGGCGCAACGAGTACCGGTTGGTCCGGCAATCCTTTTTGGGGTCGCGTTGGTACCTATATGGTACCCGCACCTCGCAAATCGGATCGTGCTGTGCCCTAACCCATTGAAAGAATGGTGCCCAGGGGCGGAATCGAACCACCGACACCGTGATTTTCAGTCACGTGCTCTACCAACTGAGCTACCTGGGCGACCGGGGGCGACCGGGGGCGACCGGGCCGCAGCCCTTAGGCGGGCGCCGAGCGCTTATAGGCAATGGCGCGTGTCCTGTCCAGCCTTTGCCGGCATCATGGCGGCAGGCTGAGCTCGACGGTGGCAATGCCGTCACCGCGGGCGACGGAGACTTGCAGCGGCTGGCCGGGCCGGGCGAGCGCCAGGGCGGCACGCGCGTCGTTGATGCCACGGACCGGACGGCCGCCGATCGCGGTTACCAAGTCGTCCTCGACAAGGCCGGCCTGCGCCGCCGCGCCGCCGGGGGTTATGGCGACGACCCGGACACCCGCAATTTCAGCCCGATCCGCGGGCGCAAGGCCGGCGAGGCGCATGCCCGTATCGGCGTGGCGCACCTGCCCGCCGGCCATGAGATCATCGACCACCCGCTGCACCAAGCCGACGGAGGCGGCGAAATTGATGCCGATATTGGCGTCCGAGACC
>Ga0209633_10003628_pt1 | contig 14183 bp, 15 predicted proteins | sample Cruoilmetagenom1_FD_187290 | JGI IMG/M metagenome (GOLD analysis project Ga0209633, IMG submission 187290) | Oil polluted marine microbial communities from Coal Oil Point, Santa Barbara, California, USA - Sample 1 (SPAdes) (version 2) | ecosystem: Environmental > Aquatic > Marine > Oil seeps ... | reverse complement strand
GACCGTGACCCGGTGAGCCCCGGTATCCGCGACGTACATTTTATTGCCGGAAAGTGCAATGGCCCGGGGCGCGTTCAGCAGACGCTTACCCTTTGGTTGTGCCTTTTTTCCGATTTCGCGGACAAAGTCGATCTGCTCATAGGAAAATGCAGGGGGGACAACGAGGAGTAAAAATAGGAGAACAAACGCAGTCTGTCGTAGCCGTACCATGTCTGATACCCTCCGGATTCTCTGGGACAGGGATTTGAAATAAACTATAGCACAAGTCCTCAAGAGTGTCTGAAAAAATTGGGTAAAATTCACCCGATCCATCTTTCCCAACACACAATAACAGTATAGCACAAGGCCCGGCGCATGACAAGAAAAACAAGTTAAAACCTGTTTTTTATGCATGCCCTCCGGGTAATTTTCCCCTCCATAAAACAAACCAGATGTGGTACACTTCCTCGTCAACGTAGATGAAGACAGAGAGGGAAATATGAAACCACAGAGATACACAGAGGAACACGGTTGGGGAATGGGAGACACGGTGAATGGGCGACGGGGTGTGAAGATCCAAATGACAAAGCCCAAGAATTAAACGAATGTCAAAGTTCAAAATCCAAATGCCAAATAAATGTCAAATGACAAAATGCAAAGGTTTCAATCTTGTTGCCAATTGGTTTTTTGATATTCACTTGAACTTTGAGCTTTGAACTTTGGAATTAGTCATTACCTCTACGACCCGAGTGGCCGCTTCTGATTTTAGGCTACGGGTGGCCGCCTCTGTCTCTGGGCCATCGGTGGTTAAGCTTTGATGTTACCTTAAACGACGCAAGGAGGAGGACAATGCAGATCCTGGTCCTGTATTACTCAAAAGGCGGTAATACAAAGAAACTCGCTGAAGAAATAGCAAAAGGTGTTGACTCAACAGGGATGCAGGCTGTACTGAAAACTTCCCAGGAAGTCACCAAGGACGATTTCCTGGAGGCTTCAGGGGTGATCGCCGGTTCCCCGGTCTATTTCGGCGTCATGGCTGCCGACCTCAAGAGGGTCTTTGATGAATTCGTGAGCGTGCGAAGAAAAATGGAGAACAAAGTCGGCGCCGCCTTTGCCGCCGGCGGGCATCATACCGGTGGCAAGGAAACCACGATCTTTTCGATACTCCAGTGTTTGCTGATCTACGGCATGATCATCGTGGGTGATCCGATGAGCGCCTCCGGCCATTACGGCGTCGGCTGCGTCGGTTCCCCTGACGAGAGAGCGAAAGACGAAGCGTTCAAGCTCGGCGTCCGCGTGGGGGAGTTGTGCAAAAAACTGGCTTAACTGCTATTCATCCACGAAGATCACGAAAGAAAACAATCTCCAAATCACAAGAACCAAATAACAAATAAATTCCAAACAGCAAGCATCAAACAACAGCCTGTTTGAAATTTGGTTTTTTGAATTTTATTTGAGATTTGTTCTTTGTTATTTGAAATTTCTGGAACCTTCATGCCGTGGTGGAAACCGCCTATTGCTTGAGAACCTCGAAGGCCCTGCGAACCGCCTTTTCGGCAGTCTCTGCTTTTATCACCCCTTTAATATCCCATGTTCCGATGCCGATGACCGGCTTGCCCATCCTGAGACCGAAAGCTATCTCTGAAAGGGTTCCGTATTCGCCTGCCACGGCGATCAGGACGTCGGCGGTCCGGGCGATCACGACATTTCTCCCCTCGCCGAAGCCTGTCGGGATTGCGATGTCGATATGGGGATTGGCATCTTGTTTCCGGGCCTGGGGCAAGATGCCGACCGTGAGCCCGCCCGCGGACTGCGCTCCCCGCGCAGCAGCCTCCATCACCCCGCCGAGGCCGCCGCATACCATGACGGCGCCGCCCTTCGCGATGAGCCTGCCGACCTCTTCAGCGATCTTCATGATCGATCCGTCGGCTGATCCGGCGCCTATTACCGCAATCATCTTTTTCGCCATCGATCTCCTCTCTTTCCGTTCCGGCGCCATGAAATCAAGAACTACAGAGGACACGGAAAAATTCCTGAAAAAAGCATTTGGCCGCGGATTTACACGGATTCACGCAGATTTTGAAACTGGTAAAAGGCATCTCAAATCACCGAGACGCACTACTGCTGATATCAGGCAAGAATTATATTTATCAGCGACTATCTGCGTCGCCTAATCCCGCCCTGGCGGGATTGGTCATCTGCGTCCCCATGCTGTGTTTAAGATGGTTTACGGTCTGTTCCGTTCGACCTTCACCGTCAGCGCGAATACCGGCACCGCCAGAATCAAAAGGCCGGAAATAATCCAGAATGCAGAGAGATATCCCATCTGTGCGATCAGGATGCCGGCAAGGATGGGGCCTGAGGCATGGCCGATGTCGAAGATCGTGCCGAAGGTCCCCATGGCGGTGCCGAAGTGCTTCTCTTTGCACATATCCGCCACGAGGGCGGCTGACGAGGAAGTGACGAATGCTTCCCCGAACCCGAAGAAAAGGGCAGCGACCATCAGGGATGAAAAATGAGACAACAGGGGAATGCTTCCGAAGGAAAGTGCGCAGAGGAACATTCCTGCAGTCACGAAGGGTTTTCTTCCGTATCGATCAGAATACCTGCCCATGATCGGCTTCGCCAGTATCGTCACGACAACCTGCGCACCCCAGAGAAGACCCGCCTGGAACGCGTTGAGGCCAACAACGGTAACCGCAAAGATCGGAAGGAATGCCTCAAGCGCGCCCATGGACATGTTCTGGAGCCCTTCCATGGCCGACGTGATGACAATGCGTCTGTCGCTCACGACCTCCCGGATACCGGAGAAAAACCGTTCCGAGGCCTCGTGCAGAGAGCTGCCGTGTTCTTTTCGGTCTTCTCCTTTCATGATACCGAGAGCGAGCAGCAGCGACATCAGGCCTGCAACGCCGCTCACGAGGTAGGCGGTGTGGAAGCCGTTGAGACCAGGGTCCCCTCCCCCTGCGACGCGATAGAGGATAAATCCACCAAGGGGCGGCCCCAGAAGGCTGCCGATGATCGTGATCGAGGAGAACCACGAGAGCATCTCGCCCTTGCGCGCGCCGGCAATGTCCGCGACAAGGGCCATGGAGACGGGGCCGAAGATGGACGTCGCGAACCCATGGAGAAAACGGATAATGATCAATACCGAGTAGTCCTCGACGAGGAGATAGGTGAAGGGCATCGAGGCAAAGACCATGAGGCCCACCAGGAGTGTCTTTCTCCTGCCGATGATATCTGACAGCGCCCCTGCAGGGAGTTTGAAGAATATGCCCGTTATTGTCGAAATCCCGACGGCGAACCCGATGGCCTCAGGCCCTGCGCCGAGATAGAGCGCGAAGAGGGGCAGCACCGGGCTCCGGGCGAGGGAATAGGAAAGTCGCGCGAAGAAGCCGACGGTAATCAGTGACGTGAAAGGGGATATGATTTTTGTCATCTTTGGTCAACGTGATCGTGCGATATGATAAATAGGTGTTCGAGTAAATTCAACCTATATTATATAGTATCATGGCGTAACACAAGAGAAATTAGCACAGCGAGCTCCATTGACTGCTTCGGTGGAATGATTAAACCTTTGGCTGCAAGGCGTGTCTAAAAAGTACTACTCGCGACAGTCCCGTTGACGTGGGACCGCGGGATGCCGCTTTATCAAGCGCCCCTCCGGGTCTCGCCGGAGGGGCGCCACGTCTCCGGGTAAAGCAATAATTTGTTTGACTTTAGTTGCATATTTCGGTATTTTTGTCAATAGTTCTAAGGGGGATTCAATATGCGGCAAAAGAAATTACTTCGGCTATTTATTACAATGTCAACATCATTCGTTCTGCTTACCGTCTTCACTCCTGAGGAACTTACGGCAACAACACGTGTTGTTGATCCCAACAAGTCTGGCGGTTGCCTCACTTCTGATAGTCCACCCTGCTATACGACAATAGGGGCAGCCATTACTGCAGCAGATACAGCAACAGGTGATGACATATTCGTCGAGCCAGGCACTTACCAGGAAAACCTCTCGTTAAGTAAAAACATTTCAATCCAAGGAAGAGAGACGGCAAGAACCATAATTTCCGGTGGGGGTTCAGGAACCATCCTTACGGTAAGTGGAGTAAATAGTATAACCATTTACAACTTTACCTTTATAGACGCCGCCGTAGGCATCTCGGTTTCAAATAGTACAAATGTTGATATTATCAATAATGTATTTAACCTGGGGAAGTCCCTTGGCACTGCCGTTAACATCACAGATGTTCCTTCCTCAACTGAGATCATAAACAATACTTTTTATGAGAATTATATTGCCATTCTCGCTACCGCGGATATAACGATCAAGAACAATATCCTCGACAATAATGCGACTGCCCTCAGCCCCGGCACCAGAGATATGGGCTTGATTACCTTTAACCTCTTTAATGCAAATACTGACAATGGGCCCTCCGATACCGACTTGCAGAGCACGACAAACATCCTTAATCAAAGTCCGCTTTTTGTTGATACTGCGACGAGGGATTTTCATGTAGAAGAAGGTTCTCCTGTTATTGCAGCAGGCGATGGCTCGGAAGACATCGGAGCATATGGTGGCGCCAGTGCAGACACGATACCCTTCCCCGTGTCAATTTTAAGTGCGGTAGACAGCTCAGTAGGACCGCCACCATATCAAATAACAGTAAGCTGGTCTGAAAATTTATCGCATCTCGTCACCCACACGACTACTCCAGGGGGCTACAATGTGCACTACAGTGAAAACAGGTCGGGTGCTCCATATGACACGCCAATAGATGCACTTACCGCGACCAGTGAAGTGCTTACCGGCTTGACCGCAGCTTCTGCTCCGGCGGCCCCTGTTATAGACGTGGCCAGGACCGAGTACGCAAATGGTACGATTAAAGTATATTGGTCATCTGTTCTAAATGCCACGGGATATAAGGTATATTATCGTAATATTGATGCGGTACCTGCGCCGCCGGAACTATCAGATGATGTTATGAATGTTACAGAACACGCTATTACCGGGCTGATCAATGGTGACAATTATGAAATAGAAGTAACAGCATATACGCAAAATACTTACTATATTGCGGTCACTGCTTATGATAGTTCCGGCCTAACACTTGAGCCAGGCGTGCAACATGAGAGTGATTATTCAATTGAGGAAACCGTAGATATAGGCCCGGTCGCCGAGGGGCTTCGCTCGAATACTGAAACAGAGTATCCCGAAGCTATCGTACCTCACCCCAACCTCCCGAACGAAGGGTGCTTTATTGCCACGGCTGCGTATGGATACTACTCTGCTCCACAGGTGCAGGCTCTTCGGGACTTCCGGGACCAATATCTCCTGCCGAATACACCGGGCAAGGCCTTTGTCAATTGGTACTACACATACGGCCCTATCGCAGCAAGATTCATCAACGAGCATCCGTGGCTGAAACCGGCGGTCAGGGTAGGACTGTTGCCTGCTGTCGGCGTTTCTACGTTCATGACGCGGACAACGATGCCCGCAAAAATGGCCGTCGTTATATTCACCGTGCTGGCTTTATTTTTCATCGTTCAGCGAAGGCTGCACAGAAAATTATCGCAACACTAAATAATCGATAAAAGGCGAAACAGCGATGAAGAAAATTACGATGGCCTCCAAAAACATGAGATTGATACGTCTTCTCACGATATTTGCTTCTTTCCTGTTTTCTGTCCTGCTCGTGCCTCATACCATCCTTGCTGCTGACCCTCTCTCTGACCAGCCGCGCTGGTCTACGGAGGTGAAAGGGGGCCTGTTTTACCCTGATATTGATGAGTGGAAAACCTACTACGGAAAAAACAATACCTATCATCTTGCCGGCACGATTGCCTTCAAACTCTTTCGCCAATTGGAAGTCGGCATCGAGGGCGGCTACATCAGAGATAAAGGTCAGGGATTCGCTCCCGGACACGGTAATCCTGCCGGCAGCGTGATATACGAACTCTTCCCCCTCCAGGCCTTTCTTGTGTTTCGCTGGGTCTTCAGTGAGGAGCAGTGGTTTGTGCCGTACTTTGGCGGCGGCTGGACCAGGATGTACTACCGTGAAAAGATCGAGTTTCAGGGCGACGTCAAGGGATCAGCGGACGGGTATCATGCCCGAGCAGGCCTCCAGTTTTTGCTCGATGATCTCGATCCTGACGCCGCGAATAAATTTTATTCGGATTACGGCGTGCACCATACCTATTTTTTCCTGGAAGCGCAGTACATCAGCGCCGTCATCGGGACTCCGGAAATCGACCTTGGGGGGACAAGCTTCCTGGCGGGGTTGTTGTTTGAATACTAAAAATTTGTTTTGCCGCGAATTGACACGAATGTTCGCGAATTTAGTACAAAATAGATTTGGGGAAAAATGCGCTCAGGAAAATGCAGGGGCCGGAGAGGCGAAAAAATAGATTTGAATATTGGCTTAATCATTTAGTAGTCGCTTCATTCATATCCTCCGCTTATTTGCTTTTTCCCATTTCCTGCTTTTCCTTTCCTTAATTCGCGTACACTAGTGGCCGCCTCTTTCTCTAGGCTATTCGTGTCAATTCGCGGCAAAGAAGCTCTTCATCCCTTGCCCCGGTTCGTGCTGTTTTAAAAAAACCGGGCGCCGGCCTCGAGATCCCGCGCCTGAAGCACAACATACTGTCCTTCTACCGTCCCCGCCACGGGGACAGGATTGCATCCTCCGCTCAGTCTCCCGACATCGTCCGTCCGAAGGGATATTCCACAGTTGTTGCAGATGACGAGTGCATCATCCTGGCGGTAGCCGCGCTTTTCCCGATAACAGGCCGTACAGGCGTCGAGGGCTGCCCGTACGCTACCATCAGAGGCACGAAGGAGAATAAATTTAATCTCCTTGCCCTTGTATGGATAACGATATAGCGGAAATGCCTTTTCATCCAGATCAGCGATGGGGATCCGTACCACCCCATTCTCCCGGCCTACCAATACATGGGTCTTCCCGGCTGAAGCGTCGATAGAAGAGGCGATAGACCCTTCCCGGGAAGATCCGGTCGGGGAGGTCGTGCTGAACATTGCATAGAGAACCCAGGCAGAGAGCACGGCAAATACGATACCTGCCGATAGGAGGGCCGGCTTGACCCACCTTCGTTCTTCCGAGACCACACGCCCCTTTTTTTGCTGCAGTTCCGCTGTCATGTTCTTCGGCGCGCCGCTTCCGCATATTTTGCAGTATCGCCAGTCACTACCCATCTCCGCGCCGCATTTACTGCAGATATTCATCGTAAAGCCTCCATCTCGCCGCCTCCGGACAAGCTCTCGACTTCATCCCCGATAATATCGGGACAGGCGGGAACAGGCCGGATAAAACCCCATAAATAGCTTTTTAAAAATCCTGTTAATCCTGTCTAAAGCTTTTGCTGTTTTGGGCTTTTTTCTTCCCCTTTTGCGCAAAACTCGATCTGCAAGTAACTAAAACTAAATCTACCGCCTCCGAGAAAAACCCGGCAGCGGATGCTTCGGCCAAAGCTTCGCGCTGTCCCCGTTTGTTCGCTCACCGGCACAACCGTCTTTACGCTGACTTCCCGGGGACCGTCGGTCGCCGCAACAACCGCAGCCCGCGCCGGACCACTGTTCCGACAAAGTAATGCGAACCTGTGCCTCCTTGGAGACGCTCCGAAACCAGCGCTCCACTGCAGCATGCATCTCTGCCGGGTCCGAGAGCCCCCTCACCACATGGTCAGTAATATATTTGTTCACCAGGAGATCGCGCTTCATCGCGCTTTTGAATGCCCGGAGGCTCCCGTAGTGCGCCGCAGCAGACGGTACTTGAAGCCGCTCGAACGCAGCGTCAACTTCAGAGGTGGACACCGTGATCCCCGCTTTTTTCGCTTCCTGCACCATGAGCCGCTCCCGGATCAGGCGGGTGAGAACCTGGTATCGGAGGTCTTTGATCGCGTCCTCTTTGCCGTCGGAGGAGGAATTGCGCCGGGCGTAATGGTCTCGTTCCCGGTGCAGCATGCGGTCAACGCCTTCCTCAAGCTCTGACCGATGGATGTCCTCCCCATTCACCACGGCAACAACGCCGTGAGGCAGAAAAAATTTATAGTACCCCACACCGAGAGCGAGGAGAATGACAGGGATCAGGGCCAAGGCATACCCATAGGACTTGCGCGGTGCGGAAATCGGCTCTTGAGACTGCACATCCACCGGTTCCCCGCAGTGGACGCAGAAGGCGGCATCATCGTCGTTGGGTCTGGCGCAGCGTAGACACTCCATGTTCCGATCCTCTCCTTATCGTAAGAGAAGCAATACACTTGCCAGAACCAGAACACGTTTAAAATCAATACGATGTGTGTAATTTGGGGGAATCCGAAAAAAAAGACTGTGCCATTTGATACAGGAGGGATATGAGAAGCGACAGGAAGGGCCGGAATAGCGAGCACCCGGCCCTTCCTGTTGTGGGCAGTACGATCAATGCATCATGTGCTTCTTGCGGCCATGTCCCATTGCATCCTCTTCCCGCTGCCGCTCGAGTGCTTTCTGAAAACCCATCATGACGCCGCCGTGTTTTTTGCTGAATTGCCTGGCATCCGCTGCAGAGTGAAAGGCAACCCGGCTCACCATGCTCATCACCGGCTTGAGATCGCTCCCCTCCACATAGGTCGCCGTCCTGGCCTTTACCAGTTTATCGGTGCGGTAATCCACCACAGCAATACCCGTTACCCGGCCGTCTCCCTTTTTCCGCATCATCCGGGACGCGCAGGCTATGCTGCAGACAGACTTCTGGCTTCCATCAACAAACGTCAGCTTATGAACGGTCTTCCAGTACTTCGCCAGCTTCATCCCGCAGAGTTCGCAGGTCTCCGCGGCCAGAACAGCTGTGCCAAAAAGCACGACCACAACGATCGCTGCAAGTACGCTTATCTTCTTCATCCATATCCCTCCATGAAAAGAATCGTATTGTCAAAGCTTAACCACAGATAGCCTAGAGACAGAGGCGGCCACCCGTAGCCTAAAATCAGAAGCGGCCACTCGGGACGTAGAGGTAATGACTAATTCCAAAAACCAAGTAAATCTTAAAGTTCAAAGCCCAAAGTTCAAATGAATGTCAAAAAACTAATAGGCAACAAAATTGAGGCTTCCCGTTTTGTCATTTAACATTTATTTGGCATTTGAATTTTGACATTCGTTTAATCCTTGAGCTTTGTCATTTTGACTTTCACTCCCCGTCCCCCATTCACCGTATCTCCTCTTCCCCAACTGTGTTCCTCTGTGAATCTCTGTGGTTTCACGATGTCTTCAGCCATGACCCCCTCCCCTGAATAATTCGATGAGTCTGAACACCATTCCTATCCCTGTCTGATAGCCTCGTACGGTTCCAGGACGCTGGAGCGATATACGGGATAGAATGCGGCCAGCAGCCCCGTAACGAGGGCAACGATGAAACACAGGAGCGCCATGACGAACGTGAACTCCCGGCTCGGCCAGAGGTGCGGCAGGCGGAGCGAAGACATAATCATGTTCCTCACGCCGTACAGAAACAATCCTCCTGCGGTAACACCGACAATACCGCCGATGGATGAGACCATGCCGGCCTCACTCATGAGTGTCGCAAACAGCGCGCCGCGCGTCGCCCCCAGGGCCCGCAGGATTCCCAGCTCACGCTGCCGTTCATTCACGGTCACGGAGAACACAATGCCCATGAGCACCACGGCCATAAGCCAGAGCAACGCGCTGATGCCGAGAATGCCCTTGAACAGGAAAAACAACTGCTTCTTGACGGAAGCGATGATTTCTTCCGCAACAACGGCCTTGACGCCGGCGATCTCGTATTCAATGAACACAGCGGCCCTCCGGGGACTCACGTCTGGCCGCACGCGCACCATGACAGACGAAATTCTGCTGGTATCGATCGTGAGCCGTTCCTGTGCTCGTGCTCCGGAGAGGCGGGCCATCTCAAAGGCGGTCTCGAAGGACATGAACACCGTATGGTCGATAAAATCCATCCCCGTTGACTCCAGGGAACCTGCGACGTTGAGCTGCTTGCCGAAGAAAGTAATGATATCACCGGTCATGAACGGAATTTCCTTCCCCACGAGCACATCATCCTTCACAAAGGGCCGGTCGTTCCACTGCTCCATCCAGGGGGCCAGGGTAAAGTCCGTTGCGGGATGAAAGGCAACGAGAAGCACGTTCAACACATCACAGCAGGGATATCGCGCGGACTTGAAATAGTATTGGGGTGAGGCTCGTTCGACCCCCTTGACTGCGCGTACCCGGTCCAGAACGGATTTCTCCATGGAAAAGAAAGACGGTTCACCGGCGATGATAACTGTTTTGACCGTCTCCTCATATCCTGCGGGCACCACGATTACATCGGCCCCGAGCCGTGCCACCCCTAATTCCAGGCTGTTCAGCACGCTCTTCGTGCCGAGCGTCGCGGCAAAGAGCGTTGCCGTAACCACGGTTACCGCGAGGATGAGTGCGATGGTTCTAAAGGGCTTTCTGTGGAGGTTTCGTTTGGCGAGAGCAAGGAGGGTAATGCGGATCGTTTTCACGAGTTACCCTTTCCGGCTGAAAATAAGCCCCGGCCCTCTTCGGGCCGGGGTGAGGTGAGACAGTACGAATTATGAGTTGTATGCCGCGATAACCAGGCTAACAGCCGACTACCGCTTTCCGCTTCTTGACCTTGATTGAGACGGCAGTTTTCTTCCCGTCCTTCATCGAGGTCTCGATCGTCACTTTTTTGCCTTTTTTGACTGATTTCAGGTCCTTCTTTTTCTTCCCTACGAGAATTTCCGTATCCGACGTAACGGCAATCGTGACCTTGCCGTCGCTCGTCTTCACCGTAACGGTGTTGGCCTTTGTGTCTACGGCGGCCACCTTACCCTTTACGACATGACCCATCGCGGAAGCGATGCCCGACAGCGAGAGCGCCAGAACCATCACGAGCACTACAATAGAAAATTTTTTCATCATCCCCGTTCACCCCCTTTCTCTGGAATATAATACCACAATTTATCTAAAAAACACGTTTTTTTTCACCGTGTCTGCTTCTCACTTCAGTGCGGCGCTGCGCATAAAGAGCAAATAAACCATGCTCCAGCAGCCGAGAATGATGAACACGGTAGTTACCAGACTCGCCACGGACAACGCTGCCAGCCCTGTGAGGCCGTGTCCCACCGGGCACCCTCCTGCCAGCATTCCCCCCATACCCATCATCAGGCCCCCGGACAACTGCTGCACCATAACATCGGCGCGGGGCGCTCTCCACGAAAAATCATGGAGACCCCGGGCGCTCATGAACGACCCGATCGGCACACCGACGACGAGCGCCACATTCCAGTTCCACTGACCGTCGCCGACGATAGACGAGAGCAGTTGTTCTGACGGTGCCGTGAGCGAGGGCCCCGTTGCCGATCCGGTCAGCACTCCGGAAAGGTACCAGCTGAGCACGATCACCACGCCGATCAGAATGCCCGTCGTACGCCAGTGAAACTCCGTTCGGGCAGGGTTATACGTCTGCCTGCTCCGAAAAACAAAAACCAGACCAATCGCCGACGCTATGAGGATAATAATCCAGCGGTTTATTCCGAGAGCGCCGTTCATCGTCACGGCTGTGCCCGGATCGAGCACAAAGCTTCTCAGGTAAGCGAAGACACCGGATAGTGCGCCGCTCTTCATGGCCGCGGCACCGACCATGAAACCCAATGCCGCCATCCACGACCCGATAAGCCCCTCGCCCACCCGATACCACGTACCGCTTGCGCTCCCGCCGGCAAGGACCATTCCTACGCCGAAAACGTATCCGCCCAGAATATTAGCGATCCAGGCCAATTCCTGCCGCGCAGAGCCGAGACTGACGACACCGAGCATCTCCAGCGCGTTGGCGCCGAGGGTCGCAACGATCAGCGCCAGGATGTATGCCCGAAACAGGGTGAAATTTTTTATGTAGAGGATATCGCGGAAGGCGGTATTGAAACAGAACCTACCCCGCTGAAGTACGAATCCGAAGGCGGCGCCGATGGCAATCCCCGATAGTGCGACAGAGAAATCCATGTCCCTCCAGTAAGGAAAAAATCATTCGCTGCTTTGCTCAGGAATAATCGTATACCGTAATGCCGCAAAAAGGCGGCCTGACTCGTTGACATTTTATTCAGCGTACCGGCGAATAAAGAAGGATAATGAAAACATTAGTCTGTTACAGATGAAATTCTTGTCAATGGCCTGAATTCCGAATCGGCCACCAGAATGACAAGGAAAAGATCCTGAATCAAGAAAAGTTTTAGACGGGATTAACAAGATTAACAGGATTTTAAAAAGGCTATTTGTGGGATTTTATCCTGCCTGTGGCCTTTAGGCTATACATCCTGTCAAATGGCCTAAAATCAGAATCGGCCACCAGAAAGATTTTAGTTCCGCCCTGTCCCGTCTTTAGCAGGGTTTGTCCTGCTCAGGTGATTCGAGTACGGCTAATGTAATAATAGCATAGTTACGATAGGCCAGGACCGCATTGTCCCCCGATCACGCAGTCCTGCATGACGCCTTGATGCACACGCGATTCCGCCCCCCGGAACCACGCAGGAAATTACCCCTTACCAGCAGAACACCTTGTCATGGGCAAAAACATCTTCGAGAAGCTTTTCGTCGGATACGGTGCCCGTATAGAGTTCGACGGTCTTGACCTCATTGCCTTTCCGGTGAAGGTCGATAATGTTCTGTGTCGTCGTATCCGGCTCTTTTTTCAAAATATGCAGTATCTTCACTGTTCAGCCTCCACGCGTTAATACGGAACAACAATGTCATACTCCAAAAGTTTTTTCGCCATGTCCTCCAGAGTAAGGGTGGTGTAGCCGTTTTCGGGATTGTTCGAAAACATGCTCAGCTCGAGTTCGGTGACAAGCTCGAGGGGCTCCGCAATCTCCGGATTATTCTTATCAAGTTTATGGTCGAGGACAATGACTTCGATCGTGTCGTCCGCCAGGGTGAGGCCGCCTGCCACACGGAGCGCCTCTGCCGGCCGGTCTCTCACAATCACCGCTATTTTTTTCGTATCCGCCATAGTACTACTCCCTGTGAGTGAATTTGTCAAAACACCAGCACCCGGGCACTGTCCTGCAGCATCCCCGCATTATTGTACTGGGTGCCGTACGAAATGCCGTCAGCCTTCTCCTCGATGCCGACCCGCTCGCGGCTATGGTCACAGCTGGAAATCTCTACGCCGTCCAGTGTAATCAGCTCCAGGAACGTCGGATCTTTCGTAAAGCGAACTCCCTCATCGGTCAAAAAGATGGTGACCGGCCGACCCGCTGCCCGCGCCGCCTTTACGATACCGACGATATGCTTCGGGTGTTCGTACTTCGTAATCATGATACCCAACATTTCAGCTGCCATTGTCTCACCTCCTTTCATCATCTGGCTGCAGAGTGCTGATACGTTCCTACCGGTCAACTCTTTTTTAAAACAAAAAAGCCGGGCAGAGGTCTTCTGCCCGGCTTTCTGTCGTATTCTTACACATCCCTCATCGGCCTGATGAGCAGGAAATACACCATGGTCCAGTTGCCAAGGACGATAAAGATCGTCGCCACCCAGCTCGAAATCGCCAGCGTGGACACGCCCGTCAATCCGTGACCGATGTTGCACCCTCCGCCGATCTGGGCGCCGATCCCCATAACGAGACCGCCGAGCAGAACGCGCAAAAGCTCGTCAGCAGGCGGCACTTTGAACTTGAACTCTTTCATCAGCTTTGCACTGAGATACGCCCCGAGCGGCACCGCCAGAACATAGAGTGAACTCCAGGTGAAGGTGATCCCGAGCATCGAGACGGACTGATCAGGATTGCCCGCTGAATCGCCTAGCAGCACGGCAAAGAAGAACTCCCGCAACGGGCCAGTGAATGACAGCCCTCGTGCTCCGCCGCCGAAATAATCGGAAGCCCACCATGCAGCGATGGCCACGACGCCGACGAGGGCCCCTGCCGTCGACCAGTAGAAACCCCTGTTCCCTTTCTTGAAAGGCTGCCCCTTCAGCAGGAACGGGACGGCGCCGGCAGTAATCACGGCAATGATAATCCACTTATTGATGCCGAGCCAATTATACAGCGTCGGTATCTCGTCATCAAGCCAGACGACGCGGGCTTCGCTGTGGAAAAAATCGTTTATCGGCTGCAATAATCCGGATTTCGTCATTGCTATGCCGAAAAAGAACCCGAACACCGCGACGAGTGCCGCAATAAGTCCTTCCC
>Ga0209633_10003626_pt1 | contig 14188 bp, 13 predicted proteins | sample Cruoilmetagenom1_FD_187290 | JGI IMG/M metagenome (GOLD analysis project Ga0209633, IMG submission 187290) | Oil polluted marine microbial communities from Coal Oil Point, Santa Barbara, California, USA - Sample 1 (SPAdes) (version 2) | ecosystem: Environmental > Aquatic > Marine > Oil seeps ... | reverse complement strand
GCGGTCATTAAGATTCTCTTACCAAACTGGGGAATTTAAATTTTCAAACCTTCCCGGGCGAAAAAGATTAAGTGCTTTTGGATTGTTTGGTCCATCATATCCAGTATTTATATTGGTTTCATCGGCATTTTTATTGTTATCACAAGTGTATACAACATTATCACCCTCAATTTCGTAACAGCCCTTGTCATTTACACTGCTAACCTTAGAGCCGCAAGCACTTAAAGCAAGACAATACAAACTAAGAATAGATACAATTAAAATTGATTTCACATTAATAGAGTATAAATGCAATGGGCTGAATCTTTAAGTTAATTTTTTGTGTATTACCTAGAGCTTTTGTACTGCACCCCTTTTGTCAAGCTGGATTTAAGTTGGAATTAGGAGGATTGAAACTAAACAATAAAAGGGAGCCGAAGCTCCCCTAGTTGTATTTTCCGTGTTTAAGTTTACTTAAGGAATATCAGACTGTGCAGCACAGCTTTGGATAGCTCCTTTTTCATTACCGCTTATCATTCCTGCTTTCTTTAAATCGTTTAATAGATGTGATGCTCCGCTCACAAATTGACCGTGGTTAGTAGCACATGCAGCTATCTCAGCTATTAAGTCTGAAAAAGAAGTTGCTAAGAAGTTAGAAAAACTTCATTCAACGGTTCGTAATCGATATTATGAAATGAAAAGGAGATTTGAAGATGTTATATTAGAGGATATTAAAGCAAAGTATAGCAGTAGTAAATCAAACTTTATCCGAGAGCTAAGGATTTGCTAACTCACTATTCAGATTTCTTTACAGCCGTCCGCACCGAGGTTTAAAATCGCCAGTCTAATTGCTAAAAACTATTTCATATAATCAAAAGCACTAAGAGTTTGACACCAATAAGTAATCTGTAGTACAGTCATTTTATAATCAAAATATAGTTAGTAGGAGACTAATCATGAGATTTATTATAATTTCCAAAGTATTCCTTTTTCTCTTAGCCTTATCCTTATCAGTAATTAGCACAGACCTGAATGTTTCATTCGCAGATGATTCGCTAGATGGTAAAACTTTTATAATCGAATTGTCTGAAAATGACAAAAATAACAAAACCAAAGATGAGTTAATTTTCAAGGATGGGACATTTTTCTCCTCGGATTGTGAACAATATGGATTTGGATCCGCACCTTATGAAACAAAGCCTAAGGGAGACACAATCTTATTCGAATCCACTCTTACCAGTGAGAAAGAAGGAAAATCAGAATGGGAAGGTAAAATCGAAGGTGACCAAATCACTGGTACATTTATATGGTCAAAGGAAGGTCAAAAACCAATGATATATACATATCAAGGTAGTATAAAGAAGTAAATTATTCAACACACAGAATACTTGAAATATAATTCTAGTGCCAACACTTCGGCTAACACTTCATCCCTTATTTAGCTTAGAAACTGCGTTTTTTAGAGCCTCAGGAGTCGGATGAATCTCATAGTCATCTGGATAGAACTATGTCCTAAGAGCTTAGAAACAGTCGCCAAGTCTACTCCTGCAAGGACTAACCTAGTAGCAAAAGTATGCCTAAGTGTATGAAATGTAAGGTTTTTTATACCTGCTCGGTCACAAGAATTTTTAAACGCTGTCCGAATATTTTTAAGAGGCTTATTACGATATGTAAATATATGAGAGTATGGGCGGGGGGGGACTTGAACCCCCACGGACGTGAGTCCAACGGCTTTTGAGGCCGTCGTGTCTGCCAATTTCACCACCCGCCCTCAGATTTTATAAGAAAAATTCCGAGTAGGGCATATATTATTCTATGAAATATTCAAAGAATCAAGCACATATACATGTGCTATTTTCTAATAGCCTTTATTAAGTCTCTGAGAGAGCCGTAAGCTGTTGACAACATTAGGTCTTCATGTATTCTAGCACCTTTGTTTAATATTAAAAATGCTTGCGAAAAGCGGAGGAATTTAAGAAATGATCGTTGTAATGAAAAGTGGAGCAGACCCTGAAGAGATTGAAAAAGCAAAAGCCACCATGGTTGAGCTTGGATATCAGCCACACCCTATTGAAGGTTTATTGAGAACCGTAATTGGAGCTGTAGGTGATGAGAGGGGAAAACCTGAAGATGTTGAAGCTTTAAGCATACTAAATGGTGTTGAAAAGGTTATACCGATCCTCCCAGCGCATAAACTCGCAAGTAGAGAATTCAAACAGGAAGATACTAAAGTCAACGTAAAGGGTACCATTGTTGGCGGCAACAAAATCCCGGTTATTGCAGGGCCTTGCTCAGTAGAAAGCGAAGAGCAGTTAATGGAAGTTGCCCATGCAATTAAAAAAGCCGGAGCTTCAATGTTAAGAGGCGGCGCTTATAAGCCAAGATCTTCCCCTTATACTTTCCAGGGTATGGGAATTGAAGGATTAAAATTGCTAGCCCAGGCGAGAGAGGAAACCGGTCTTCCGATTGTGACTGAAATACTCGACCCCCATGATCTTGACGCTGTTGTTGAGTATGCTGATGTACTACAAATCGGAGCTAGAAACTCACAGAACTACGCACTTTTAAAACAGGTCGGAAAATCAAAAATGCCAGTTCTTTTAAAAAGAGGCATGTCTACAACAATAAAAGAGTTCTTAATGAGCGCTGAGTATATACTTTCCGAAGGAAACGAGGATGTAATGCTCTGCGAAAGGGGTATCAGAACTTTTGAAACAGCCACAAGAAACACATTTGATTTAAACGCAATTCCAGTATTAAAAGAAAGAACGCATCTACCTATAGTGGCTGACCCGAGCCATGGAACCGGCTACTGGCAGTACGTAACACCTATGGCGCTTGCTGCAATTGCTGCGGGTGCAGATGGAATTATTATTGAGGTTCACAATAATCCGGAAGTAGCTCTTAGTGACGGTGGGCAATCTCTCAAACCTAAGAAATTTGCTGACCTCATGCAAAGAGCTTCCTTAGTTGCTAAGGCTGTAGGAAAGGAAGTTTAAGACTTCTTAATAACTCTTCTGCCACTCACTTCTATTTGACCACTCGATACTAGTTCAATAGCTTTGGGATAGATCTGATGCTCTACTTTATGGATTTTTTCCAGCAGAGACTCCTCTGTGTCCCTATCTTCTATCTCAACTATCGATTGCAAAATTATAGGCCCAGTATCAACTCCTTCATCTACAAAGTGAACTGTGACACCCGTATATTTGACACCGTATTCAAGCGCTTCTTTTCCTGAATTAATTCCTGGAAATGAGGGCAATAGAGCTGGATGAATATTTATAATCTTACCTTTATAAACTCTCACAAAAACTGGAGATAAGATTCTCATATAACCCGCTAGGATAATCAGATCGAGATTATACGGCTCTAAGACTTTAATTATATCACTGTCGTATTTCTCTCTACTCTCATACCTTTTATGATCTATGACCTCGACAGGAATATTATGCGCGTTAGCGCGTTCTAGCGCATAAGCATCGGATTTGTTGCTAAAAACTACTGCTATTTCAATAGTCTGTATCTGGGCGTCAATTATTGCCTGAAGATTTGTACCACTTCCCGATGCAAATACTGCAACCTGCATTTTATTCACAGACAGAACCTCTTAAGAAGTATTATTTAGAGAACAGAATACTACATAAGTTATAATACAAAACAACCGATATATGTTTGATTTTAGTAGATGGAAAGGGACTTCCAAAAAGGATAAAAAAAAAGAATTAAGGCAGCTACCTACTTTCCCACTCCCGTACAAGAGCAGTATCATCGGCCTTGAAGAGCTTAACTTCTGGGTTCGGTATGGGACCAGGTGTTGCCTCTTCAGTATAGCCACCCAAATTCGAGATTAAATTTACATTTAGTATGATAGGTTGTCAATACTTTATTTGAATTTATTCTATAAAAATGATTTAATTTGTCCTAATGGAAGAACTCATCCAAAATTTTATAAATTCCCTAAACAGAAGACCGACCACAAAGGACACATACCGCAAAGCATTAATGGAATATTCCAAGTGGCTTGGTAACACATCACCAATAGGCCTAACACATAATGATATACAGCGTTATAAAGACTACTTAACCTCTAAGAATTTATCCACTAGCTCTATTTCGGCTTATCTAACCGCTGTAAGAAGATTCTACGACTATCTAGAGGATCTTGGCAACATTCGTGAGAATCCTGCGAAAAAAGTTAAAGGCGGAGCAAGGCCGAAAAGACATTCAACCAAGCCAATTAGTCGTGCTGACGTTAAAAAACTTTTTGAATCAATTGATACATCCTCGTATTTGGGACTCCGTGATTCGGTAATTTTAAATCTAATGGTCAGATGCGGGCTGAGTGAAATTGAAATCGTGAGAGCAAATGTTGGAGATATAAAAACCAAAAATAGCCAGAAGGTCATTTTTGTTCAAGGCAAAAATAAAGACAAGAAAGACGAGTATGTAAAAATGCCAACTTCAATCATAAAGGAACTCGAGAAGTATTTGGTTCAAAGGGGAGATTCGGACGAGAGTGAGCCGCTTTTTTGGGGTGTCGGAAATAGGGCGATAAAGGGCAGGATATCTACCAGAGCTATTAGGGCTCGGGTAAGCCACTATTTTGAGAATCTAGGATTAAAAAGAAAGGGCATAACACCATATAGTCTTCGACATACAGCTGCAATTCTGGCAATTGAATCAGGAGCAACGGTATCGGATGTAATGCAGATGCTGAGGGTAAAAACCGTTAGTACTGCTCTTGTATATTTTGAAGAAGCGGAAGAATTGAAAAAAAGTAAAAACATCGAACTTAGAACATAACTTGGGAATAATGAAAGTTAAATCATAAGCAGGTATGCGCTATGTTTTTTCTACATAGCTTTTAATTGGATAAACTCTTGCAGCGCGTTTTAATTTCTTAATAGCTTTAACTTCAATTTGTCTAATTCTCTCACGTGTTACCTGGAATTGATGACCAACTTCTTCCAGGGTGTGTTCTTTTTCTTCATCTATACCAAATCTTAATCTAACTATACTTTCCTCTCTGGTATTTAAAACTGAAGACAATGCGTTATTTATTATTTCTTTAAGCTCGTTCATTTCAAGAATGTTTACAGGTGAACTCGTACTTGGGTCTTCTATCAAATCTACTAGTTTACTATCTTCTTCGTCCCCTATAGGCGTTTCTAAGGAAATAGGATCTTTAGATATTTTTAACACCTTAGCTACCTTGTCAGTAGACATCCCAACTCTGATAGCTATTTCGTCAGGGGCAGGCTCACGTCCCAATTCCTGGACCAAAAGTCTAGACGTTCTAATAATACGATTAATAGTTTCCGTCATATGAACTGGGATCCTGATTATCCTGGATTGATCTGCTAAAGATCTAGTAATGGCTTGTCTTATCCACCAGGTCGCGTACGTTGAGAATTTATAACCTCTGTTGTATTCAAATTTTTCTACCGCTCTCATAAGCCCCACATTGCCTTCTTGAATTAGGTCCAGAAATGGGAGCCCTCGGTTTATGTATCTTCTAGCTATACTTACCACTAGGCGTAGATTGGATTCAATCAGCTTCTTTCTAGCCACTGAACTTATATGTTCTCCAAATTCTATCCTACCGACACATTTTTTAAGCCTTCGCGTATTATCCTCAGCCTCATTTAACAATTCTTCAATTTCTTCAGAATACTCTTTTTTAGATTTGGCATTTAATCTTGAGGCTTTCTTTTGGGAACCGTCTAATTCACTCTTTATCTTTTCAAGTCTATTTATATATCCCCTAGCTACAGAAAGGATCCTTTCCATCTGAATTCCGTTTAAGTTTATTTCTTCTAAATATGAAACCATCATATCATTGTTTTTGTTAACTATTTCTAAAATGGCTTTTTGTTTCTTTTTTGAAGCCGTATTTATTTCTTCAGCTAACTGTTCATTATTCTTAAATAGCCTAGTAATTTCTTGTATTAAATTTCCAATTCCGGTATGTGTTTCTTCGATTAAGTTATCTGCTTCATCTAAAGAATTAGTTACATCTCTTATATCCAGATCACCCTTTTGAAGCTCCTCGCCTATTCCACATACTTCATTTAACATCAAAGAAGAACTAAGGATTGTCTTTGCGATAATCCTTTTTCCTGTCTCGATTTTTTTGGCAATTCGTATTTCTTCTTCTCTCGAGAGGAGGGCATGATCCGCTATCTCATGAAGATAGAATCTAATTAAATCATACTCATTGGCATTTTCTTTATTATTTTTTAGACCAAACTCATATTTTGGGGTACTTGAACTATTTTCTTCTTTATTGTTATCTTCAACGTTATCAGAATCGTCCTGATATTCATTTCTTCCTAACTCAGATTCATTGTTTGGCTTGGGGCTGGAAAGATTGGCATCCTCTTTTGCTATATCGACTCTTATCGCGTCCTTTTTCTCATTACTCATAAGGCTCTTCCTTCCTCCCGTTGTTTTTCCTTCTTTAAATTGCTGTATTCTTCTAGAAGCTTTGTTTGAAGTTGGATATCTTTATGCTTGATAGCTTCATCAATTTCAATTCTGAGGGCTTTTAATTTTTCATCTAATTTAGAAAGCTTTAATTTGTCGATGCATGCCTGAACAATTTTACTTGCCGTATCCATATCAGAAACACCGGAAGAAGATAGTAACGCTTCTGAAATCATTTCGTGAGCCTCTTTACCATCAAAATGTAGAAGTAATGAAGAAGGGTCTGATATTTCTTCTTCAATGATTACTTCTAGGATAGACATACTTCCATTGTCGGACATTAAGTCTCTCCAATTCTCCTTATTTAATTGTACACGAAGATCAGGGAATTTTACCAGAGCAGTTAATAGTAACTTCTCTGTGCTTGAGTATTTCTGCTTAGTTTTGGTTCCCCCAGTTTTACTCTGAGATCTTCCATGTCTGACTAAAGCGTAAATCTCGCTTTCCTGTATGCCCAGCAATTGAGCTGTCTTTTTTATACGGAGACTTCTCTCCACAGGATCTTTCACTTTTTCCAATAATTCTGCTATATCTTGCCCTAGTTGCTTGGGAGTAAGCATTCCTTTTCTCTGACGATCAATTGTCATATCTATCCAAAATTCAACCCAACTAATTGGATTTTCAATCAGTTCATAGAATTTATCCAAACCCTCTTCTGTTATATACGAATCAGGATCTTTTGCGCTAGGCAGTGGAACTACATAAGGCAATAAACCTTCCTCTAGTAGCACATCGAGCGATTTCTTAGCAGCTTTTCTTCCAGACTCATCACTGTCAAATAAAACAACGACATTATCGGTATAACGTCTGAGTATGCTCACGTGCTCACGAGTTAAAGATGTTCCTAATGTGGCAACAACATTTCTAATACCTGATGAATAAAGAGAGAGAAAATCAGTATAACCCTCAACTAATATAGCGCGGCCCTCTCTTCTAATATGATCCTTAGACTTGTTTATTCCGTAGAAACTCTTTCTTTTTTGATAGATATCAGATTCTGGGGAATTTATATACTTAGGCTCATCTTCTTCATCTATCCTTCTACCTCCAAAACCTATGACTTTCCCATCAACATTACAAATTGGGAACATCAATCTGTTTCGGAATCGATCATAATACCCCTCTGTATTTTTTCTTTTAACTATTAACCCTACTTTTTCAGCAGTGATGAGCGGAATTTTGTTTTTGGTTAGGAATTTGACCAGGTTATCCCAGCCTTCAGGAGCAAAACCAAAGATAAATTCTTTGGCTGTTTCGGAAGAGATTTTTCTATTTTCCACATATTCTCTGCCACTCTTTCCTTTATTACTTTCTTGAAGAATATTTCTGTAATACTTGGCTGCTACCGCATTAATTTTATACAACACACTATTTGGTGATTTTCTAGGAACTGATTCAGGCTGTTCTTCAATCGTGACGCCGGCTTTTTTAGCAAGTTCAGATAAAGTTTCAGGAAAAGAAAGATTGTTATACCGCATATAAAAACCAAATATATCGCCCCCTGCTCCACAGCTGAAGCAATGGAACAATCCTTTCTCTTCATCTACATGCATAGAGGGATTAGTGTCGTCATGAAATGGGCAAAGTCCTACATAACCCTTTCCTGTTTTCTTAACAGATGTGTAACTCTCAACGAGGTTAATAATACTCAACCTCCCTTTTATTTCATTAACAAGAGTCTCATTGTTAAACTTTGACATCTAAGGTTGAACAGAACAAAAAGTATATTACAGGACACTCAAAGGAATGATCAATAGAACTAAGATTTTGGAATAGCAAATTCAAATGTTGTGTCCCCCAACCGGATTTACTATATATTAATTCGAGAAACTAGTTCCTTCTGGTACGTTTCACAACACGTTTTTTAGCAGCAAAAAGCTTTTTTTTCTTCTTTTCACTAGGTTTTTCATAGTGCTCTCTTCTTCTGACTTCAGAAAGAACACCGCCCTTTTCAACTTGTTTTTTAAATCTTTTTAGAGCACTGTCGATGCTCTCGTTATTTCCTACCACAATTCCTGGCATAAATTAAACTCCCCTAAAAATTTCACTCACACAGCTAGAAAAAGCTAATGGATTAACAATAAGTTGTCAAGTCCTCTAAGTTTATAATATATTTAGACTACTAGACCTTTGGTTTAGGTGGAAACACGCCAACATTCTTTCTGTTTTCTAGAATCCTCTTTTCTTCCGCTTCTGGATCAACTTTATCAGGACTCCATTCCTCTTCCTGACGCTGTTCCTCAAATCTCTTGATCCATGAATCTCTTCTCTTTCTAGTATCATCAACTAAACCCATTTAACTTTCTCCTTAATTAATTGAGAGGAATCTGTGATTGCTAATTTCTCCCAAGCTTATTATCAGCATTTATAATATTTGATATAGAAACAACTTCAACTTCCTTATTTATCTGGGGCATCATTTCACTAAGAGCTTTAACGGTCCCGGGATAAGGATGACATATCCCTACTGCGTAACCTCTCTTCTTTGAAATTTCTATGAGTTTTTTAAGCTGGCTTTTCACATACTGAGAATCTTTAGAAGAATTATCAAGAAATACATCCCTCTGAGCTGTTCTCATTCCTAATCTCATTGCAGTCTCATATCCCTTGCTTTGACTCGATGTCTTACTATCGACAAACAGCAAACCCTTTTTCTTAAGATCTTTAAGTATAAGTTCTGTTAGTTCGCCATTCTCCATAAATTTAGACCCCATATGGTTATTGACGCCTTTAACATGGGGAACTGAAGTCAAGCTATTATTTAGCTTTGTTAGAATTGTATTCTTAGGTAAACCCACTAATAAGACATTATCCCCGGCATCTGAGCCGGTATATCCTGAGGATTCTTTGGGCTCCATTGGCATATGCAAAATTACATCCCATCCTTTCTTGTCTGCGTTTTCAGCTGCATAACTTGAGTATGGAAGATATGGAAGAATAGCAAAAGTAATTGGTGCAGGTATCTTAAGCAGCTGGTCAATAGGTTTTTTATTCATACCAAGATCATCAACAATAATCACTATTTTTGACTTAGGATAATTGTTACTCACGGCTTGCTTTTTATCTGATGAAACTAGTGACTTATCTTTACTTTTATTGTTTTCGGTTGTTTTAATTTCTTCTTGATCCGGAACTTTAGCTACTTTCTCGGTTTTGGCTTTTTTAGGCTTAGTTTGAATTGCTCTTTGTTTATTAAAGTCAAACTGTATCTTATGAGTAGTAATATTATTTATATTTATTAATGCAGTAAGTGTATTTTTTCCGCTTTTGAATTTGTACCCCACTGGGTATCTTTTAATTATAGACTTCTCAAGGATCTTTTTAACCTTTTCAGGAGTTACCCCCTTTTCAGGAGATATTCTTATATCTTTATATTCCCAAGTCAGATTTTTTTCTTCTTTATTAAAAACCTTTTTTGACTCAATATTCTTAGACGATATCCCAGCATCAAAAAAGGCTCCTGTAATACTAAGGTCGATATCTTTTATAAGATTATCTATTTCAGTAGCAGATAATACTTTTCCGGAATAATCAGAAGATGTGTTTTGCTTTAAGTAATTGAGCCCATACAAAGCAAAAAAAAGTAGCGCTATGAATCCTATGGTGAGAAGGACTATTCTCGAAACCCGCGCGCTTTTCTTCCTTCTTGTTGGACGTCTTGTTCTTTTAGTTGTTCTAGGCTTTGTTGGCAAAAGAGAGGCTCTCCTTAGCCCTTGGGAACAGCAGTTTTAGTCCCTGAACTCTTTAGAATTTCAACTGCTGTATCTAATTGTCTATCTTTGGAGTTGTCATTTTCTACAATCACATCCGGAGTAACACCGATTTCGCTGATCGATCTACCGCTGGGGGCATAAAATTTGGCTGTTGTTAATTTTAAACCTGATCCGTCTTCCAATCTAATAATAGTTTGAACAGATCCCTTACCAAATGTATTTGTGCCTAAAATAGTTGCTCTTTTATTATCCTGAAGCGCTTCTGCAACTACCTCTGAAGCGCTGGCGCTGCCGTCATTTACTATTACCACTATGGGATAGTCTTGGAATTCTCCATTCTTAGTTGCGTAGTATTCTCTAGCTTGACCCTCTGTACGGCCTCTAACACTGACTATCATCCCCTGATCTATAAACTCGTCAACTATTTCTATAGCTTCTCCCAATAGTCCGCCCGGATTATTTCTTAAATCTAAAACCACACCTCTTAATTTCTTTCCCTTTTGCGCTTCAAGCGCAGATAATGCAGTTCTTAATTCTTGTGAAGAATCTTCTTGAAATTGTGACAACTTAATATATCCAATTTGATTATCAAGAAGCTTATACCTAACACTCTTAACAGTTATCTTATCTCTGACAAGCGTAATTTTCATAGGTTGAGAATTACCTTCTCTTTCTATAGTAATATTAACAGAGCTGCCCTTGGGTCCCCTGAGTAGATTGACAGCTTCTTGGACAACCATACCCTTGGCAGATTTTCCTTCAATTTCTATTATTAGGTCCTTAGGCTTTATTCCTGCTTTTTCTGCAGGACCGCCTTCAATTGGCGTTATGACCTTCAGATAACCATTTTCAGAGGTAACTTCCATCCCCACCCCTCCAAACTCACCGGAGGTGCCTATTTCGAGATCGCGATAACGTTCAGGACTCAAATAAGCGGAATAGGGATCAAGGCTTCGAAGCATTCCCTCTATTGCTTTGTTGGTAAGCTCTTCACCATCTACGTTCTCAACATAATTGCGCTCTATCAGGTCAAGCACTCTTGTGAAATTGGATAGACCTTTATAAACATCCTCATTATCAGCTTTAGCGCTGGCAATGTTTAATGTGAAAATCAGCAAAATTATTGCAATTAATCTCATGTAATTAACCTCTGTTACAGATTAACTAAACATCCAAGAACTAGCAACTTGGAATTTCAAATAAGAGAATAAATCCAGGCAATTGCACAAGAATAATTAATTTCAATCAGATGGAAATGTTTCAATAAAATGCTAGAGCAAAAAGCATTAAGTATTTTTTGTACTAATAACAAAGAATGGTATATTCTATTTTTAAGGGGGAAAATATGCTAAATATGTTCTTCACCGTCATTTCTAAGTTTGTCGGAAGTTATGGCACAGTTGTAATGGACGTTTCGAAAGAATGGTTCATTTTATATAGGATACTCTTTATACCACTATCATTGTTCATCTATTGTCTGGCTTTTTTGGTAGTGTTGTCTGTTTTATTGATTGTAATATTTATAGCCTCTCCTATTTCTTTTATATCAAAAGCGGCGTTCAAATAATATTATATCCTAATATATGTTTCCAGGATTCCGAACCTTTTTTAAAAAACTTGAAATGTTATAATTACTGAGCTTATGAAAGGGAAACTTGAATCTCTTGTAGACAAGAACAACCTTCCTGCGCATATTGTAATAATAATGGACGGCAACGGCAGGTGGGCAAAGAAAAAGAATCTAGACCGTATAAGCGGCCATAGGGAAGGGATGAAGTCCGTAAGAGCTGTCGTAAAAGGCGCAAAAGAGCTAGGTGTAAAACACATCACTTTATACGCTTTTTCAGCACAAAACTGGAAAAGACCAAAAGTAGAAGTTGATGCTTTAATGGAGCTCTTAAAACACTATTTGCTTAACGAGAGTGACAAACTTATTGAAAACGGGATCAGTCTTAACGCTATAGGAAGACTCTGGGAGCTTCCTAGAGATGTATACGAAGTACTTACTCAGAGCATTAATAAAACCAAAAATTGTAATGAACTAACTTTAACACTCGCTCTTAGCTACGGTGGTAGAGAAGAAATCATAGATGGGATTAAAGAAATGATATTCAAAGGAAACATATCCCCAGAGGATATAAATCAACATAATTTTTCACAATTTCTGTACACAAGCGATCTGCCTGAGCCGGATCTTCTTATAAGAACCAGCGGAGAAATGAGGTTATCTAACTTTATGCTCTGGCAACTCGCCTATACTGAAATATATGTTACTAAAACACTCTGGCCGGACTTCAGAAAACAGCACTTAATTAATGCGGTTTTAAATTATCAGAAACGAGAAAGGAGATTTGGACTCACAGGGGAGCAAGTTAAAAAAAGGGAAGTGATTTGAAAAAGATTTCCATACTCGGCTCTACAGGCTCAATCGGAAGACAAACTCTAGACGTTATCTCGCAACACCCAGACAAATTCAGCGTCGTTGCGCTTGCTGCGGGAAAGAATATCGACTTACTTAAAGAACAGATTTCAAAGTTCAGACCTCTTGCAGTTTGTGTAGAAGATGAGGAATCTGCCTCTGCGCTTGCCTCTCAAATTGCGCCGTCTCAAACTCAGATACTCTATGGTCAACAAGGTGCAGAGACAATAGCAGAAATGGATGAAGCCAATTTGGTTGTCTCGGCAATGGTTGGAGCTTCAGGGCTACGCCCCACTTTAGCTGCTGCAAAATCAGGAAAAGACATTGCTCTGGCAAATAAAGAATCTCTTGTTATAGCAGGCGAAGTTCTAACAAACGAAGTGGAAAAGAGCGGCGGCACGTTACTACCAATTGACAGCGAACATAGCGCACTGTTCCAGGCGCTTGAGTGCGGCGAAAGACACCACGTCAAGAGATTAATCCTAACCGCTTCCGGTGGACCGTTCCTAAATACACCCAAGGATGAATTAGAAGACGTGAGTGTTGAAGTTGCACTAAATCATCCCACATGGAAAATGGGGAAGAAAATCACAATAGATTCAGCTACCCTTATGAATAAAGGATTTGAAGTAATTGAAGCTAAATGGCTTTTTGGGTTCGATCCACAGGAGATATCAGTCTGGATACATCCCCAAAGCATAGTTCACTCCATGGTAGAATATATAGATGGTTCAGTCATATCACAGATGGGTAAACCTGATATGAGAATACCGATTGCCTTTGCAATTTCCTACCCGGATAGGATTTCTTTGAACTGCCAAACAGTCGCGCCTGAGAGTTTCGGGAACCTTAGCTTTCAAAATGTAGACTTCGAGCAGTTCCCCTCTCTTTCTCTAGCTTTTGACGCTTTGAGAGAAGGTGGTACAATGCCATCTGTTATGAATGGGGCAAATGAGGCGGCAGTTTCAGCATTTTTATCTGGGCATATGAAATTTACAGGTATAGTTAGTACAGTTAAAAAAGTAATGGAACTTCATAAAACACAAACCGCAAATACACTTGACGCAGTACTACAAAGCGATCTCTGGGCAAGAAATACTGCACAGTCCTTAATAGGAAATTAGGAGAACAATAAATTATGATAGCATTAATAGCTTTTATATTTGTAATTGGAGTCTTAGTATTTATTCATGAGTTAGGCCACTTTCTCGTCGCCAAATGGAGTGGTGTAAGGGTCGAGAAGTTCTCTCTAGGGTTCGGGAAGAAGTTGTTTGGATTCACTAGAGGAGAAACCGAGTATCTTATATGCCTACTTCCGCTAGGCGGCTACGTTAAAATGTACGGAGAGGGTGTTGAGGGCAATTTCATAGTTGATAAAGTTGACCCGGGCTCTAATGCAGAAAAAGCAGGTTTTAAATCTGGAGATAGAATTATTAGCATAGATGGGCTAGAGCTTAAATCCTTTGAAAGATGGAAACAGCTTGAAACCACACTAGAAAGTGAGCCGCTTAGAGAATTCGAGTTCGTCATTGAAAGAGACGGGAAGAATATAGACATTACTTCTAAAGCTCAGGATTTAGCAGGAGCT
>Ga0209633_10003624_pt1 | contig 14191 bp, 14 predicted proteins | sample Cruoilmetagenom1_FD_187290 | JGI IMG/M metagenome (GOLD analysis project Ga0209633, IMG submission 187290) | Oil polluted marine microbial communities from Coal Oil Point, Santa Barbara, California, USA - Sample 1 (SPAdes) (version 2) | ecosystem: Environmental > Aquatic > Marine > Oil seeps ... | reverse complement strand
AAACGCGGCATCAAAGCCAAACGCCTCCGCGCTGGATGGGACAACGACTATTTGCTATCCGTCCTTGGTGCCTGAAATTTTAATGCGATTGCCCTGGGGGAAAGGGTCAGCGGTTTGATGGGGAAGTTGATTATGACGCGTGGATAACTTGTTTCTAACGTGACGGTGATTTTAAAACCTCGGCATTGAACCCAATGGCTTGCGTATTGGCCAGATAGGCCTCCATGACCCGGTTGGGGTCCTGCATCAGTTTGCTTTTCCATTTGCCCAGTCCGATTTTGCTCTGAATCAGCCCGCGCAATACGCCCACATGCTGGGTCAGTCCGAGGCTGGTGGCACCCATCAGTCTGTCCTCCTCGAACTGGAGGTTGAGGTATTGAAATCGTTCGGGGTTGTATTGTTCTGCCGCTTCACCGCCGTCGACGCCCATCCAGAGGCCGAAGGAGCTGGAGATCAGGCCGAGCGTGTCGAGCACGTTCATGTTGATGCTGCCCCGGTGCAGCGCTTTGGTGTGGCCTGCCATGTTGCGTGCGGCGATCTGGCCGTGTTCGGCGGCGGTGGGTTGGATGGCCTGTACCGAGTAGTTGCCGGTCGAAAAATCGAGCCCTTGGGCCACGTCGCCGGCCGCATAAACATCGGTGCAATTGGTCTGCATGTTGCGGTCGATCAGAATTCCTTGATCGATGTCGATGCCGCTGCCATCGAAAAAGCCGATGTTGGAGCGCACGCCGGTGGCGGATACGATGAGATCGGCCTCGAGTGTGCTGCCGCTGTCGAGCAGCACACGCAATGGGTGTCGTCCGCCTTGCTCGATCGCCTCAATGCGCGTCGAGGTATGCACCGCAACGCCTCGGTTCAGGCACCACTGTTTGATCAGATTTCCGGCCTTCTCGTTCATCATGCGCGGCACCATGCGGTCTTCCATCTCGACGACGGTCAGATCCGCGCCGCTCCGGGCTAAAGCTTCCAGAATGATGCAGCCGATGAATCCTGCGCCCATCAGGACAACCTTGGCGCCGGGTTGGGCCCGGCCGGCGATGTCGCGGGCATTCGCCAGAGTCCAGCAGGGAACGATGCCCGGCAGGTCCATGCCGGGAATGGGCGGTGAAAACGGGTGGGAGCCGGTGGCGATCAGCAGCCGGTCGTAGTCGAGCCGTTCACCGCTGTCGAGGCTGATGGTGTGCTGTTCGGGCTGGAGTGCGGCGACCCTGCCGAGCTTCAGTTGGATTCGGCTGCGGTCGAAATGGTTCGCCGTTTTGCGCAGATAGGTGCCGTGCTCCGGGATTTTCCTGACCAGGTAATAAGGCAGCGCCATGCGCGAGTAGGGCGGTTCCGGCTCGTCCCCAATCAGTGTGATCGACGCCTCCGGATCGAGTCTGCGCAGAGTTTCGGCGGCAATGACGCCGGCGGGACCGGCGCCGATGATGAGATGATTCACGTTCGAAGCTCCTGCTTTAGAGCCCGAGTCGATCGAGCGTTTCTTTGGATGGAATGCCATCCGTCGTCCATCCTCGAAGTTGATAATATTCGGGCAGCATCTTCTCCAGATCGTTGACCCGCCCCTTGGCGGGGCCGGTCTTCGCCGCTTCCTTGAGCAGCCGCTTGGGCAATGTGTCGTCTTTGCCGGTGAGGCCGGCTGCCATGTTGAACTGACGCTCCAGATTCCAGATGCGCTCGCCCGTCTCGACCAGGTTTTCGACGCTCCAGTCGCCTTCGCAGGCCGCCGCGATCTGCGGCGCGATGTCGGCCAGGGTCCAGGCAAACGTGGTGAAGACGCAGAGCCCTGCTGAATCCACCGCCGCGGTCGCATCCTGAAACGCCTTGACCATCGCCGCCTTGCCCTCGGTCACCAGCGGATCGGTTTTTTCGGGGATGCCCAGCACTTCCGATGAGACCGTGTAGCTGCGCAGATGGCAGGCGCCGCGGTTGGAGGTGGCATAAGTCAGGCCCATGCCTTGAATGCCGCGGGGATCGTAGGCGGGGAACTCCTGCCCCTTGACGGTCATGGAGAGGTCGGGGCGGCCGTAATGCTCGCACAGGCGCTTCGATCCCAGCCCTAACATCTTGCCGAACCCTTCGCCTCGTGCCGTCAGTTCGGCCGTTGTTGTCAGCGCTTCGGCGGAACCGAATCGCAGTTCGATGCCTCCGGTTTCGTCTTTGCCGATCAACCCAAGTTCGTACAGCTCCATGGCGGCGGCCAGCGTCGAGCCGAACGAGATCGGATCGAAGCCGTCTTCGTTGCAGAGAAAATTGGCATAGGTCAGCGCGTCGAGATCATCGACGCCGATATCGGACCCCAGCGCCCAGGCGGCCTCAAATTCCAATCCGCCGGATGCGCCCCAGTATTCGGGCTTGTGTTCGATGGTGAAATGGCCCCGGTCGATGGTGGAAATCCGCCCGCAGGCGATGGTGCAGCCGAAGCAGGCGGCGTTGGTCACCAGATTGGGCTTGCCGTCGCTCGGCCGCGGCTCGTGCATCGCTTCGCCGGAAATTTTTCCGGCCCCTTCGAACTGCACTTCGCGCATGTTGCGGGTCGGCATCGCGCCGACTTCGTTGATGACATTCATCAACACCTGAGTTCCGTACTCGGGCAGGCCCTGTCCGGTCACCGCGCCATCGGCCAGCACCTTCTTGCCGGCTTCGGTGGCTTTGATGAATGCCGCCGGATCTTTGATATTGCCGACGCCCAGCGTGCCTCTTACCGCCACCGCTTTCAGATTTTTCGACGCCATGACCGTGCCGACGCCGGAGCGTCCCGCGGCCCGGTGCAGGTCGTTGATGATGCCGGCGTAGAGACAGCCTTGCTCCGCGGCGCGACCGACGGCGGCGATGCGCAACAGCGGGTTCTGATGCTGCCGGTGCAGCCACTCATCGGTTTCCCAGACCGATCGCCCCCAGATGGCGTCGGCCGGCAGCAGCTCGGCCTGTTCGTTTTCCAGATAGAGATAGACCGGAGTCGGCGCCCGCCCTTCGAAAATGATCATATCCCAACCGGCATTCTTGATTTCGGCGCCGATGAAGCCGCCCGAGTTGGAGCAGGCGATCGCCCCCGTCAAAGGGCTTTTGGTAATCACCGAATAACGGCCGCCGGTGGAGGCCATCGTTCCGGTCAACGGCCCTGTCGCCATGATCATCTTGTTCTCGGGCGAGAGCGGGTCGACCGTCGGGTCGATCTCCTCACACAGGTACTTGGTCGCCAGTCCGCGCTGTCCAAGGTAGCGCCGCGCCCACAGCATGTTCAAAGGCTTCCGTTCGCAGCGGCCCTCGGTGAGGTTTACCCGCAATACACTTCCAGTCCAGGCCATGGCAATACCCTCTTGAATTGAATTATTGAGGCAGCGCAAGAGCTGCATGCGCCCGCATACGCTGCAGGCCGGTATGATCGGCATCGACATAAGTGATCGCATCGGTCGGACAGGCCTTGGCGCAGGCCGGGTCGCCGCCGCAAAGATCGCATTTGATCACCGTGCCGGTGTCGTGGTTGTAATTGACGGTGCCGAAAGGGCAGGCGATGGTGCATACCTTGCAGCCGACACACACGTCGCTGATGACCTCTTTGGAGCCGGTCAGGTCGTTCAGGACGATTGCTTCCACCGGGCAGGCGTGCAGGCACCACGCCTCGGCACACTGGGTGCAGGTATAGGGCGAAAAGCGGCCCTCGTCATGAAACGTGAACACCTTGATTCTGGATTTGGCCGGGTTGAACACACCTTCGTTTTCATACGAGCAGGCCATCTCGCACTGCAGGCAGCCGGTGCACTTCTCCGGCTCGATTTGTAAGGCTTTCAGCATCGTATTGCATTTCCCGTTGGATCGGAACAATGGCGCCGCCTCATGCCGGCCAAGCGACTTTGATCTGGCCGCATGGGGCGGTGTTCACGAATTGAGCAAACCACCATGCTAAGTTATTATAGAGCGCTCAGTCAAGAATCCAACGGAGACAAAGAGACGCATGAATCCCGATCGTATCCCTTCAGGAAACAATATTCCGCATGAAATCAACGTCATCATCGAAATACCGGCCAACGCGGAACCGGTCAAGTACGAAGTGGACAAAAATTCGGGGGCCATGTTCGTCGATCGCATTCTGCGCACCGCGATGTACTACCCTGCCAACTACGGGTACATACCGCACACCCTCTCCGATGACGGCGATCCCTGCGACGTCGTGGTGCCCACGGCCTTTCCTTTGATCACCGGGTCGGTGATCCACTGTCGCCCGATAGCGGTGTTGAGAATGACTGATGAGTCGGGTGACGACCCCAAGGTGCTGGCAGTGCCGGTCGATTCCATCACCAGCGACTGGAGCCACGTGCAGGACAAGGAGTCGATGCCGCAGGATTTGATGGCGCGCATCGCCCACTTTTTCGAACATTACAAGGACCTGGATGAAGGCAAATGGGTGCGCGTCAAAGGCTGGGAAGGGGCCGAGGCGGCCAGGGAAGAGATTCGCAGGTCGGTCAGGATGTTCGAGGATGCGCCGGAGAAGCCGCTTTTTTGAAACCGGCTGACCGTTGTGCCCGATGTTTGATGGTAGCACGTAGGGCGGAACGCGAAGCGGTTCCGCCATAACGCACGACGCTGGCGGATCACCCTTCGGGCATCCGCCCTACGCCTGTTGACCCCTGACAACCGAAACCTCGAATTGACGGCTGTCACACAAGAGCTCAGCCGTTCTCCCTCAATGACTCACTGAAACCGCAGCCCCCTTGGTCTGGCCGATTTCGGCAAGGGTTTCGTTGAACCATGGGGCATCCAGGTCGAACGGCTTGCCGCCTTTGATGCGGGGGAACTCGATGGCGCGGAGGATGCCGTCGCGCTCTTCGTCGTGTCCGATGACTCCCGGCTCGCGGCGGAATGCACATTCGACGGCCAGGTCGGCGCAGGACTTGATGAGGCGGATGTCATCGGCATTGGCGGCGGAGGCACGCGCGAAATAGCCGGATTTCTGCACCAGGGTTTTCTCCGCGCCGATCATCTGCGCGAACTGCTCGCCGAACCACTTGCCGGGGTTGACTGCATCGAGCTTGATGTGGCCGAACGCATCGCGCGGGACCTCTTGCCCCTGAGCCTCCATTTCGGCGACGATGGCCTCCACGCCGGCCCCTTCGGAAACGAAGATGTTGACACAGTCCACCTTATCCATCACTGCACGCAGGCGCTCGGCTTCGGCGGCCAGACCCACCTCCATTTCCGGTATGAATATCCCGTGAACCTCGAACGCCGCCCGATCGATGCCGATTTCCGGGAGCCATTCGCAGCGGTCGAGCAGTTTCCGGTATTCCAGCGCGGTGGCGGCGGTGAGCCAGCCGCAGCTGCGTCCCATCACCTCATGTACGATCAGCATCCGCGGATTGGAATTGTTTTCGGCAACGACGTTGGAAAAGTAGCGTGCGCCCTGTTCGGCGGCGGTCCAGGCCCCCAGCGACTGCTTGATGGGGATGACATCGTTGTCGACGGTCTTGGGCAGACCGATTACGGTGAGGCCGTAATCGTTTTTCGCGAGAAAGGCGGCAAGATCGGCGGCAGCGGTGTTGGTATCGTCGCCGCCGATGGCATGAAGAATGTCCACGCCGTCCTTGATCAACTGGTCGGCAGCGACTTTCTGCGGATCCTCGCCTTCCTGAACCAGGCCGCGCTTCACGCAGTCCTTGACATTGGTGAGCTTGACCCGGCTGTTGCCGATCGCCGAGCCGCCGAAGCGTTGAAAAAGAGCGGCCTTTTCCCGAATTTCCGGGGTGATCTTGTAAGAGTCACCCAGCAGGAGGCCTTTGTAGCCGCTTCGATAGCAGATGATATCGATCGATGGATCGATTTCGGTGTAACGCTCGATCAGACTGCCGATGGCTGAGTTGAGACAGGGGGCCAAACCGCCCGCCGTGAGAAGTGCGACTTTTTTTGGTTTGTTCATGAGTGAATTGAGAATGTTAGGGTTTAACGGTTAAGATTCAAACGGGCAATGCGTAGCGCGCATCAATATGCTCTGAAGAGAGAGGCGTGTGCCGCCATCTCTTGGAAATGACCTGCTGTCCAAACAGCGCGCTCGCAATCTGTGCTCTCTGGATTTGAACGGGCAGGAATTTTACCACAGCAGCCGGATCTGTTTCGTCAACCATTAAGCCAGAGATGACACCAAATGCTGGCGGCATACCCGAGCGCAATGGCCGGCGTCCACTTCAGATGGCTGAAAAAGGTGTAGCTGCCGCGCGCCTGTCCCATCAGGGCGACGCCGGCAGCGGAGCCGATCGACAGCAGGCTGCCGCCGACGCCTGCAGTCAGGGTGACCAGCAGCCATTGCAGCTCCGGCATCTCCGGGTTCATGGTCAGGACGGCAAACATTACCGGAATGTTGTCGACGATCGCGGACATGACGCCGACCAGAATATTGGCGGTGGTGGCCCCCAGTTCACCATAGATGAATTCGGATGCCAGGCCCAGATAACCGATAAAGCCCAATCCGCCGACCGCCATGATCACGCCATAAAAAAAGAACAGTGTATCCCACTCCGCCTCGGCGATATGACTGAACACGTCGAACGGATTGCCGTGGAGTTCCTCTCCCGGCGTTTGGTCGAACCTTGCCGTTTCCTGTCGATGTTTGCGGCGCAGGTAAAATCCGAAAATTTTCAGATAGCCTAAGCCGGTCAGCATGCCGATCGCGGGCGGAAGGTGCAGAAAATTGTGGAAGCTGACTGCTGTCATGATGGTCAAAAGGAAAAGGACCACGATGATCATGCCACCGTGCTTTATGGCGACGCGTTCGTCATCCGCTACGGCGGCAGGTCTGTCGGAGGGGATGAAAAAATGCATGAGCGCTGCCGGCACGACGAAGTTGACCGCAGAAGGAACGAAAAGTTTGAAAAAGACAGCAAAATCGATGACGCCTTTTTGCCAGACCATCAGCGTGGTGATGTCGCCGAACGGACTGAAGGCGCCGCCGGCGTTGGCGGCGACCACGATGTTGATGCAGGAGAGTGCAACGAAGCGGGGCTTGTCCGAGCCGACCGCCAGTACGACGGTGCACATGATGAGCGCGGTGGTCAGGTTGTCCGCCACCGGCGAGATGAAAAATGCCAGAATCCCGGTCAGCCAGAACAGTGCTCGATAGCTGAATCGCTTCATCACCAGCCAGTCGCGCAGCGCATCGAAGACGCCGCGTTCGATCATCGCATTGATGTAGGTCATGGCGACCAGCAGGAAAAAAAACAGTTCGGCAAATTCGAGAAAATCGTGCCGCAAAGCGACCTCTGCGGCTTCGTCGAAGCCATGCGCCTGATAGGTAAGAGCAATCATTACCCAGATGATACCCGCAGCCAGAAGAACCGGCTTGGACTTGCGCAGATGAAGCTGTTCTTCCAGGATGACCAGCCCATAGGCGACTACGAAGACCAACAATGCCAGATAGCCGGTGATGTGGTCGGTCAGGTCGATATATTCATGGGCTGTTTCCGATGATATGGCAGCACTCGGAAGCAAGAGAGCCAGCAAACCCAGCACGAGGCGCGAGAGGTGGTTCATAATATGATTGTCCCCTAAAATGCGAGTGGAAGGCGAAAGTATACTGCACCGGGCAGCGCTTTTTAAGGTCCACGCGTATCGAGACGTGTGACAACAGCAGACCGAACAGCACCTTTAGCTTCTTTTCATGACTTCATTCCCTTTCTCATCGACGTCGGCGGCGCTGAGCAGAATCACTTCGATCTCCTCGATGATCTCTTCCTGGCGCAGGGCGTTGCACCGCTGCGCCAGTTCCGCGGATTCATTGTCCAGGTGGCGCACGGCCCCATCGAGGTGCGCCAGGCGGTAGTGATTTTCAACGATGAGCGAGGTGTACAGCATGTCATGCAGGAGCGCGAACAGGTAGTGTTCGGTGAGTTCGACCAGCAGATCCCGCGGTGATCGATTGCAAAGCGGCGGGTGTGGAAAGCGTGGCGGCCTGTGCAGAAGATTCTGAAACGGCGGCAGCAGCTTTTGCATCACGATCCCGTCGCCGCCATGATAGAGTCCATATAAAGTCAGCACGCCTCGTTTCGACTGCACCGATGTCAACTCATTCACCACCTGAATGAGCACTGCGTCGACCTCTTCGACCACTCCGGTGCCAACGATGCAGGCCGCCACTCGTGACTCTTCCTCGAGCAATGCATGCAGCTTGCGGCCGACAGCGATCAGCAGCGGGCGGTCGGAGGGATGCGCCTCGAGCGCGGATTCGAGATAGCTCAGCAAGGTGTGGTTGAAGTCACCGCAAAAGCCGCGCTCGGTTCCAACCAGGAGGTAGACCGGCGTTGTCTCTGTGGCTTCGGGCAGGGTTTCCGGGTAGAAGCCGAGCAAATCCCCCGCCGTCTCCTCGATGCTCCGAACGACCGCATGCTGTGCGTCGAGAAAGCGGGTCAGCTTCCGCGTTTCCATGTAGGCGAGGGTTTTCATCGAATTCATGATCTCCCGGATCTCGCCCAGGCTGTGGCTGTGGCGCTCCAGCTCCTGTCGACGCGTCATGCTGAAGCAGCCTCAGCCGGTCGGGCCAGCCAGTCGGCCATCGCAGCACGCCACTCCTCCCGGGGGCTGTCGAGGCTGAGCGAGGTGTGCTGGACCGCCTCTTGCAGCGCTGCCAGACGGCCGGGCACCGTGTCCAGCTCGCCCCCTTCGAACAGGCCGTCGTTGAATGCCACCAGCCATGCCATTTGGAACATTACCGGCAAGGGGCCGAGCCGGTCCTGTTTGAGGATTTCCCGCAACACACGGCCCTTTTGAATCGCCTTTTCCATGGAGGCCTCGAGGTGCGCCCCGAAACGGGTAAAGACCTCCAGCTCCAGGAACTGGAGATAATCGAGTTTCATGCGGCTGGCCTCCTCCTTGATTCGAGGATGTTGCGCTTTGCCGCCGATGCGGGAGACCGAGCGGGCGATATCGATGGCGGGACGGAAACCTGCGGCGAATAGACTGCGATCCAGATAAAGCTGCCCGTCGGTGATGGAGATCAGGTTGGTGGGGATGTAGGCGGCGATCTCACCAAGCTGTGTTTCGACGATCGGCAGCGCCGTCATGCTGCCGCCGCCATGAGCACCATTGAGGCAGGTGGCCCGCTCCAGCAGCCGGGCATGTACGGAAAAGATGTCGCCGGGATAGGCCTCGCGCCCCGGTGGACGACGCAGCAGCAGGGACAACTCGCGGTAGGTCTTGGCATGGGTGGAAAGATCGTCGTAGACCACCAGGACATCCCGTCCCTGCTGCATCCAGAATTCGGCGATGGCGCACCCGGCAAACGGTGCCAATTGCTGCAGTCCCGGCAGGCTGCTCGCCTCCGCCACGACCACCGTGGTGTACTCCAGTGCACGATAAGCGCGTAGAGTATCGATCGTATTGACCACCGTGGAGCGCTTTTGACCGATCAGGACATAAACGCAATACACATTCTTGCCACGCTGATTGATCATTGTATCGAGGGCGATGGAACTGCGCCCCAGCCCTTCGTCACCGATCAGCAGCTGGCGCTGTCCTTTGCCGATGGGTATCAGAGTGTCGATCACCTTGATGCCCGTGTACAAGGGATCATGCACGAAATCGCGCGCCACGATCGGGGGCGAGGCGGCCTCCAGGCCTTGCCAGCGTGTGCCGGCGGGCGGCGGCACGCCGTCGAGCGGCGTCCCGAGGGGGTCGATGATCCGCCCCAGCAGGGCGTCACCCGCTGGCACGCTCAAAGTGCGGCCGGTGCGCTGCACGCTGGTACCGGCGGTCAATGCCTCGGTCTCATGCAACAATACCGCGCCGATCGCGTCTTCTGTCAAGTCGAACACCATCGCCCGGCTGCCGTCGGAAAAAGCCAGAACGTCATCCATGGCGGCGGAAGGCAAACCGTTGATCCGGGCGATGCCGTCGCCGATCGACACCACGCTGCCCACCTCGTTGATACGCAGTCCCGGCCGGTAGTGCTCCAGCCATCGCGCCCGTCGATCGAGCAGACCGGTTACCACACCTGGAACCTCATGACTCATGGGCAAGCTCTATGAATCCCTTGAGCTCATGCCGGAGATCGGTGCCCAGCATCCAGGCGCCAATGGTGATGCGCACACCGGCCAGCAGTTCGCTGTTCTGCTCATACCGTATCCGTCGCTCCGTTCCGGCAATGGCTGTCAGTGCCTGTTCCAGCCCCTTGCGGTGATGGTCCGACAGCGGGAAGGCGCTCTCCACCATGATGGTCTGAGACGTCCGCCCAAAACTGCTGCGCAGATCCGCGACGCGTTCGGCCGGCAGTCGGCTGAGTTCGGTGATCGTCAAATCAACAAGACGGGCTTCGGTATCCGGTCCGGACGCCTGCTCCAGCAGGCGCGTTGCAAAGCGCGCACTCTGCAGGAGTGCGGTTTCCTCCATTTTGTGCAGGGCGTCGGCCTGGCGCCGCGCCTCCGCGACGCGCGCCTTGTCACGTTCCTGCTCGAGTGCGGATTGCAGCTCCGACATCTTGCGTGTTCGTTCGGCCTCCAGCTCCCGGGAGAGCGCATCACGCGCCTTTTGCCGTTCCCGCTCCCAGTCGCCAAGGCGGCATTCATACTGCGCTTTCAGTCTTTCAGCTTCTGCCTGCAGGGCCTTGGAATCGGCCAGAGTTTTTTCGATCCCGGCCCGCCGGCGAGCGATCACCGCCAGCACCGGCTTGTACAACAAGCGCTCGAGGATCCATACCAGCACCAGGAAATTGATGATCTCGAGCACAAAGGTGGACCAGTTCAATTCCATGACGTTATCCGTTGAATCCTTTTCGACGCTGCTGCAGGCATTTGTTGGCCAATGCCTACTGCAAAAGATATTCGAGCAGCGGGTTGCGGAACAGCACGATGAGGACGATCACCAGCACATAGATGGCCAGCGACTCGATCATGGCCAATCCGATGAACAGCGTGCGCATGATGGAGCGTTCCGCTTCGGGTTGGCGTGACAGGGCGTCCAAGGCGCGGCTTATGGCCCAGCCCATGGCGATGGCGGGCATCATGACGCCGAGTGCGATACCGAGGATCGCGGCGACGGTCGATGCCAGGGTGAACAGGGTTAAGTCGGGCATGGACTACTCCTTTTTCTGTTGCCGAAGTTGTTGTGATTGTATTCCGCCGGCGACATAAATGAGCGCCAGCATACCGAAGATATAGGCCTGCACCAGGGCCTCGACGATGTGCAGCATCAGGATCGGCACCGGCGCCAGGAATCCGGCGACCAGCAGGATCAGTAAAGCCGCCATCTCCAGGCTCATCATGTTGCCGAACAGTCGCACAGCCAGCGCCACAGTCCGGGTGATCTCGCTGATGAGATGAAACGGCAGCAGGATCGGACTGGGTACGAGGTAGTGACGCAGATAACTCTTGAGTCCCTGGATACGGATACCGAACCAGTGCGTCGACAGGAACACCAGTATCGCCAGCGCGGCGGTGGCTGAGAGGTCGCGCGTTGGGGAGTGCACGCCCGGAATCAGACCACTGAGATTGGCGATCACCAGAAAAATCCAGAGAGTACCGATGAACGGCGCAATGCGCCGGCTCTGTTGGGGTGCAACAGCCGCAACTGCCTCCTCGATCACCGCGACGATGCCTTCGACTGCGGTCTGCAGCGGCCCGGGCTCGATGCGCAGCCGGCGCGATACCAGCCATGCGGTCAGACAGATCAGCGCCATGATCATCCATGTCGTTACCACGGTGTTGGTGATCACGACGGGCCCCAGCTCGATCATTGCATCTGTTTCATCCACAGCGTCATTCCTTGATAAAAAGATAAACATTCAGTGCGCCGACGAACACGCCCACCAGAATCAGACTCGTCGTCCAGCGAATCGAGTATCCTTCCACCAGGCCGTCCAGCCAATGCCCGAGATAGGCGCCACCTACGACCGGCAGTACGAGCAGCAGTCCCAGGGTACCGATGTATACCGTCTGTCCGATCAAGGTGGGTCGCTCGCGTTCGGCCTTGTTCATTCGGCGCGCCTGGCGGTCGACCTGTTTTCGTAGCTCTTCGTTTCGCGGCATAGGGTTCAACCTCGATGCTGTCGAATCAGAATGAAATACTCCTTCTCCCTCCGGGAGAAGGCCGGGATGAGGGTATCCAAACGGCTGAAATGCCTTTCTTTATTGTCCGCTCGCCCAACCCTCTCCCGCTGGAGAGGGTTCGAGTCGGCGGTCTTGGGTTTCAACCTGCACCCTTGCGGCCCATATCCCAAAGGCGCCTGAAGAGCTCTTCCTCCATGCGGTGCAAGCTCTTTTTCATGCCATACAACCGCGCCTCCTCTGCCAGCAACTGCTGCTGGAGGGCCTTGCTGATGCGCCTATAGTCATCGTCCAGCAGATAATGGCGCGTACTCAGTGTGAGCGCATCGTCGTTGAAATAGAGCACTGCCCCAGGTACCGCGAGGTACTGCCACGGCGCTTCGCCGACCCGAAACCGGGCCAGTCCCGTTACGAGTACGGCGACTATGCGCGCATGACCTGCCATAATCCCGAAGCTGCCGGAGGCGTCCTCGCCGACAAACGAAGTGACGCCGGTAATCTCCTCTGCTTGTGTCGCATCCTGAAGCTGCAGGAGAAAGGCTTTCATGACAGCGCCTCCTCCATGGCGCCGCGCATATAACAGCGCTCCTCCGGCAGCTCATCGTAGCGTCCCAGCAAAAAGGCCTCGCAATCAAGCAGAGTGCGCTCCAATGGCACCGAAACACCGACGATGCCGGTGTGTGAAGCCGTCGCCCAGAACGGCTGGGTAAGATAGCGCTGCAGCTTGCGCGCCCGTTTCACGATCGTGCGGTCCTTGGCCGACAATTCCTCGATGCCGAGCATGGCGATGATATCCTCCAGTTCATGATAGCGCGCCAGGTGTTCCCGCAGCCCTTCGGCGATGGTGTAATGGCGTGCGCCCAGGGTGCGGCGATCCATCAGCCTGCTGCTCGACTGCAAGGGGTCGACCGCCGGATAGATCCCCTTGCCGGCCTGAGCGCGGGAGAGGATGACCGTGGTATCGAGGTGGCTGAGGATGGTGCTGACGGCCGGATCCGTCATGTCATCCGCGGGCACGTAGACGGCCTGGACGGAGGTGATGGCGCCATCCCGGGTCGAGAGAATCCGATCCTGCATTTCCGCAACTTCGGTGCCGAGGGTGGGCTGGTAGCCCACCGTGGCGGGCATGCGTCCCAGCAGGCTGGAGACTTCGCTGCCCGCCTGTACGAAACGAAAGATGTTGTCCATCACGAACAATACCTCCTTGTGCAGAGTATCGCGCAGATACTCGGCGTAGGTCAGCGCCGAGAGACCCACACGAAACCGCACTCCCGGCGACTCATCCATCTGGCCGAACACCATGAGTGTCTGCGGCAGCACGCCGGCCTTGCGGAGCTCGTGCCACAACTCATGGCCTTCGCGGATCCGTTCACCCACCCCGGCAAATACGGACACGCCTTTGTGAAGGGTTGCTACGGCATGCATGAACTCCATGATCAATACGGTCTTGCCGACGCCGGCGCCGCCGAACAACCCGGTTTTGCCGCCCTTGACGAAGGGACACAGCAGGTCGATGACCTTGATGCCGGTCTGCAGCACCTCACCGACACCGACTGCCTCCTGCAACGGAATCGGAGCACTGTGGACGTTGCGAAATTCCCGGGGCGACAGGGCCGGGCCGCCGTCCAGCGGTTCACCGAAAATGTTCAGCAGACGTCCCAGACAGTCGGGCGTGACCGGAACATGGAGCGGCGCACCGGTGTCATACACGGCCATGCCCCTGTGAAGGCCGGCGCTGCGGTGCAAAGTAATGGCGCGCACATGGTGCTCATCGAGGTGCTGATGGACCTCGAACAGGTAGGTCTCGTGATCGAGGTTTGCGCGCAATGCCTGATGCAGCGGCGGCAGCAGAGTGTCGCAGGCGATGACTGACACGGGACCATGAACCTCGGCAATCAGACCAATCGGTTTTTGGTTTTTCCCTTCGCAGGTTGATATTGCGGCCATACACGGCAGTATACATTCAAATATCGCAGCTTCTCAAAAAACGATTCATGTTTCAATTCATGCGGCGTTCCGGGTTAACGAGAAGTTGCCTTTGTACGTAAATATTCGACGAACCCATTCCATCAAAGCCAGCGAACCGAAAAAAGTACGGGACACCGGAGAAAAAATGCTGTATAAAGTCCGGCATGGAAATGGTAACCCGCCAGCAGCCTGCACAGTCGGAC
>Ga0209633_10003623_pt1 | contig 14193 bp, 15 predicted proteins | sample Cruoilmetagenom1_FD_187290 | JGI IMG/M metagenome (GOLD analysis project Ga0209633, IMG submission 187290) | Oil polluted marine microbial communities from Coal Oil Point, Santa Barbara, California, USA - Sample 1 (SPAdes) (version 2) | ecosystem: Environmental > Aquatic > Marine > Oil seeps ... | reverse complement strand
TTCCTGCCACGTCCCGCTCCTCCGCCTCACGCACACGCACCATGCCAAGACACTCCTCGTTAACGGCTCTGACACACCCTGTCTCATCTCACCCATTGCCCTGGCATATTTTCCCACAGGCCGTGGTTTCCACTATGACGAGTTCCGAGAACAAGATTCCGAGGCATTTGACCCAGGATTCCTGGGAAAAAAGACCATTTCCCCCGACCTCCTGGACATGCTCTCCCAAAAGCCCCTTTTCCCCTTGCTTCGCAGCCGCAGCCGCACCGCAACCCAACAGAGGTCACGGCAAAGTCAGAAGGGCGACAAGAAGGGCGGCACGCTCCGGCATGTAAGAAGTAATCACATGTTCGTGGGCAGCATGGGCACCATCTCCCACGCCTCCAAGCCCGTCAAGAGTCGGCACATACTGGCTTGTGCGATTACCGTCGGACCCACCCCCGACAATAGCCCGATCCAGCTCTAATCCCAGTTCTCCGGCAAGGCGTTTCGCGTCACCCCAGAGGGCCATGTTTTGTGCAGTTTCTTCCATAGGAGGACGGTTAAAACCACCCCCAACCACAATTGTCGTGCCCTCGATTATCGGCATCAGCCCGCGGATTTCAGCCTCCACCTGCTGCGCGTCCACCATCGTCGGTACACGAACATCGATCTCTGCTGTCGCCTTTGGGGCCACCATATTCGGCCGCAAACCCCCATCGATCATCCCCACGTTCACCGTGATACCCCGCTCACGGTCGTTCAAGTCAAAAAGCCGCTGAATCTGGTGCGAAAGTTCAAGCACTGCGCTCGCGCCACGTTCTGGATCGATCCCCGCGTGAGCTGCCGTACCCTGCACTGTCACAGTAAAATGCCCCACTCCTTTACGCCCGGTCTTTAATGCTCCCCCCGCACCATATGACGGTTCGAGAATAAAAGCCCGCGAAGAACAGCGCGAAAGCAGACGCAGCCAGCGATCTGAGTCGTGGCTGCCAATCTCCTCATCACTATTGATAAAGACAAGGGGAAGTACCTTGAGAGAGATCTCGTGTGCACGTAGAGCACGAAAAGCAAAGAGCATCTGTACGAGGCCGGCTTTCATGTCATAGGTACCAGGACCAGAAAAAACATTTCCCTCTTGCCGCAGCGGCATCACCGACAGGGTACCCACCGGCCACACCGTGTCCATGTGGCCGACAAGCAGCTGAGACGGGGCACCACGAACACGAACTGCGGGACGCGCGTACAGATGGTCACCCATCCCATGACCCGACGCCGGCGCTTGCCCCGATGCCTCGCGAGGAAGGCGACGTACCAAAAAACCAAGCTCGACAAGTTCAGCGGCAAGCAGGGCAAAAACTGGATTTTGTGATGCCGGATCAAGAGAAGGCGATTCCATGCGAGCGAGGCGGTCGAGCAAATCGACCATTTCGCGTTCCCGGTCACGCAGCCAAGTCAGCAGCACCTGTCGGTCAGAGGCAGAAGAAATCATCGGTGAAAATCAAGTGGGAAAGGAAAAGAACGGGTGTCGTCAACAACAGCAAACCGTCCCGGACTTACAAAGGTCAGGAGAGGAGAAGAGTAAATCGTGTCCGCGTCGTCACGGTCGCTCCCGCGCAACACACTTTCCGGGGCCGTGGCATGGACCACACGACCTACCACAATGCTGTGTTCTCCAATATCGTCAATAATCCGCTCCCGCACACACTCCAACCAGAGAGAAGCTCCCTCGAGCAACACTCCGTCCACGTGTGTCGCAGGGCGAGTAGGAAGTGAAAGCAGAGAGGGTTTCGCCTCACCCACACGCGGCGCTGCTGCCTGACCGGTCACAACAACCTGTTCAGGACGAGGATAACTCACCGTAAAAGTATCTGTGGCGAGCACATTATGGTAAGTGGCATGACGAGGAGTGCACACAAACGCAAAGAAGGGGCCCCACCCGACAGGAAAAGCAAGGTGTTTGGGCGCCAGATCATATTCGCCGTTGGGTTCGCGCGTACCCACCAGCACCAGGGGAGCAATCGTAAAAACACGGTCCCAAAGCGCGCTGTCAGGATCAAGCTGCACGATCGGATCGGCCACCTTCGCCTCCTACCCCTCAAGAAAATGAACCTAGTCTGGGGTACAGAGTACGCGCCGACTGCACAAGACGCCGGTTTCTCATCCTGCCCGCTCGCCAAAACAGGCGACGCGTAAGAGTCAGAGCAAAGCGCCTGAGTAGAACGCCTCGGTCAAAAAAACCAAACCGCGTACCACATGCAGCATGTCAGAAATTGTCAGGAACATTCCACCAGGAATGTTCCTACGACACAAGGGGGCTCACATGAAGGAATTCGCGGGAAAAACAGCGGTCATCACGGGTGCCGCGAGCGGAATGGGCTTTGCAATGGCAAGGCGCTTTGCCGCTGACGGCATGCAGATCGTCATGGCAGATATCGAACAAACCGCGCTGAAAAAAGCAGAAAAAACACTGCAGGACGAAGGGGCAACAACCCTCGCTGTTGTGACAGACGTTTCAGACGGCAGCTCGGTTGAAGCCCTGAAAGACGCCGCCCTCGATCGATTCAACGCGGTACATGTGCTCTGTAATAATGCCGGGGTCTTCGCGAACGGCCCGATCTGGGAAACTCCCGAAAACGCGTGGCAATGGGTGCTTGGCGTGAACCTTTGGGGCGTGATCCACGGGATCCGCACTTTTGTCCCGCTCATGGTCGAACAAGACGAAGGCCATGTGGTGAACACAGCGTCTTTGGCTGGTCTGATCGCAGTACCGTCTTCCGGTGCATACAACGCCTCGAAACACGCGGTCGTTGGCATCTCCGAGACCCTTTGGCACGACCTCGCCGCAGCAAACTCAAAAGTAAAAGTGTCGGTTCTCTGCCCCGGTCTTGTGAGCACCAACATCTTTATGGCAGACCGCAACTGGCCCGAGCGCCTGGGCGAGCGACCTGCCGGCAAAAGTGCACTGGATCCGACAACAGCGGGAAAGCTGCTCGCCGCGCAGGGCATGGATCCCGCCGCTGTTGTCGAGCTCGTCTACCAGGCAGTGGTCGAAGAGAAGTTCTGGATACTTCCTCACCCCGAACTGTCACCCGCCATTGTTCCCCGCTTCGAGAATGCGGTCAAAGGAGTGAACCCGGTGTCGCTCGGCGGGGGTCTCGGCGGCTGAAAAAAGCCGGCAAACGGGGAAAAAAGCACGGTCACAGCAGGAGCAACAACAGCAACCCGAGCGGGAAATGGTGCCCTGACACTGCCGATCGATCTCGCTTTTTTCCCCGTCTTGCGCGCAGACCCCCAGGCACAAAGATGATCCTGTCGCTCCAATGCACATCTGAAAAATCATCAAGAAAACCCGCAATACCCGATGATTTCCCTATTTCTTCAGATTCTGCTCATTGTTCCAGAACAAGTGTGTTATCACACCAGTAGCTTTCATCGCATATCATGCTGCAGAACCCACCGTATGGAGTATTATCAATATTGCGCAGACAACTTCTCGACGGCAGAAATACCGCCAGGATGAGATCATCTTCAGAAAAGATCTCAAGCGGCCTCGAAGCACTGCTGCAACAAGCATTTCCTACTCTTTATTACAAACGTCTACTTTGCCAATAGGTCTTTTCAGTTCCTTGCCATCAGATATTGCGTCAAGGAAAACCTGCGCAACCGAGGGGGATCAGGGTGCTGCGACGAACAACACACGCACTACGGCAGGCAAAACGGGGCGGAGCGCCGCTTTCAGATCAAACCATTGCAATCATCGGAGCCGGGGCAGGCGGGCTTTGCATGGGTGCCAAGCTAAAGCAGGCAGGCATCGACTCCTTCACAATCTACGAAAAATCCGAGGGGGTAGGCGGCACCTGGCACGACAACACCTATCCAGGCGCATGCTGCGACGTTCCCTCCCACTTCTACTCCTTTTCTTTTGCGCTCAACTCCGAATGGTCACAGCCTTTCTCAAGACAGCCAGAAATCCTCGCCTACTTCGAGAATCTCGCCGCCGAACACGAGCTTGTGCCCCACATCCGCTTCAATACCGAGATCACCGCGCTCTCTTTCGATGAAGCCGCAAACGTCTGGCAACTCACTACCAAAGATGGAGAAACAGCCCAGGTCGACATGGTGGTGTCCTGCCTCGGCCAGCTCAACCGTCCCTCCGTACCCGACTTCCCGGGAATGGAGACCTTCAAAGGCACGACCTTCCACTCCGCCCGCTGGAACCACGAGCATGACATCAGCGGAGAACGCGTTGCCGTCGTGGGGAATGCCGCAAGCGCCCTGCAATTCATCCCCGAAATCGCCCCAAACCTCGCCCATCTCGACGTACACCAACGCTCCGCGAACTGGGTGTTTCCCCGAAAAAACGAGCCCTACAGCAACCGTCGCAAATGGATCTACCGAAACATCCCAGGAGTAATGAAAGTGCAGCGCGCGCTCGTCTACTTCCTCGGCGAAACAGTCTATTTCGCGTTACGCCAGGGGTCGCGTCTGGGCAACAGAATGCAAAAAACCGGCAAAAAACACCTGGCGGCCCAGGTGAAAAGCGAAACGATGCGGGCCGAGCTCACCCCGGACTATCCCGTCGGCTGCAAACGCATCCTGGCCTCTCCCAACTACTACCGCACCCTCACGCAAGAGAACGTATCGCTTGTGACCAGCCCCATTGAACGGTTTACCGAAACTGGGATCCTCACCAAAGACGGCAGATGCGAACCCACCGACACCATCATCTTTGCGACCGGCTTCGACTCCACTCACTTCCTTGCCCCCATCGAAGTCACCGGCCGCGCAGACCGGCGGATCGAAGACGCCTGGAAAGATGGCGCCGAAGCCTACCTTGGCATGACAGTCCCAGGCTTTCCCAACCTCTTCATGCTGTACGGCCCAAATACGAACCTGGGAAGCAACTCGATTCTCTTCATGATTGAATGCCAAGTTGCCTACATTTTGCGCTGCCTCGAGGAACTCAAATCCCGCGGCACATCCTGGCTCGACGTACGCTCCGACAGTATGGAAGAGTATAACAACTGGGTACAGGAGAGCATGGGCGAGATGGTCTGGGCCTCAGACTGCCAAAGCTGGTACAAAAACGAATCCGGGAAGGTCACAAACAACTGGCCCCGCACCACTCTGCGTTACTGGCGAAAAACCGCTCGACCCGAGTTTGCACACTACGAGTTCAGCGAGGCATCCTCCGCACGCAACACCGCCAACGTCTCTTTGTAAAGCCCTTCCTTCAACAGGGCCAACACGGGCCTGTTCTTCTCCGCATGCTGTGCCGCCAGCTCCACCGAAAAAGGCAGCACCTGATCGAGCGGCACAGCATGCTGCACAATACCGAGCGCGCAAGCTTCGCCACCCCCATAACGCCGTCCCGTGACAATCGCCTCGTGTGCCACCGCAATCGGAAGTCTTGCCCGGATGATCGCAGTCATGCCAGGGCGCAAAGGCAGTCCCAGGTCAACCTCCGGAATTGACCACCAGCCTCGATCTGCTCGCATCACACGGGCATCATGGGCAAGACTCAGCATGGCGCCAACCGCTATCGCGTGACCGTTCATCGCGGCCACCGTATAGCCGGGAAAAGCCAGAATTCTCGCATACAAGTTCAGCACGCCATCCAAAAAGGCCTCTGCCTCGCCTTTGCCTTCTCCTGTCAGCCAGCCCAAATCCAGACCATTTGAATAGAATTTCCCGTCTCCCGTGGTCACAAGCGCAAGTGGTCCCTCTTCTGCCTCAACCTCATCAAGCGCCGCATGAAACGCGTCAAGAAAAGGACGGTTAAACCGATTCTCCCCCTGGTCCATACGCAAAATAAACACCTTGCCACGCCGTTCGATTTTCACGTGTCTCCCCTTTGTTTTCGCCTTCCCCGGCCTCTTTACGGGGCAAGCCCCAGTGCCAAAAAAAGCGCGACAGAAAGCTGTTTCCCCCCATACAGTCTCTCTTTTTTCCAGGGATCGAGCCACTCCAACACACGCTCTTTTTGTAGACTTTGCACATGGATTGCATAGACCAAGGTGTATGCAAGACCTGAAGACAGCGCCGGCTTCGCCCAACTCCAGCGTCCCTGGATGTAATTCCTGGATGTAATTCCTGGGTGTAGTCCCTAGACATTCTTTCTCTGTTGTATCGCAAGCTCCTGAAAGTATGCGAAAAGCGGACGAACTGCTAGCGGCACCTCCAGCTCATCAAAAGAATGGGTTTTCGTAGAGCCCCTGTCGGTGAGAGAAAACGAATAGGTCACGCTTTTCGCGCCCGCTGGGGAGGGGGACATGGAGACAAGCCCCGAGTCAGCAAGCAGAGCTTGAATCTCTGCTTGCTCTTGTGGTGGCAAATCAGGAACATTGACGCGGTACTCCAGTGGGTCGCGTGCGAACACACCCCCATAACCACCACGGTACACAAAATGAATGCGCATTCTTCTCGCCTCAGATCTCACTTCCACCAATTCCACAATGCCCACCTGTCACCTGTCACTGCGCAGTCCTGCCGGCCATCCGCGAAGAACTCTCACACACCAAAGAGAGAACTCCCAGCTTACGTGTGATTTCATGATCCACGCGCGCTTGCCGCAGAAAAGCACACGAAAAGGACTTCCGGCAAAGCTCTCGCGACGAATCCCAAGAGGACAGGGAAGAAAAGACCAGGAGGCCGGAAGTCCGGATGCTCACCTGGGTCCCCACATTGACCATCAGGCAGCGTCCGGACCGAAAAAATAAGAACTTCCTCTCTTGTGGGCCGCCTCGTCCACAAGAGCTGCATTGCACAAACAGCTTATGAGGGAAGACCAACTTCCTTGAACGCTGATCGCACGGTCTGTGGGGTGCCCAAAGGGGTCTGCTTGTTCTTCGTCAGGATTCTGGAAGATTCCACAATCACCTGAACGGTGTCATTGAACTGCGCGGTATGCCAGAGATTTTGCAAGGCGTGATACCACACTTTTACCGCTGCAGTAGTGCCAATCTCCATTGCCACCAGATAAAAGGACTTGTTCGGGATGCCGCTATTGATATGCACACCCCCGTTGTCATCCGGGCCAGTGTATGCATCACGCATATGGCTGGGCTGAGGATCCTTGCCAAGCAGAGGGTTATCGTACGCAGTGCCGGGGGCCTTCATGCAGCGAAGGGCTTCACCGTAGAGCGTCGGACCCATAATTTCATTTCCAATGAGCCAATCCGCTCTGCCGGAGTCCTGCCCCAAACAGTGTTGCGTGATTGCAGTACCAAACACATCGGAGAAATGCTCATTCAAAGCCCCGGGCTGATTCGCATATTCGAGATTGGCCGTGTGCTGGGTGACGCCATGTGCAAGCTCATGTGCCACGACATCAAGCGAACGTGCAAACCCCGAAAAAATCTCTCCATCTCCTTCGCCGAATATCATTTGGGTTCCATCCCATACGGCGTTCATGAAGTCCGTTCCAAAGTGGACATTGAGAATGAGCTCCATCCCTTGGTTGTCGATGGAGTTTCTCCCCAGTTCATCCGCAAAAAAGTCCCTGGCTTCCCCAGCGTACTTATAGGCGTTGTCGGCGCTGTCGTCACCGGTTGCAGGTCCCCCCTCGGTTCGCATTTTCAGAAGCTGGGGTTCCCATTTATTCTCACAGTCGTACACAATACGATTGGCAAAACCACCAGAGGCAAAACGCCCTGCGGCAATCAAACCTTCCATACCGACACGTTGCCCCGCTCGGTCTTCGCGCGTCATGAGAGACTGGCGCACACTGTTGACAACAGCAGTTCTTGTTTCGACAGGAGCGGCGACAACCAGATGGTCCAAAATCGTCGGCGGAATAAACCCCCGGCAGCACCCTGACATTTTTTGCCTTCTTCCCAGGCTATTTTTCCCCATACCAGCACCTTTTTCTTGCAATTCCTGCGGCTGGTGCATGCTGCGCCCCGCAAGAGGAGCATCGCATGAAGTTCTCTTTTTGGGGCGCCCGCCGAAGCTCGTCATCTCGCCCCCTCCTCTCTGGAAACCACACACAACAATACTCGTGCCTCGTGCATGTACGATAACACTTCGCGAAATACAAGTACAAGAGAAATTCACATTAAAGATGCGAATTATGTGCGGACTCGCGGCATTACAGACCCGCGGCAGTACAGACCCAGAGAAGCAGGGAGAAGCGTTTTACACAAGAACTCGCGAGTTCTTCTTTTCGCCCAGTCTCACGTGTTGAGAAGAAGAGACGTCGAGATACCAACGGCAGCAAGAACCCCTTCAGACCACACGTGCAACTGGGTAGTGGCAATACCACCCTTAATACGCTCAAGGCGGCACACACTCGTGACATGACGGGCAAGCTGGGGCGCAGCAAAACGCAAAGTCAGATCCGGGTTGGGATTCGGGATCCAGCGGTCAGTGTTCGCGCCTGCAACAGGTGGACCAACACTCATGTCTGCAGCAAGACAGGCCGCCTCTGCTGCTGCTGCAGGGTCATCCCAGGGCACGACCACAGTCGTCGCAATCGCCCCATCCACGTTTCCCACCATTCGTGGAGCAAAAGTATCGATAATTGGCACCTCAAGAGAAGGCGACTGCGCCCAAGGCGTGCCATCTTCGTAGGCAGTCAGCTCAGGAACAACCGCGTAACCCTCATGGTCAAAAGGGTAGAGCGCTTCTGCCTCCACCAAACTCACCGTAGAACGCGTGCAACGCTTTCCCGCCTCGCTCCACACGTCAAGAGAAACGCAAGAGAGACTGCGCCCACTGTGGATCACCTCCGCAGTAACCGTCGCTCCTCCCGCAGGCAGCCCCCGCAAAAACCGGCAGTCCAGCGCAGAAGGCACACGCCCTGGTGCAACCTGACGAGCGAAAGCCACAGACGCCGCTGCCAGCATTCCCCCAAACGCCCCCCCAAACGCCCCATGAAAACGGCGCGGGACCTCCATATGCCAGCGGCCTGCTTCCCCCTCTTTTGCGTCGAGTTCTTTTGCTTCGAGCAATTCGATTACTGCGCTCACAAGCGCTCCTCCTCATTGCATGATTTTCACAGGGCTTGTGCAGGGTCCAAGGCAATACGGCCCCAAAATCCGGGCATGGTCCGCCTACGATATACCTGCCCAGGGCGTTTCCCGAGGCATGCCCCCAGGTGTTCCCTCAGGCGAATCTCGTAAAACAGCGCCGAGAAACGAAAAAAGGCCCAGAAAAACCTGGGAAAAAGACAGAGGGAAAACAGCAGAAAGAACAAAAGACGCGAGGCCCTTGTGCGCAATGCCCAGGCGACCCCTCATACCTTGCCAAATCGAGCGCCCCCTATCTCTCATCACCTCTCTCACCAGCACAAAAAGGACAGGCAGTACACAGCAGTTCTCGCCTCTTCGCCCTCGAATGCCACGAGTACTCGCGACCATTCCGGAAAACAGGTCAAGAAACCCCAGAAACACACGCCTCGCCAGGACCGAAAACGGCACACTCCCCCTGACACGGCGGCAACGAAAGCCCTGCCACTGCCCCTTCTTTACGCCCCCTTCTCACTCCACATGCATGCTACTTGCGCAGCACCACACTCCACACAAAGACTCCTTCAACCGGCAAAAGACCAAAAAAGCATAGGAGCCGCGTCCACCCCTCGAACAAGAGCCACAACATTCCCTCATCCTCGAGAAAATCTGCACATAGAAAAAACGTACAGAGAAGAGAAAAACGTGCCACAGAGCAATACAGAACCTATCTGGGTGAACAACACCAACGCAGCCCTCTTCACTGACCTCTACGAACTCACAATGATGGCAAGTTACGTACAGAACGAACTCCTACAACCCGCCACACTTGACCTCTTCGTCCGGCAGCTTCCCCCACATCGATCATTCCTCTTGTCCTGCGGTCTCCACACCGCGCTGGACTACTTCGAACACCTACAGTTCGACCCCCCAATGATCGATTGGCTGCGCAGCCTCAACATCTTTGAGGAAAACTTCCTCTCCCACCTGCAACAATTACGCTTCATCGGAGACGTATGGGCCAGCCCCGAAGGCGAGATTGTCTTTCCCAACGAACCCATCCTGTGGATCACCGCTCCACTTCCCGAAGCCCAACTCGTTCAAACCTTTCTCCTCAACTGTCTCGGCTACCAAACAATGGTGGCATCCAAAGCTGCCCGGATCTCCCTCGCCTGCGGCGACCGTCCCTTCAGCGAATTTGGCGCCCGCCGCTGCCACGGTACAGATGCAGCAATGGAAGCCGCCCGCGCCGCATACATTGGCGGCGCAAGCGGAACCTCCAACATGCTTGCCGCCCGCGCCTACGACATTCCCCCCGTAGGCACCATGTCCCATGCCCACATCATGCGCTTCGGCGACAAGCTCACCGCATATCGCGCATTTACACGAGACTTCCCACAAGGCAGCACCCTATTATTCGACACCTACGACACCATGAAAGGAGCACAGCTCGCGACACAAGTCGCAAAAGAACTCGCAGCACAACACGCGGAACTCAAAGCAGTACGGCTCGACTCTGGCGACATTGCCAAACTCGCCCCCGCAGTCCGCCGGATCCTCGACGAAGCAAGCCTCCACAACACCCAGATCTTCGTCTCCGGCGACATCGACGAAAAACGCATCGCGTCCCTCTTGCAGAGCGGCACCCCAATAGACGCTTTCGGAATCGGAACCCAGCCTGGCACCAGCGGCGACGCGCCCAACCTCGGTGTCGTCCACAAACTCGCAGAAGACATCACCGGCCCCAAAAGCAAACTCTCACCCGAAAAAACAACACTTCCCGCCTGCAAACAGGTCTATCGTGTCGAACAAGAAGGAAAAATCATTCAAGACGCAATCGCCCTGCACAGCGAACAGGCACCTGCCAAAGGCCGATCCCCTCCTCGTGTCCGTCATGCGCAAAGGACATCGAAACAGCACACCAAAAACACTCGAAACCATTCGCACCCGCTCCCGCCAGGCAATCTCCACCCTCCCTTCCCATCTACGCCTACGCTCCCTCAACGGCCCCACTCCACCACTCCCGGCCAGGCTCTCCCCCAGCCTCAAGGCCCTCACCGCACAGATGACACCCCCCAATAGCTCTCTCTGACCGAACAGCTCTGACCCAACAACTCTGAAAAGGAACACCCTCCAGTGGAATTCGCTGTCATCGATGCCGACTTCAACCAAGACGAACACCAGGCGAACATCTCCGAACTACTGCACCTCTTTGCCCAAGAAGCAGGAGCAATCGGCTCAGATAGAGGTCTGTCTCCCCACATACGCAGCAAAATCGTGCCAGGCTTGCAAAGTCACCCAAACTCCTTCGTGCTTCTCGCGATCGCAGACACCACTCCTATTGGCATTGCCGTATGCTGCCGCGTCTTCTCCACTTTCAGCGCGAAATCTGTCATCCACGTACAAGATCTCTTTGTCGTGCCGGCCTGGCGCGAACGAGGAGTCGCCCACTCCCTCCTCCAAGCCATCGAAACCAAAGCCCGCACCCACCACTGCGCCCGCCTCACCCTCGAAGTCATCGAAACCAACTCCACCGCCCGCTCCCTCTACTCCAAAATGGGTTTCTCTTCCCCCGCCGCCGAAAAACAAGTCCTCTTCCTCACAAAAGAACTCTGACCCAGCACAACCCCCGTACCGGACTATTTTTCACGTGCCAGGTGCATAATCCATGAAAATCACACACTTCGGCACATCCACAGGTCGCGATCCTGTCAATACCGAACAAAGCCCAGCCTGATGAACAGTGGATGTCAGCCTTTTCCCACAGAAGTCTTCGCGGCCATGTCCTGCCGGCCTTGGTAGTTCGGACCCTGCAAGAGCGAGAGGTCAATGATCAGGAAAAGAAGCCAACCGACATATCGGACAAAGCCAGGGATGAACACCACGATCCCGCGGAGAAATGCATCTTTCCATTCCGGAATACCACCCGTATAGATATTAATGACGCGGATATTCATCACTATTTTTCCGAGGATAGCACCTCGTGTACTGACCATTGTGGCTTCGTAAAGCACCGGAATAAAAGGAACGAGTAAAAAAAAGTAAGAGCTAAGGGAAGGAAAAAGAAAAATCCCATCAGCATAAGACCCAACTCTATAACCAAAAGAAAAACTATGTCGACAAGTCAGGCAAGCAAACGTTCAACAGGATGCGCCAAAGAGCTGGTGAGGTTAGGCGAATACTGCGGTGGCGGCTGGTGAGACTGAGGAGGTGGCGGATACTGCGAAGGAAGATACTGGTCTTGCTCTGATTCTGGTGGTTGTTCTGGGGGCGAATCAGTCTACATTGCTTCTATTTGAGTATGTTGATCTAGCTAGATTTTTCATGCTACCTCATTGTGTTTTTTCATTGTAACATTTTGTTTTTATGCACTGAAGAAAAGACACGTTTTCGGGGCTGAGCTGTTCTGGTTTATTGGTTGTTGAGAAAGTCCTTGACAGGCAAGGTCGCCATGGCAGATTGGGGATGACGACATGTCAGACCAGCCAGACCACTTCTCCCACACAAGGGAAACCTGCCCATAACCGCATCAATTCCCAGTGCCTGAACGGAATACACCCTCCAAAACGACCCAACAGCGGCAACCGGCATACGCATCGGCTTCCTTCTGCTCCTCATCGAGATCACGAAGCATCACCGACAGCAGCGAAACACCCCAGAACGGCCTGATGCCCCTCATCATGACCGCGTTCGTTGTGATCGGCTCCCAGAACCGAAGTCTTTTCTGCACCAGAACAGTTCCCGCCCCCGCCGAACACGCACAATCATAAAATCGAATGTCGATCGCATGTCCAATGAAGCGCGTACCCCACACACCACTCCGCCCTCGCCTGAAAACGCACAGCCGTCCCTTCTCCCAACAACCACCCCACCATCTCAACCGCCATACCCTGTTTTTCCCCAAACAAGACCATAACCCACCCACAAAAAACCTACTTGGCTGCACCCCCCCCAGAAAAAAACCTCACAAAGAACCCATAGAACTTGTATTCATGAAAGTATTCTTAATACGCACTTTCCTTCATATCTTCTCCGCAAGATAGGGCACACAGCAGATGGCCGGCGGCTCCAACAACAAAACCAAGTCAAACAAACAGTTGGGCAGACCCGCAGCACGTCACCCTATCCACAGATCCCAGCTCTCCGCTCTGCCAAAGACTCCCCCCACCCCGACCCGTCACCTTGCCCCTGCAGAAACTGCGCCCTCTTTCCCGACAACAAGGCTTCTCGCAACACCCAGACTGCACCCCGCACCCGCACCCGCACCCGCACACCCGCACCCGCCAACTTTCTCGTCACAAACCCCGTTCACACACCCACGAGAAAAGCCAGAGACACATGGACAAGGCAGAAACCAGCGCCCATGCAGAAGCAAAAGAACGCATCGAAGCCGCTGCTGCCACACACGCCCGCCGTCTCGACCTCGGCGGCCTCTGCCTCCGTCAGCTCCCCCCAGAAATCGGCACCCTCACCCAACTCACTCACCTCAACCTCCCCACCAATAACCTTCAGCATCTCCCCCCAGAAATCGGCAACCTCACCCAACTCACCGACCTCAACCTCTGGAACAACGACCTCCGCGACCTCCCCCCCGAAATCACCAACCTAAAAAACCTCACCCACCTCGACCTCGGCAACAACACCCTGGCCGACATCCCCAAGGCCATCACTCACCTCACCGGCCTCACCCGCCTCAACCTCGGCAACAACTTCCTTACCGACCTTCCCGAAGGCCTTGCCGAACTCAAAATCCTCACCCGCCTCAACCTCGCAAACAATAACCTCACCCAACTCCCAGAAGACGTTACCCAACTCACCAACCTCACCAAACTCACCCTCAACAACAACAACCTCACCCAACTCCCACCCGAAATCACCCAACTCACCAAACTCACCTGGCTCACCCTCAGCAACAACAACCTCACCCAACTCCCACCCGAAATCACCCAACTCACCAAACTCACCTGGCTCACCCTCAGCAACAACAACCTCACCCAACTCCCACCCGAAATCACCCAACTCACCAAACTCACAGCCCTCAACCTTGACAACAACAACCTCGATAACCTCCCGGCCCCTATCTGCCAACTCACCCAACTCACCCGGCTCGACCTCAGCAACAACAACCTCACCCAACTCCCAGAAGACATTACCCAACTCACCAAACTCACCCGCCTCACCCTCGACAACAACAACCTCAATAACCTCCCGGCCCCTATCTGCCAACTCACCCAACTCACCCGGCTCGACCTCGACAACAACA
>Ga0209633_10003622_pt1 | contig 14195 bp, 15 predicted proteins | sample Cruoilmetagenom1_FD_187290 | JGI IMG/M metagenome (GOLD analysis project Ga0209633, IMG submission 187290) | Oil polluted marine microbial communities from Coal Oil Point, Santa Barbara, California, USA - Sample 1 (SPAdes) (version 2) | ecosystem: Environmental > Aquatic > Marine > Oil seeps ... | reverse complement strand
CTCCTCCAGGTCGAGCACCTGGTGTGACTCTTTATGCAGACGATGGGTGCTGGCCTGGCCCGCGATAGCGACGATTGGGGCATGGTCCATATTGGCATCGGCCACGCCGGTAATCAAATTGGTCGCCCCCGGCCCCAGGGTCGCCAGACAGACACCGGCCTTGCCGGTGAGTCGCCCATAGACATCCGCCATGAAGGCGGCGCCCTGTTCATGACGCACCGTAATAAATTTTATAGGTGAATCCAGCAAGGCATCCATAACGTCGAGGTTTTCCTCGCCGGGGATACCAAAGATATATTCTACGCCCTCATTTTCCAGGCATTTTACAAACAGCTCGGCTGCCCGCATGCGGCACTCCTTGTCTTAATATGGCCATAGAAGAGGGTATCGGCAGTCTGCAAAACCTCTTGACTCTGAAATGCAAGCGGGCATGAGTTCGTTATTTGGCCCGCTCCTTCGCAATTAGAAAATTCACAACCTGAAGCATATTTTCGAGGCTGCCTGCCTGTGTACCACTGGTGCGGTATTTGCCATTTACGATCATCGAGGGCACACCATCGATACCATAGCGTTGCGTCAGGTCCACTGCGCGCCGCACCTTGGTATCAACGGCAAAGGAATTGAAGGCCTCATAAAATGCCCGCTTTTTAACACCATGCCTGGCGAAAAAATCCGCCAGCTCATCGGCGGTGGCCAGTTTCTCACCCTTGATATGGATGGCATTAAACATTGGCTCGTGAATCTTATCCAGCACCCCCAGCATTTCTGCCGTGTAATAGGCCCGCGCAGAGAGTTTCCAGGAAGGATTGAATACCGCCGGGACACGCACGAAATTGACATCCTTCGGCTTGGTTTTAAGCCATCTCAGCAGGTAAGGCTCAAAGTGAAAACAATGGGGACAGCCATACCAGAATAACTCAACCACCTCGATATGCTTATTATCAATTTGGTTGGCTACGGGGGGAGAAACGTCCTTGTATTCAATACCCTCGTCAATACCCGCCCACAGCGGTGTTGAAAAAATAAACAGTAATCCGAATAGCCACGCACGTCGTTTAAATAACACTGCTCGCCTCCTTAATTTTCTTCATTGCCGTGTTCACGGGCCTTTATAGCCCACCATAGGAATGCAGGCCAGACAAAAACATGTTCACCCCTAAAAAGGCGAACGTCGTCACCAGCAGGCCAACGACCGCCCACCAGGCCAGTGGCGTACCCCGCCAGCCCTTGGTCAGCCGCATGTGTAACCAGGCCGCATAATTTAGCCAGACAATTAATGCCCAGGTCTCTTTAGGGTCCCACGACCAATAACCACCCCAGGCATCAGCTGCCCACATGGCACCCAATACTGTTGCCAGGGTAAAAAAGGCAAACCCCAGCGCAATCGATTTGTGCATCACATCGTCGAGCATATCTAAGTCCGGCAGATGTTTTGCCATATAACCATCGGGATTCACCCGAACGGCCTTTTGCTTTAAGAGATAGGCCACGCCCAGCATCGCGGCTATTGCAAATGAACCATAGCCGACAAAGTTTGCAGGCACGTGGATCTTCATCCAGTAGCTTTGCAGGGCCGGTACCAGTGGCTTAATTTCACTGGCACCCTGTGTAAAGCTATACCAAAGCAGAAAGGCAACCGCGGCACTAATTATGAGCAATACAAAACCGCCCATTTTGCGGGTTTGATATTTCTGTTCATAATAGAGATAGAGGAGTGCCGTAATCACCGAGAACAGAATAAAAACCTCGTAGAGATTACTCACCGGAATATGCCCGATGTCAGCGCCCATCAGATAAGATTCACGCCAACGCACCATCAAACCAATCAGGCCCATCGCCGTCGCGGTCCAGGTCATACTCGAGGCAACTTTTCCGGCAAACTCATTGTCACTGAAGGTCGCGTAAAAATACGTGACTGTCGAGAGCACAAACAAAGCGCTCATCCACATAATGGCCGACTGACTGGAAATAAGAAATCTCAAAAAGAAATTTTGCTCCCCAAGCGCCAAATTAGTCCCGTAGAGGCTGATTGCCCACAGGCTGACAAGGGTTACAGCAATAACAATGCCGCGAAATGATTTCCAGAACCAGCCAAGGCCCGTAATTCCGAGCGTGGTGCCAAAAAGAATACCGATTTCGAAGGTATTCATGGTCGCCCCATAGCGATGCAAGACATAAAACGCACTGGCAAGCACTACCACCGCCCAGAGGCCATCCCAATGATTCAGGTTTTTAAACCAGGACCAACGCTCAAACGATGAGGGCATTGCCTGTTGACTCGTACTCATAGTTAGTTCCCCTTGTAACCTGCTCGCACTCTTCTATCGTCTTTCGGCAATATCAAGCACCTTAAGTTCAAAAGCTTTCGTCAGCTCGACAAAAAGTTTGCTGAAATCTTCCTTGTTACGCAAACCACTGCCTGCCAGGATAATCTCCAGTTTACCGTCCACGGGCTTTAATAATAACCAGAGTCGCTGCGGCATAATGTAGAACATCAAAAATATTCCAAGAATCAGCATACCACTTCCCAGGTAGACAATATCCTTGCCTGGAGAGCGGGTAATTTCCAGCCCTGAGGCCTGTCGTTGATTAAAGGAGTCCAGCTGCACATAGAAGGGTGAAGCGTATTTGCTGATCGCGGCCATATTGGTTATAGCGTCCTCAAAAAATGCCTGGTCCGCCGCTGATATTTTATTGGTATTCGCCCCTTCCTCTTTGAGCAGGTCAACATAGGCCGTCTCCATGACATTGCGCAAAATTTTAATATAGGCCTCAGCAACAGTAGCCTGTTTATCCTTAGGTACCTGCTTGCGAATTTCGTCGTCAATCCCCTTAAAACCACCGCTCAAATAAAGACTGACCAGATGCTGCATGGAGTCAACAATACGTTCGCGCAATTTCGGGTTATTTTGCCTGGCCTTTTCTAGCGCCATATTGGCATTACGGCGGGCAATCTTTTCAACCTGTTTCGTATCGCTCAACATCGCCTGAAACTTCATGAAACGATCAATTGTGCCGTGCGGGTCCATAGGAATATGCAAATAGCGGTAGGGTTCGGCAACCGATTTACGCATGCCACTAATAAAGAACATGCGCCCATCCTGCTTAATAGGGTACATATAGTTCATGTACTCCGTTGCCACGCCCGCAGCATCCCGCAGCTTGAAGACAAAACTGGGGCCATAATTGGTAAATGTCTTGCCGCTGCCCTTTTCCGCCGGGAATACATTAAAGGGTTTAAATTCCATAATTTCCAAACCCAGCGCATCGCCCATAAAGTTTAATTTCCGGCTATCAAATACCTTGGTATCGATTTTCAGTGTCTTGAGCTTTGGGTCAAAAAACGGCCATAGCTTGAGATGTAAGCGGGAGCCGCCATCGCCGAAACTGGCCTGGAAAATAGTATAGCCACGATAGGTCAACGGATGATTGACGGCGATGGTTTTTAGCAGAGGCTTAGCCAGTTTTTTATCATGGATAATGATATCGCTCTCAAATGATTTCGGCTGACCGGAGGGGTAATGCTCAATACGAAACTGTTTAAGCTCTACCGAAAATGGCAGTTCCTGTATTAGATAACCGTCGCGAATGTTCAGAAACACAAAGTTACTGCTACTACCCTCGGGCAGGGTAATATTGCCACGAAATGAAAAATTATCCTGCGGCTTAAGACGGCTTATGGCGGGTACTTCGCTGGCCGGAATATTGCGCTTTTCCAGGGCTATGGCACCGCGCCATTCCTTTATCTTTATAGGCAGATTGCCATCAATTAAACCGCCAATACAAATGACCACGATGCCCACATGGGTAAAGATATAGCCAAAACGGCTCATGCCACCCTTAATCATGGCAAATAGCTGATAATCGCCGTGGTCTTTGCCTCTTAATCGATAACCTGCGCGCTTAAAAAACTGTTGGCCGGATCCTGCTACTGTCTCCAGGTCCTGCTCTAGCAACCACACATGCCGGTTGGCCATGGTGCGCAGTGATTTTTCCCGCGTCTTTAGGCGAAAGTGCAGCACATCACGTAAAATGATGGGGATATTACGATACACACACACTGAGGTACTGAGCAATAAAAAACCCAATAACACTAAAAACCAGACGGCGCCATAAACATCATATAGACCAAGCCTTAAAAAGACCTCATGCCAGAAAGGTCCAAACTTGATAATGTAATCAGTATAGGGCTGATTTTGTTTTAAGACGGTACCAATCACCGAGGCAATAGCAATTACCACCAGGATCGTGATCGCCAGATTCATTGACCCCAGAAAGGCCAACCAGATATTTTCGGACTTTTGTTTATTTGTATTTGAAATTTCTGACACGAGACCAACCTTACTGATTCAATCGCAGGGCCACCTTACACAAAAAACAAAGGGCGGTCTTTAAAATAAAGACCACCCTTTTTGTATTGCGATTAATACTACCGTGCTTAGTGCAGACCCTGAATATAGGCAGCAACTGCCTTAATATCAGAGTCTGACATACGACCTGCAATATCACGCATCATCTTGTTGGGGTCATTGCTCCGCGCACCGCTACGAAAATCATGCATGGTCTTGGCTACATAGGCCGCATGCTGACCGTCCAGGCGAGGAAACTTCGCGGCGGGATTACCGCTACCGGTAGGACCATGGCAAGCCATACAGGCTGCCACTTTCTTGTCCTTAATACCGCCACGGTAGATCTTTTCTCCTTGTTTAGCCAACTTTTCATCTGCTGCACCGAGACTGACGGCCTGTTCGGCAAAAAATGCGGCCAGGTCATCCATGTCCTGTGGAGCTAACCCCATCGCCTGCCCACTCATGATCGGGTCCTTGCGCTTACCCGACTTGAAGTCTTTTAACTGCTTGGCGATGTAAGAGGCGTGCTGAGCTGCCAGTTTTGGCCAAACAGGATTAATGCTGACACCGTTGACACCATGGCAAGAGAAACAAACCTGTGCCTTAGTCTTACCCGCATCGACATTCCCAGCTGCGAATGCGGAACCGGCCAGTGCAAGCAGGGCACTGGCAACCATAATTCTACTTAACCTCATTTTGCTGCCGCTACCATATAGTCTACAGCGGCCTTGACTGCAGCATCACTCAGGCCAGGGTTGCCACCCTTAGCTGGCATACCCTTAAAACCGTGTAAGGCATGCGTATACAGTGTTGATTTGCCCTCGGCGATGCGGGCCTTCCAGGCGGCCTTATCACCAAACTTGGGGGAACCCGCAAGGCCAGTTGCATGGCACATTTGACACGTTTGAGTGTACGTTTTATTGGCCTGTGCCTGTGCGGCACCCATTGCACCCATGAGCGCAATAGCAGAAACCAGTGCGATAGTCTTTTTCATGCTGCGATACTCCTTGTATATGTATATATTTATTACGAAAGATGCCCCGATTCGCCGACTGGTTCATAATACGCAGCTGCTGCCCGAAACAAGCTAAAATTTTGCGGCTCCTATATACCAAGTAGACCCGTTGTGGTCAAGAGATCAAAGACTTATGAGTTTAGTCAGAAACCATGCCCGTTACGCGCAAGCCGAATTTTTGCTTAGTGTACCTCATCCGAGGCAGGCACCCCAAGATATAGGTTTTGAGGTTGCCTTTGCCGGGCGCTCCAACGCCGGCAAGTCCAGCGCCCTCAATACCATCACCGGGCGCAAGGCCCTGGCCCGAACCAGCAAGACCCCCGGGCGCACCCAGCACCTGGTCTTCTTCCGTCTGGACGATCACCGCCGCCTGGTGGATCTGCCCGGCTATGGCTACGCCAAGGTCCCCGAGGCCACGAAGATAAAATGGCAACAAGCCATGCAAACCTATCTGACGGATAGGCTGGCCTTAAAGGGCCTGATTTTGATCATGGATATTCGTCGTCCGCTGACCGATTTTGACCAGATCCTGCTAGATTGGTGCATAGAACACCAGCTCCCCGTCCATATCCTGCTGAGTAAGGCCGATAAGCTCAAGCGTGGTGCGGCAAAAAGCAGCCTATTATCCCTGAAGCGTGAATTAAAGGCGTTTGATGGTATTAGCATCCAGCTTTTTTCCTCGCTGAAACGCGATGGCGTCGAAGAGGCCCAGCAGAAACTGGATGAGTGGCTCCACTGGGATGAGGAAATCGAGCCCGCCCCAACGGAGGTTTGATCAGAACGCAAAAAAAGAGCCCCGGTCTTGTGGGAAGGGGAGGATGACCGGGGCAACAAGTATTGATCCGGCCCGGGATAAACCGAATCACCATCACCCACCAGGGAGGCAGTAGGCAATGGTATTAACCTAAAGTGTAATCCTAATGCCTGATTATTCTAGTCTGATACTGTCAACAATTGTAAATTTTGCGCGTCAATACCACATAACGCTATTCTCATGCCGGTAACCACCTTTAGACCTCCGCCCCAATAAAACCGGCCTGTCTCCAGGCCTCATAAATGACCACGGCCACGCTATTGGACAGATTCATGCTACGATTATCCGCCTGCATCGGTAAGCGCAACACAGCCTCTGCACCCATCTGTGAGCGAATATCCTCGGGCAGGCCCCGGGTCTCCGGACCAAAGATAAAGGCATCGCCCGCCTGAAAGGCCACCTCAAAAAAAGAGCGCCGACCCTTGGTGGACAAGCCAAAAACCCGCGCAGGTGAAACCCTTTCGAGAAAGGCCTCAAACGAGTCATGCTGTGCGACATTGGCATACTCACGATAGTCGAGACCGGCGCGCCTCAGCCTGGCATCATCCAGCTCGAAGCCCAGCGGGTGGATCAGATGCAAATACGTCCCGCTATTGGAGCATAAGCGGATAATATTGCCGGTATTAGGCGGGATCTCGGGTTGGTACAAAACCAGATGAAACACGATTATTTCCTAAAGTGACAAACAGTACATACAAAATTTGTGGAAACAGGCTTAGTATCATAACCTTATTAGTAGCTAAATATTTTATCTAATATCTTTGAGGTATATACCCATGCGATTACAGTTCACTGCACTTGTCTTCTTGTTACTGACAATGACTGCCTGTGCCGGTAATCCCAACAGCGCCATTGCACTACGCTGTGAACGCGGCCTGAAGAATGCCTACCATGAGCTCGACCTCGCCAAGACCAAGGGCTTTAGTGCCACGGTCGAATACACCAAGGCCGCCAGCCTGCTCGGCGCCGCCAAGGTGCAATACGAATTTGGCAAGTACCCCAACTGTGTTAACAAGGTTGAGCGCGCCCGCGCCTACATTCAAAGGTCTCAACGTTGAACACTCTCTCTCAAGACTCAATGCCTGTGAAAATATTTGATAGTCACTTACATATTATCGACTATGAATTTCCCCTGATTGAGAATAATGGTTTTTTGCCTGATGAATTTACGGTCAAAGATTATCTGAAGCAGGCAAATGCATTAAATATCGTTGCCGGGGTCGTTGTCTCCGGCTCCTTTCAGGGCTTTGATCAGGGCTATTTACTCGCGGCACTCAAACAACTGGGGCCAGGCTTTGTCGGTGTCACACAGCTGCCAGCATCTACCAGCGATGATGAAATTCTCGAGCTCAATCGCGCCGGGGTACGTGCATTGCGCTTTAATCTCAAGCGTGGGGGCTCCGAAGACATCCGCCAAATTGAATATCTTGCACAGCGCGTTTATGAGCTGGCTAACTGGCATATCGAGCTGTATGTCGATTCGCGTGAACTCGATGACTTGTACGCAGTGCTGGTGAAATTACCCAGGATCAGCATCGACCATCTTGGCCTGTCTGCCGCTGGCTTTACCACACTGCTAAAACTTGTCGCCAAGGGTGCGCGGGTAAAGGCTACCGGTTTTGGTCGTGTCGACTTCGATGTTGCCAGGGCCATGCAAGAAATTGTCACTACCAACCCAGAGGCCCTGATGTTCGGTACGGATTTACCCTGCACCCGCGCACCGCGCTTATTCCAACAGGCTGATTTACAGCTTGTCCAGCAGCAATTTGCCCAAACACAATGCCATAAAATTCTGTATGCCAATGCCTATGACTGGTACCGGCCCGGTTTTGAATAAATAATTGCCACCGCTCTATACCGCTTTTCCAGCGAACCTGGGCGATGACTTGCGCTATAATTCCCCGCGCGAAACATCATCAGGAAACGTACATGGCAAACGACCACACTACCCTGCTTAAAACCGAATTCTGCGGCATGGCGTTCAACACCCCGCTGGTATTACTCTCCGGCTGCGTTGGTTTTGGCGAGGAGTACACCCGCGTAAAGGGGTTTTCCAACCGCGATGTGGGTGGCGTCTGCCTCAAGGGCACCACACTGGAGCCACGCCTTGGCAATGCCCCGCACCGGGTCTATGAAACCCCGGCCGGTATGCTCAATGCCATTGGCCTGCAAAATCCCGGCGCCCGCTATGTGGTCGACACGATCCTGCCGACGCTCGACTTGACCGAGACCCGTTTTATCGCCAACCTCTCCGGCTCGACTATCGAGGACTACGCCGAGGTGGCGCGGATTTTTGACGATTCACCCATCGATGCCATGGAAATCAATATCTCTTGCCCCAATGTAAAAGAGGGCGGGATGGCCTTTGGCAATGACCCGGAGATGTCGGCACGGGTCGTCGAGGTCTGCCGCAAGGCCACCAGTAAGCCGCTGATTACCAAGTTATCCCCCAATCAAACCAATATCGCCGAAAATGCCCGCCGTTGTATCGATGCCGGCACCGATGCTTTCGCCGTGATCAACACCCTCATGGGCATGGCCATCGATATTGAGTCCCGCAGCACCATTATTGGCAACAACCAGGGCGGCCTCTCGGGTCCGGCCATCAAGCCCGTTGCCCTGTTAAAAGTGCATCAGGTTTATCAAGTCTGCCGTGATCACGACATTCCAATTATCGGTCAGGGTGGCATCACCACCGCAGAAGATGCCATAGAATTTATGATCGCGGGGGCCTCGGCGGTCGGCATCGGCACGGCGCTGTTTTATGACCCCCTGGTCTGCCCAAAAATAAATGCGGGTATTGCCGAGTATTTGCAGCGTCACGCGCTGAGCAATGTCTCGCAATTGATCGGCAGCCTGACGCTGAATCAATAATCAATGCATTCTTAACTCAAGCTTTTTCTCGCTTCAGTCGATACAGCGCTTAACTGGCTGGCTGTATTTGAATTTCGAGGCAAGATGGCAATAAAGCGAAAAATCCGCATTGGTGACCTTTTAGTCGAGCAGGGTGCGATTACCCAGGACCAACTGATGGCGGCGCTGGCGACACAGAAAAAGACCGGCCATAAACTGGGGCGCACCCTCATCCAGCAAAACTTCATCAAAGAAGAACAGCTACTGGAAATCCTCTCGAACCAGTTACAAATCCCCTATATCGATCTCAAGCACTATCAATTCGATCCGCTCACCGTACAAAAAATACCCGAGACTATGGCGCGCCGCTACCGTGTGGTCGCCTTAAAAGAAAATCCTGATGGCGCTATGCTGATTGGCATGGCGGACCCCACCGACATCTTTGCCTATGACGAGCTGACCAAGCAACTCAAGTGCAATATCCTGCAGGCCGTCGTCCGTGAGTCACAGTTGCTGGCGACCATCGATCAAAGCTACCGCCATAGCTCCGCTATTTCATCTCTCGCTGAAGAGCTGCACGATGAATTAGGCGACACTGACTTCGACCTCGCGCAGATGGGACAGGATGATGATGTTGTCAATGCACCCGTGGTCAAGCTCTTACAAACCCTGTTTGAAGATGCTGTGCAGATCGGCGCCTCGGATATTCACATCGAGCCGGACGAGACTGTCCTGCGCATCCGCCAGCGTATCGACGGTGTCTTGCAGGAACAGGTAATGAAGGAAAAGCGCATTGTCGGTGCGCTGGTCTCGCGACTCAAGCTGATGTCCGGCCTCAACATATCCGAAAAACGTATCCCGCAGGATGGCCGCTTTAATATTCGTGTGCGGGATCATAGTATCGACGTGCGTGTTTCCACCATGCCTATTCAACATGGCGAGTCCGTGGTCATGCGTCTATTGGATCAATCCGGTGACATGCTCAATCTCGAGCAGCTGGGTATGCCTGCCGGTATTATTAAACGCTTTCGCAATCATATCCATCGACCCTATGGCATGATCCTGGTCACGGGCCCAACCGGTAGCGGCAAGACCACGACCTTGTATGCGGCACTGAAGGAGCTGAACGAGGCGAGTAAAAAAATTATTACCGTCGAGGACCCTGTGGAATATCGCCTGCCGCGTATCAATCAGGTGCAGGTGCATGCACAAATCGGGCTGACCTTTGCCGGCGTGCTGCGTTCCGCCTTACGCCAGGACCCGGACATCGTTCTGGTCGGTGAAATGCGCGACCATGAAACCGCAGAAATTGGCCTGCGTGCCTCCATGACCGGCCACCTGGTGATGTCGACCCTGCATACTAATGATGCCATCTCTACCGTCAACCGTTTACTCGACATGGGCACCGAGGGTTATCTGCTGGCCAGCGCCCTGCGCTGTGTTATTGCCCAACGTCTGGTGCGGCGTATTTGTGATAGCTGCAAGACCACATATCAACCGGATTCCCATGAAATGACCTGGTTATATAGTCTGCTCGAAGACCAGAAAAATGATATCCAGTTTCACCGTGGCACCGGCTGTCCACATTGTAATAATACCGGCTATTCCGGGCGTATCGGTGTCTTTGAATTACTTGAGTTTGATGAAGCGCTATCGGATGCCCTGCGCCGCGAAGATATCTCAGGCTTTACGCAGGCGGCGAAAAAGGCAAACTTCTTTCGCCCCTTTTCCACGCACGCGCTGGACTATGCCCGACAGGGGCTTACCTCTCTGGAAGAGGTTATGCGTGTCTCCAGCTCCATTGATGAGCTGGAGCTACCGGAAAGTGTTGTTGAAGAAATAGCCCAATAACATGGCACAATTCTTATACAAGGGCCGTGACCGCGCCGGTCATTCAGTACAAGGAGAGGTCGAGGCCAACAGTGCCGCTGCGGTCGCCCTGCAATTACAAAATAATGGCATCACTCCTATCAATATTGATGAGCTTACACCGTCAATAAATCCCCTGGCGCAACTTGCCAACCATTACAGGGAATCACGCCCCACCAAACTGGAAGACATCATTCTCTTCAGTCGGCAAATGTATACCCTGTTACGTGCCGGCGTACCGCTCATCCGTGCCATTAACGGTCTGTCGGAAACCTCACGCGGCCATCAGTTCAAGGTCGCCTTAAAACAAATCTCATCTGATCTGGAGTCAGGTTACGAGTTGTCACGCGCGCTCAACCAGCATCCGCATATTTTTTCCTCTTTGTTTGTCAGTATGGTCCAGGTCGGTGAAAACACCGGCAACATGGACGACGCCTTTTTGCAGTTGTCGGACTATCTGGACCGTGAACGTGAAACGCGTGCGCAGGTAAAAACCGCCATGCGCTATCCGATGTTTGTGCTGGGTGCGATATCCATTGCCATGCTCATAATCAATATCTGGGTGATCCCGACCTTTACCAAGGTCTTTGCCGGTTTCGGCGCCGAGCTGCCCCTGCCAACACGCATTCTCATCGGTATCTCGCATTTCTTTGTCGTTGCCTGGCCATTTCTATTAGTTGCCCTGATCATCGTCATTTTTGCCACCAAAAAATATATCCGTACCGATCGCGGACGCTACAACTGGGATCGGCTCAAACTTAAACAGCCGGTAGTGGGTAGCATTTTATTGCGAGCCCTGTTGGCGCGCTTTGGGCGAGCCTTTTCCATGGCCATGCGCGCGGGGGTACCGCTGGTGCAGGGCTTAAACCTTGTCGCCAGGGCGGTGGACAATGCCTACGTCGGTAAAAATATTAACGACATGCGCATTGGTGTCGAGCGCGGTGATACGCTGACGAATACCGCCGCCGCCACAAATATGTTTACCCCACTGGTGATCCAGATGCTTGCCGTGGGTGAAGAGAGCGGGGCGGTGGATGACCTGCTGGAACAGGTCGCCGATTTTTATGATCGCGAAGTGGATTACGATCTAAAAAGCCTTTCCAGCAAGATCGAACCCTTACTGATTATCGTTATTGGGATTATGGTGCTGGTATTGGCCCTGGGCGTCTTCCTGCCCATGTGGGATCTGATCAATGTCGCGAAATAATCTAATAAACCACTTGCCTCTTTCAATAGGAGTGCCGCCCGGCTGCGACTGTTTTTTTAAACCATCTATATTGCGCCGAGGCGGCGCTCCTTCCGGTTTCATTTTCTAATCATGTTGACACCTCAAATCAAACAAGACGGTTTCACTCTGCTGGAGTTGGTTGTGGTGATAATCATTATTTCCATTATCGGTCTGGTGGCTGTCAATCGTTTCTGGCAATGGAGTGTGGTGGCCGAACGCGCCAGTCTGCAAACCGTAGTCGGCACGCTTCGCACTGCCCTGGGCCTGGAGACCAGTCGTCTGGCCATGCGCCGGCAACTCGATAAATTACCCGCCTATGTCGATACCAATCCAATGAAGCTGCTCGCGCAAACGCCGCATAACTATGTGGGGGAAATTAAAAACGAAAAACAACCCGTAGAGGATGGTAGCTGGTATTTTGATAGCAGCAACAGGCTACTGGTATATCGACTAAAATATACCGATGGCTTTTCGTCCGTGTTAAAGGTCCCACCACGCATCCGCTATCACATCAAGCTGGTCTATACCGACAATAATCACAACGGCCGCTATGACCGTAACGCCGATGACCTGGGTGGTCTCGATCTTGTCGCAAACGAGCCCTACCGTTGGCAGCCACAGGAGTCCAAATAATGTCTGTTGCGACCAGCGTCTGGCTATTCGATAGTATGGTGCTGTTTTTGCAGATCAGTGTTGCGGCGGTGTGGCTGTTCGGCCTGTTGCTGCTCATCGCCCCCGGGCGGGCGCTGGCGCTGCAGGAACGCCTCAACCACCGCTTTTCCGGAAGACAGATCTCCCACCCCCTGGAGGCGCCGATCAATATTGATCGCTATTTTTACCGGCATGCCCGGCCCGCCGGCGTACTATTAATGCTGGGCGCCGCCGGTATGCTGGCGCTCAACTGGCAACTCCCCGGTGAAGTGCAGGCCACTACACCCCCAATGTGGGCCTGGCTGGCGCATTCCCTGTACTGGTTTTTGGCGATCTCTGGAATTGCTATCTTTTTCATTGGCTTAACATGTGTTTTTCGCCCCAGCCTGCTGAAGCCGCTGGAACACAAGGCCAATCACTGGGTCTCGACCCGGCAAATGACCCAGTTTTTGAGTCATGCCTACACGCCGCTAGATAGCTTGTTACAGCAAGCCCCCCGCATCGTCGGCGCGGTACTTGCCACCGTCAGCAGTCTGCTGCTGCTAATATTGCTAAAGGTTTAAATTTACTAAAGTTTTTCTTTTCTATTGTCGATAGTGAGACAAAGGCATGAACCCTGAAAAGGGTCTGTTATCACCGCTGCGGCGGCGGGTAACTAAACCAACAGGCGACCGCGGTTGCCGTAATAGACCAATCTTTGGAGAGTCAAAATGATACAACAATCACGAGGTTTTACCCTGATCGAGCTGGTAGTCGTCATCCTGATCCTGGGAATCTTATCTGCTACTGCACTGCCGCGTTTTTTAAATGTTAACAGCAAGGCACACATTGCTGCCGTTGATGGTGCTGGCGGCGGTTTCGGTGCAGGTGTTGCCCTGGCACGTGCTGGCTGGTTCGCACAAGGTAGTACGGCAGCAGCTACATTAACAAATTTTGGTGACAATACAATGCAAACCAACGCCACTGGCTGGCCCGTTGGAACAGATGGTACTTTTGATGCTACAGCTGACTGTACTGCTCTTTGGACAGGTCTAATGCAAAATCCTCCAGTGCTTGGTGCATCAGGAGACTATACCGAACTTTACAACGCAGGTGGTGGTACGCCATATTGCACTTACACGTACAACTCTGTGAACACAATGTCGATCACATATACACCGTCGATAGGTGCAGTAGCAGTTGATGATATACCATAAATAAATAAAACAACGCTGGCTAATGTTGGCGTTGTTTTTTTACATCAATGCCCATACGGCAAACAATGCACCGACCTCTGCCGGTTTTTCAACCAGGCTTCACCCTGGTCGAACTGGTGGTGGTGATCCTGCTGGTCGGCATACTCTCCTTTGTCGCCATGCCACGCTTTTTCAAAACCTCCGCCTTTACCGAGCGCAATGCGGCTGAGGAAGTCCTGAC
>Ga0209633_10003621_pt1 | contig 14197 bp, 12 predicted proteins | sample Cruoilmetagenom1_FD_187290 | JGI IMG/M metagenome (GOLD analysis project Ga0209633, IMG submission 187290) | Oil polluted marine microbial communities from Coal Oil Point, Santa Barbara, California, USA - Sample 1 (SPAdes) (version 2) | ecosystem: Environmental > Aquatic > Marine > Oil seeps ... | reverse complement strand
CTCCGCCTGTGAGGCCACCACCACCACCACCGGACCCGCCGGACCCACCACCACCACCTCCTAGCTGCGATGTTAATTCATCGAACTGTCCCTGTAGCTGGTCTTTGAGAGTGGCATTAGATGTACGTCCTCTCCCTAAGCCAAAGAAGGTGTTTACGGTGTTGCCCACGTTCTCTTCAAACAAAAGATTAATGTCTTTATAAGTCTCTCTTATCTGTTGAGCTAAGCTTAGCTGTTCCTTGAAAGGTACTAATGCCGCCTGGGCAGCCTCCTCGGCTATCTTAATCCTTTCAGCACCGGTAGCTCTAAGCTCGGCTATCTCTATAGCAGCACGGTCTTTGATCTCCTGCACTTCCAGTGTGTGATTCTCTCTAGCCTCCATACGCCTAACATCAGCGGCCTCATGTATTTTAGCTATCTCTAAGTCAGCTTCAGCTTCTATTTCAGCTATAGCAGCAGCAGATTCTTGCCGTAGCAGCCTATTAGCTTCTGTATTAGCCGCTCTTAACCCAGCAATCTCTATCTTAGCCTCTTCTTCCAAAGCAGCTATCTTGATGTTTATGCCGGATCTGGCCTGTTGCTGTTCCTCTTGAGCTATCAGATCATTGTTGCTGCGAATATCATCCAGGAAACTAAGGGCTTCTTGAGATGCATCTCTGGTATTAAGTACGGTCCTCCCGAACTGATCCTTAACTCTCTCATCTACTTCATCAACTAGCGATAGAGTGTCTTCGTTCAGTTGCCTGGCTGCTGCTACATCGCCTTCAGCTATAAGCTGCTTTACCTTCAGATTATTCTCAGTTATTAGCTTAAGGGTGTCTCTTCTATTGACCGACTCCAACCTACCTTGACCAGATATTTGCCGCTCTAGTTGATCCACCTCCCGAGCAAAATCCTTAGTCGTATTGACTATATCCTTTATTGTCTCCGATAACCCCTGGCGTATCTCTACAGCTTCATCATTGAAGTCCTTCAGGACACCTAAGATATCGTCGCCTAAGTCCTTGTTGTTATCAGCAATATCTTCAGCTAAATCTTTTTGAGCACCTAAGATATCGGCTGCCAGGTCTGCATTTACACCGCTTATATCTTCGGAAACATCTTCGGAGATATCTGCCAAGTCATCAGACAGATCTTTAGCCAAGTCGCTCAAACTCCCTCTGACCTCGCTTGATAGGCCTTCAGCTTCTTTGGCAAACTCTAGCTTTACCTTATCTACCTCTGCGGCACCTAATCTCTGCGCGTCTCTTAAAGCAGCTCCAGCGACACCGACAGCCTCATTGAAAGCATCGTTTATAGGCTGCGTTCTATCCTGAAATTGGAATATATTTTCAGCTGCTCTGCCTCCTTTAGCAAATGCTAACTTAGCTCCTGTTAGGCCTCCGAAGTTAGCATCACTCACAGCCTTGCCTATTGCATTGGAGAGAGTGTCTCCTGCGCCGGATAGAGTGTCGTCCAACTTACTTCTGAGACTATCTATATCCCGATCAGCACGCTTAATGTCTAAGTCAAGTTTGGCCTCTATGTCCAAATCCTTACCGGATACCGCTATACCAATTATCTCGGCAGCGTCTGGGGTTTTTACGAAACCTCCTGTCTGAAGCTTCTGCACGTCATTGACAGGGCCACCTGTGCTTCTCAGTATAGCCTGCTTACCGTTGTTGTTCAGCTCGTTAAGGTTACTTTCTCCTAAATCGCGAGATGCATCCTTATTGATAATAAACTCGCCAGGCTCAAGGAGAGCCTTCACACGGTCACCTCCGCCGAAACCCGGTAGTGCGCCTTGTCTAGGTATGAATCCACCTTCCTCTCGCTTCACAGGCTCTATGAATCCACCTGTTTGCTTTTGCTGAACAGTAGACATAACCGTCGTTATATTTACTGTACGGTCTTTGGTGAGGTTGTCCAGCTGTGTAGCTACGGCACTAGTGGATTGGCTATCAAGTGCAGCAGACACAGTTAGGTTAGCATTCTTCCTGGCCTCTGTGAGAACTGAAGACAGTTGTTTCTGAAGCTGTTCGATGTTTGTCTTCTGTAAGTTACCTGCCTCCGTAAGTGCCTGTTTCTCTAGCTCAATAGTGTCTAGCTTTTTTCTCTCCGCTTCTTGTACTATGCTATCTAAGCCGGTCAAGATGTCTGAAAACTCTCTTTCCAATACAAATTCAGCTCCCTGTGAACTTAGGCCGGAGTCTTCCGCTGCTTTTTCTATGTTCTCTCTTACCTGTACAGCGACCTGCCCTATAGATGTAGCCAACTGCTTGGCATCTTTGAGTGCACGTTCATTGCCTCCCTCATCGAAGGTCTTCCTTATGTCATCCAGTTTCTCTCTGAACTTCCTTTCAGTACTGATCAAGTCACCGGCTTGCTTCTTATCGGCTGCTGGGGTGGCGCCTTCAATCTTCTCCCTTGCATTCTGTATGGCGCCCCTTGCTTCAGAGGTTTTCGCCTCTACCTTTAGGATCTCTTTGGCTAACTCTTTCTCTCTCTTCAAGATAGTGTCAAGAACCGTTTGACGCTGATCAATAGTGTTCTCCAAGAGGCCCTTTCTGGTCTCCAGGTTATCCTTCATTACCTTCAGACGTGCAGCTTCAGACTTCTCAGCTTGCTTATCTAACCGCTTCTCCAGCTCTTCCTGAAGCTTAACTCTGTCATCGAACGACTGCTCTATTATTTCGTTAGCTTCATCCGCTCTTTCTGCTACAGATAACAAGGATTGCCCGGTAGCTTTACCTAGTATCTTGTTTAGCTCATCTATATCAGATTGGACTTTGTCTACGGCGTCTTTATCTAAAGAGATATCTAAAAGCAGCCCTTCGAAGGTAGTCTCCGGCAGCCCATTCTCAAGGACATTCGCTATACCGGCATCAGCTAGCTCTTTGCTTGCCTGTCTCAAGTTGTCTACCGCTGCTGTAGCTTTAATTAAGTTACTTGGTAGCCTACCTGCGGCCTGCGATGCCACCTCCAGTGCCGCAGCTTGTTTCCTGGCCTCGTCATTAAGGCGCTTCATCTTCTCTTCAGTGTTCTCGATTACGGTGCCGGCAGTCTTCCACCCAAAAGTAAACGAATCTTGAGCTTCTTTCCACCCACCCGAGAATAGTCCAGCCAACCCTTGAACGGTGCCTTCATACAGGCGAGTTACTTTCAGAGTCTCTCCTTGGTCATTAGTCAACCTATTGATGCCCTCTCTGAAATTATCTACTGCCTCTTGTGGATTACCTTCAAATATATCTTTTAAACTGGATCCACCTTGCTGGATTATACTGAATAGGTTCTCAAACCCAACCAGCGTATCTACAGCAGCTAACGGCAAGTAGGCTCTGCTGAGGGCTGCGCCCGCAAAAGACGCTATCTTAGATGCTTTACCGATATTGCCTACAGTAGTGGATAGTTTGGATGCTCTAGCATTAGCTAACAGCGCTTCAGCCGACCTTACTCTAGCCAACTCTTTCTCTGTACTGATTATCCTTTTAGTCCCAAGTACGCCTACTTCTCTGTTCTTGGCAAGCGTCAACTCTGCCTGTGCAGCTGCTAACGTAGCTTTAGCCTCCGCCACTCTAGCTGTAGCAGCACGCTGTTCCTGTATCTGTTGAGCCTTGAGTACCGTAATCTGCTTAGCTCTGGCAGCCGTAAACCGTTCAACGAAAGCTATGGCCTTAGGTACTTGAGAAAGCGCTAAGAACGTCGCTAAGGTGCCCCCTAAGTCGATTACAGTCTGTAGGTTCTGTGCTAGGAATTGTAGCGATGCACCTAGAGCATTATTAGCTGTAGTCAAAGTGGTAGACTCATCAGCGGCTAATAAAAATGCGTTCTTAAGCTGCTCTGTTGCCTGACCGATAGTAACTGGCATTGCCTCTACCAACGCAGTTAATCGGCCGTTAGCTTGCTCCAAGGCCTCTGCCAGTACTTCGGGACCGAGCTTACCCTCTGCTCCAAGCTTCTTTAATTCTGTCCGAGTGACCCCTAAGTGGTCTGTAAGCACTTGAGCAAGTACAGGTAAGTTCTCCATAACAGACCTTAGTTCTTCTCCGGCCAGTGAGACCGAGCCAAAGCCTTGAGCGAACTGGACAAGACCTGCTTTAGCGGTTTCTGATGATACGTTAGATAGTGTAACCGCTTTGGTTAAGGCATCTACTACGCTGGTAGCCTGTGCTGCCGCTTCTTTTGTTCCGCCTAGAGCTCTTGCCATTCTGACGTAGGAGGATACAGTTTCTTCCGCAGATACTCTGTTCTTAGTTGCTATCGCAGTTAGTTCTTCTAGCTTATCATCCGCCTCCTCACTGGTCAAACCTAACGCTTTAAGCTGTCCCTCAAGTCGCTTGACAGTATCAGTCAAGTCAGCTAAGTTTTTTACTTGGTCAACTACTTCACGACCTATAGTAAAAGCTGCTAGCCCCTTACCGAATGCACCCGCAGAAGCCGATAGCGATTCGAATTGTTTTATAGTCTGGTCAGTGGACTTGTTTATGCTGTTGAGTGACTGGCTCGCCGCTCTACTGGATTTAAGTACATCCCTCTCGAACTTCTTTACGTTCTTGGATGCATCTCCGAACCCTTTAGCGGTGTTATTTTGTGCAGTAAGTGTTATCTCACTGCGGATAGTTTTTGGCATTTCTATTTCCTCTTAAGTTTTTCCTCTGTCTTCTTGTCCTGTTCAACTATTATCGAGATGGTCTCTTTAAAGTACCCGAAGCCATAGTCAGCCGCATTAGCGTGGTTCCTATCTATCAGGTTTACTACACTTTTCACCATAGCTTTCCTGTTAGCCTCTACCGTATTACCTTTTAGCTTTCCTTTGGCTTTCCGTCTTCCACGTTTGCTTGAGGCTCCTTTGATTGGCTCTTGTCTAGGCTTATCGCCATTAGGGACAAAAAACTTTGGTTTACCTCCCTCCAAGCTGACCATACTTCCAATAGGCCATCATATCCTAAGTCGAGTAGCGAAGTCTCCTCCGGCATAACAACCATGTCAGCACACAGGTCAGTAAGTACGCTTACTTCCATGCTCATGAAGGTGGAGATATTCATGTCCAGTAATTCCTCACCCATCATCTTAGATATATTGTTCCAGATTGCAGGGGTGATTTCTTTAACAGTAATAACTGCACCGTTGGATGCGGTGATAGTTTTCTCTAGTCTCATTGTTTATTTCCTCGTGGTTTGGTTAGTTAGGACTCATAATGGTACGCTATGTTCCACACATTGTCAACATATATTTTAGGCAAAAAAAAGCCCCTACCGAAGTAGAGGCTAAGTTTACTTAAAAATCGTTATTAGACAGCGCAACCATCAGTACCTTTTTCAAGGCATACTGTGTAAGCGTCAGTTTGATCAGGACATACAATCACTGTACCGGTCATAGCGCCAACCTGGAAGTCGTCGCCTTGGAAGTCAATACCACTAGCAGGTATCAAGGATACTTTAGGGATAGTGACGGAAACTCGCTTGTTGTCAGCACGGTTAGTACCAATCAACTTGATCTCGGCTTCAACTTTATCAGTCTTAGAGCCAAGAACACACTGCCAATCAGCAGACAAGTCAGCAGACGTGTAGTCTACGAAGATCTGTGAGCTAAGGGGTATGATGCCAGTGTTAAGAACATTGACCATACCGGCTTGAGCTTCGATCGTGTAGTCCGTGTCAAGCGTGTAGGCTGTGCCAGCAGCAGCAGCAGTAACAGTGATGACAACAGTGTCAGCAGCTACGAAAGTACCGCCCCACTCAGCGGAGAGGACAGTCATTCCAAGCAAAGTGCTGGTGAAGTCAGTAGCTACGTCGCCAGAACCCAAAGCACCAGAAACAGATCCAACTACGTCGAAAGCAGTAGGTGAGGTGAAAGTGAAAGTGATAGTTTCAGCTACAGCCAGTTTGTTGTCATAAACAACAGCAGCATTAGCGAAAGTACCAGCAACAGAAGTTACAACCTCTGCACCAGAAGCATCAACTACAGCGCTTACAGTTACGCCAGAGATCAGCTCTTCACTCAAAGAGTAAAGGCACCCCAGTTTAGTGATGTCGATGACTTGCGAGCTTGTGCCACCAGTCTGTGTGTGTGCAGCTGTGTTGCCCAAGAATAACAGAGCCATATTGTCTTCGTCTAATTCGTCGAAAGACAGGTTAAAAGAAGAGGGGGCTTTGGTGCCAACAATGTCCAAAGCAGAACCGAAGCTGTCACAACGCTTAGATGTGCGTTGTACTTCAGTTACATTCTCTAAAATCTCAAATTGTGTAGCGTTACCGATGTCTAAAAAGCAATCATCGCCTTTCTTTCTCATGTAGACGCAACCAGAACCAGAAAAACCAGCCATATTTATTTCCTCATATTAACGTTAATTGTTGGAGTGACGGCAGCACCATACGATGTACTCTACCGCTAACTCCATGGAGATGCCTTGTACACGGCACCCGTTCTTACGCTCAGTTATTGAGTATTTCATCAATTCAAATTTAGACACATTACCATCAAGATACTCCGTAGCGGAGCCACACTTACACTCAGGCTCGAGCAATGCCTGGTGCATATCTAGTAACGAGTCTTCTATGTCCATAGACGTATCATCAGGACAGACTTTTAAGATACCTTCTACAAGTATTTGCCTACTAAACTTCAGGTTAGTGCGCGTCTTGCTTATCAACGTACCTTCACCACTGAACACCGTGATGGCAGGTAGTTTGTCGATATCTTCCGAATCAGCGTTTACTCTAACGTACTTTCCTAAGTCTGTCAAGTAACCATTTGCTACACTGATGCCTTGCAACCTAGTCACAATGACCAGCAGTGCGTCTTTAATCGAAGATGCCATCAGCACACCCCTGTGTATCACATTGATCATCAAGCTCGGTTACTATAGTCCTCCACGTGTACCCGCAACAGCCGGTAACTGCATCAACTAAGAACTTTTGCCCTTTGAAGTAAAACTTGTCTCCCCGTGAAGGGCGACCTATTTCCGTATCTCTTACATAAACCGCATCAACACAGTCGTCTACCTCTGCTACAAATCCTTCTGGAGCCACACACTCGCTAGGACAATGGACTATTGTACACTTAGTATACCCATTGCAGTCTGTGAGTTCTTCTCTCTGGAAGAAAGCAGGGCACCCGAAAGGATGCTTAAATAAAGAGTCAACCACTAAAGAAGCTGTTTTCTCAAAAGGTGAGCATACAAATGCACTGCCTGTTTTAGTCTGTACTTCTGTACAAAATTCTTCAGCCATATCGTCTCCCTTTAGTTATGGCCGTCCTTGGCCAAGCTCCCTTATACGTCTAACAGCTTAGTGATAGCTTCAGGACGTGCGATCATTGGAAGAGCGTTAGTCTGTGACTCAATGGTTACAAACCGATCTTCAGGATCAGTGAACAGACGTGCATACCGTGGACGACCGACTTCATTTACAGAAGACCAGTAATCAGCAGTAGCATAATAAGTCTGGAACATACCAGGAATACCAACAGGTACCATGTATGCTTCATCAGCAGCTATAGCAGCAGTACCGCCAATATAGGTGCTATCGTTGACAATGCGGTAGCAGCCGAAACGCATGCTACCAAAGGCGCAAAGCTCGTCAGTGAAGAACATACCGTTACTTCCATCTTGGAGTTCTCCAGCTTTGTTGAACCAGTCATTACCGGCGATGATCAACCAGTTGCGTGGGTTGACGCCGATAAGGTCAGAAGCACGGGCCTGTACAACTTGATTTAATGCTGTACGGAAAGAAGCTGCATCTAGTGTAGTGAAGTTGAAGCCTACGTCAGCTGGCATTGTTACACCAAGCTCTGTAGCCAAGTCAACCAAAGTGTTTCCATCAGCGTCTTTAACTACACCAGTCAGTGCAGACAGGCGAAGGCTAGTCAAAGTGGCGTCCAGGTTCCAAGACATTTGCTCGAGCTTTTGGCTAACGATTGATTGTGCATTCTTCAAAGACTGGCCGAAGTCACCACTTTGCCCTTGAACTTCGCAAGGAGTGATGATCTTTCTCATAGCGAAATGAGGGATCTGAAGACTTCTTAAGTTACGGACCCGATCCTGCATACCCTGACGTGGGCCACAACGGAGCGAGCTATGAATTACTTCTACGTTAGCGACAACTTCTTCTACTGCAACAGTAGTAGAGAGGACGCCTCGGTCTTGCCAATCGATCAACGAGTCAACAGCACCGGCTTGATAATCAAAGCGGCTGATTTCGTCTGTCAATTGGATAAAAGAAAATGGATCTTGATTAAATACGTCTAACATTATTTCACCTATTAAATTTAAGTTGTGCCATGCTGTAAGGAATGACTGTTTTGCCTCAATATGATATTCTGCTGCCTAAGCCTATCTTCTATCTCTTCCATCTGTGGCACTGTAGGGACAAATCCCTGGAAGTCCAAGTGCTCCGTGGAGAACTCAGCATTGCGCGCTAAGATGGTTATCCTTGCCTCTTCTTCTGTTATGGTGGAGCCAACTGGAAGTGGGTTCATAAGTATCCCTAAATCCAAATCCCCACCAAAAAGGAGGGGTATAAAGGTAAGCCAGACTGCATCGTTACCCTTAGCTAAAAGAGTACCCGGTATACCTTCTGGGATAGGTAATCCTTGAGATAGATCATAGGAGTCGAAGCCATCCGCCAAACTCAACAGCCCCGGGTTACATGTGGGCCTTTCGGTTAACAGCGGCATAAATCACCTATGTAGTGCCGTGCTGCAAGCCATGATCATTCTTACGCAGAACAATGCCAGCTAAACGAAGACGATCTTCTATTTCCTCTACCTCGGCGGTAATCGGAACGAAGGGTGCTTGATATAATAGCGACTCAAAACATACTTCAGCGTCACGTACCAAGATATTAGCGTGTTTCTCTTCTGTACCTACAGTAGGTGCACCAGCAACATGCTTATTCATTAATATTCCTACTTCCAAAGTTGTCCCGATGTGGGCAATTAAGAAGGGGATCCAAGAGAGTTCGTCATCAACCACCGATTTAACCATCAGAGTGCCTGGCTCAATATCGGCCAGCTCTTCTAGTTGGTCAGTGTCCAAAGACCTGTAACCAGTCGCCAAGCTAATCAAGCCTGGGAATGCGTATTTTTTTTCAGTAAGTAAGGCCATTCTATTTCCTCTTCAAATTATGTTCTGTTGCCGATTTTCTTGCCGCAAAGATATCATTAACTGACATCCTCTTAGCCTCTGTTTGCTCAGGAGCAGAATCCGCTCTTGAGCTGTCCACGTTAGTAGCTTGAGCTGTAGCAACCATCTTGTCGAAAAGAGCGGCTTTGGCTTCAGCTAACGGTGTACGGTTAGTTATGAAAGCTTCAGCGTCTTCTTCGGCGCCAGCTACTTTGCACAAGGCAGTAAGGTTACCCTTATAATTGAGCTCTTCCTCTATACCCTCAACTTGGATTTTCCTTTCTACTATCGACGGCATTGCATCGAGTCTACCTAGTTCGTTAAGTTTAGACATTACGTCCACCATATAAGTGTCAGCTTCAATGGTCTGCTCGGGAATAGCTTCCTCCGCAGTAACCTCTAGTTGACCCTCTTCTGTATCTAAAGTCTTTTCAGTCATTTCCTTAGTTCCTATATTCGATTCCGGTTCAGACATTACCTCTTCAGGTTTAGTTCCCCGCATATTATCGAGTAATTTATCAAATGTGATCACAGACTTAGCCAGCCCTTTTTGTACTGCTGTTTTAGCCATGAACGTCCCAGCCTCCGTTGCTATAATATCTTCCTTTGATACTCCGGTTCCTTGATTTACTATATTAACAAACATATCAAAAGGCTCCTGTAACTCCTCCAACATAGCCTCCTGTTCACTCTCCGTCAAGTCCTTAAATGGACTCCCTAAGTTCTTTTTATTACCGATCGCAAGTTCCGTTATCTTTACTCCCATACTACCTAGCATTCCCTCAAGACTCTCATGAGTAGCTCTAACGCCTATGCTACCAACAGAAGCGGTAGGGTTTGCATGGACACCACCTACAGCAGATGTAAGCATAAATGCTGCTGAAAAAGCACCTATACTTGTATGTGCCTCTATATTAACTTCCTTTGCCAACTCTGCCAGCTGCTCTGCTGCCTCGACGCTACCTATTACAGTGCCGCCTGGGCTGTTTATCTCCATAAGCAAAGAGTCTACACCCTCTATCTCTGCTAGTGCCTTAGCGCCATTGACTATTGAACCATAAGTCACTAAGTCAAAGCTATCAGGCAGTATAGCGTCTCCAGGGATTAAAGTCCCACTGGCCTCCACTATCCCAACGTTATCTACTACACTTAGCTGTACACTGCCCTCTGCCTCCTCGAACCCGTCAGCTGCCTCGTCGAGTGCCTCTGCCTCGGCTTTGAGGTTGCTTATCACCTCCTCAGCCATGTGATCACTTACAAAAAGTGTATTATACTTCATTGTGTTACTCCTGTTTCTGCCATTACATCACCGTTGCGCTCTCTTTCACTCTCTAACTGATCAATTATTTCCTGTGGATTCTTACGCAACTTTTTAAGCTCTTCTTCCTGCGTAGTTAACCCCATTTCCATATCCAACTTAATACCTGTCCTATCTTGTACCGGATGGTGATAAGGAGTAGTCTCTGGGACAAACTCTGCCCTGACAAAATCCGATCTGTTATTGAAGTAGTCCGGTGCATCTATTCGCCCAGACAATACAGCAACATCGTTAAACTTTTCCCAAACCCGCTTAATTATCTGTGGTACGGTGACCAGCTTTTGCCTAGAGTTAATGAATCTTCTGTAGTCGTCTAATATTGATCGAACTAACCTATCATTAATTTGGGAGAAGTCCATACTAACCAGCTCGTAAGGCACGTACAATGCCGCTGACATCAGTTGCAAATTGTACCGCATATACTGATCATAGCCATCAGCCTGATTATCTGGGTCCGTTAACTTAATATCTTCTCCTGGGTTAAGTGTACCTAACATACCAGGATTAAGCTTGATGTTCCCCGGAGTAAACCCCGGCTGAAGCTCTTCTCCTGTCCAAGGGTCAAACAGCATGTCTTCTTCCGTAAACTGCTCACGAGTAATGAACCCGGTAATCATGCTTTTGATGTGCTTACGTGTCAACTCGCTGTGAGTATAGTCATCCATACGCTTAGCTACTTCCAGTCCCTCAACCACCCAGGGTATTTCTCTTATCTGTCCGGGCCGCACTGGCTCATAGTGGTGTATGATATCCTCCATAGGCACTCTTACCGTAACACCTTGATCTAGCTCATTTCCACCGCCTATTGTATCATTGGGGTGGTCTTTATAGGGGTGTACTGCTACCTTTCTTCCTGACCGATTGAACTCAATACCTTGTTTAATCCTGCCTCTTGATATGTCTTCCGTCTTGTCTATCGGCACCTGGTCAACTTCTATCTGCTGTAGTATTAACGGTACTGAAGCTAATCTGTTGTCCGAGACGGGTATCATCCGTATGAAAGTACCTCCCACCAAGTATCTGTTGATTACTGCCTGGTTGACTATACCGTCAAATGTTAAGGATCCGTGCGCATCACACTCGAATACCCACTGATTCCAAAGCTGCTGTATTTGACGCCTGTACCTCTTATTTTTAGCTATGGAATGAGAGTGTATGCCATCACCTACTTCAGAGGTAGCTAAGGTGTGTATGGCCTTCTTAACAAACCCGTTATTCCTATATGCATCTCTGGCCCTGTTAGCTATCAAGTCTCTGTCTTGCTCCAGGACAGCGGCGGGCCCCAATCCAGTGGGGTTCCAATCGGAAAACGTTCCTCTCCTGGATGCTGCTCTATAAGCAGGGTTTTTCCCCTGCCCTATTACTGTTGCCATTTTATTCTCCTGTTAACAATTACAGGCCGTCTCTACGCACCCACAAACACCGCAATTGGGTTCTTTCTGTACACATACTTGCCTCATGACCCCCGGCCTGGATATCTTCTCTCCGGCGCACTTGCAGAGCATAAGATAAACATAGTTTCTAGCTTTATACAGATCCGTTAACTTTCGGTAGACCTGTTTCTTGCCGCAAAATTCAACTGTACTCGCTCCAGACGCTATGGCTCTATCCAAGTTATCCAAGTCTTCTTGAGTAAACGGGCACTTAAACTCTACGGCCATAAGTTATTCTCCTCATCTATAGCCTCTTGCAGCTTAGCGTCTGCCGCTGCCTGTGCTGCATCTGCCGCTGCCTGTGCATCATCAGCCTCCTGTTGCGTGTATACTGCCGGTACACCTGCCTGTACGCCATCAGCGGTTGCCTGCGCAGCATCGGCATCTATCTGCAACGCCGCCGCCTCTTGCCTAAGAAACTCCGGTGTTCCGTCAATAGCTACCAACTCATCAGCGAACTGGTAGATGACTGCGGCCATTGTTTCCTTAGCAGTGTCTAGTCCCGCCGTCCTGTTAGTAAATGATACAGTGTAAAATCTACCCTGTACTCTCAAGTAAGATGATACTGTTACCTCTGCCATTATTTTTCCTCTGTAGTTTTAGGTTTTCGTGTGGTTTTAGGCTTAGGTTTGGGTTTAACTGGAGTATCTTGTAAGATCTCTTTAGCTTTAAGTAGCTCTTGTATAGCTTGCTTATATTGAGAAATGTCCTCAACAAAAGATTTGTTAGATATCTCCGTACCGAGGGTAAATACCTCACCGTTCGCCTTGACCTGTAATGTAATCGTTTTCTTATTCATAGCTACCTTTGACTTTAATGTTAAAAAATTGTTCCCTATGCAGAAACTCTACCTCTATTGCCTAATGTCCTGGAGGCCTTTTGCAAGGGTTTATCAGGCTTCCTTGACTGGCCTTTCGGTCTTGCCCATAGGGGTGGCCTGCTCCAGTCAGAGACCTTACCATAGCCGAGGTACTCCTTAGCCGCTTCAGCGTAACATAGTAAGTCCCATGCCTCGTTGTTGGATGACTTCTTTATCTTATCCCATATACCATCGATTATATGCTCTGAAACTAGCTCATCAAAAAACCATGAACCAATCCAATTAGGTAGGTGAATATACGCTGGTCCAGGTTCCTCTCTCTGTAAGTCAGCGTAAACACCATCTTTAATCTTGTTTGGACTAAGCATTAGTACAGGAACATCTCCTGCTGAAATGGTCTTCCTATCCCCGACCTTGGAACTGTCTGGCCTAGTGAGTTTTATATTATTCTGCATGTCCCTTGAAGCACCTTTAACTGGTACGAACCTTTTCTGTTCTTGCTTACCTTTCAGTGACCTGTAGAATCTGTAGCAGTTCTCCGTTACTCCTGGCCGTCCAGCACTGTCACATAGTACCACAGATGGAACAAAGATGCTACCTGTTTTTTCCTGTGTGAACTCTTTGTTAATCACACCCTTTATTAGTTGTTTCCAGTCTTCTGGATAAGTTGCGGGATCAACTTTATCGGTAGTCCCATCCTCGTTCATCCGATTAGAGTACTTAATGTTGTACCGGTCTATTACCCACCTTTCAGAGTGTTCCCCGTAAGCCACTACCTGTACAGGCCATCTTCTCTTCTGTGTATCCACTGTAGCAACAATGAACTTAGCTTGCTCCGGTATTACACCTCTTTCGCCTGTCTCTTTTTTAGCTCTGCTCTCATATGCACCTGGGTCAATAGATGACGTGTTAGCTTTCCAATAGTACGGTACTCCCATATCTACATTAGTTACTGATGATAGCTTAGTCTCCGATCCGGTCCTCATATAGTGGGCCATTGCACTCAGGTAATTCATTGATAAGTTCTGTATACTTTGGAACCCAGCACTTAAACCTGTCATCCAGAAGCTAGCTACATCTACGCCAGGCTCTTCTCCTTCAACGTTACCATCACTATCTATAGTCTGCCCCCTGGCTACCCATTTGGACCCTGATCGCATACTCGCTTGGTGTATAGGATCAATCATACATCCATTAGCAGAGCATACGATCCTAGTACGGTCCGCCCTCTCTTTAAATGTACCGTCTTTAGGCACCCATATGCTATCATAGGATGGCTCCGGTAAAAAGAAGGCCCCACATTCAGGGCAAGGTAAGTATAATCTATTCTGTGTTCCTGTATTAAACAGCCCCAAAGTACCTTCTACAGACGGAGCATCATGCGGATGTCTTAATGAGTCATCATCCGGAAAACCCTCACCTTCTTTCAGGTTAAATGAAGGTGAAGACTCTACTATCACTTTGCCTCTGGACTTGTATACTGTTGTCCTCTTAAGAGACAGATCAGCAACACCACCTTCATC
>Ga0209633_10003620_pt1 | contig 14197 bp, 16 predicted proteins | sample Cruoilmetagenom1_FD_187290 | JGI IMG/M metagenome (GOLD analysis project Ga0209633, IMG submission 187290) | Oil polluted marine microbial communities from Coal Oil Point, Santa Barbara, California, USA - Sample 1 (SPAdes) (version 2) | ecosystem: Environmental > Aquatic > Marine > Oil seeps ... | reverse complement strand
TTTACGGCTGTCACTTCTTCAGCGCAATACGCATCTCGAGGTGTTGCCATAATACCGTTAGAAATACGCTCAATCACTTTGGAGACCATAATCATTCCAGCGCCACCAGCGAGGATAAAAATGGGTTTTGAAATTGTTGCCATCGCCACACCAATAACCAAAGGTGGCTTTTTGCGCCTAAAAAAATCTCCGGCAAATCCGGAGGCTAGTTTAGCAAAAAAAGAAAGACCTTCCGAGATACCTTCCATAATACCGAGAGATATAAAACTAAGACCTAAAACCTGTGTAATAAAAAAAGGAGAAATAGAGAAAACCATTGTGGTAGAAATAGCAATCAACATCATCGAGATACTAACTGCCCAAACTCCCTTAGGGAGACTCTTTGCTGTTTGAAAGAGATTTGTTGAATTCGAGGCCATGTACAGGTTTCCTTAGCCAGTTTCGTCTTCATCATAGCAGGTCTTTTCACCCACGAAAAGACTCTATTACTTATGTAGGGATAACCCATGCAAAAAACAAGCTTTTTTTTGCAGGCATCTTGTGCTATAGATAAAGTTTCCTACTAAGAAAACTATCTAAAATTCTATAAAATACGCCCTTCTGAGATTCCTCAAAGTGCGATATACTGACTTACGTTCCACAAGAGAATAAACATATGTTTTTATCCGATATAAAAATTAAAGACCTCTTAGAAAAAGGGGACCTATTCATCACCCCTAAACCAGCTGAAAAAGACATACGTCCCAATGCAATCCGAGTACACCTTTGCCACACACTGATTAAATATGAAGATCAAACCGTTGACCCCACCAAAGACATCGACATTAAACATTCAACCATTGATTTAACTCATCAACCCTACACCCTCAAACCAGGAGAATTTATCCTAGGCTCTACGATAGAAAGCATCAGAACCCCCCGCAATCTTTGTGGGTTTTTAGACGGCAGAAGTACTTTGGCCCGCCTAGGCTTAAACATTCACATCACAGCTGCAGTCACCGACGGACTTTACGAAGATGCCAGAACCATTACTCTGGAAATTCAGAACGCTGGCAATATGCACATTGTCCTCTCTCACAACATGGCTATTGGCTCCTTGCTTTTTGCAGAGCTAGACCAACCCGTTGCCCAAAGCACACAAGGTCGCTACAAAGGGCAACAAGGCGCAACAGTCGCTAATTTGAAAGATCAGTTGACTTAAGCCTCTTTCTAGAACGCTCCCTGTTGTTTCATTGACTTTCTTAGCAAACTTAAACATAATCCCCCTAGTCAAAGCGGCTTAGCTTAAACGCAGAGAAAATACTCAAGCTTGCCAATCCCCTTTGCATAATGCTCTTTTGGCAATAAAAATTTTAAAAATATAGATACAGAGGTCGTTCATGACAAAAAAGACGACCAAATATGATGTCGTGCTTATCGGTGCGGGTGCGGCGGGTCTCATGGCAGCTAATCAAGCAGGTGCTCGAGGGCGGAAAGTTCTTCTCATTGAGCACACAGATAAGGTTGGAGAGAAAATAAGAATTTCGGGGGGAGGCCGATGTAATTTTACAAATTTACACACATCACCTCAAAATTATATCTCTCAAAACCCCCACTTCATGAAGTCTGCCCTCGCTGGTTTTACGCAACACGACTTCATCAAACTTATTGAATCACACCACATTAGCTACCACGAAAAAACACTGGGGCAGTTATTTTGTGACGGCTCAGCCAAGCAAATCATTAAAATGCTTCTAGATTTGTGCCGGGAAAGTCATGTTGAAATAAAGATGAATTGCCATATCAGCAGCGTTACAAAAAAAGAGCACTTTGAACTGGCTACTGAAACTGACCTTTTCCAAAGCGAGTCCTTGATCATCGCAAGCGGTGGCTTAGCCATTCCCAAAATCGGGGCCAGTGATTTTGGATATCGTGTTGCCAAAAAATTTGACCTGAACATTATCCCCCCTCGCCCTGCTCTGGTTCCCCTCTTTGTGTCTGACCAAGACAAACCCTTTTTTTCTTCTCTCACGGGACTCTCGAACGATTCTCTGGTTTCCCACAAAAAAACAAACTTCCGTGAAAATATATTGTTTACCCATAAAGGCTTGAGTGGGCCGGCAATTCTACAGATCTCTTCCTATCTTGAGACTTTTAAAGATGAGGAAATCATTATAAATCTGCTTCCCGATCTTGATTTAGCCCAAGAGTTTACCGTTCATAAAAACAACAAACAAACGCCAGCAAACTATCTGAAAGCACACCTCACCAACCGCCTTGTTGAAAGTCTTGCGACAACACCTGACTATCATAAAAGCATCACTGATCTTAAAAAAGAAAGCTTGAAAGTAATTGCAGAAAGACTTCATAATTTTAAAGTCAAGATCGTTGATAGTGCAGGGCACCAAAAAGCTGAGGTAACCGTTGGCGGTGTGAATACAAACGAGCTGTCTTCAAAAACAATGGCTTGCAAAAAAGTGCCTGGCCTCTATTTCATCGGTGAAGTCGTTGATGTGACGGGTTGGCTTGGCGGTTATAATTTCCAATGGGCTTGGTCTTCAGGCTTCGCCGCAGGGATGAATTGCTAACCTTGAATTTTATATATAGTCTTTTCAAAAAGCCTCTAGGACTACTATAGTTTGAATAAACTTTCTAAGACTGGAGCATTTTTTGGAGGAGGTCAACATCTTCGCCAAAAGAGCGCTCTTCTTGCATAAGCTCTTTGACTTTCTTAACTGCATGCATAACCGTTGCATGATCTCGTCCGCCAAATTTCCGACCAATTTCTGGCAGTGAGGCCTCTGTTAAAGCCTTGGAGAGATACATAGCAACCTGGCGGGGACGCGCAATGGTGCGAGTCCTCTTTGCCGAATGCATATCAGAAACTTTAATATGGTAGTGCTCAGCGACTTTGCGTTGAATTTCATCGATGGTCACCCGACGGTCGTTTGCCCGCAAAATATCCCGCAAGACCTGCTGAGTTGACTCAACAGTAATAGACCCTCCAACAAGGCTGGCATGGGCCACAATACGATTCAAAGCCCCCTCAAGCTCTCGGATATTCGAGGCGATCTTATGGGCCAAAAATTCAAGAACGGAAACAGGGATATTTGCTTTAAGTTGTTCGGTCTTTGATTGCAAGATCCCCAAGCGCAATTCATAGGTCGTAGGGTGGATATCTGCAACCAATCCCCAGCCAAGGCGCGAACGCATGCGCTCTTCAAGGCCTGGTAAATCCGTTGGGGATTTATCCGCCGAAATAATGACCTGATGGTTTTGATCCACAAGGGCGTTAAAGGTGTGGAAAAATTCTTCTTGGGTTGATTCTTTGCCGCTAATAAATTGAAAGTCATCAATCATCAAAACATCAACGGAACGAAACTTCTCTTTAAAAGAAACCATGTCCTTAAAACGCAACGCCCGAATAAATTGATACATAAATTTTTCAGCAGATAAATAAACGACTCGGCGCTTTGGGTGGCAGGTCTTAATATGCCATGCAATAGCGTGCATCAAATGGGTTTTACCAAGACCGACTCCCCCGTAAATAAAGAGAGGATTAAAGTGCACCTGTGAGGACTCAGCTACCCGAAGAGCAGCGGCATGAGCCAACTCATTGGATTGCCCTACGACAAAATTTTCAAAGACATAGCGGGGTTCAAGCCGTGATCCAATAACTTCATCCTCAATGGACGGCGACGAGAGCATCGCTCCTGCCCCGTTAGGGGTTGTCGCAGCAATTTTCTCAATTTTTAAGGCTTTATCAACAACAATATCTAGTTGCAAAACAATGGGATTTAATGATTGAAGGAGTTCAAGAATTTTCTTAGAACAGTTAGTAGAAACCCAGTCTCGCATAAAAGCTGTCGGCGCAGCAATCACAAAACGACCACCAGAGAACTCTTTAAAAGCAAGAGGAGAAAGCCAACTTTTATAAGTGGCTTCGCCGAATAGTTTAGGAAAAGTTGATTTAAGGGAATTCCAAAGCTCACTAAAAGAATCTTGAGACGCCGTTAATGGCGCCTTATCTTCCTTTATTTTTACATCACTGTCATAAGCTTTTTGCGCTGTCATTTTATTCTTTTTATACCAATATATTAAAGCTTATAAAAGAAAAACAGCTTCCCCAAGGGTGCTTTCACATCCTTTAAGGTTACGTCAGATCTTTTATAGCTTATGCGAGGGCTTTTACGCGGGCAGCAAGTCTTGAAATTTTACGAGACGCTGTTTTCTTACGCAAAACGCCTTTTGTCACGCCACGTTGTATTTCTGGTTGCGCAACGCGAAGAGCCTCAGCTGCAATCTTTTTATCACCACCCGTTAAAGCTTCTTCAACTTTACGAAGAAACGTACGGATACGTGATGTACGAGCATGATTACGCGCGTGACGCTCAACATTTTGACGATTTCTTTTTTCTGCAGACTTAATGTTTGCCATGGTTTGATCCTACTTAAAATTTAATATGTGGATATCTTATACCGCACCTAAAGGCCATCGTCAAGAATTAAGACAGCTCTTAATCATTATCCCGTAAACTTTGACCACAGACTACCGATGAGGCTCCGTCGCACTGTTACAAAAGGCTGCGCGTTCAAAATCAAATGATCAGGTTGTAAATAAACAGTCTTTGTGGCATTGCAGGGCACATATTCTGTAACATTTCGATAAAATGGAATATATTCTGTGACGTTCTTATAAACCGTGCGAATAATAGGTTTAGCCACTTCACATAGGGTTGGCACAGCAGCACCTAGACCTGCTGAATACCCCATTTCATAACCAGCGTCATACCCAAAATAATAACCAGTCAAAAAACCAACGGCACCTGTTACAATGGAAAGAGCAATAAACTCTTTTTGCTGAGTAGAGAGCAAATCAAAAAGGTTTGCATTTTGCATTGCTAAAGCTTGATTGTGTGCAAGCAGCCTTTGATTTTGAGCCTGTAACGTATCATACTCATCTTTAATACGGCCAAGGTTCTCACGACTCATGGGTCCGTAACCTCGATCTGGCATATAATCATCTAATTGATGTGTTGCTTCACAGACTTTTCCCATCATTGGGAGAATCAACAAAACACTCGCTAATACAATAAAAATCTTCTTCATAACTAAAAAGTTCCAATAAAAAACTCTCAATACACACATGGTATTTAAAAATATATTTCAACTACTATATGTTGAAATACCAAGGAAATATCCCATAACTGTTGTTGTCGTGTTGCGGATGATATGCCCATCTAGATAAACAAAATCGATGCCAATAGGTAGCGTATCCGTGGATAAACTCCCAATGCACGCGTCATAGGCAACAAATCCTACGGCACTAAGGGTTAGCAATACTTTTGGTGTGCACCAAGATCTAGCAAAAGCTTTCACCCCAAAATCTGTTGAAGAAAGCGCTTCCCGCTCCTGTGCAATATGTACCTGAGCACGCAACGCCTCAAGTTCCTCACTTAAACTTGCAATATTTAGGCGTGCTTGGCGCAATTGCTCAACCAGCACGGCTTTATCTTCTGTCAATCGCGCAACAAGTTCTTCTTTGACCTCCAATTCTGTCAAGAGTGCCCTTTTTTCAGAAAGACCTGCTTCCAATTGCTCACAAAGGATCTCATTTTGAGTACCAACTTCTGCTGAACGCCTTTCAAGTTCAGACCAAGCTTCCTCAGATTCAGTTAATCTTCTCTCAAGGTCAGCATGGGAAACTTTCAACTCTTGCAATTCTTCTACAAGCTCTGCTCTCTCTGTTTCAGATTCTTCTAACCTTCTTTCCAGATCAGTACGAGCCTCCTCAGATTCATCTAATTGCCTTAGCACATCAGCACGAGCAACTTTCAGGGCGTCCAACTCTTCTACAAGCTCTGCTCTCGCGACTACAGATTCTTCTAATCTTCTTTCAAGCTCTGTAACGGAAGCTCTTGCGACTTCAAGGTTTTGTTCAAGTTCTGTGCGAGCTTCTTCAGAAACATTAACTCTTTCCCCAAGAGTTTGCCCCAGTTCTACCCTAGCTGACTCAGAAATATTAACTCTCTCTGAAAGTTCATCACGTGCAGCTCTTAACAATTCTCCTTGCCTCTCAAGCTCGGCACGAGCCTCATCGGACTCTTCTAATCTTCTTTCCAGATCAGCAATAGCTGTTTCCCCTGTTTCTAATCTTTCTTCAAGATCTGTGTTAGCCGTTCTCACGACACCAAGCTCATGAACAAGGCGTGCATTAGCTTCCTCAGATTCTCTTAAACGCTCTGCAAGGTCAGTATGAGCCTCTTCAGATTCTGCTAATTGTCTTGCAAGATCCGTCTGGGCTAAGCGAGCTTCCTCAAGATCATGGTCAAGTGCCGCTCTTGCCCTCTCAGTACCGTCAAAATCTAGTCTCAATTGCGCTCCTTCTTCCTCAAGTTCTTCGACTCGGGTTGTAGCGCGCAAAAGATCTCGCCTTGCATTCTCTAAATTACCTTGAGAGGTTAAAAGTTGGGCTTCTAGTTCATCATGAGCCAAACGAGTTCTCACAAGATCTTCGGTCAACCCATTATTTTCTAATCCAAGACGCTCCACTTGAGCTGTCAAAAAATCGTAATTATCATGGTCATGATTTGTGCAGACATGCCCTTCGCAGCATTTCTCTAAAATGTGAGGAAGGTAAAGCGCCACCTTATGAGGCCGAGCCTTCTGCAGTTGAATTAATTCAGCCAAAGAGCATTGCCCTAAATCACTGCCATAAGAAATATTCGCAAAAATACCACCTAATAGAACAAACAAAAAAAACTTACTTAAACTCATAGAAACACCCAATATCTTATAAATACGTAATATATAATGACAAAATGTCAAAAACTCAATGTTTTAATGTTTTTATTTATTTTATGTTTATGATAAAATTTATAGAAAATAAGAGATTAATAGACATGATCCCAAAAACAACTGCTTTCTTCTCGATTATTACAGCCCTTTTAACTGTTTTACATCAAAATGCCCACGCCACTTTTACAGCAGGCATTCAAGCTGGATATGGACATGGGCACGCGCACACCGTTTCTAATTACAACAACCTCACAATCAGTCCAATTCCTCAAGAAAGCAATTTTGGATTCCACGGTGCTCTTGGTGGTCTTTTTCTAGGATACGACCTTACAATGGGGCAAAATTTCATCCTTGGCTTAGAAACAAACGCAGCCCTATCAGGCATTAAAGGCACTGAAACGCGTACAACAGCGACCGTAGCGCCCCAACAAACTGACACAATTCGCCAAAAATTAAATAGCTCTTTTGACGTGCTACTAAGAACTGGCTATCAATCAAATTCACTCATGGGATATTGTAAATTAGGGGTTGCCTTTGGGCTCTGGGAATTTAAATCTAGCATCAACACTCTTCCCATAGATTTTCAAAAAAAACGCACTCTTCCGGGTTTGAAACTAGCAGTTGGTTTTGAAGGGAACATTGTGAAAAATTTGGCATGGGGTATTGAGTACAATTATACTTTCTTTAAATCACATACTATTCATAGACCAGATGAGGACAATGAAGACTTACCCCACAGGGTCAAACCAAACTATGGGGCTGTTTTGGTACGGATCATGTACAAGTTCAAATAATATAGAAAATCCATGGGGACGATAATGGGCGAAATAATGAACAGTACGATAAGTCCCCTACTCCTCTCCAATGAGCCCCTCCTTAGGATTGGCTCCTTTATTTTTATTCTCTTGGTCATGCTTAGCCTAGAGGGCCTCATCCCCTATCGACCGAATACAGCTAAAAAAACAACGCGTTGGGTTTCCAATATGGGCATGGCTGTTCTTAGCACCTTAATGATTCGACTGCTATCAGCTCTCCCTCTCGCCCTTTTACCTGTCTCTTTTGCTCTATTTCTCCAAGATCACCCATGGGGCCTTTTCCATTGGCTGAGCCTTGGCTCTCTTTGGACCTTCTTTTTAACTCTCATTTTCTTAGACCTTGTGATCTATGGGCAACATGTGATTTTTCATCACGTTCCTCTTTTGTGGCGCTTGCATCGGGTGCATCATACAGACGTTAACTTGGATACGACAAGCGGCGTACGGTTTCACCCCGTGGAAATATTTCTCTCTTTGTGCTTAAAACTTCTAGCCATTGGCCTTCTCGGCGCGCCTGCAGCTGGCGTCATCGCCTTTGAGATTCTCTTAAATGGGACAGCTCTTTTTAACCACAGCAATATTAAGCTGCCAAAAGGCCTTGATAGATTTTTGCGTCTCATTGTTGTCACACCAGACATGCATCGCGTGCACCATTCAACTCTTCCAAAGGAAACAAACAGTAATTTTGGATTTAATCTTCCTTGGTGGGATTGGCTTTTTAGAACTTATAAAGCACAGCCTCGTGCAGGGCATCTCAACATGACCATTGGATTAACGGACTTTCCGTCGGGAAAGAGGCTCACTTTGCTGGCCCTTCTAGCCTTACCCTTCAACAAAAGATTTTAATAGAGTTTCAACTTCATCAAACTGTGAGTTAACACCCCAAGGCGTATTGATAAGGTAAAGTCCTGTGCCAAAAAGCCCTGAGACATCCTTTGGGTGAGCATACTGAAAAGAACGATGGTCACGATTTGGAAAAGGCATATCATCAAGAGCTTTGACCATGCCCTTATAAAGCCCTGCTTCTAACATAGGGTACCAAAGGGCGATAACTGCTTGCGGCCATTTTTGATGCAGCTTTTTAATAAAAGCAACACAATCTTGATATTCCGTTTTAATTTCATAGCTTGGATCAATAAGCACTAGCCCTCGGCGTGCTTTTGGTGGGGCTATGGCAAGTGCTCCCTCATATCCATCACGAAAATGAATGTGCACATTTTCATCTCTGAAATTACGATGCAGGTATTTGATTTCTTGAGGGTGTAGTTCCATGAGGTACAAATCATCCTGAGGACGCAAAATCTCCTTCGCAAAGGCTGGAGAACCCAAATAAATGTTCTGCCCTCTGCGACTTTGTGCAGCTAGAAGCGTCCTCATGTAAGGATGATCTTTTGGGAAGATGGCTGCTTTTTGCAAAGCTTTTATACCTTGCTCTGCTTCTCCTGTTTTTTGAGAGTCCTCAGAATCTAAATCATAAATTCCCCGTCCAGAGTGAGTCTCGATATAACTCAAGGGGCGTTCTTTTTGGATCAAGTTCGTCAACAGCACACTCAACAAAGCGTGCTTATGCACATCGGCTAAACATCCTGCATGATAACTGTGTTGGTAGGATAGCATTCAAAAAATTCCCTAAAAATTAATGCCAATTTATACCATGAATTCTTAAAAAAAGATGATATAATTTTAAAAAATCATCTACATGGGAGAATATAATGAAGTGCTTTTACAAAGCCCTTACAGTTACACTGATAGCTTTAACCCCTCTGAGCGCCAAGGCTGCTGAATCTAAAAACCGATTAACCTGTGCCAAACTCAATAGCCCCATTATCCACAATGCCTCTGGGATTGTGGCCCCCTATTGCAACCCCGCAGAAGTAGCCTGCCAAGCCCAAAAGTTTCTTCGAGAGCGACCTAAAAATGACAAGTTGAGGCAAGATGTTGAAGCTAATCTCGAAGAAGAAGTACGCCATAAATTAGATTTATGTGAAATTGCCCTGCGCAAAACAAAACCCAAGGCAATGCCCGAGCGTTAGGCGAAAGGCTCCTCCCATTCCCATTGCATATAATAAAAAAGGTGTTTTTGCTTTAACAAAAAAGCTCTATAAGACAATAAAAAAAAGCCTCTGATTTCTCAGAGGCTTTTCTAGTAGAATTATTTCCAACCTAACGTGAGTAAAATTCGATCACGAGGTTTGGTTCCATTTGAACGGGATATGGCACATCAGCAAGCTTTGGCCCACGCACATAAGTTGCTTTATGGCCTTTATCTTCAGATGTAATATATTCGGGAATTTCACGCTCAGAAGACTTTAACGCCTCCATTACCAAGCCCATTTCACGTGATTGCTCACGAAGCTCGATTACATCACCATCTTGCACACGATAGGATGGGATATTAACGCGTTTGCCGTTTACTTTCATGTGACCATGGTTCACAAGTTGGCGGGCTGCAAAGATTGTTGGCACCAATTTCATACGGTATACCACAGCATCAAGACGACGCTCGAGAAGTTGCACAAGGTTTTCACCTGTATCACCTTTACGACGAACAGCTTCTTTATACGTACGACGGAATTGCTTTTCTGTAATTTCGCCGTAATAGCCTTTAAGCTTTTGTTTTGCACGCAATTGAATACCATAATCGGAAATCTTTTTACGTTTTTGTCCGTGAGGGCCCGGCGCATAGCTACGTGTGTTTGCTGGACTCTTTGCACGACCCCAAAGGTTCACACCAAGACGGCGGTCAATTTTGTGTTTTGATTGAATACGTTTTGTCATTTCTTTCCACTTCAAAATTATAGAATGATCAGTGAGGGCAATATACCGCACTACCCCATTTTGTCAATGCTTATTTTCCAAGGTCTTCACCAGAGCGCGTCAATGCCGTGATAACGCCTCGCAAGCTCCGTACCTCTTGAGATGTCATAGAAGCTCGTGAAAACATGTTACGCAAATTTCGTTGCATCAACTCACGTTTATGGTCTACTTGAAAGTATCCCCCCTTTTCCAAAGCGCCCTCAAGATGCTTGTAAAAACCAAACAACTCTTCTCGAGGTGCCTCTTGATCATCGCGCTCCCATAAAACATCCCGGGCTGGTGCATTCTGGCAACCTTGATACATCTCATAAGAAACTAAGATCACCGCCTGCGCGAGGTTAATAGAACTAAAATCAGGATTCAAAGGAATGGTAATAATTTTATCACAAAGAGCAATTTCATCATTATCCAGTCCACATTTCTCGGAGCCAAATAAAAGGCCTATTTTCTTACCAGAATTGATAGACTCATTAACCTCAATGGCCGCTTCTCGAGGGGAAATTGCTTCTTTAATCATGTCTCGGGGCCGAGCTGTTGTGGCATAAATACCTTGCAGATCTGCAAAGGCTTCTTGAGGCGTTTTAAAAACAACTGCCTTTTCGAGAATTGAATCTGCCGAAGCACTTAAAGCACGCGCATCACTATCTAACCAGTTGGCTTGAGGGTCGATCAAGCGCATTTCTGTGAGGCCAAAGTTCAACATCGCCCGCGCACAAGATCCTATGTTTTGACTGAGGGTCGGCCGAGAGAGAATAACAACGGGTTTGTGGTGCATATCTTAACTTTCTAAAAAATTACGAGTCCCATCCTATGGAAAATTCCTCCCAAATGCAACAAAGCTTTAAAAAGGAATAAAGTTCATGTATCATAACAGAAGCAATACCTTATATAATACTAGGCCAGCGATGCTAAACTCTCTTTTTTCAAAACCTCGATTTTTTCTCTTTTTAATTGCCTTCATCTCCATAAGCGCTCTTGGAGCTGCCTATGTAGGAGAATATTTCTTTGACCTCAAGCCATGTGTTTTATGCCTTTATCAGCGCTATATCTTTATGGTCACAGTAGCAGCTGCCCTCTTAGGAACTTGCCTTCCCAGCGCTCGGAAACAAATTTCTATGATCTTTATCTCTGCTGGATTATTTTTTGCGAATTTTGGCACGGCAACCTATCAAGTCCTTGTGGAAAAGAAAATTTTGGAACTGCCTGCCCTTTGTCGCGGCATTGAAATCAACACACAAAACCAAACCTTCGCTCAGTTCCAAGCAAGTTTTGCCAAGGCAGGTGGCCACATCCCCTGCGATCAAATTGCTTTCGAGCTCTTTGGCATTTCTATGGCGGGCTATAATGCTCTCTTTACTCTCCTCTCGGCCCTTGCCTGTTTGGTGATCGCCATGATGCTCTATGCGCCCCTTAGCCAACAAAAAAAGGCCCCTTGCCATGACGCCAAATAGCCAACCCCAAAAGGATAAGGTTCACGCCATGATTCGAGTAGATCATGCCGGAGAATATGGTGCTGTGCGCATTTATCAAGGACAGCTAGATGCCTTAAAAGGGTCTCCTTGCGAAGAAACAATTGCCCATATGCAAGAACAAGAACGCGTGCACCTTGCAACCTTTGACAAATTCATCCAAGACCGTCACGTACGCCCAACAGCCCTTTCTCCCCTATGGCACGTTGCTGGTTATGCCATGGGTTATCTTACAGGGCGTTTGGGCGAAAAGGCGGCTATGGCCTGTACCGTTGCCGTTGAAGAAGCCATCGATGAACATTATGCAGCCCAAGAAGAAACCTTAAAAGATATGGGTACCGAACCCGAGCTCTATAAAACTGTTGTGCAATTTCGGCAAGAAGAACTAGAGCACCGTGACATTGGCCTGGACCACGGCGCAGAGCAAGCACCTGCCTACGCTCTGTTAACAGGCGCCATTAAACGCGCCTCAAAACTCGCCATTTTTCTCTCAAAAAGAATTTAACAAAAAAGTTTTTCCATGATTGATGCTTACATCCGCCCCCTCATAGACCCTCCTCTAACGAGGGTTGGTACCCTAGTGGCAAAAACTAAAATTTCAGCTAACGCAGTAACCGTCATTGGATTTTTATTTGGCCTCGCAGCCATGGTTGCCATTGCTTTTGGATCTCCCACTCTTGGCGGTTTTTTCTTTATTCTTAACAGAGTAAGTGATGGACTTGATGGCGGGGTTGCGCGGGCAACAAAAATGAGTGATTTTGGGGGCTACCTCGACATTATGTCGGATTTTATTATCTACCCTGGTCTTCCCTTGGCCTTTTGTTTTTATGAACCGACCTTTATACTGCCAGCGGCTTTTCTTATTTTCGCCATGGCTGGTGCCATGACTTCCTTTTTAGCCTATGCCATTCTTTGTGCAAAAAATAACATCACCAGTGATACCCGAGGTAAAAAATCATTCTATTATCTTGGCGGTATTTGTGAAGGTTTTGAGACGTGCCTCTTTCTCGGCCTTATGTGCTTTTTCCCACATTTTTTTCCTGTGTTAGCCTTAACTTTTGGTACTCTTTGTCTCTGCACTACCGCTGGTCGTATTCTCCAAACATGGGCCACTTTTAAGAGTTAAAGATTCTTTCGACCAAAATGTTTCCCATCCATGCCAATGATCAACATCGGGCACTTGGACCAATTGAATACTTGGCACACCTTGAAAATAACGCATATAAGCCCTGGACACTTTCAAAGGCACAATTATGTCCTTCAAACCACTATAATGACGCTGGGGAATATGCCCTAACTCCTTAAGATAAGTTGAACTATTAAGAGAAAATGTTAAAGGACTTGAATCATGAAACTCTGACCAAGCTTCATGATCAAGAACGCCAGAAAAAGTCACCACCTTCTCAATATCACGCTTGCCTTGCTGATAGCGCTTGGCAGCCGTTAACAAAGCCACAAGGGCTCCCCCTGAATACCCAAACAAAGATATATGCGCATTTGGGTAAAGCTGATGCAATTGATCCATAATCTCATCATAGGTCTCAATAGTCTCCGCCGAGAATCTCGCAAATGTCCAGCTATAAAGCCCAAGGCGACTATCTTCAATGTAGTGTCCTGGGCGCCCAAGATATACCTTTTTAGCAGCAGTCTGATCAGCCATGGCAAGGGTCAATCCTGTAGGCTCGACAGGTGTCGGATCTAATGAAATATGAAATCTTGACGCCCATGCAAGACCATCGCCTTCAATATAAACATGTAACTCCATTGGTTTTTTTTGAGAAGCCCCCCCTTGCTGTTGAGAGTCAAGAAGGGCAAAAATTTTATGACGCTTTGTTTGAAAAACGTAAGGGATTAAGTGGTTTTTCGCTGATATTTTTTGTACGGTTTCTAGACAACGATCTCCATAGCGTGTTTCACAACCAGAAATAAAAAGAAGGACTAGAACAGTAAAATATTTTCCATAAACCTTAGTCATAAAAACAACATCTCAGTGAAGCATTAACTTTCTTAAACTATATAAATCTCTCCATAAGAGAGCAAGATATAATTCTTTTTATCACGCCACTGCTCCTTTCTGTTGTAAAGAAACTTTCACTCATTTTGTTGGTATATAGTCAGGGAATGACTTATAGCCTTCCGAAAAGGTTCCGCTCTCAGAAAGAGCGATGATGCCTATGCCTTATAGTTTAGGAGCGAATGACGACGTCTGGGGCCTTTTTGGAAGGGCTTATAGAATAAAAAAAGCAGTGCCCGAGAGCACTGCTTCCTATTTTTAAGACCTAGGTAATCAATTAAAATTGATAACGGAGGCGAACGTTA